>Ga0209112_10000176_pt1 | contig 11337 bp, 11 predicted proteins | sample TexAe_OM3H0_O3_FD_187947 | JGI IMG/M metagenome (GOLD analysis project Ga0209112, IMG submission 187947) | Forest soil microbial communities from Davy Crockett National Forest, Groveton, Texas, USA - Texas A ecozone_OM3H0_O3 (SPAdes) (version 2) | ecosystem: Environmental > Terrestrial > Soil >...
GCCCGGACGCAGCAGGGTCTTGGACGGGATGCAGGCGTAGTACGAGCACTCGCCGCCGGCCAGCCAGTTCTCGACCACCGCCACCTTCAGGCCGCCGTCGGCCAGCTCGCCCGCGCAATGCTCGCCCGGCGAACCGGCCCCCAGGACAATGACGTCGTAGTCGGTCACGTGACCCCTCCGGGGATTCCGTCCGCCGCGGTCACCCGGCCGGGCAGCCGGGTGGTGACTTCCTGCACGAACCACAGATTGCCGTCCGGGTCGGCGAAGGACAAGAACGAGCCGTAGCTGGCCCGCTCGGGCGCGGGACCGGGCACCCGCCGGGCCGTCCCGGCGTGATGGAACACCCCGCTCTCGTCGTGGAACACCTCGCTCGGGTCCGCCCCCCTCTTGGCCAGCTCGTCCCGGGCCGCCTCGATGTCGTCCACCACCAGTTGCAGCCCCTCGGCCGAGCCCGGGGGCGCCGCGGTGAGCCCGGAGCCGAAGATCACCGAGCAGGGAGAGCCTGGCGGGGTCAGCTGGACCACCCGGAAGTCCGGCCCCCGGGCCAGGTCCGCGTCCAGCCGCCAGCCGAGCGCCGTGTAGAACTCCTTCGCGCGGTCCACGTCGGTTACCGGCAGCATCACAACCTCAAGCCTGAAGTCCATGCCGCCATGCTCGCGCCGCCGCGGGCCTGTCGCGCCCGTCGGACTCCCTGGCCCGCCCCTGGCCCGGGCGGGGTGTGGTCCACCCCGCGCCGGTCGCGGGACGAGGCTCAGCTGTTCTCGGGCGGGGTGTGCATCAGCTTCTTGTTGACGAACTCGTCGATGCCGAGCGGGCCCAGCTCGCGGCCGACGCCGGAGCGCTTGGTGCCGCCGAACGGCAGGTCCGCGCCGCCGCCCTCGGCCGAGTTGACCCAGGCCATGCCGACGTCGAGCCGGTTGGCGACGTCCAGGGCCAGCGTCTCGTCGCTGCTGAACACCGCCCCACCCAGGCCGAACGAGCTGCTGTTGGCCAGGTCCACCGCCTCGTCGGCGCTGGCCACCTTGTAGACCACGGCGGCCGGGCCGAACAGCTCCTCGCGGAACGCCCGCATCTCCGGGGTCACCCCGGACAGCACGGTCGGCTCGAAGAACGAGCCCGGCCCGTCGACCCGGCGGCCGCCCAGGTGCACGGTCGCGCCCTTGCTCACCGCGTCGTCGATCTGGGCGGTCAGGTTCACCGCCGCCTGCTCGGAGGACATCGGCCCGTAACTGGTGGCCGGGTCGGTCGGGTCGCCGGTGGTGTAGCCGGACATGGCCGCGGTGAACTCGGTCAGGAACTCGTCGTAGACGCTCTCGGCCACGATCATCCGCTTGGAGGAGTTGCAGGCCTGGCCGCCGTTCTCCATCCGGGCCGCGGCGGCGGTCTTGGCCACCTCCTGCAGGTTGGCCCCGTCCAGCACGATGAACGGGTCGCTGCCGCCCAGCTCCAGCACCACCTTCTTCAGGTGCTGCCCGGCGGTGGCGGCCACCGCCGCGCCGGCCCGCTCACTGCCGGTCACCGATACCCCGGCGATCCGCGGGTCGGCGATGATCTCCGCGACCTGCTCGTTGCTGGCGAACACGTTGATGTAGGCGTCGGCAGGCAATCCAGCATCGTGGAAGATCTGCTGCATGGCCAGAGCCGACTCCGGGCACTGCGGGGCGTGCTTGAGGATGATCGTGTTGCCGATCATCAGGTTCGGTGCCGCGAACCGGGCCACCTGGTAGTACGGGTAGTTCCACGGCATGATGCCGAGCAGCGCCCCGACCGGGCTCTTGCGCACCCAGGCCGACCCGGGGAGCCGGGTGTCCAGCGGCTGGTCCTTGAGCAGCTCGGCCCCGTTGTCGGCGTAGTACTTGTAGATGTTCGACGCGAACTTGATCTCGCCCACGGCCGCCTTGGTGATCTTGCCCATCTCGCGGGTGATGAGCTCGGCCAGCTCGTCGGCCCGGTCCCGGTACAGCTGGGACACCTGGCGTAGGATCGCGGCCCGCTCGTCCAGCGACGTCCGCCGCCACGACTTGTAGCCGGCGTCCGCCCGGGCCAGGATGTCGCTGATCTCCGCGTCGGTCGCGGTCGGGTACTCCTTCTCCAGTTTGCCGGTGGCCGGGTTCACTACCTGGTACATCGTCACGGCTGCCTCCATCGCGATCACAAGTCAGTACCCATTACACGCCAGAGCCCCGGGTTCAGCGAGACCCGGGGCCCTGCGTTGGTTCTACAGGACCGTGTTCACGAACCTGTTCGCCTGCCAGGCCAGCTCGTTCACCCGGTGCTGGGCGTCCAGGTAGTACAGCCGGGTCCGCAGCCAGCCGGCCCCGAAACAGGTCAGGGCGCTGTCCGGAGCCGCGGTCCCGGGCAGGACCTGGTTGACCCACCGGCCCTTGGACCAGCCCAGCTCGTTCACCCGGGCCCGGCCGTCGAGGTAGTACAGCCGGGTCAGGTCACCCTCGGCCCCGAAGCAGGTCAGCGCGCTGCCGGGCCGTGCCGTAGCGGGCAGGGCCCGGCTGACCCGGTCCTCACCCGTCCAGGCCACCTCGTTGATCCGGCTCTGGCGGTCGAGGTAGTACAGGCGGATGTCGCCGTTGTTCATGGCGAAGCAGGTCAGTGCCGTTCCCGGGGCCGGGTCGGTGCCGTCGATGGCGCCGCTGGCGCCGTCCGGGGTGATCTCCTGCAGGCGCTGGCTGGCGTCGGCGTAGATTACCCGGACCCGGCCCTGCGGGTCCGGCGCGCAGGCCAGGTCGCTGCCGGGTGCCACCGCCGTCCCGGGCAGGGTCCGGTCCTCGAAGTTCCCGTCCGGGTCCGGAGCCAGCTCGTGGATCTGACGGTCTTTGCCCACGTAGTAGACGCGGCTGTCATTCCCGCCCAGCCCCAGACAGCTGAGCGGACTGTCCAGGGCCGGCTCGCCCGGCAGTTTCTGGGAGTCCCAGCCGGCCGCCTTCACCGCCAGCTCGACGATGCGTGAATCCGGATTGATGCAGTAGACGCGGGGATCGGTACCGCCAGATCCGTAAGAGGCGAGCGGGCTGTCCGGGCCCACGCTGGCGAGTATGTCCCTCAGGTCCCAGCCGACCGCCGTCAGGGCCAGCTGGCGGACCGACGTGTTGACGCCGACGTAGTACAGCTTGGTCGCCGACTGGTTGACCCCGAAGCAGGTCAGCGGGCTTCCGGCGCGCGCGACCGGGCCCCGGCGCTCGTCCGTGTCATCGCCGAATATCACCATGACGCCCGCGCCCCCGCTCACTATGATCCTGACCCAATCTAGTGGGGTGCCGATGCAGTGGGATGCCGGGTCGGTGGCAGCGGCGATCGCCGGTGCGACCGGGGTGCACCTGGTGGTGGAAGGTCCCTGCCCGGGCGGCCAGGTCGGCGCGGCCTACGTGCGCTGGCCGGACGGGCACCGCGCCGTGCTGTCCTGGCGGCCGGGAGCCTGGTCGGCGGAGGAACAGCGGGGGCCGCTGGCCGTGGCCGCGGTGCTGCGGGCCACCGGCTACCCGGCGCCCGCCATCGAGCTCGTCGTCCAGCTCAGCCGCGGGGTCGCGCTGGTGCAGGAGCTGCTGCCGGGTGTCCCGCCGCAGCACGTCGACGAGCCGTTGCTGGATCGGGCCCTCAGGCTGAACCAGCGGCACGCGGCCGCGCTGGCCGGGCGCCGCGACATTCCGGCGTACCGGCTTTATCTTCGCGAGGACGGGCCGGGTTACTGCCTGCACGAGCCCGTGCGCGCGTTCGGCGGCCGGGCGGCCGGGCTGGAACGCCGGATCACCGCCGTCGGCCGCGACCACCCGGGCCAGCTGGCCGGCGACGATGCGGTGCACGGCGACTTCCACCACGAGAACCTCCTCGCCCAGGGCGGCCGTATCACCGGGGTCGTCGACTGGGACGGCGCGGGACGGGGCGATGCCCGGTTCGACCTGGTGACGTTGCGCTTCGGGCTGCAGCCGGACAACAGCACCGCCGGGGCCCGGAGCCGCCTCGACGCCATCCTGGACACGCTGCCGGACGAGGTGCTCCGGCCGGCCTGGGCCCACATGAGCCTGCGGATGGCCGACTGGGCCATCCGCCACTTCAGCCCGGCCGACGTTCCCTACTGGCTCGACCTGGCCGAGACCCGGCTCTGACGTGCGGTCTGACTGTGCGGTCCGGGTCAGTGGGCGGTGTCCCCGGCCAGGTCCTCCGGGAAGTCGTCGGGGTCGACCTCGTCGGGGGCCCAGTCCGGAGCGGTGCCGGTGATGGCCCGCTCCCGGGCGACCTGGATGGCCTCGGTCAAAGTGGGCAGGTCGAATGCGCCGTAGTGACGCTGGCCGTTGATGAAGAACGTCGGCGTGCCGGACACCCCGGACAGGTCGGCCGACTCGACGTCCTGGGCCACCCGGTGCGCGTAGACGTGCCGTTCCAGCTCGTCGCCGAACCGGTCGGTGTCCAGGCCCAGCGACTCCGCGTACCCGCGCAGATCGGCCATGGTCAGCGCGTCCTGATGGCGCAGCAGCAGGTCGTGCATGGGCCAGAACGCGTCCTGCGCGCCCGCGGCCTCGCACGCTTCGGCGGCCAGCTGAGCCCGGGGGTGCACGTCGGTCAGGGGCAGGTGCCGCCAGACGTACCGGATGCTGGTGTCGGTCAGGATGTCCCGGACCACCGGCTCGGCCTGGCCGCAGTACGGGCACTCGAAGTCGCCGAACTCGATGACCGTCATCAGCGCCTGTTTCGGGCCGCGGATGTGATCCACCTCCGGGTCGACCGCCGGGATCAGGTCCTGGATCAGCCGGGTGTCGCCGAGCAGCAGCCGGGCCCGCCGCTGCGCGGGCAGCAGCTGGGTCACCCGGAGCACGCCCCAGGTCAGCCCGGCCGCGACCACGACCGCGGAGAGCGCACCCAGCTTGGCCTCGGCCAGATCCTGGCCGGAGAACGCCCGGGTCGCGATGAGCAGGGCCGCGGTGAACCCGATGCCGGCGATCGTGCCGCTGCCCAGCACGGCGGCCGTGCCGATCGGCGGCCGGACCTTGCCGTGGCTCAGCCGGGTCACCAGCCACGAGCTGACCATCACCGCGACCGGCTTGCCCACCACGTAGCCGACCAGCACGCCGAGAGTGATCGGTGCGGTGTAGGCGTGGGCCAGGAAACTGCCGCTCAGCACCACGCCCGCGTTGGCCAGCGCGAACAGTGGCACGATCAGATAGCTGGTCCACGGGTGGTAGAAGCTCTGCAGCCGGGAGTTCGGCGACAGGGTGGCGGTCAGCCCCTGCTTGGCCTCGCGGGCCAGCTCCGGGGTCGGCTGCTCCCGGAACGCCCGGACCAGCCCGGTCGCGTCCTCCAGTTCGGTCCGGGCCGGTGAGTAGGCCGGCGCGGCCAGCCCGATGGCCAGCCCGGCCACCACCGGGTCGACGCCGCTGGCCCGCAGCGCACCCCACACCACGATCCCCAGCACCACGAACACCCACCGCCGCTGCAGCCGGAGCCGTACCGCCACGAACATCACTGCGTAGGCGATCACGGCGATGACCAGCGGCATCACCACGATCTTGTCGCTGTACACGAACGCGATGACCAGCAGCGCGCCCAGGTCGTCGACCACGAACACGGTCAGCACGAACACCCGCATCCGGTCCGGCACCTCGCGGCCGAACAGGGCCAGCAGGCCCAGGGCCAGTGCGGTGTCGGTGGACATGGCCACACCCCAGCCGTGCGCGCTGGGGCGGCCGGCGTTGAACGCCAGGTAGATCGCGATGGGGATGGCCATGCCCAGCAGCCCGGTGACGATCGGCAGTGAGAACCGGCGCCGCTCCCGCAGGTCGCCCAGGTCCAGCTCGCGGCGCGTCTCCAGCCCGACGACCAGAAAGAACAGCGTCATCAGCCCGCTGTTCAGCCAGGTCCGCAGGTCCTGGTCGATGCCGGCCGACCCCACCCCGAGGTAGAACCGGGTATGCCAGAACGACTCGTAGCTGGCGTCGCTGATGTTGGCCCAGACGATCGCCGCCACGATCGCGGTCACCAGGATCAGCGCGCTGGCCGCCTCGGTGCGCAGAAACTCCCGCAGCGGAGCGGCCCGGTCCCGGGCCCACAGCGTCTTGCCCTGCCAGCGGGGCAGCGCGGAAGCTATATCGGACACCGCAGCAGGTTAGGGCTTCCGGCCCACGACCGCGTAGCCGGAGGACGGGGTCACGGGGTCGGTGGCCGCGGGCCGCCACTGGTGCATCTGCACCAGCCCGGGCTCGATCAGGTCCAGGCCGTCGAAGAACCGGGCCACCTCGGCCCGGGTGCGCCGGTGCATCGGCGTCGCCACCTGCTCGTTGTAGCGCTGGGCCGCCCGGGCCGACCGCTCGGTCTCCACGTCGCGGGCCGGGTGGGACAGGACCAGGTAGCTCCCCGGCGGGACCGCGTCCATGAACGAGGCGACGACGCCCCACGGGTCGTCCTCGTCCGGGATCAGGTGCAGCACCGCGATCAGCATGACCGCGACCGGCTGGCTGAAGTTCAGGGTCTCGCCGGCCCGGGACAAGATCGTCTTGACCTCCCGCAGGTCGGCGTCGATGAACGTGGTCGGGCCGGCGACGCTGGTCAGCAGGGCCCGGGCGTGGGTCAGCACGATCGGGTCGTTGTCGACGTACACGACCCGCGTTTCCGGCCGCACCGCCTGGGCCACCTCGTGGGTGTTGTTCGCGGTGGGGATGCCGGTGCCAATGTCCAGGAACTGCTGGATCCCGGCCTCGGCGGTCAGGTACCGCACGGCCTTGGCCAGGAACCGCCGATTGGCCCGCACGTTGTCGCGGATCTGCGGCTTGGCCTCCAGTACCCGTTCGGCCGCGGCCCGGTCGGCGGCGAAGTTGTCCTTGCCGCCCAGCCAGTAGTCGTACACCCGCGCCGGGTGCGCCACGCTCACGTCGATCTCGCGCGGCGACGGGGCCGCGTCCTCCGGCACCACGCTGTCGTACCAATTCCGGGCCATGCACGCCCCTTTCTGCCTGGCCCAGCCTAGCGGTGCGGGTCAACCCGAAATAGGCAGGTAGAGGCGGAAATGCCCGGCTACCGCGTCGGCCACCGCCGCGGCGTCCTGGCTCCCGTCCACCTCGACCACCCTGATCCCGTGCTGGCGCGCGATCACCGGCCGGCCAGGCCGGCGATACGCCGGTCGTCATGCCCGCGGGCGTCCTGAGATGGCCAGCTGGGTCGAGGCCGGGCCGGGCATCAGGTTGCAGACGGCAATGGCGTCTTCGAACTCGCTGCTGTCCAGCCAGCCCCGGCGTTCCACGCACAGCTGCCGCAGCAGCCGGATGTGCGCGGGCGGGCATCGCCGGTCCGGCGCTGGCTGCGGTCAGGCCGCTGGGGAGGGGTCCCGGGGCCAGACCGGTTGCTCCTCGCCGGACGCGGGCTGGGCGTCCCGCCGGCTGATCTGCAAGTAGCCGACCAGCAGGACGAGCGCGGCGACGAAGACGGCGGTGGTGGGCAGGTCGCCGAAGTTCAGGCCGCTGATCGAGTGCGGCTTGCTGAAGTAGTCGGCGAACGAGGCGCCCAGCGGGCGGGTCACGATGTAGGCGAACCAGAACGCCACCACCGGGTTCAGCCCGGCCCGCCAGCCGATGGCCGGGATCGCGATGATGACCGCGAACATGACGCCGGACGCCAGGTAGCCCAGGTGCCAGGTGGTGGCGGTGAGGTCGCCCAGCGCGGTGCCCAGCGCGAACGTGGCGAACACCGTGATCCAGTAGTAGACCTCCCGGCGGCGGGTGACGATGCTGTGGATGGACAGCGTGCGCTCGCTGCGGTACCAGAGCCAGAACACGACCGCGAGCACCACCGCCCACAGCAGCGTGGTCACCGTGTACGGCAGCCCGATTTCCAGGTGCATGGTGTCGGCCGCGCCGGTGCCGAACGTCGCGATGGCCAGGGCCAGGTACCAGTAGGCGGCCGCGACGTAGCGACGGGTGCGGAACTGGAAGAACACGGCGGTGACGATCAGCACCAGGTCCACCGCCACGCCGACCGGGATGTTGTGGGACAGGTAGTCCGAGAACGCCTCGCCCCCGGCCGTGGTGAGCAGCTTGACGACCCAGAACAGCAGGCCGATCTGCGGCACTTTGGCCGCCAGCGGCTGCGGGGCCCAGCGGGCAAAGGCTCGCACAGTGATAACTCCTCGGGGTTACGCGGACGGCCGGGACGGTGCCACCCGGACCAGGACGTTGTAGGTGATCAGCGCGATGGCCAGGTGCATGGTCACCAGCACCAGCACCGCCCGGCCGGGCTGGCCCTGCATCCAGATGTACAGATCAGGAAGCAGCAGGACCGCCGTGACCAGCACGGCCAGCCACCGGTAGACCCAGCGGGGATCAGAGCTGAACCGGACCACGGCCGGCCAGGCCAGGCAGGCGAAGACCACGCCGATCACGGTCAGCTTGGCGTAGTCGGAGAATTGGAAGTGCACGTAGCCGCGGGTACTCGGAAATACCGTCTGGCCCGCCTTGGCCAGCAGCGCGTCGGCCAGCAGGCACAGGCCCACGCTGGCCGCGGTGCCCGCCACGACCGCAACCGGATGCGGGGCCCGGTGCGGGGGTGACAGGTCCAGCCGGGCCAGCGTCACGGCCCGGTCCAGGACGGGTGAAGGCATCGTGCGGTTCCCCTCGGCGGCAAAATACTACGAGCACTGTAGTAGATAATTTACGCCGCGAGGTCACCTCAGGGAGAGGCCGTCCGTCCGGTGGGTGCTGTGCCGGGCCGCCGTCCGCACGGTGAGCCCGTGGTGCTGATCGGCCGACACCGTGCGGGCCGACACCAGCTGGGCCAGCTCGATCCGGTTGTGCAGGGCAAAGGTCAGCGTGATCGCGATCGCGCTGGAGACGACGGCCAGGCCCAGCGTGGACGCCGCCGCCCAGGGCCGGAACCGGGGTGGCAGGTGGGTCAGCGCATGCACCCGGGCGCTGACGTCGGACTCGGCCACCGCCAGCCGGAAACCGCCCGGTTGCGACGGCCGGGACGCGGCCAGGCTGGCCCGGGCCAGCGCCCGGGCCACCACCAGGCCGTCACCGACCTCGTCGGCGGCCAGCTGGTCGGCCCACAGCTCAACGGCCAGCCGGACCTGCCGGGCCACCGGGCGCAGCAGCGGGTTGGCCGCGGCGGCCAGCGAGGCCAGCAGCACGTAAGCGGTGTGGTAACGGCGCAGGTGCGCGGATTCGTGGGCCAGCAGCGCCCGCCGCTCGTCGGCGGGCAGCAGCCGCAGCATCCCGGTCGACACCACGATCGCGCCACCGCGCAGCGGCAACGTGAACGCGGTCGGGTGCTCCTCCGGGGTGATCATGAGCTGGTCGCCGGTCCGCGGCAGCCGTCGGCAGGCCCGGTGGGCCTGGCTCAGGTCCCAGGCCACCCGGGCCAGGTAGAACAGCGCGCTGGCCAGCAACGCCGCGGCCAGCACCGCGGCGGTGACGCCCCAGCCCGTGGGCAGTTGCCGCCACGCCTTCAGCCGGTCATCCGGCCAGCCACCCAGCGCGGCGATCAGCGGCAACCGGGCCAGTACGGTGAACCCGGCCAGCGACAGCACGATCCCGGTGGCCAGCGACGTGGCCAGGGCGGTCAGCGTGAGCAGCGGCGTGGCCACCCCCGGGCTCAGCCGCCGGGACAACGCGGTCGCGGTCAGCGCCAGCAGCAGGCTGCAGGCGAACGGGATCAGGCCCAGGGCGATCATGCCGGGTCCGGTCCCTCGTCCCGGTCCGGCCCGCCGGTCTCGCCCAGCAGGTTGGTCAGCAGCTCTTCGTCTTCCGGACGCAGGTCGGCCACGAATCGGGACAGCACCCCGGCCCGGTCCGCGCCCGCGTCGAGCAGCCGGAGCATGCGGTGGGCGGTCATCGACGCCTGGGCCGCGTCCGGGCCGCCGGGCAGCTCGTACTGGTACCCGCGGCCGACGGCCTGCCGGGAGATGGCGCCCTTGGCGTGCAGCCGGGACAGCGTGGTCATGACCGTGGTGTAGGCGAGCTCATCGCCCAGATCGGCCCGGACTTCGCCGGGGGACATTGGCCGGCCCGCGGCGGCCAGGCATGCGAGCACGTCGCGCTCGAGGGCGCCACGCGGCCGTCCGTGCGGTGCGGCAGCCACGGCAGCTCCTAAGGGTCAAGGCGGTCAGGCACACCGGTTATCTACTACAGTTCTGTAGAACGACAACACGAGTAGTACGACGATGCCTGTCGTGATCAGTCTAGGCTGGCCGGAGGGAACCTGCCCATGGACCCGATTTACCACATGACCTACGTCCAGGCGGTGGTCATTGGGCTGATTCAGGGTCTGACCGAGCTGTTCCCGATCTCCAGCCTGGGCCACACCGTGCTCATCCCGTCGTGGCTGGGCGGCAGCTGGGCCACGCTGGTCCGGCAGGAGAGCCGTCCGGAAAGCCCCTACCTGGCCTTCGTGGTCGGCCTGCACCTGGCCACGGCGATCGTCCTGCTGGCCGTCTACGCCCGGACCTGGGTCCGGGTCGTCCGCGGTTTCGTGACCAGCATCACCCGCCGCCAGGTCCGCTCGGCGGACCAGAAGCTGGCCTGGCTGATCGTGGTGGCCACGATCCCGGTGGGGCTGGCCGGCCTGGTGCTCGAACACCCGTTCCGGGTGCTGTTCGCCAAACCGCTGGCCGCGGCCATTTTCCTGATGATCAACGGGGCCATCCTGCTCACCGGCGAGATCATCCGCCGCCGGGCTCCGCAGCCCGGGCCGGCCCGGCGGGCCGGCCCCGGGGCCGCCACCGCCCGCCCGGAGGAGGCGCCGCCCGGCGGCCGGGAGGCGATTCTGGATGAGGCGGCCGAGGAGCGGCTGGCCGGGGTCGGCATCCGGAACGCCCTGTGGATCGGGGCATCCCAGATCCTGGCCCTGTTCGCCGGGATCAGCCGCGAGGGCGTGACCATGGTCGGCGGCCTGCTGCGCGGGCTGGACCACGAGGACGCGATGCGGTTCTCGTTCCTGCTCTCCACCCCGGTCATCCTGGCCGCGGGCGCTTTGAAGCTCAGCGACCTGACCGGCTCGCTCGGCGCCGATGTCCGGGGCCAGATCCTGGCCGGCAGCGTGGCGGCCGCGGCCACCTCGCTGTTCGCGGTGCTGTTCCTGGCCCGCTGGTTCCGGACCCGGACTCTGGTCCCGTTCGCCGTTTACTGCCTGCTGGCCGGCCTGGCCAGCGCGATCCGGTTCGGCTTCTTCGGTTAGCTGGCGGGCGTCGCGATCACCCGGGCCGGGCCGCTGCCGTCCACGGTCCAGCGCTGGCCGTTGACCGTGACCTGAGCCGGTGGCTCCTCACCGGGGACGCGGGGCCATTCGGCCCGGCCCAGCGGGGCCGGGCCGGTGACGGTGATCTCGGCCGCGCCGCCGGAGACG
>Ga0209112_10000177_pt1 | contig 11325 bp, 6 predicted proteins | sample TexAe_OM3H0_O3_FD_187947 | JGI IMG/M metagenome (GOLD analysis project Ga0209112, IMG submission 187947) | Forest soil microbial communities from Davy Crockett National Forest, Groveton, Texas, USA - Texas A ecozone_OM3H0_O3 (SPAdes) (version 2) | ecosystem: Environmental > Terrestrial > Soil >...
ATCTAATACCACCACACTTGCTTCACACTACTTATTGATAAGGCGAAGCAAATAACTTTTTAAGCCTTGGTTCGTTTTCGCAGGCTGCTTTTCTAAGGTCGGTTAATCCGAATAAGTTAGTATCAGCGATGGCAAAGGAAAAGGGTGTAGTAATCTTAATTAAAAATAATTCTATGAAAAGTGATCAAACTAGAAATTAAGATTGAGCAGGCAATGCTTCAAATGCATGTAAATTCATAGGAGTAGATAATGCCCATTCTATTGTGTTAGATGAAGGAACTTCTATTTTAGATCATTCATTATTTGTTTCATTATTTAATCCAAAGAAGTATGAAACTATAGCCCAAGGATTTTTAGGACTAAAGTTTTGGTTGACGAAAATATTATATATAATATAAATGAATAGCATAGTAGCTACTACTGATACTAAAGATCCAAAACTTGATACAGCATTTCATCCACTATATGCATCTGGGAAATCAGGTATTCTTCTTGGCATACCGGCTAATCCTAAGAAGTGTTGAGGGAAGAAAGTTAAATTAACCCCAACAAAAAGAGTTCAGAAGTGTATTTTACCTAAGAAGTCATTATATAATTTACCAACAATTTTAGGAGTTCAGTAATAGAATCCCGCAAATAAAGCAAAAACAGCTCCCATTGATAATACATAATGGAAGTGAGCAACCACGTAGTAAGTATCGTGGAATGCAACATCTAATGAAGCATTAGATAAAACAACTCCAGTTAAACCACCTACAGTGAATAAGGCTAAGAATCCTAATACAAATAATAATGGTGTATTGAATTTTAAGCTTCCACCATATAAAGTAGCTAGCCAACTGAAGATTTTAATTCCTGTTGGAACAGCAATCACCATTGTAGCTGCTGTGAAATAGGCTCTTGTATCCACATCCATACCTACTGCGAACATGTGGTGACTTCAAACTAAGAAACCTAAGATTCCAATTGAGAACATAGCATAAACCATTCCGATATAACCGAAGATAGTTTTACCACTAAATGTAGAAACTACATGACTAACAATACCAAAACCAGGTATTATTAAAATATAAACCTCAGGGTGACCGAAGAATCAGAATAAATGTTGATATAAGATTGGATCTCCACCACCAGCAGGGTCATAGAAACTAGTATTAAAGTTTCTATCTGTTAATAACATTGTAATTGCACCAGCTAATACAGGTAATGATAACAATAATAAAATGGCAGTAATAAATATAGCTCAAACAAATAATGGTAATTTGTGCATTGACATTCCATTAGTTCTCATATTCAATGCTGTACTAATGAAATTAATAGCACCTAATAATGAACTAACTCCGGCTAGGTGTAAACTGAAGATAGCTAAATCAACAGATCCACCTGAGTGTGATTGGATTCCTGCTAATGGAGGATAAACTGTCCACCCTGTACCGGCACCATTCTCTACCAATGCACTTAACAGAAGTAATAATAATGATGGAGGTAATAACCAAAATGAAACATTATTTAATCGTGGAAATGCCATATCTACTGCTCCACAGTGGATTGGTAAAAAAAAATTACCAAAACCTCCAACTAAACCAGGCATAACCATAAAGAAAATCATTATGAATGCATGAGCTGTGATTATTACATTAAATAATTGATGATCTCCAGATAAAAATTGAACACCAGGTGCTGCTAACTCTAATCTAATCATAACTGAAAATGCTGTTCCTATCATACCCGCAAAAACAGCAAATATAAGATATAAAGTACCTATTTCTTTAGCATTAGTAGAATAAAGTCAAGACATCTATTTTTTTCCCCTTTAGTAGGGCTAATCTAAAAAGCTTCTACTTATTATCGTCTTAATTAATTATGGAAATAAAAACTATTATTATAATTATAAATAAATATAAATTATTGCTTTAGCCTTTGCTACCTATTTGCTATCTTTTCTATCAGGAGGAAAGAAGGAGGCAAGCTTTCCTTTTGTGGTTTGTCAGACCTAAAAAGCTTTTGAAGTGTTTTGTAAAAATAGAAGTAGTATAGCCACAGCACTCTACACATAAAATATAATATTTAAGTACATGATTTTAGTTTTGTACTTACTATTTACTTTATGTATTTAATATTTAAATTAATAAACTTAATCTCAATTAATAAAATTTTTTATTTTAATCATTTAAATAAAAATCATTAGTAATGATTTTTAATTTTCTTTACGGAAAGAAGGCGAGTTGAACGCCCACGAGAATAATCTCCAACAATTAGCAATTGTCTTATCTTACCAATGATTATCTTCCCTTAAATAGAAATTTATTTTTGAGATTTTTAATTTAATAAAAATCTCCTATAATCAAGGCAAAGCGGAAAGCACCTATCCTATAAATTTAAACCTTTAACTTTTTTTAAATATAAATAAAGGCTTTAATATATTGATTTGATGTGTTGTGTTTTGAGGAAAAACTGTGCTAGGCTTGGTTGGGAGAGGAGATGCGCAGTTCTAATCATTTGAGGAGTATTAGGACTGCTCGAAAAAAAAAGTACCTGTTATTTAAGCTAGTACTCAAAAAAAGTGATGTCCAACCTAAAGTTTTCCTGAAACCACTTTTTATTTTATTTAGAGCAGGCCTAAAGGAAATTCTTAAAAATAAAAAGTTATTTTTATTGTAAAGCTTGCAAAATAAGTAAAATAAGTTAAAAATTAACTTTTTTAACTTAAATATTATAACAACGATTCTTATCAGAATTGAACTGATCCTAGTTTTGTGAAGGAAAACTGTACAACCACTATACTAAAGAACCATAATATATTTTTATAATTTTATACTTATACTGTATACAAAACCTTTATACTTATAATTTTAAATAAAATAATTTACATTTTTTACTTCTTTACTTTTATTATTTTTTTATATTATTATATCTTTTACTATTTATTAAATATTTTTGTATTAATAGCAGATCAAATTTCACCACTCCTGTTAAAACATTTAGTGTTTGTACGCTGTTTTAACTAGTGAAAACTTTCTTTTCTTTCTTAAAAAAAGGTATAATAGTAAAATTATATATAACTATATTATATAATAATAGTATTTAAATATAAAAATTAAATAGCATTATAAAGTTTTAACATATATTTAGACGGGAATTGCGGGATTCGAACCCACGGCTGGAGTTCTTCCAGCAATCGTTTTCAAGACGATTATAATAAACCACTCTAACAAATTCCCTGCTATGCTCCGACTATGCGGCCTGATAAAAGTTAGTCTTAAAAAGACTGCCTTACCTGCTACGCAAAGGAGCAGCTTGCTATTTTAAGAGGTGTTGTGTACCAGCATATAGCTTAAAGGTTAGTAGGAAAGCAGCGGGAGCGACAACACACCTTTTATTGAAAACACATGGACTTGAACCAAGACTTTCCCATTAAAAGTGAGACACTCAACCTTCGAGTTCTGTTTTCTTTATTAAAAGGTTTTATGAGAGAGAGGGACGGGTTTAACCTAAGGCAGAGTAGGTAGAACATATTTTATTTACATAAAGTAAAAATAATAAAGGTTAGTAAAAATTATATTAATTATAAAATTATAGTATTATAAAATTATAGTATTATGATAATAAGTTTTTAAAATGAGTTGACCAGATTCGAACTGATATTAGCCATTACCAAAAAATGGTGTTTTTCCAAATTAAACTACAACTCACTAATTGAAGGTATAATATATAATATATAATATATACCTTCAGCTATTTAAAAAAGTTAGGTAAGATACCCGCTATTTCGTACCCTGCTTCTGCTCTTATAACAAACTACGTTTCCTGTTTGCGTCAGAAGGCCTACTAATAAAGCCTGCAGGCTTTAAAGGTACCATGTAAGCAACATTCCTACTAATGCTTTCCTTTAGATAAATTTATTCTTTAAGCTCTCCGAAGAGGGTTTTGACTTCTTGACTTATTGTACCTTGCTCCGTACCCCCCCTTCTTTAGCTTTAGGCAGCGAGGAGGAGTATGTTCTGGATAATCGAAAACGCTGCCTTTTGGTGTTACACCTACAAAGGAAAGCTTGTTATATTGTTTCTATACGGATGGCCTATGAAGCAGGAGCTGAAGAAACAAGATAATTATTAAAAATTCCGTGATAGGCGCGACTCGAACACGCTAACTCTCCCACCCAAAAGGAGTAACCATCCAGTTGGTATTCTACCACTTATAAATCTACCACTTATAAATTACTACTCTTTTATTTTAATAGTATATAAATATATAATATTTATAGAAATATATAGGTTTAAACTTAATATTAATTCTATAAAAATAATATAAAACTAAAAGTTACGATTTAAACAAAATTATTAATTATTCAAAACTATTTTAATCTCCGTGTAACCTGGTAACATGAAAAAAAAAAACTATTTTACATGCAGCTCTACGCTACAGGGGGGAATATTAGTATAATTATTAATATCTTTTTTAAATTGATTAAACATATAAAATTTGTTTGTATTTATGTTTTTTTAATATTAATTTCTTTGCTCCACTTTTCTAGTTAGACTAAAAGAAATTAATCTAGTAGCTCAGGTTGCGCTGCTGAAACATTAACTGATTGTTGTGTTTTTCTGAATGATAAAGAAAAAATAGAATAACTTAATATTATAATTAAGCATATGCTTTCATTTATATTTTGATTTAATAATAAATAGCTGAATAATACACATAAAAAGAATATAAAACCTATAGTAATATAAAGTGCATATGTAGTAATTACTCCTGAATCTAATTTAGAGATATCCTTAGCTAATTTAAATATAGAATTACTTAAACCAAAAGGTCCTACTAATTCAATAACTCCTCTATCAATTAGTTTAGAAATAGAATAACCTAATTTAAATCCATTAGAAAAAACATAATTATTATAAATTACATCAAAATAGTATTTACTATTTAAAAATGTATACAATTTTTTTCCCATTGAAGTTTCAGTTAGACTTAATATTATTTCTGGTGCTTTAAGATAAAATATTAAAGCAGAACTAGCTCCAATTAAACTTAGTATTGAAGGTAACAGTTTTATAAAAATACTTAGAGAGTATTCAGCCTCAACTAAAGTAATATTATTAGGATGAATAAATAAAGAGTTACCAAAGAAATCAGAACCCATTCCTACAAACATATCTGAAAATAAATATCCAAAAAAAATACTAAATAATGATAAAATTATCAATGGCATGATAGCTCAAATATTAGACTCATGACTATTTAAATAAGATTGTTTATTTCCATTAGGACTTACAAGGAAAACTAAACTTATTAATCTGAAACTATAAAAAGCTGTTAGACCTGCAGTAACAGATCCCAATATAAATGCATACATTTTACTAAAGCTATAATTACCGTAGGCTAATTCTATAATTAAATCTTTACTATAAAAACCGGTTAAAAATGGGGTAGCTAATAATGATAATGTACCTACTAACATTACTGAGTAAGTAAAGGGTAAAAATTTAATTAAACCACCCATTTTTCTTATGTCTTGTTGATCCCCAAATGAATGGATAACTGCACCAGCACCTAGGAATAATAACGCTTTAAAAAATGCATGATTTACTGTGTGGAATAAGGCAACATTATATTGACTAAGACCTATTGCCATTGTCATATAACCTAATTGACTTATTGTACTCATAGCTATAATTCTTTTTAAATCATTAGCAACTAAACCACAAGTGGCCGCAAAGAATGCAGTAGAAGCCCCTACAATAGTAATTACTAATAATGCAGTTGGACTATATTCTAATATAGGAGAACATCTTAATAATAAATAGATCCCAGCTGTAACCAAAGTAGCAGCATGTAGTAGTGCTGATACTGGGGTAGGAGCCTCCATTGAACCAGGTAACCAACTATGTAATGGTAATTGAGCACTCTTAGCACAAGCACCTCCAAATAAAAGTAAGGCGATAATAGTTAAAGCTGTTTCATTCATATAAGGAGCTAATGAAAATACAGTAGAATAGTTTAAAGATCCAAATAAAGCAAATATTGCCAAAAATCCTATACTTAATAACATATCCCCTTGTCTATTCATTGTAAATGCTAATATAGCAGCTTTATTAGCTTGTATTCTTGTAAAGTAGAAATTAATTAGTAAGTATGAAACTAAACCTATTATTTCCCAACCTACAAACATTACAAAGAAATTAGCTCCACAAATTAACACTAACATTCCAAAAGTAAAGGCTGATAAGTAAGAGAAGAATCTTTGATTGTGAGGATCTGATGGTAAATAGTAAATACTATATATGTGAATTAAAGTTGAACAAAATAAAACAGCTAAACCTAAACTAACTGTCAATTGATCAAAAATAAATTCTCAAGATATAGTTAATAATTCAGAATCTATTCAAGAACCTAAATTAATATAAACAGGAGAATTACATAAACATACCTCATAAAACGCTGTTGCAATTAATATTGAAGAAATACTTAAACAAACACACGATATAAAATGAGAACCTGTTACTCCTATTTTTCTACCTAAAAATCCTGAAGCAACTGAACCTAATAACGGAAAAATAATAATTGATAAATACATTTTTTTAGTTTCGTATTGAAATTGTTCCTCTTACATATATTTTTAATGTTGTAATTAATTTAATTTATATAAAAAAAAAGGTGAAAAATAAGGTTTTACTAAATTAATAAATAAAAGTTTAGATTTAGCTTTAATATATAGTTTAAATTGTTTCCCATGTTTATGGATATTACATTCTAAACCAAATTTATATAATAAAGCTTTTTGTAATATAATTTGTTCCTCATATGAAAAGGAGTGCGTATTTAAATAGAAACCTTCAGGTGTAGAGCTACCGTCATCCATAGCTCAAAAAGCTAAAGAAATAGGAGTCAACCAATTTACAATTGAAGGAGATATTTTTTTAACACCATTTCTTATAAATAATTCATATAAAGGAATTAAACTACTCAAAGCTCTAGTATGTAAATGAAGATATGTTGATAAATCACGTTGCTGAACTAAAGTAGGATAATGCGTTAAAATTGGAGACAATAGATAAGATAAATATAAAATATGATTTAAATGAATAAAACCTTGATTGTATTGAATATGGGGTTTTCCATTTTCACCTACTTTTCTAATATTAGCATCACCTAATAAAATTCCTACTAAAATTTGTTGAATTAAAGGCGTTAAATATAAATTGTCTAAGGATTGCTGACTTAACCTTAAACCAATATTAGAACCTAAATTTGAACCATATATGGCTATTAATTTACATTCATTATTAGGTTCTATCTTTTTTAATTTAGTAGAATTTATAGAAATTATTCGGCTTTTTTGTAAAACATTTAACTTATCTCTAACCTCCTTAGACATACCAGTCCAAGTTGCAAAATTTTTATTATTTTTCATTATATAAAATTTATATGTCTTCTTACTTTTTTTATAATAAAAAATTTAATTGTATATAAAAATAATGGACTATATCATAATATAAAAATTTTATATTCATTACGTTTAGTCTCTGAAATATTAAAATTATTAGCTGATTATATTATAGTAAATTAATTTTTTACTGATTTGAAAATTTTTACTTAATTATAATAAAGTATTCCAAATTTTTAATAACTTCCAGCTTATAGTAATGTGCATAATTATTTATAATATTATTATAAAATTAAGGACTAAGAATAATCTATAGAATGCAACAAGAATACTTAAACCAATAACTGATTCCGCACCAGCTATAGATATAATATAAATACTGAAAGCTTGTCCAGCATTATCATCAAATCCAAATGAGCTGATTAAAACTAGTAAAGTAACAGCCAATAGCATTATCTCAATGGCAATGATCATAAGGATAATATTTTTTCTATTTAATATAAATCCTAATATTCCTATTAAAAATAAAATTATTGATAAATTCATTAGTTTAAATAATCTGTTGAAAGCCTTTAAGATCTTTGAAAAATGAATTTTTTATTTTATTAAAAACAAATAAATTATAAAAAAAAGTCACATTTCAGTTTTAATAAAATTTACTTATAAAATAAGTAAATTTTAACTGAAAAGCAGGCTAGTATTAGCAAACAGACATAGAATATACTATCATATGGCTCCGCCCGCTATGTTAAAATAAAAATAATCCATATTTATTTAAATTAATAAATTAAATAAATTGTTTTTAAATTAGGTTAAGTCTAAATAAAGATAAAGACAAACACAGTAAGTTAGTCTAATCTATAGAAAAACTAATTACTTCCTCAGAAGTAAACTGCAATAAATAAAAACAACCAAACAACATCAACAAAGTGCCAATAAAGGATACCTGTTTCAATACCAACATGCCCTTGTTTTGTAACATTATAGTTAATGATTCTAAGGAAACCAGTAATAATAAAGATTGTACCTACAATAACGTGAAACCCGTGTAGGCCTGTTGAGGCATAGAATGTTGTACCGAAAACACTATCAGCAATAGAAAAGCTAGAGTCTGTATATTCAATATATTGAAATAAAGTAAAGACTACAGCTAATATAATAGTCATAAAAATACTATTTATTGTAAATACTCTTTTTCCTGCTATAAATGCATGGTGACCATAAGTGATAAATGCTCCACTTGATAATAATAAGAAAGTATTAAGTAATGGTATAGAAAAAGGATTTAAAGGTGTAATTCCTAATGGTGGCCAATATCCTCCTATTTCTACTGAAGGTACAATTGAACTGTGAAAATATGCTCAGAATACAGAAATAAAAGCAAATACTTCACTAATTACAAAAAGTATGAATCCTATCATTAATCCATTTTTAACTTCTTTTGTATGATTTCCCAAATAAGTTCCTTCTATATGAACGTCACTTAATCAAAAATACATAACAGTAGATGTTAATAAAAATCCTAAGGCTAATAAATAACCACCGTTATTATAACCATGCATAGATAATACTGCACCTATAGCCGTAAAAAATAGGGTTCAACTAATTAAAATAGGCCAAGGAGATTGATCCACTAGATGATATGAATGTGATTGATATTTAGTTTTAATTAATTGTAAATTTGTCATATAATTTAATTTTAATTAATTAACTTCAAGATAATTTGTTATCTACTTATTATTTTATTTTTTTAAAAATAATACTTTTTAAGTAAACGTAAAGAAAAAAATAAAACAATTCTACCCTCCCCTGCCTTGCGCACTTTCCTTACCGCTAATTGCATTTAAAACCTTCCAATGTATTACGTTTGCTACAGCCTAAAAGGCTTTTAAGGAAATGTAAAAAGGCGAGTCAATTTTCTCCTTAAAAAGAAGAAAAGAAGCTCCGCTAGCATCTAGTGTTAGCTAGTGTTTGTTTTAGTATAGGAAAAACTGCGGTAGCTCTTTTTCTTGGGTCTAAGGCTAGCTTTTTGTAGGCCGGTTTAAAAAAAAAGGGCTAGGGGATAAACTGAGACCTCTTCGTCTCGGATTAGCCTTTTTTAAATAAATAGATAAATATAAATAGTAATAATAACTAAAAATTATAACTACAATATAATTTATTTAGCTATTGATTATTATAAAATTATATAATATTATATTATTATAATAAAGAAAAGAGAAATAAATACAGTTTAGTATAGAATATAATTTTTTTTAAACATAAATATGTTTTTATTGAATGCTTATAGACAAGTACCTTTTAATTTAGATACTAATACTCTTTTATTTTTAGGAATCTCATTCTATGTCTAAGAGAAACTATATAATTTTTATGTTTGGAAGGGTATAGTAGTTTTATATTTATTAAATGATAATGAACATTTAATATTTATTATTAGTGTAAATCTATAGCATCTTTAAGGTATGAACATGTTAATAGTGTAAACACAAAACTTTGAATTAATGAAACCATTATTTCTAAACCAATTAAACCTACGAATATTGCAAAAGGTATTAAAGTTATTACAGCAATTATTAAACTACTTGAAAATAGTTTGTATAGGAATGTAGATAAAATTTTTAATAAAGTGTGTCCGGCAGTAAGATTAGCAAATAATCGTACACCTAAAGAAACAGCTCTAGCAAAATAACTTATTACTTCAATTGGAACAATTAAAGGTACTAGAGCTAAAGGTGTACCTGCTGGTATAAAATAAGAAAAGAATTTTAGTCCGTGTTTAGATACAGATAATATTGTTACACCCATAAAGATAGTTACAGATAAACCTAAAGTTAATATAGCACTTGCTGTAATAGCAAAAGAATAAGGAACATTAGATATTAAATTTCCAATTAATATAAAGAAAAATATAGAATAAATGAAAGGTATATACATTTCATTTAATGATCCTATTTGATCTTTTACCATAGTACTTATACTTTGAAATGAAGATTCAAAAGCTATTGATCATTTGTTAGGTATCAATTTAAACTCGTTATCTCCATATGTATGTAAACCAACTACAATACATAATGCTAATATTGTATATAATCCAAAATTAGTTAAACTTAAATTTAAATAATTTAATATTGGTGCATTTAAACCAATTAAACTTATTACTTCAAATTGAGAAAGAGGTGACATTATAATAGATGATTGCATATTATTATTTAATTAAAAATATCTAATCATTTAAATAAATTTTCCACCTAGTCTATGACTAGCGAAATGTATAGCTTTCTACATTTAAAATAGGCAGGATAGACTGTGGAGGCCAGAGTGGGAGAGGTAGTTCTTAAATTATTATATATTATACATAATGTGTACATTATTGGATACATTTAAAGGGTTTAATTGTATGTATCTATAGATTAACTGTATACTATAATATTTAATTAGAGTTCTAAAATTAATAATAAAGATTAATCTTTATTAGATCTTGAAATTACAATAGTAGCAAACATTGCTAATAGTAATATGATACTTAGAGTGATTAATAATACAGCTCCATATGTATATAAATTATGACCTAAAGCCTCTATTTGTTGAAAAATTGTGATTAAAGAGTCTGAGGATGATGAATAATAAAAGTTATTTACAATAGAATTAATTAGATCCATCTTAATAACAGCATTAGAGTGCTCTGCTGAAAATAAACCATTAAAAGAAGTTATTTTATCTAAAAAGATAGATAAAACAGGTACATTGTTAAAATTAAATTTAATAATAGAAAAAATTATAAATATAAATAGATAACCGACAGCTAATGCTAAAGGTAATGTTTTAGTATATTGACTTCCAGTTTCTAATATATCTGTTAATTTTATATTGATCATCATAATAACAAATAAAAATAGTACAGCAATAGCACCTACGTATACAATTATATAAGA
>Ga0209112_10000178_pt1 | contig 11272 bp, 10 predicted proteins | sample TexAe_OM3H0_O3_FD_187947 | JGI IMG/M metagenome (GOLD analysis project Ga0209112, IMG submission 187947) | Forest soil microbial communities from Davy Crockett National Forest, Groveton, Texas, USA - Texas A ecozone_OM3H0_O3 (SPAdes) (version 2) | ecosystem: Environmental > Terrestrial > Soil >...
GCGTCCGCACGCAAGGTGTTTCGCCGGTTTAACGGCCGCCCAGCGTGTCGCCCAGATATTGGTCGCGGCAAGCACCGCGGGCCAGCTTGCCGCTGGTGGTCCGCGGGATCGCGCCGGCCGGCAGCAAACGCACGTCGGCGGTCGGCAGTCCGTGTCGGTGCAGAATCGCGGCCCGGATGGCCTCGATCGCCGGCTGTGGGTCGGCGCGGCTGGTGCCCGCCGCGCGCTCGGCGACGACCACCAGTTGTTGACCGTCATCGCCGTCGGCCGGTATCGCGAACGCCGTCACGTACCCACGCCGGATGATCGGGGACGCTTCGGCTACGGTCGCCTCGATGTCCTGCGGGTAATGGTCGCGGCCGTCGATGGTCACCAGATCCGCGATCCGGCCCGTCACATAAAGCTCCCCATCGAGGTAGGTGCCCAGGTCCGAAGTGCGTAGCCAGGTGCCATCGGCGTCGGAGCCTTCGGCGTGACTGCCTGTCGCCAGCGGTGATTGCAGCGTGGCGCCGAACGCCCGCCGAGTGTCCCCGGGTAGCCCCCAGTAGCCGCGGGCGACGTTGTCACCCTGTATCCAGATCTCACCGACGTGGCCGTCGGGTTTTTCGGCCCCGGTCTCGGGGTCGACGATGACGGCCCACTCGCTTCGACCGATCTGACCGCAGGACACCTGCGCGACCGCGTTGGGGGCGTCCGCCGCGACCCGCACGGCCAGACCCGCGCCCAGCCGGTCCCGATCGAAATAGACCGCGGTCGCCTCGGCGGCGGGCTCGATGGTCGCGACGAACAGCGTCGCCTCCGCGATGCCATAAGAGGGCTTGAACGCCGTGGGCGGCAACCCGTACGGGGCGAACGCCTTATTAAAGGTGTTGATCGCGTCGATGCTGACCGGCTCGGAGCCGATGATCAGCACCACGTTGCTCAGGTCGACATCGTCACCCGGGGCGGGAAGGCCGCGCTGGGCCGCCCACTCGTAGGCGAAGTTGGGCGCGGCGGTGACCGCACGGCCCGTCTCACCCGACAGGGCTTTGATCCAGCGCTGCGGGCGCCGGACGAACGCGGCGGGCGACATCAATGTGGAGTGCCCGCCGTACACGGCCGGGAAGCCGATCATCGACAGGCCCATGTCGTGATAAAGCGGCAACCAGCTCACGCCGTGGGTGTTGCGGTCCAGCAGGTCGATCGAAAGGATCATCTGCACGAGGTTGGTACCCACCGCTCGGTGTGTGATCTCGACGCCGACCGGGGGTCGCGTCGAGCCCGACGTGTACTGCAGGTGGGAGATTTCGTCGTGGGCGACCGCGGTGTGGACGAACGACTCCCCCAACGAATCGGGTATCTCGTCGATGATGATGACTTGCGGCCTGGAAGGTCGCGGCAGGGTGCTGAGGAACTCCTCGACCGTGCCTCGTGCCGCCGTGGTCGTCAGGACGGCCGAGGGCCCCGAGTCACGCAGGGCCGTATCCAAGCGCTCGGCGTGTCCCGGCAGCTCGGGCGCGAACAGCGGTACCGCGATCGTTCCCGCCTTGACCGCCGCGTAAAAGCCCATCACGTACTCGAGGCTCTGCGGCGCCAAGATGGCGACCCGCTCGCCACGGCTCGCGACTTGCTGGATGCGCGCGCCGATGGCTGCCAGCCTTTCGCCGAACCGTCTCCACGTCACCTCTTCGGCATGTCCGTCGGCCGAGCGGGCGTAGTCGAGGAAGCGGTACGCCACGGAGTCGCCGACGTTGGCGATATTGCGTTCGATGAGAGAAATGAGCGTGACGTCCGGCGGGGTTTTGACGTTCCCTTCGGCGTCCAGGCAGTCCTCGATCCTGAGCAGGCCAGGTGCATGTGTGGCGTTTCGCCGGGAACCGCGATCCATAACCGCAGTCTAGGCACGGCGCCGTGTCCTGCGAGAGTGATGATCGGCACGCTCTCGTACGCTCGACGAGGGCAAAACGCAAGAGAGGCTTTGATATTCGCCGAGCTCGCGGTGCGGCCCGTGGGGGCGGCCTCGCGATGCCCGGCGCTGTCCGGCGAACCCGATCCGGGACGCGCAGCGCCTCGCGGTAGCCTACGCGCGAACAAGATGACGGGTCGTTTGAGCGCTTTCACCAGGAGTTGGCATGCCGGACCGGAACTTTTCCTTCGAGATCACCCGTACCAGCACCGCGCCCGCCGCGACGCTGTTCCGGCTCGTGACGGACGGCGGGAATTGGTCGAAGTGGGCCAAGCCGATCGTCGTTCATTCCAGTTGGGCGCGCCAGGGTGACCCCGCGCCGGGCGGGATCGGCGCGATCCGCAAGGTGGGGATGTGGCCGCTGCTCGTGCAGGAGGAGACAGTCGAGTACGAGCAGGATCGCCGCCACGCCTACAAACTGGTCGGCCCCCCGACCCCGGCCAAGGACTACGCCGGTGAGGTGATCTTGACACCGAATGCGACGGGCGGCACCGACATCCGGTGGACGGGGTCGTTTACCGAGGGAGTCCCGGGAACGGGGCCGGTGATGCGCGCGGCCATGGGCGGGGCGGTCCGGTTCTTCGCGGGTCGGCTGGTGAAGGCGGCCGAGCGCGAGTCGTACGGCGGGCGCTAGCTTTCGCACAAGGCGCGTGACGGCCGCACCCGCGGCCGCCACGCTGTGATTCAAGACCTACGGGTTGTTGAACTGGTTCTCGTACGTTTGTTCCTGCTGCATGTCCAGATTGAACTGCTGCTGGGCCTCGTCATTTTGTTCTTGGGCCTGCTGCTCGGACTGCAGCATCTGCTGCAGGTTCTGCTGTTGCTGCAGTTGGGCTTGATCGTCGTCCGAGTCGGTCGCGAAGCCGCCCGTGCCGGACAGCCCCGGTGGCGCCAGGGGTGACACGGACATGTCCGCCAGGCGGACTGATCCCGATCCGAGCGTGGTTTCCGTCGGGCCGGTCCGACCCGCGTCGAACAGGGCGAGCAGTGCAACGGTCGCGGCTCCCGCGAAAACGAGCTGCATCATTCGTAATTGCCGACGACGGTCGCCGGCCGCGCTGTAGTTCTGTTGAGGGGTGGTGGTGTTCATCATTCATGTTTGCGCCGCGTCACTAGCTACCGACTGAGCGGTGGCTGTCGCTTGGATGTGAAAGCTCGCAGCGACCGACTCCCCCGGCGCCGTTCACTATTCTGGGCGAAGTGACTGACGTCGTCATCGTGGGCGCAGGTCCCAACGGTCTGATGCTTGCGGGTGAGTTAGGGCTGGCGGGGATCAAAGCCGTGGTCTTGGATCCGATGCCGGGTCCCAATCCGCAGCGACGGGCCAACGGCGTTTTCGGACAAGGGGTTCGGATCCTCGATCACCGCGGCCTGTGCGGCCTGCTCGCGGACACCGACGAGCCGCCGCAACTCAACCCCCGCGCGATGTTCGCGGCTTTCCCGCTCGACGCCGCGCTGGTGCCCGATTCGCAAATTTTTCTGCTGCCGGTTCAACAACCCCGACTGGTTGAGGTGCTGGCGCAGCGGGCGTGTGAGCACGACGCCGACATCCGCTGGGGCCATGCGCTCACCGGCTTCGACCAGCGCGATGAAGCCGTCACGGTGCATGTCACCGGACCCGACGAAAGCTACGACCTGACGGCCGAGTACCTGGTGGGCGCCGACGGCGGCACCAGTACAACGCGCAAATTGGCCGGCATCGACTTCCCCGGGATGTCCTCCTATGACGCGACGGTCCGCATGGGATTCGACGTGCTCCCACCACCTGAGTGGATCGATCCGATCAGCGGCGGGCTGGACATCCCAGGGTTTGGCCGCGTCCCGCCTCTGCAGTTCAATCGGGCCGAGCGGGGCGTGTTCGCGTACGGCGCATTGGGGCGCCGGGCGGCCGTGCTCGTCTTCGAATTGGACAGCACGGCGCGCGAAGACCCGCGCGACGATGACGTCGACGGGTCGCCCATGAGCCTTGACGAACTGGAGGCCGCCGCCAAGCGCGTCCTCGGCGCCGATTTACCGCTGCGGCCCGCTGCCCACTATGCGGGACCCGATGCACCACTCGATCTGCGTCGGTTCCGCGGAATCAATTCCAGGATCGCGTCCCGGTATCGGGCGGGCCGGGTGATTCTGGTCGGCGACGCCGCGCACGTGCACTCCCCGATGGGTGGGCCGGGACTCAACCTCGGTTTGCAAGACGCGGCGAACCTCGGTTGGAAGTTGGCGGCCGTGGTCAGTGGCCGGGTGGAATCCGCGCTGCTCGACACCTACGAGGCCGAACGCCGGCGCGCAGCCGAGCGGGTCATCATGCACAGCCGCGCGCAGCTGGCGCTCGTCCGGCCCGGACCCGAGGTGACGGCGCTGCGCGAGGTGTTCTCCGAGTTGGTCACCGACTCCGACGTCGCCCGGCGCCTCACCAACCTGCTATCCGGGGCCGAAAACCGTTACATCACAAGCGCTGCGGCTCACCCGTTGGCCGGATACTGGGTGCCCGACTTCGCCGTGGCGGGAACGCGCGAAACGAGGCGCGTCGCCGAGTTCGCGCGCACCGGACGGCCATTGCTCGTCGACCTCACCGATGGGGGTGGCGTGGCGACCGCGCTCGGCGACATCGCCGACCGGTTGACGGTTGCCGTCGGCCGACCGGTCGGCGAGGTGGCCGCGACCACGTTGCTGGTGCGCCCCGACGGCTATGTGGCGTGGGCATCGTCGGAGGCCACGCCCGACACCGCCGAACTACGCGAGCTGCGCGAGGTCCTGGCGCGGTGGTTCGGAATCCGCGCCGCTACTTCGCGTTGACTTCGTCCTGATACTTCTTGGTCATGTGCGCGACGGCCTGATTCTGTGATTCCGCGAGCCCTTCTCGCACCTCGCTGGCGCGGGCGGCGGCATCCAGGGTCGGCTGCGCCTGGCCCTGGAAGTGCGGCATCACCTCGGCCGCAAACAATTCCGCCGACCGCCTGGTTGCCGCGGGGTTGGCCCACTCGTGGCCCATCTGCAGCATGCAACCGAACCCGCCGGACTGGTCCCACATTCGCTGCACCTGTTCGCGGGCCCGCTCCGGCGTGCCGATCACACCCGCGCCGTTGTCGTTGATGACGTCGATCATCTCGTCGATCTGCTCCCCAGGCATGGTCATCTGCGGGAACGCAGCGACCTTCTGGAAGTACCGGAACCAGGGCTCGAGGCCGAATTTCACGTCCTCGCGCGCCTGCTCGTCGGTCTCGGCGATGTGGAACGGTCCCACCAGGCTCCAGTTCTTGCGATCGACCTTGGTGCCGAACGCGGCCGCGCGCTCTTCGACGATGTCCCAGTGATACTGCAGCGCGTTGAAGCCCTCCACGGTCAGCGTCGCGCCGATGGACAGCAGGCCGATGCCGTGTTTGCCGGCCAGCCGGGCACCCGTCGGCGAGGCGACCGCGGCCACCGCCAGCGGAACCCCGCCGTCTGAATAGGGGGCGAGCTGCAGTTTGGCGTCGTGCAGCTCGTGCGTCGGGGTCTTGGCGCTCACGGTTTCTCCCGCCAGCAGCCGAACCACGATGTCGAGGTTGGTCTCCAGCAACTCTCGGGTGTCGGTGGGCGTCAGCCCGATCATCGACGAGTCGCTGGGCAGTGAGCCCGGGCCCACCCCGCCGATCACGCGGCCGTGGGTGAGGTGATCGAGCATCATCAACCGGTCGGCGACCCAGAGCGGATTGTGGTACGCGAGCGAGATCACGCCGGTGCAGAGCTTGATCCACTTGGTACGCTCGGCGGCCGCGGCGATGAAGATCTCCGGAGACGCGATGAGTTCGCTTCCCGCGGAATGGTGTTCACCGATCCACGCTTCATCGAAGCCGAGGGCGTCGAGATGTTCGACGAATTCCAGGTCTCGCCGTATCGCAAGCGTCGGATTGGTGCCCGCCCGATGAAACGGGGCGATGAAGTATCCGAACCTGAGCTTCGACATTGAAGTCCCCTTGCATTCGAGTTCCGGAGAACCATAACTCGGAATGCGGGTTCTGCCCTAGGCCGCAAGGGATGTCGGTCGCAGAAACCTTCCTGCTCAGCCGATGGGGCCGAGTAATCCCGGCCCCACCGGCTATAGGGAGCAAGTCTTGAGCCGGTCAGCCGCCGCCGCAGATGTTGCCGACGCAACCGCCGCCGCCGCCCGGTCCGCCGCCGCCACCGCCGACGCCTGGGATAGTGCCGCCACCGCCGCCCGGTCCGCCACCACCGGTCGGTCCGCCAGGGATGCTGCCGCTGCCGCCGTTCGGGCCGCCGCCGCCGGTGGGTCCGCCGGGAGCGCTTCCGCCACCGCCCGCCGGGCCACCCGTGGACGGAGCGGGCGCCACGCTGGATGTGGGACTGGTCGTCGTCGAGGTTGAACTGCTCGGCCCTTTACTGCCGCCGCCACATGCAACCGTCAAAGCGAGCATCGCCGCGCCGCCGAAAAGTGCAACCGCAGTCCTTGCCCCCACATTCATCGTTGAATCCCCAATCCGCTTATGCCACATCGCGTGCAGTCCACTTCGAGTTACCCCGGCGTGCGACGCCGCAAACTACAGAAATGCGGTGGAGTTCGAGCGTCAAAATGCCGAAGGCCCATCCCCTCGGGGGATGGGCCAGCGCGGCGAAGATGTGGGCTGGGGACTTAGCAGTTCTCGCCGATGATGCAGCCCGTGAGGGTCGCATGCTGGACGATCGGGGCCGGCTGCGTCGCCAGAACTCCGGGCGTCGGGTGTGTCGGCGCGGTTGCCGCACCTCCTGCGGGGCCGGCGCCAACGGCGCCGAAACCGACCGCGAGGGTGAGCGCCGCCGCACCGGTAACGCTCGCGATTGCCGTCTTGAGTTGCGTCTTCATCACTGTCTCCTTTCGGCCCCCCGCGTGTTACATCCACATTTCGTTTGTTAAAAACAAATCTACACCTATGCAATAGTTGCGGAGTGATCTCTGTGTCACACTGGCGCCATGGACACGAGGAAGCCGCCCTGCTGAGCAGGGCGGCTTCCTCGTCGAAAGAGTTGGGGCCCCGGGCAGGGGCCCCTCCTCGTCCTAGCCTTCCTTGGTGATCAGCTTGCGCAGCGCCACGCGGTCTGCTTTCAGCAGCTCCTCGATGCGCGGCTTGTTCACCTCGGCGACGATGATCTCGCCGACCTCCGGATAGACCTCGCTGAAGATGCCGTGGGACTTCATCTTCTCGGTCTGATACAGGTTGTCCTCAGTCGGCGTCACGTAGTACACGGCGTCGGCCCTGAAACGGTGCACCAGCCAGAGGTGGATCAGCGTCATCAACCGCTTCTGGCGCAGCTTCTCGGCGAACGTGTTCTGGTCGCGCACCTGCAGGATGCTGCGGCCGTGCCGGTCCTTGATGGGATCGACGATGACGTTGGCCAGCGGCTGGTCGCCGTCGCCGAAGATCCCGAGTTCGAGCACGTCCGAGCCGGCCCGTCGGGGTCGCAGTTGGACGCGCAGCTTCTCGCCCAGCTGGTAGTGCTCGCTCCACAGGGCCAGCCATTCCTCGAGCAGCTTCTTGGGCACCTCGGTCTGCACCAGATGCTGATGCTGGGTGGAGCCCTTCCCCATCGCCTTGGTGGTCGCGGTGCGGCCCGAGGAAGCGGTGAGCGCGGCGTCGCTGCGCGGGCCGCCGACCAGAGTCTGCGGAGTGCGGTACGGCGACTCGACCAGGCGCATCTTGCGCTGCAACCGGGCCAGCGCCAGCATGCCGTCCTGCCTCAAGTTGGTGGCGAACTCCTCGGCGGCGACACCGTCGATCTGGTGCCCGCCGTAGGTGATGAAGTTGAAGACGAAGCCCATCTTGCCGAGCTCCTCGGGGAAGCTCTTCATCTCCTCATCGGTCATGCCGGTGGTGTCCCAGTTGAACGACGGCGAGAGGTTGTACGCCAGCATCTGATCGGGGAACTCGGCGTGGATCGCGTCGGCGAATTGCTTGGCGTCGGCCAGGTCCGCGGTCTTCGTCTCCATCCAGAGGATGTCGGCGAACGGCGCCGCGGCCAATGACTTGGCGATCGCGTAGGGAATGCCGCCGCGCACCTGGTAGTAGCCCTCGGGGGTCCTTGCCAACTCGGGGCTCCAGTCCGGGGCGGCGCCCAGCTCGCGCGCCTTCTCGCGGGCCGCGTAGTGCGACGCCCGCGCGGCGAACTGCCGCCACTCGTCGGGGCTCATGCTCGCCGGCTCGCCTTCGCTGACGCCGAACTCGAGCACCTCGGCCACGGCCTCGCTATAGGTCATCAGCCCGGCGTCGTCTTCCCAGGCCGCCACGAACCGCGACTCGACCTGGTCGAAGAGGTCGTCGACCGAGTGCTCCCCGTTCTCCCGCCAGGTGTTCACGGCGTCGGAGATCAGGCCGAGGATGCCCTGCCGCTCGAGCCACGCGCTGGCAACGGCGTATTCGCTGTCGGCAAGGGCGTAGAGCAGGTGACCGTTCAGCGCCTTGACACCCAGCTCGTAGAAACGCCGCATCAGCGCCAGGAAGCAGCCCTTGTAGGAAGGAATGTCCAGGTTGGTCGCGCCCAGCAGGAACGCTTGGTCGCGCTCGTCGGAGTTGCTGTCGATCAGGTTGGCCGCCTCGGCGTCGGTGCGCGCCACGATGATGCCCGGCACCTTCATGACGTCGAGCTGGAAGCGGGCGGTGTTGAGGCGCTTGATCTGCTCGTCCGACGGCACCAGGACCTTGCCGCCCTGGTGGCCGCACTTCTTGGTACCCGGACGCTGGTCCTCGATGTGGTAGCCGGGTACGCCGACCTCGACGAAACGTCGGATGAGGTTGCGCACGTGCGGGTCACCGCCGTGGCCCGTGTCGGCGTCGGCGATGATGAACGGGCGGTAGTCGTACTGCTTAGTGGTGGCGCGCTGCTGCTCGCTCATCTGCAGCCGCTGGTACTCCTGGTTGCGGTCCGCGGTGAGCAGGGCGCGCACCAGCACCGCGGCGTCTTCGGGCACCTGGCTCAGCGGGTAGCTGGCCAGGTCGGGCCCCGGGTCCTCCGTGGTGGACCCCTTGGCGGACGTTGCCCAACCGCCGAGGTAAATCCCCTCGATGCCCATCCGCTTCATGCTGACGGCCTGCCCGGGCGAGTACGGACCGAACGTGGTGATGCTCTTCTTCTGTGCGAACAGCTCGCGCAGGCGAGGGTAGAAAGCCGCCGCCGCCTCGCGGGCGACCGGGTAGTCGGTGGGAATCGTCCCGCGCTGCTCTGCTACCTGGCGGGCCGTGTAGAGGCGAATAATCCCCTCGAAGCGGGGGTCTTCGAAGTATCGCTGCGTGGCAGCGACTTCGTCGTCAAACGATGGCCGGACTTCGGTGTCCCTATCGATGATCGCCATTGGCTTACGCTCCTCTTCGGCAGGTTACTGCTGAGTAGGAGTCTATCCCCGCGCCTCGCGGTTCAATCAGGGGTCGAGGGACTGGGTCTAAAACTGTTGTCACCACCTGCCGTACCCGGCCGTCAGCGCCGCTCCAGGGTGCGCCCGGAGGTCCGCTTCACGCAGTGCCGCTCCGTAAAGGCTTGCAATGCAATGCCCTTCGGCCCGCTCAGCCGGGATCGGCCGCCGCATGCCCACGCAACCAGTCCCGCTGGCCACGGACGAACTCCGCGTCGACCACGTTGCCATGCCCCGGCACGTATATCGCGTCGGGCCCGCCGACCGCGAGCAGTCGATCGAGCGTCGCCGGCCACGCCGCGACATCGGAGTCGGCGTCGATCGCGGGGTCGGCGGACTCCTCGACGAGGTCGCCGGTGAACACGACGTCCCGATCGTCGTTGCCTATTCCGGGCGCGATCACCACCAGGTCCGAGGTCGTGTGCCCAGCACCGGGGTAGGCGATCGCCACGGTGCGGTCACCCAGATCGATTACGGCGTCGCAGATCCCGTGCGGCGGTGGGCGCAGGGCCGCGATCGCGCGATCTACCGCCGCGGCGTCGGCGCCATACCGCAGGGCGTCCTCGCGAAGCTGGCCGGTCGCCGATGTCAGGTACTCGACGACCTCGGGCGCACAGTAGATAGCGGCCCCGGCGAACCGCGAGGAGCCCAGGACGTGGTCGAAGTGCTTGTGCGTCAACACAATATGGCTGACCGCGCACCCGGCGAGCCGACGGACGTCGGCGTCGAGCGCGGCCGCTTCACGCAGGGTCGTGCCGGTGTCGACGAGCAACGCCCCGGTGCGCCCTGCCACCAGCCCGATCGTGACATCGCAGAACGGCAGGCGGCAGCGATGCACGCCGGCGGCCAGTCGTTCCCAGGTGAAATGCACAAGAAGCAAGGTAACGCGAGACGCGATACGCCCATGTGTCGGGAATTGTTGACATGTCGGAGATTTCCGACATATATTGGCGCAGTGGCCAGCGCCGACCGGGTCTTTCTCGCCCTCGCCAATCCGGTGCGGCGTGAGCTGCTCGAGATCCTGTGCCGGCAGCCCCTGTCGGCGGGGCAACTCAGCGAACGGTTCGAGCTCAGCCGGCCCGCGGTTGCCGAGCACCTGAAGGTGCTGCGCGATGCGGGACTGGTGGCTGACGAGCCGCGGGGCCGTCAACGCATCTATCGGCTCACCGCCGAACCGTTGGCGGCGCTGGGCGAATGGCTACATCCGTTCGAGAAGTTCTGGCGCTCGCGACTGGCCAGACTCGCCGAGGCGGCAGAGGAGATGGAATGACTGAAACGTCGAAGACAGCGACCATCCGGGTGGATCAATTCGTGGCAGCCCCGCCGGCAAAAGTGTGGCGGCTGCTGACGGAACCCGACCTGGTGCGACTGTGGTGGGCCGAGGGACAGGTGGCCGCTGTGGTCGGCCACCAATTCACGTTGGACATGCCGGGTTATGGCAAGCAGCCGTGCAAGGTGCTCGAGGTCGACGAGCCGCATCGGTTCGTGTACACGTTCGCACGAGCATGGAAACTGACGTGGCGCCTCGAGCCGGAAGGCGCCGGAACTCGGGTGTTCTTGGAGCACAGCGGTTTTGACTTGGATGACAGGAGGATGGCCAAGGCTTTCGACCAGATGGGCCCGGGCTGGCGCGACACCGTCCTGCCCCGCCTCGCCGACGCGGCCGCGCAAGCCGTTTCCTAGTCTTTCCCCAGCCGTTTGCCAGCCGCTTACCCAGGAGGACTCACGATGCGCGCAGTCGTCGTCACCAAGCGTGGCGATCCCTCAGTCCTGCGGGTGCAGCAGCGTCCGGATCCACCCGCGCCCGGGCCGGGTCAATTGCGGATCGCAGTGCGCGCCGCCGGCGTGAACTTCGCCGACCACCTCGCCCGTGTCGGTCTGTATCCCGACGCACCGAAACTTCCGGCGGTGGTCGGCTACGAAGTCGCCGGGACGGTCGAAGCCGTCGGCGA
>Ga0209112_10000180_pt1 | contig 11253 bp, 12 predicted proteins | sample TexAe_OM3H0_O3_FD_187947 | JGI IMG/M metagenome (GOLD analysis project Ga0209112, IMG submission 187947) | Forest soil microbial communities from Davy Crockett National Forest, Groveton, Texas, USA - Texas A ecozone_OM3H0_O3 (SPAdes) (version 2) | ecosystem: Environmental > Terrestrial > Soil >...
AAAGCTGCGTCCTGCACTTCGTTCCTAAGCTGAGGGCCGCCGGTGTTGCGATCCCGAACGCGGTCTTATCTGAAGCCGCATCATCAAGCATCCGCGGAAACCATCGGGGCGCCGTATCGCAACGTCCTTGCATAAGGTCTCCCGCAAACGACAAACCCCAAGCTGCAAGGCAGCCTGGGGTTTGGTAACCGAGATGAGGCACTCGTTACTTCGGCGCGTCATTGTCCTTCGACGGGTCTCCAGCCGGACCTGCCTTTGCCTTCGGCGCTGCGCCGGGCGAACCGTTCGGGGAATCGCGCTCGGATCGGACAGTGTTTGACGTTCCAACGGTGCCGGAGGGCTGCTGCGTGGCCGCGCCGTTGCCGACATGCTGAGACCCGTTGGAAGCGCCGTTGCGATCCGTCATGCCGCCCTGGGCCGACGCGATCGCGGTGCTGCCAAGGATGAGTGCCGCGGCGGTGCACAGAATCAATTTGGTGCGCATAGTATCTCCTCGTTGTTTCCTCGCGAGTTGTCAGGGCCAACCGAGCAGCGAAGCACCCGTTCCTAAGTTCCGGTGGCCAGCGGATGCGCAAGGTCTGTCAGGAACATTGGCGTTGTATTCAAACGATTAGATCAAGGCCGTCGCCAGGTACTTGGCCGTTCGGCTGATCGCACTGGAGGCCACGTCGTTCGGCTTGCCCGCCCCCACGATGCGGCCCCCCTCCTCGCCAGCTCCTGGCCCCACATCGACAATCCAGTCGCTGCGTGCCGCAACCGACATGTCGTGCTCGATGACGATCACGGTATTCCCGGCCTCCACCAGTCCATCGAGTTGCTTCATGAGCTTGTCGACGTCTGCCGGATGAAGACCGGTTGTCGGCTCATCGAGCACATATAACGTCCCGCCGCGCTGCGCGCGCTGCAGCTCGGTGGCAAGCTTGACGCGCTGCGCTTCGCCGCCCGACAGTTCGGTCGCAGGCTGCCCGAGGCGAATGTAGCCGAGCCCGACCTCGCGCAGCACGCCCAGCGATCGGCGGAGCGCCTCGTCATCCGCAAAGAAGGCGAACGCCGTATCGACGTTCATGGCAAGGACATCTGCGATCGACTTGTCCCGGATCTTGATCTCAAGCGTCTTGGCGTTGTAGCGCGCTCCTTTGCAGGTGGGACACGGAGCATAGACGCTTGGCAAAAACAGAAGTTCGACGCAGACATATCCCTCGCCCTGACAGGTTTCGCAGCGGCCTTTTGCGACGTTGAACGAGAACCGGCCGGCGTCGTATTTCCTGGCGCGCGCCTGTTTGGTTGCCGCAAACAGCCTCCGGACGTGATCCAGCAGCCCTGTATAGGTCGCGAGATTTGAGCGAGGGGTGCGTCCGATCGGCTTCTGATCGACCACGACCAGCCGCTTTACCTGATCAAGCCCGTCCACGATGGCGCCCCCCAGCGTCTCGACCGCCGCTTCCAGCACGTCGTCTGTTGCGTCCAATTCTCGTTGATGGCCAAGCTCAGCACCGACTTTCTCAACCAGAAACTGGCTGACGAGACTGGATTTTCCAGAGCCCGATATGCCGGTGACGCAGGTAAAGACGCCAAGGGGAAAATCGATGTCGAGGCGATGCAAGTTGTTGCGCGTAACGCCCCGAAGCTTCAGCCATCCGCTTGCCTCACGGCGGCTTCGAACGACTTCCTTTTCGGCTCCGAACAAGAATCGTCGCGTTTGCGATTCCGGGATGTCCGCCAGGCCCTTCAGCGGACCGCTGTACAAAATCCTGCCGCCCTTCTCTCCGGCTTCCGGACCGACATCGACAATCCAGTCGGCCTGGCGCACCACGTCGAGTTCATGCTCGACCACGAAGAGCGAATTGCCCGCTGCTTTCAAACGCTGCAACGCCCGCAGCAGCGCCTCGGTATCGGCTGGATGCAGCCCGGCGGACGGTTCGTCCAGCACGTAGACCACGCCGAACAGGTTCGAACGAACCTGCGTTGCCAGCCGAAGCCGCTGCAGTTCGCCTGGCGACAAGGTCGGCGTGCTCCGTTCAAGCGTCAGATAACCAAGACCAAGGTCCAGCAAGACCGCCAGCCGGGCGCGCAGGTCGTCGACGATGCGTTCGATAACCAGAGTTTTTTCCGGATGATCATCCGCGGCAATTGCCGTTGGCGACCTCCTGGCGATCTCGTCAAGACGCTTCAACGGCAACCGAGACAGTTCGGCGATATCAAGGCCTGCAAATTTGACTGACAACGCTTCTGGCTTGAGCCGCTTGCCCTTGCAGACCGGGCAGTCCGCGCTCGACAGGAATTGAGCGACGCGACGTTTCATCATCGCGCTCTGCGTCGTGGCATAAGTCTGCAGCACGTATTTGCGCGCCCCCGTGAAGGTCCCCTGATAACTCGGCTCTTCCTTCCGTTTCAGCGCCCTTCGTGTTTCCGCCCGCGTGTAACCTGCGTACACGGGCACTGTCGGCTGTTCCTCGGTGAACAGAATCCAGTCGCGATCCTTCTTCGGCAACTCGCGCCACGGCTTGTCCACATCGTAACCAAGCGTCACCAGGATATCCCGGAGGTTCTGCCCTTGCCACGCGGTCGGCCAGGCCGCGACCGCACGCTCCCGGATCGTCAGCTTGTCGTCCGGCACCAGGGATCGCTCACTCACGTCATGGATGCGTCCGATGCCATGGCAGCGCGGACAGGCCCCCTCCGGCGTATTCGGCGAAAAGGACTCCGCGTAAAGGAGTGGCTGCCCCCTCGGGTAGTCGCCGGCACGGGAATAGAGCATCCGAAGCAGGTTTGAGAGCGTCGTGACACTTCCGACGGAGGAACGCGTGGTTGGCGAGCCTCGCTGCTGTTGCAGCGCGACCGCGGGCGGCAGGCCTTCGACCTCGTCAACTTCCGGCACGGCCATCTGGTGAAATAGCCGCCGGGCGTAGGGCGACACCGATTCCAGATACCGGCGCTGGGCCTCGGCGTAGAGCGTCCCAAAAGCCAGGGACGACTTTCCGGAACCGGAGACGCCGGTGAAGACGACCAGCGAATCCCGCGGGATGTCGACGTCGACATTCTTCAGATTGTGCTCGCGGGCGCCGCGGACCCGTACGAAACCAGATCCAGACCGGGCGGCCGCCCGGGGCGAGCTGTCAACTTTCTTGTCCATCCCCCTTAAACTCACGAGATGGATGGACGATCCAGTGTAGACCCTCCGGCGCTTGTGCCCCGCTCATCATCGGGCAGCCCATGGGTCGCGCCTTGTCAGATAGCCCTCGACAAACGGACACCCTGCCTCGCATGGTCGCATGCATGATGAATCGTCGCCAAAGTTTGCTTGTTTTCCTCGTTGCTGTGGTTGGCGTTGGCTGGCTGATTGGCGCAACAAATTTGCCGGGCGCCTGGTATGCAGACTTGAGCAAGCCTGCGTTCAACCCACCCAACTGGATTTTTGCGCCGGCCTGGACCGTTCTTTATGTGATGATCGCCATAGCCGGCTGGCGCACGTGGCTGCAGGAGAACAACCTTGCCCTTCAGCTCTGGTTCGCGCAGATGCTTCTGAATTTCAGCTGGTCGCCGGTATTCTTCCGGCTGCACAAAATGGGCTTGGGGCTCGCGATCATTCTCACGCTGCTGGCGACAATCGTCGGGTTTATCGCCGTCCAGATCAGGGAGAACCGGCTTGCCGCTGGCCTGTTCGTGCCCTACGCAGCATGGGTCGCCTTCGCCTCGGCCCTGAACTATTCGCTGCTTAAATTGAATTGAGGTGCCTTTCCGATGACCAGCGAGAGCGCTTGGGTCCTTTAGAGGCCCTTAAGTACGATGGCTAGGCGAATGCCGACTGCTCGCGGCAAGCCATGAGAAATTCCAGGGCTTGCAACCCGTCAAAGTGGGCGAAATTGACGCGACCATCCTCTCGCGAAAATCCAGCCGGCAGGTTTTCATTCAATGCCAAACTATGAAATCCCATGGCCATGCCAGTGAACGTCTTGCCCACATGCGAGTAGCCGCGGTGCAATGCAACAAGGTTGTCGTGCCGGGCGTCCGCCGCAATCCGGTCATAGGTCCGGATCACATCGGGAGCATTGCCTTCGAGCACCTGAAGGAACTGACGATCGCAGAACACAAGCATTCCCGTGATCAAACTAATTTTGTTCCTCGCTCGGGCGACGGCCAGAAGCTCGCGGATATCCTGTGAGGAAAACTCGACTGTCGGCTCGCTGGTATAGATGAGTTGATACATTGGCTCGGCCTTTTCGCGCGCCATGCTCACACGAACTGATTAAGCATCGGTTCGACTACCACGAGCAGCAATGTCCAGAAGTGAACACAAAGGCGCGGCCGCAAACTAGTTCATGAGGCTTGAGCCTGGTCTGTGGCGGGTCGGCCATGCCACGCGCCAGTCCAAAGACGGGTCGAGCTCAGCTGACGTTTTGCTTGAAACGCGACGGGCCCCCTGGGCCAGCGTGACGTGCGTCTGGCATCGAAGGGCTTCGCCATCCGCTGCTCCTAACATTTGTTAGGTCGTGAAGATGCGGAAGCGCAGTCGGAACGCAGCGCCCGGTGGCGGCTTTAGAATCTGATAATGGAGATTCGCATGTCCACCGGTCCTCAGGCTTCTCTGCAGAAACGTCTCCTCGATATGGCCGAAGCCGCACGACGACGCGCGCTTGAGTTGCCGGTTGGCGACAGGCGCGACGCGCTGCTCAGGAAAGCAGAGGACGTCGAGCGATCGGCCGCGCTGGAAGCGTTGGTCACCACAACTGGCGCGCGGCTCTCAAATGTGCCGGAAAGCCGCGATGCCAGGTCTCCGTTCCATCTTCTTTGAGTAATCGCGATGGCCGGGGGAGGCCATGAAGGACTTTTCGAACGCGGCATTTCCCCCCGAGGTGATCGAGATCATGACCGCCGCGTTCGATGCTGCCGTGGCGACCCTGCCCGAACCGGTCCACTTGGCTCATATCACGATCATCGCCGAGTCCATCCTTCGCACAGCCGACGCCGGCGAACGCGATGCGGCCGTCCTCGAACGGATCGCGCTGATGGAGCTTTCGCTCGCGCAGCGCCCCTGACGTAAGGCCTGCCACCGCTGGCCAAGCCTATTCGTCGAGGATTTCCAGAAGCTCCTCAATTCGTTCAAGCGGCTTTGCCATTCCCTTGACTGGATAGAGCACCCGATCGCCGTCGCGCTCCAATGATTTCGATATGGATTTGCGGAGTCGGCCGGGCAGGAAAGTCGCAGCAACGGCTTCCGGTCCGACGTCGAGCCGGACGATTCCTCTTTGCTTGCACGCGATCCTCAGCTCCGCCACTGCAAAGAAATCCTGCGCCGCGGGCGGAAGCTTGCCGAAACGACGCGCCGTTTCGTCCAGCAGGTCTTCCAGGTCGTCCTCGTCGCGGCACCTCGCCACCCGGCCATAGATTTCGAGCCTGACGGCCTCCGACTGCACATAGCTTGCCGGCAGAAGATCTGGCAGCGGCAGGTTCAAGTCCGGCACCCATAAATCAATGCCCTCGCCAGCCTTTTCCGAGGCGAGCTTCAGGAGGTGGCTGTACAGCATCGGTCCGAACACCTGCATATGGCCAGACTGCCGTTCCGAAAAGAGGTCGCCGGCGCCTCGCAGATCGAGATCGCGTTCGCTGATGTCGAAGCCAGCGCCGGGCCTGCTGAATTCCTCAAGGACGGACAGCCGCTTTTCGGAGTGTTCCGATGCGGACTCGGTCAAGAGATACGCGAATGCGCGGATTCCCCCGCGTCCCACACGGCCCCTGAGCTGGTGGAGTTGGGCCAGACCGAACTTCTCCGGCCAGCAGACCACAATGGTGTTCGCCCGTGGAATGTCGAGGCCGCTTTCCACAATGTTGGTTGCGAGAAGAACGTCCGCTTTGCCGTCGACAAAGCTCATCATCCGGTCATCGAGCTCGTCGGCCGGAAGCCTGCCGTGAAGGCAGACGATGCGAAGATCCGGAGCGACCGCCTGGACCCGCGCCAGCATCGGCTCCAGATCTTGGATCCGCGGGCAGATCAGGAAGCTTTGTCCGCGACGCCTCTGCTCCCGCAACAAAGCCGCGGCGATCGCAGCATCAGATAGCGGCGCCACTTTGGTCACCACCGGCAGGCGGTGGACGGGCGGTGTCGCGATCACGCTGAGATCCCGAAAGCCTGCCAAACCCGCAGCAAGGGTACGCGGTATCGGCGTCGCGCTCATCCAGAGCGTATGGACCCCCTTCGCCAGGCCGGAGAGTTTCGCCTTCTCCGCCGCCCCGAAGTGCTGCTCCTCGTCGATGATAATGAGCCCAAGATCGGCAAACTTCACGTCACCGGAGGCAAGGGCCTGCGTCCCCACCACGACTTTCAATTCGCCCCGACGCAAACTCTCCTTTGTCGCCCTCGTCCCGGCGGCCGACACGGACCGGGACAAGTTTGCCACCTCGATGCCGAGTGGACTGAACCTTTTGCGAAAGGTCGCGACATGCTGTCTTGCGAGGACGGTTGTCGGGACTGCGATGGCGACTTGCTTGCCTGCTAGCGCTACAGCCGCGGCCGCACGCAAAGCGACCTCGGTCTTGCCAAAGCCGACGTCGCCACAGATGACCCGATCCATAGGGCGCCCGGATGCAAGATCGTCCAGAACGTCCTGGATCGCTCGAGCCTGGTCTACTGTCGTGAAATACGGAAAGCGCGCGACAAACTTTTCATAGTCAGATCCTGGAGCCGCGAGCTTGGGAGCGCGCCGTCGGCGCCGCTGGGCAATATGCTTGGCAAGCTCCTTGGCCGCGGTCAGTATCTCCTGCTCGGCCTCGCCGCGCCGCTCCCACCACGTACTTCCGTCCGCCTTGTCGAGCCTCAACCGGCCGGGCTCGGCCGCATAAGGCCAGATCAAGCCGAAATCGGCGAGTGGAACCAGCGCGGCATCATCGCCCGCGAACTTCAGCCTGATCAACTCGCGGGAAACGCCCTCTCCAACATCGAGGGTCTGCAGCCCTTCCAGCAGAGCCAACCCGCGCTGGAGATGCACCACGACAGAGCCCTGCTCCGGGACATCCGGATGTTCGAACGCCGCCGTCCAGGCTCTCGACATCGGCTGCGGGTGATGGGCTCTGCTGCCAAGCACATCGGACGCGGTGACAACGACAAGAGGCTTCCGGCCCGAACCGATAAAGCCGGCGTCGAAGTCGGCCAGCACCGCACCCTCCCGGCTTCGGGATGCCGCCGCCACGCCCCAGTCCGCAAAGCGCTCCGCCTTAACCCCGCCAATGCGCTCCATCGCACGCAGGTCCTCCTCAACCGCTGCGACGAAAATCAGCCGAGATTCCGCCTTTTGCGCATCAGCAACGAAGGTACGAAAAGCCTTTCTCGGGGCGGCCATCTTCGAGAAATCTGGAGTGGCCGTGAAAGCTGCTTTCCGCGGCAGCACGCTGATCCGCTTCGCGAGCTTCTTCCATTCCTCCCGCCCCAGGTATTCGCGCGCTGCCTCCTTGCGCGCGGCCGCCTCGCTAATTGTATCCAGCCAAACCTCCGCGTGGCGGAGAACCCCGGCGTCACCAATCCATTGCGCGCCGTCACAATAATCCCAAAGTGTCGCGCGCTTTCCCTGCTTTCCCGAAAAAGCAAGACGTTCGGACATCGGATCAATGATCAGTTCCTTTGTCTCGAATAAAACGTCGTGCTCCGCCGGGTCCACGGCCACGATCTTCTCGATCGACTTTGAGGAGTGCTCGATTCTATATGGACCCAACGCGCCCGCGGGAAAGATCTCGAACGTCTTGCCATGAAAGAGCGCAGCGCCTGGATATTCCGCTTCCTCGTCCAGATCGTATCCGAGAGCTTCCAGGCGTTTCTGAAGATCCTGCTCGGTGTAGGTCGTGCCAACCTTCAGATGTATGCCATGTCGACCCCAGCTCGCCGGTAACGGCAAGCGCTCCATGATCGCCTCGGCGGTCGACACCAGACATACGCGCTTTTTCGTGCGGGCGAGACGCCGCAACACCGAGCTTCGCCTGCCGGCGATCTCGCGAGACGGCTCCAGTCCGTCGAACGGCAGTGTATTCAACCTGGGAAACACGAGCACATCGAGCGAGGGATCAAGCGCGTGCAGAACACTGCCTAGGCGTTCAGCCCTGTCCTCATTCTCAGACAGGAATACGATACCCTTGCCAGCCGACTTTTTCCATTGCTGGAGAAGATGAAGCGCCAGCATGCCGAGCGGCGAAGAAGAGGAGATCATTGAACGCGATGAAACTTTACTTTTGGTCATCGCACTGGCAGCCACGCAAGGCCTTCGGCGTACCTCCCAGCTTTTTGAATGGCGTCAGTCTTCGCAATTTTTGGCCAAGCCGAATTCGTGGTCCGCACTATATCACCGATGTTGGTCGCGCGGCGCCCGTCAGCTTTTCTTTTTCGGCACACGCTTGCCTTTCTTGCGGGCCTTGGAAAGACCGATCGCGATCGCTTGCTTGCGGCTCTTCACCTTGCCGCCCTTGCCGCCGCGACCGCTCTTAGCGGTGCCCTTCTTGTACCGGCGCATTTCGCTTTCAACATCTCGCTTTGAACTGCGAGCATATTTGGTCTTCTTCTTTTTCTTTGCGGCCATGGTGATCCTCCCTCAAATGACGTGCGCAGGAAACCTGGAAGGCAATCCACTTAACCCTGCCTACTTACCGCTCCTGTCAGCTGCAGACCCTTGCTTGCCGTTCGGTCCCTCGTTTGCGCAGAGATCGCGTTCATGCTGGCGCAATCTTTCGATTTCTCTCTTCACCAACGCCGCCGAATTCCCGACCTTATCAACGACACAGCGGAGTTCGTCTTTTGTCACGCCCAATGTGTGCGCCCACGACTTCGCCTGCCTGGCGCTACCAAGATCTATCTTGGATCGGTCGTGTTGTTCGGGCTTGGTCAGGCTCATGAATACCGGCGTGGATCGGCTGTGCTCCATGATGCAAACTTGCGAACGCGCAGGAAAGTTCCTAGCGAGGAACCTCTCCGACACTCAGGTACACTGCCGCAAGGGTTATAAGCCTCGGCTCTCGCGACAGCGGGAGGCTGTTTGATCAGCTTGGATTATACCGAAAAAACTTCAGCATCCGGATCGCGCGTCGGTCAGTTTGCCGTGCCGGTCGCGTTCGCACCGGGCGCCGTAATCGCGATCTCGTGGCCTTGGCGCATCGCTATAGATGCAGCCGCAACAGCGGCCTCAAAAGCCGCTTCCTTGGTTTCGTAGGTATGCGCGACCTGACCATCATGCTCGACGTGCCATTCGCCCTTCTCGCCGCTGATTGCGTAGCGTGCCATGCCCATCTGGCGACCTCACTTAGTTGGTGTTGGTTTTCTGCCAGCGCTCAAGATCGTCCTTCTCGACGTGCGACCGCTGCTCCTTTTCCGGATTCCCTTTCCAGGGCTCATCCGTCTGCTTGAACGTACCCTTATCTGTCTGCTTGCGAGGGTCGTTCTTGGGTGTTTCCTGGCTCATCGGATCTCCTTCGAGAATTAATCAAGCGAACATCGCAAGGTTCCTCGGCAGGAGGATCGCGAAAAAAGGGCCGCGCTTGGCGCGGCCCCAGTCGGGAGGGGCGGGGCTTACTTCTTCATGTCGTCCTTCTTCATACCGTCCTTCGACATACCGTTCTTGGACGTGCCGCTATTGGTGCCGGTCGTCTCCTTGCCCATGGAACCGTTCTTCATCCCAGCCTTGTCCGTGTTGTTCATGCCGGGCTTGTCCATATTGTCGGACTGCGGCGCGGGACCAGTCGTGTTCTGGGCGAAGGCGGTGCTGCAGAGCAGGCTAAGGGCAGAAGCGATCAGTAGTCTCTTCATCGGTATTCCTTCGATCTTTGAGTGATCAATCAGTATCGGCAACCCGTCATAGGAAGCCGCGTTCCTAATGCTGCTGCCGGAAAACTCTGGGAAAACCGGGGAGAGTAGGCGCGTCAATTGAACCGCGATGAAGTTGAACAGCGAAGGGGGAAGACGCTGCCAACGAGCGCGGATCCCCACCAAGCGCCGCAAAAGGCGTGTCAATGAAGCCTATGGCTGGCCGGTGCCACCCGCGGCGCCGTAGACGGCCCCGGTTGTGTAGCTGGCATCACTGGCCGCCAACTGCACGTAGATCGACGCAAGTTCAGCCGGCTGACCGGGTCTTCCCATACTGCTTTGGCCGCCGAACTTCTCGAGTTTCTCCATGCTGGCTCCGCCCGAGACCTGTAAGGGCGTCCAGATCGGGCCCGGAGCTACGCCGCAAACGCGAATGCCCTTCGGCGCCAGCTGCTTGGCGAGCGATTTGACATAATTCATGGTCGCAGCCTTGGTCTGCGCATAGTCGTATAAGTCCGGAGACGGATCGTAAGCCTGCTCGGATGTCGTGCCGATAATGACCGCGCCCGGCTTCAGATGAGGCAACGCAGCCTTGATGATCCAGAACGGGGCGTAGATGTTGGTCTTCATCGTCCAGTCAAACTGTTCGTCCGTGATATCAAGGATCGAATCATGAGCCTGCTGGCGGCCGGCATTGCTGACGAGAATATCGAGACCGCCGAGCTTTTGCACCGCGTCATCGACGAGCTTCGTGCAGAAGGCTGCATCGCGTAGATCGCCAGGCAGTGCCACGCCGTTTCGGCCGGCATCCTTGATCAGCTTGATCACCTCCTGGGCGTCCGGCTCCTCGTCGGGAAAATAGTTGATGGCGACATCAGCGCCCTCGCGGGCATAAGCAATCGCGGCCGCTCGCCCCATCCCGCTATCGCCGCCTGTGATCAGAGCCCTGCGCCCCGCAAGGCGGCTGCCGCCCTTGTAGCTCGTCTCACCGTGGTCCGGCTTGGGGTCCATTTTGCTGGCGAGCCCAGGCCAGGGTTGTGACTGCCGTTTGAAAGGCGGCTTCGGATATTTGCTGAGAGGATCCTGCATGGGATTGGCCATTACCTGAGTGGGGATTGCTGTATTGGTGGTTTGAGCAAAGGCCGGCGCGATACTACCGGCGGCCAGGCCAACGCTCAGGCTCCCAACAACTTTCCGGCGGGAGAAAAGGTCCGATTCGTCGGTCATGCGATCTCCTAGGCTGCGCTCTTTCCGGTGCCGGGCTTGGCCATTTTGGCGTGCATCTCCGCCGTCATATCGGACGGCACGACATGTGCGATCGCCGCCTGCATCTTGTTTTTCCAGCCGGCGATCACCTGGCCCTCGCCATTCTTCATCGCCTCAAAACCCTGCTTCGCGACAAAAGCAGGACTGTCCTTCTCATCGGTGCCGACCTTGGTATCGAGCATGTCGGCGCGGGCGAAGAACTCGGTTTCAGT
>Ga0209112_10000181_pt1 | contig 11252 bp, 17 predicted proteins | sample TexAe_OM3H0_O3_FD_187947 | JGI IMG/M metagenome (GOLD analysis project Ga0209112, IMG submission 187947) | Forest soil microbial communities from Davy Crockett National Forest, Groveton, Texas, USA - Texas A ecozone_OM3H0_O3 (SPAdes) (version 2) | ecosystem: Environmental > Terrestrial > Soil >...
TCGCTCATATATATAACTACCTTATTTATAGTAACTAGTGTAGAGCCGTGCTTGTGTCGGCTCTGGGTGCAAGCCCAACACCGCTCCCTCACGAATCGAACGGCTATTAGAATGACGTCGGGTTGTTTAGGTAGATAGAAATAAAGTTGTATTGTGTCAATCGAAGCGGCTATATGCGCGATTCGAATAAGCGTATGAGTAGTGGCACTCGAAGATGAGAAGAAACTAGGAGGTACTGGAGTCTGCTGGATTCTCTATGTACATTCGCCGCCTTTATATACCTTCTATGTACACTGCCTTCCGGATCTTCTACCCTTATGAAATGTACAGTCGAGTCATTATTTAATATAATACGTCAATAGAACAATAGGGAACCTCATGTTAGCCTCGTGTTTTCAAAGGGATGTGTCGAGTCACTGCATATATGCAGATGCTGGTGGCGTTCAAGATCCGAACCGTCGGTCGGCTCTACACTAGGTAGTATAATATATATAATCGACTCTTAAAATGACCATAAAGCCATAATATATAATAAGTACCACGGGTTACCCATGTTGCACCTTACCTTTGGCCATCGTCTCTTCTTAACCAGTTACATGCTCTCTTCAAAGGTCATTTGTCACAGTATTTATTCAAATAAGGCTAGTGTCTTCTAGCAAGAAACTTGCCCTGGCAACAATGACTGATGTTCCGATTTAGAGTTAGGCCAGTGCTGGCCAAAGTTTCTACAAGCTCTGTGACGTCAACTTGATGGAGCGGGAGATGATCCATTACCTGTTGTGGGATCTCACTATCTTAAGACCCGATAGGCAAACGATCGCATCAGTAACAAAGCCATGCCAATGCCCATACTGATGCCTTTGGCGCTTGCTACTGTTGACTCCCATCTCTCTACTTCGAGCGAACCCCTGCTGTCCTACACCACATGTCCTGAAGATGACGGAGACAGATTAGTCTCCCCTTAGTCAGACTCCTCATCTAATTCCTCTTGTGAATTGTCACCACCTTCACTTGGTACCAAGACGCCACCCGACAAAGACTCCAGCACGCCGTAGACACCAGGAAGAACTTTGGATTTTTCCGGAGGTACCACTGCCCGCAGGTGAGAACCTGTGCCCATCTTAATTCTGCTGCAGCCCAAATGAATATATATCGCCACAGTAAAGCCGTAACTAGTAGTATCTAAGTTTATGACAAAATAATTTACCGATGAGAACACTTCTCAATGTCCTTTCGATATATGAGCAAGGCAATAATTGCCACACAACATAAGAGTACAAAGCACAGAAGCATGACCCAGCTACTCTGAGCACCACAGAGAAAACTTAGCGTTTCATTTTATAGTTGGAGTCAGGCGCTTGAGCCTTTGCAGTTGTGGCTCTTCTCCTAGCCTTCAATTCTCTAGCAGCCTCCTCTTCCCTGTCAAGTTCGGCCTCTTCATTCAGATAGGTGTTTTGCTGTTGATTTTTGGCATATGTGACAAGGGGTTTAGATGGGGAGGCCAGTGGCTGCAGACCGGAGTCGGGATTTGTTATTAAGCTACCACGCATTGAAAGCTGCCTCATATTGTCCATAAGTGGATGGTGAATCTCTTCAACTATTATCATGAGCACATAGAATGAGCAGATGAATCGAAAAAGTATACTTACTTGCACCACCAGTAGTTGATCTGTTATCAGGAACACGCCGTTTCTTGTGAGCAGGGGCAGGAGCACCTGATGGTGGACTATCGAGAGCATGTGTTGATGATGTTTGATGGTGATCTAAAGCTATCTCCTCCAAGTCAGAGCCATGCATCGGAGCCAGGTCAAAATCAATGTCATCAACTGTCCCCAGCTGAGAAGGACCTGGAGTTTGAGTCTTCCTGGACGATAAGTCAAAAGCATCATTGTCTGATGTGGAGAAGGTTGTCTTCTTGTGGGGACGAGGACGACGAGGACGATGTGAAGAATTTGAGACATCATGGGAAGGAGCACAAGGGGAAGGCAGAGAGACAGGAGGAGTCTCGGATGACGAAGGACAAGGAGCAGAGACAGGTGATGTTTCAGATGAAGAGGGATGAGGCAACGTGATGGGAGGAACTTGGGATGTTGAGGGACGAGGCAAGGAAATTGGTGAGGAAGGGCCTAGGGGCATGGAGCCAGTAGAAGGTGCTGCAGGGACAGGGAGGATGATTGGAGGTGCTAGTTTTACTCCACCCGATGTGCTCGCACTAGCTGTAGTTGGTGGCAGCTGGGGACTGTTGCCATCCTCATCCAAGTTATCTCCCGACTCTATCACAGTGTGTTTCTTCTCCCCTCCAGCGTTCTTCATAGCTTGCACCTTGAGCTTCCTACCACGTGTGACCTTCGGCACTACCTCTAGCATAAATGAAGAATGTCATTACAGCACACGATTAAGAATGTTCTAATTGCTCTGATAAAAGGAAACACACCATCCAGGCCATCCTCCTCCACTCCAAGATCAATCGTGCCCTCAACCTCTTTATCCAGAGTGGTCTGATAGTCCTCAATGCCCTCCCATCTATCACGTATGGCTGCCAAGAGCTGTGGCGGTAGACCAACCTCTGTCAGAAAATTAACTATTATTCAAGAATAGTCAAGCTCGTTCAAGTAGATAACTCACTTTGTACCAAGGTCTCACCTAGTAGCTCTTTATTGCTTGCCTTGCTTGAGACAATTTCATCAACTGTTCCTTTGACGATTAGCTTATAGGCAAAAACTTCATAATCTTGACCAAAGCGATGAAGTCGTCCAACAATCTGCTCTTCCTCACCACCAGCCCAACATGACTCCTTATATACATCATCAAGTCAAATGGGCAAGAGATTTTTGTCACTCTCACCGCAAATATGCACACACTACCACGAGGTAGGTTTATCCCTGTTCCTCCAACGCCAGATATAACAAGTATCCAGGATTCTTTCCCATCATCGAGACTATGGGGGCCAACAAGATTGAATGCGGAAATCATCTCCGCTCTCTTCTGAGGAGGGGTACTGCCATTGATGAAGGCCGCAGGAAGATCCCAAAAAGAAAAAATTGCCTTGAGCATAGGCTCAATAAACTTCCAAGAGCAGAAAATGAGAACTTTGATGGGAGGACGAGGTGGAACTCTAGAGATAACATCCAGGCTACGCCTTTCCGAATATGCAACCATAACTTCTGCCTTTTGACAAACATTTGGATGATCTTCTCCAAGAAATAGTTCTGTCGATCCGGCTGGGCCGATGTGATGCCGAATGATGTCTCGAATTATGCACAATTTGGTGCAAGGGTTGCTATCTGACTCCTCCTGAGACCTAGGGACCCATATAGTCTTAGCAGATCGTTGTTGGCCATGTAACGACATTTGGCCGATCTTAGGATGGATGTTGGCAAGGCGGAAGGAGTTGTAAAACATCTGCATGAGACGACGGTCAGTGACCACCACGTAGCACATGTAGCATGCACACATACATCAGTGATCTTCCCGACTGATTTCCCCCCCGCTTCAGCAACACTATAACAATGGCAGTCAGTAACCGGTGACAGATACAGTTGCATGGCTCTTACCTCTCAACATATCGCTCCTCAATCTCCTTTGCTATCTCCTTCTCTTGATCATTCTGTCGCAGCCATAATTTAATGATTTTGAGCTCAGGGAGGGGTGTCAAAGGGTTGTTTTCATGGTCAAGCGCTTGAGGACCACGATAGAGAATGTAGGGCTCGATGATCTGGGAGAGCTTGGCAGCAACGACCATTCGATGTGGAGCATGCTTTTCATCTAGCAGGGTCCTCTGTGCAACAGCCTTGGCCATAGGATTGGCGTCACTAGCTAAAGGTATATAGGAACCTTCCTTCTTATGAGCTTTTGTGACTTTACGACACTCGAAATCCATTGAAGTGAGGAGTTTGGCCACTTGTTTTGTTAAGAGAGGCTGTATGTTCAGTAGTCGGCATATATTTATCAAATCCTGAAGCATCCCATAAATTAGTAAACTCGGTTATTATACAAGACTTAGAATCACTGACTATGGCACCACTGATGATAGGTGTTGCAGTGAGGCCAAGCCTTGCCTGTGCGTTGTTGAAACCATTATTTAGACCCTCCCACAAGAGCGTGAGCCCTTTCTGCTCATGGAGTTCATCGCCTCCCATCACGCGAGTCTCAATGTCGAGCACAGTAAAGGGGGCATTATTCCTTCTGGGGAGAGGAGCATTATTGCCAAGCATACGAGATCCTCTGGCCTTCCCAGCATTTGTAGTTTTACAAGTCAATTTGAGTTCTCTCCTCATTTCCTAAATAAAAGCAAGAGTTAGTCAGAGCAAAAAAATTGATTCTGAGACACGTACACTCTTTGACACGATGAATATAATTGAGTCCTTGTGCTCAGTTCTCTGGAAGGTGTTACATGCGATGTCCATCTCAGTCTTGTTGGTAACCGGAAGCACCAGCCAAGCGTCCGCTGCCAGCCATTTATTGCACTCTGCAACCCAGTTTGGTACAAGTCCTACTGCACAGCTGATGATGGATGGTCGGTTGGAGATGAAGTTCGGTTTCTTTTCACCAGCAAAGAAGCGGTTGTTCCCTAAATGTGGTCAGTGACTGCTTCTTCACGAAGTAAAGTACCCACCTATCAACGGTGGAAGCGGGGTTCCCTGCTCTAATGCAAGTCGAAGGTGACGGAGATATGCCACACACGAGATAGTTTGCAGCGTTTTTCCCAATCCAACCCGATCAAAAACCAATCGTGAGGCATACTTAGTTTCCTTGTCGGAGAAGAAACCACGTGCTAGTGATGCGTTACCGACAACTTGGGACCATAGCAGTCTTGCAGTGGGATTAAGTAATGGCCACTGTGTCTTGCAAGGTTCGTGAGTGATTCCAAGCTGTTCATACAGTACTGGAACTGGTTGCCGCAGTCCGCTGACACCGATGTCATTCCGATCTCCTGATAGATGTTCTATAAGATCCCCTAGGATACCCATTGGGATTGGGATTGGTAGCGGATCCACATCAATTTCAGAGTCAAGCAGGGGTTGAAGGAAAGTATTATAATGGATTGCCAGTGCATTTACGACTTCTGGTAGGGGAACCATTCCCAACTTCTTGCCTACATAGTGCGGTCAGTGACTGCTGCCGCAGGTAAGAAATAGCAAGGCACTCTTACTTCTATTAGCATAGGGTTTTGTTGCATCGCTCTCGCCAAATTGATCATCATGGGCATCAGAAAGATGGGAGATGATCTCTTTCTTCATTTCCAGAAGGTCGTCAAAAACTATTTTTGGCTCCAACAGAGGGCCACTTTCGTAACGTTTTCCTGAATAATCATTATTAGTAAGAGCCCATGCCACTTCATTGAGTGCCTCATCCTCCCAGGGGAGAGGTACCGAGATTTCCTTGCTGGTAACAGTGATAAGGTGGATTGCGTCTTCCACCAAGTAGACGAAGTTGGCCCAGGTTGGGTGCAGCTCGATAGATTTATCACCGTGGGGATTAGGCAATGGTTCTACCCGGCAGTCAGTGACCGCTGCCACACGAGTCAAGGTGTAGACGCACTGTCACTGAAGGTAGAAATGTCACCTACTCACAGTGCAGTCAGTGATCAGCTCCACTCAATTCACATAGTAGACTCACCACCAGCCTGACCTATGGCCTCTCGTCTCTGCATCTCTGGAATGCAGGGGCATTGAATTTCTCACATGATAGGGAATAATATAAAACCACATACCGATGAATACAATCTTTGCCTCACGAACACGTCTAGAAATACTAAATATCCTTGCCTTGATTGATCGCTCTTCTGCGCTCCATAATCGAGCATGCAATGCATTTCCGAAGGAGGTCCAAGGATCAACAGCCTCCCATTTCTGCAAGCCAATCCTCTTCCAATAAATGGGAATGTGCTCGTCGTCAAAAAGGAATTCAGAGAGGGATGAGAGAAAGGGCTGCAGGCTCTCAGTGGCTTTGATGTTGTGGTCAGGAGTATATAGATCGCATTTCCATCGAGAGCACTCGGGATGGGTACGATGAAAGTTGCGTAGGGTCTCCCATAAGTCATGTCGATTAGGTTTAGACTTAAGATGTGCACTGATTGTAGAGATCACGTTGTCGTAGATCATTTTACCCCTCTCTTGCGAAGCTTTGCTGGCAGCTGAGGCATTCACTTTTCTTTTAAGAGATCTATTCGCCCAAGGACTCAGAGCTAAGAACCTGTTGAAGTCGGCGGGCATTGGCTTGATGCCCGAAGCGGGAGTTTTGACAGAGTTAATCACAGCGAGAGATATGAAAGATGTAAAGTTGTTAGACCCCACGAAGGTATCTCGAAAGTATTCCATGGCAAGTGGTCCTGCATGAACATGTTTCTCTATGTCAGCAGAGGTGAGACCAGCAACATTGAGTGATTCTTTGATCTTCTCCACAGAGTCATCCAGATGTAGGAGGTTGAGAAAAGCATCTTTGACAGAGGAGTAAGGCATTATTCTGTGTGTAGACAAAGTTGATGCGAGCTAATGCAAGTGTAGAGGACGGGGGAGTTCTCTGTGGTACATTGAGTCTGAGGTGCTGTTTATATAGCCTTCACCTGGAGCGTACCGTGTAGCACGAGATAGGTGACAGTATATTTCGGTATTGTAGTTCCGATATTCAATAGAAAAAATACAGTTCTTGGGCTGATTGAGCTGGTTTCAATTGAATTGCATCATGCATAACACACTACAAGAAGCATGCCCTTGGAGTATTTCGGTGGCGGATTTCCGAGAATCAATAGGGATTATCTATTTCTAGGGCTAGCGTGAGATTTGGAATGAAATGCAACGTAAAGATCCCATCGCAAGAACATGCCATTGATAATGTTTCGGTGGTGTAGACCCAATAATCAATATAAATTCTGCCACTCGCGGGCTAAATTGTTTCTTGGTAAGAGGAACATGGCGTTATCAAGGCCTCATGCTGATCTATCTGGGCTTATCGGGTCCTCGTGTGATTATATCTAGGGTTATCTACTCCACACGCACACTTATATCTTGGGTTATTGACTTGCGTCCTCGTGTGATTTGATGTGTGTAGAGCCACGCTTATTAGGGGCTTCGCACCGTCACCAGTACCTGTACCGGTAAGCCGTGGCTGCAAGTTTTTACGTTACGTCACAAAACCTTACTAATCCGTAAGGTCCGTAATATTACGTCTGTACGGTCGCACATACGACTCAAACGTAAAGTAAGTAGGCTTTTATCTCTATAGAGTGAAGTCTCTCCGCCTGGGAGATCGCTGAAGCAAATGGTGACTACGCTTTGTGAATTGCACATTGTCATCATCCTTCAGTCACTCTCTTGCTCACTTTGGCCCTTGTGCACCTACTCCTCTTCATACAAGTAGAATAACTATTTGCTTAGTTAGTAACACCTAGGGGTAAGCATTACCCGGAGGTAAGTATCTGTTATACCTGTGGGCCATCCTTACCCGTGCCCATCCTTAAGCAGAATCATGAGATTTGGAATAGCACATCCATATCGAGACGGAATACCGGCCGGTGACTGCTGCAGTCTATGCTAGATTAAGATCTACAGAGGATCTCGCAGAAAGTCGGAATGATCGCCGATTCGCCATGAAACACAGATTACCTAATAAAGTTGTGGTGACGTCAGCTCACATTCACCCTTGCCTAGGTGCGGTCACGGACCGCATCCAACCTCACCCTCACCCTCTACAGGGTCAAGCTCATGTCTAACCACATAAGGATAGCTGTCCTTGCTGGTTACATTTCATTGTACATAATATCAACATCATGCAACTAGGGCTGATCCTCGTGCTCTTGTCTACTATTATAATGGAAACATGAGCTAGCATCGTGCAGTCAGTTTCAGCCTTTGTTGCTTGAAAACATGATGAAATGAATCAAAGCATGTCAAGTCAATGGAACTCGTGGTCAATTGGACCCTTTCTCTCCAAGTATTTAAATAGCTCTATTGTCGAACCTGTCCAGTACATTATTGCCCATGTCTGACAACGAGTCCTCAGAGCGCGAACAAACCCCACTTCTTGACATTCGACCTCCTGGGCTAGGCTTAAATCGCTACCGTCATGATACTCCCGATCCTCCTCCAGTGCAATATCAAGAAATCACTTTGAGCAGGTACATCACAAAAGCTAAACAGCTTCTCGATATGGCGGAGACCAGTGGTGGACACATCAATGAACTATTTGACCTTTTCAAACTGACGCTCTCTGGCATAGAGGAGGATGGATCAAGAAGTCAACTTGTAATTGATGACTTGCAACCCATTTCAAACGATTACGCTATCAAACAAGTGCGAGATTATGACAGTCTTGTTGGTCTTGTCCCGGTGTTGAAAATCTCTAACTGTTCCCTGTGGTTACTTCCGAGACTGGGTACAATTGAAAAAGACCTTGGCATTCGAGTAGGTGAAGATCCACCGGTGAGTTAAATCGAAATCATTCTCCACTCCAGCTTACAGTTCCCATGTAATAGGTGAAACTCACTGCAATTCCACATATTCATATTGCGGACATACCAAATGGACGCATCTTTATAGCACTACCCTCGCTTCTCAATGAAAATGACCTTAGTCGGGCACCTCCAATTGCAGCCCAGACGCAAGACGCACTTACTGATCTATGGCTGCAACATCTCTTGAGATCCAATGCCGTGCGACCCACAGCTGTTGCAGCGTCATCAGCAGCGGAGCGCATTCGTTCCCTGAAACTGTTGGGTAAACGTGATTTACAGAGTGTTTCTGTCGACAGCACCTGCCTAGCTGCTGTATCTCAAGGTGTGGTGAACTCCCTTGAAGGAACAGAATTCGGTCGCGGAGCTTTCTTCATTGTCGACATGTCCAATCTGAAGGAACTCACTAGACACAATGTTGGTGCCAATTACAACTCGGACGAAGAAAACAACGCGTGGAACAACCTTACCCAGAACCTCGAGTACTCTAATGAAGAAATGTTAGGAGACGAGCAGAGGTGGTATGTCGATGTTGCCTTACAACTTAGCGTCGATTGGGATGACTACGGTGGAGTTGTTGCGTGGAATGCTAGAAGCCATGCTGATGTTTTGCGTTGGGGACTATCGGTCAACCAGAATTGGGCAGAGGCTTGTCAACGCAACCGTTCAATATTCTTCCTTGATCCTCTTTGTGGATTGGATCAGGTGGGCGGCTTCCGTTGCATGCTTGGCGATAAGGAGATTGTCAGTCCGAGAAATCCACACGCTCTTCCAGTGAAATATTTTCAGCTTTACGATACGACCAAGAATGCACATGCAACTCGCTCTAGGGTACTTCGTGGACGACCCATTGTTCCCAAGGTGAGCTGTCCGTGTACAATGGAAAGAGAACAATGCTCACTCACTTAACAGACACAGGTCAAAGCTATGGTGAAGCCTTGTGGAGGTGACGGTAAAGTTTCACCAGAGTACGAGGCAGCGCAGAATCAGTTTCGCAATCGTGCTGCCATTATTAAAGAGTGCATCGATACTTTGCACGAAGGAGAAGCTCGTTGTGAAGTTCGTATCTCACTTCTTGAGGCACGAGGAAGGGATATGGTCTTGTGGCAGATGGGCATGCCACAGCACCTTGTTACACAATCTGTTGTGATTTTCAAGGGTGCACGCTTCTGGTAAATAAAATCTTCCCCCTTTAACCACACATCACACATTTATCCCCAATAAGGAACTTCATGAAGATGAGAATTGAAATTATGCGTCGCCTCTGTCAGTATCTTTGCACTGAGATACCTCCCCATTTGAAGCAAACTCGATCTGTATGGACACTTCTTGCAACTGTTGTGCACCTTGCAAACGAGATATTCAAAACGCCGGATGTCCGTAGCAAAGTTTCGAGGAATATTATCCATGTCATTGATGGATTGACGATGGACCCAGATGGCGAACTCGAGCGAACACTCAGTGAAGTACGTGGGTTGCACTTCTTCAAGCCAGGCGTGCTGGTCTTCGGCCTTCGAGAATGCCAAGCTATCTGGCTAAGACATGACTTGAGTCTACCAGGCGAAGAGCTATCCACTTATTTTGATCTCGATTTTAACGACTTCAGAGAGAGCTTAGCCAATGACGATATCGACATGGCGAACAGGCCGAAAGGGAGAGGCATTCCAATCAGAACTAACAGACGAGCGATTACGACTTTGGCCGAGGATGAGGACATACCCGATCTTGCAGCTTTCACCACTTTGCACCTCGGGCCGGTTGCGCCTCCCAATTTAACTCGATTTGGTGGCCGAGAGAGTCCTGTCCCCCCTGGTGAGGTCAGCAACGAAGAGGAGGAGGACCAGGGGAAATTCACTATGGATCTCAAGAAGTACTTTCATTCCATGCCCCTTCAAATTGCACAGAAATTCGGCAAGACCTACACGAAAGCAACTTACACAGACGTTGAGCCGGCTAATTTTTTCAAAGATCCACATGACATCCAGAAGATCTTTACGAGTTATCAACTGGTCGTAGCAAGCTCTCAGCAGGAGTTTCTAGATCACGTCTACAAGTTCTTTCCGGGGCTGGAGTACTGTACAAAAACACGATCTCTGGACAAAACATCCATTCAGGGATTTCCGACGATGACCTACTGGCTCGGGTGGCGCGAACTGGTGGAGAGAACAACCGCGGATCAAAACAAAGCAATCCAAATGGAGCTGAGGCGGCTAACAGCTGACTGGAAATGGATCTTCTACAGCTCTGCATGGAAAATGTTCGACTACAAAAGACTCACTTATGTGCAATTTTGCCACCCCCCCAATGCCACGAAGCTGGTGAGGATTATGCTTGGCCCTGGAGTTGCAATCCCCCCCCACATTGATGAATGAACTTGGTGATGTCAACCAAATAGGTATAGGAGAAGAAATGGATAGATTCTCCAAGAATTTGTTGATATTGCTTTAGCACATACATAGCTGGAAATACACAGCTAGGAACTAGAGAGGTCCTTCCTGACCGAGGAAAGAATTTACAGGAGAACCGTCAACTTTTTTTACTTAACATGAAACTTTATATGACTTATAAAAACCATATAAGGCAGTAGTATAGCCACTGCGTACTTAGGACAAGAGCCCAACGACTGAGTAACATATATCATTCAGCTGTGCAACTAGTTGCATAGCTGAGCGATAGCCTCCCATTTCAGTTGGGAGACCAGTTGCGGAGCTGAGCTGGACTTATTGTTCCGCTGAGAGACCAGTTGCAGAGCTGAACGAGATCATCATTCCGCTAGGAGACTAGTTGCAGAGCTGAACATCAT
>Ga0209112_10000182_pt1 | contig 11242 bp, 9 predicted proteins | sample TexAe_OM3H0_O3_FD_187947 | JGI IMG/M metagenome (GOLD analysis project Ga0209112, IMG submission 187947) | Forest soil microbial communities from Davy Crockett National Forest, Groveton, Texas, USA - Texas A ecozone_OM3H0_O3 (SPAdes) (version 2) | ecosystem: Environmental > Terrestrial > Soil >...
GGCCCATTTCGAGGAGTGGGCGGGCGTGCCCCTGGCCGTCCAGCGCACGGGCAGCTTCCTCGTCGCGCGGACGGCCCAGCACCAGGCCTTCCTGCGGGCTGAGCTGGCCCAGTCCCGGCGGTGGGGGGTGGACGTACGCGAGGCCAGCCCGGCTGAACTGGCCGAACGCGCCCCCTACTACCAGCCGTCCGGTACCGAGCAGGCGGTCTGGTGCCCCGAAGACGTCTACATCGAGGAACCCGCTGCCCTCATGCAGGCCTATCTTTCCGCGTGCCGCCGGCACGGAGCGCAGATCTGCGAAAACGAGCCCGCGGTAACGGTCCTGACCTCCGGCGGGCGGGTCACCGGGCTCGAGACCACCAGCCGGCGCATCATGGCCCGCACGGTGGTCGATGCCGCCGGCGCCTGGGTGCGCCAGGTCGGCGAGCTGGCCCGGGCCTGGATCCCGGTCGCTCCGGTCCGGCATCAGCTGCTCATCACCGAGCCATCCGATTCGATCCAGGCGACGGACCCGATCGTCCGGGTGGTTGACGCCGCGACCTACCTCAGGCCGGCCCGCGGCGGGCTGATGCTCGGGGTGTTCGAGACCGATCCGCTGCCGGTCGACCCGCGCCGCCAGCCCGCCTTCTTCACCACCGATGACGTGCCACTGGACCTCGGGCCGCTGCAGAAGGCGGCCAGCCAGATCGGCACGGAGGTACCGCTGGCCGGCCGCGGCCCGGTGGCCGAGCACCGCGGCGGACTGTTCACCATGAGCCCGGATGGCCGGTTCGTGGCTGGACCCGTGCCGGACGTGCCCGGCCTCTGGGTGGCCAGCGGGTGCAACGGCTCAGGCTTTTCCTCCTCGCCGGCCCTCGGCGAGATGCTGGCCACCGCCATCACCGAGGACTCCGCCGGGCCGAGCCCGGTCGAATTCTCACCCGGCCGGTTCGGCCGCCTCACCGACGCCGGCCTGACCGAGAAGGGGGTCTGGCAGTACGCCCACTACTACGATCCCGCGCCCGGTCCACGGCCGCCGTTCTAGGACGTCAGGCTGGCGATGTGGGTTGCCGATCGCCAGGCCAGGGCCATGATGGTCAGCGACGGGTTGGCTCCGCCGTTGGTGACGTGGAGGCTGGCATCGGCGACGTAGATGCGCTCGGTGCCCCACACCCGGCCAGTCGGGTCGGTGGCGCCGGCCCCGGGAGTTTCGGCCATGCGGGCGGTGCCCGCCTGGTGCTGCCCGCCGGACAGGGTGGGGGCATTGGGCTCGACGCGCCAGGTGGAACGCGCACCCGCCTCCTGCAGCCATATTTGCGATTTGGCGGCGAGCAGCCTCGCGGTACGGATGTCCTCCGGGTGCTGGCAGCCCTCCAGACGGGCGACGGGAACGCCGGCCGCATCGACCGTGCGAGCCGACAGCCGGACGCGCGCGGCCCGGGTGGGCACTTCCTGGACCGGTCCCCAGATGTGGCCGGTACGCCGGTACCAGCGCGTCACTTCGTCGATGGCCGCCTGTCCGTGTCGTGGCGCACCAGGGGGCAGCGCGCGCAGATAGAACAGCACGGGAAGCTTGACGAACTCGTTGGCGATGAGCCCTCCGCCGACGATGCCGTCGTTGTGATGTGAGAATTGGCGCGTCGCCACCGACGGCCCGGGCCCGAGGCCGTCGAGGACCACATCGTCGAAGCGGCCGTAGGCGCCGGCGTAGGTGTGGCCCTGCAGGCAGTCTCCGACCCAGTCGTTGCCGATGCGGCTGACCTGCAGCAGACGGGCGGTTTCGATGGCGCCCGCGGCGAGGACGATGTGCCCGGCGCGGATGGTGCGGTGCCGGTCGCCGGCGACGACGTCGACGCGCCCGTCGTCGCTGACGCGCACCACCTGCGTACCGGCCAGCAGCTGGGCGCCCCGGCGGATCGCCGTGGGCAGGGCCGCGACATCGCTGCCGTTCTTCGCGTCGACCGGGCAGGGGAAGCCTACGCAGAACCCGCAGCGGACACAGGCGGCGCGGCCGTCCCGGGGCTGGGTGTTGATCAGCAGCGGCACGCGGGTGGTCGGCCAGCCGAGGCGGCCGGCGGCGTCGAGCAGCAGGCGGCCTTCGCGGCCGGGAGGCCACGGTGGCATCGGGAAGTCCTGTCCGGGCGCAGCGACGTCGGGCGCGGCCGCGACGCCGAGGTCCCACTCGACCTGGCGGTAGAAGGGGACGAGGTCGTCGTAGCCGATCGGCCAGTCGGCCAGCGCTGACCCTTCCGGTACGCCGTAGAGCGACGCCATCCGGAAGTCGTCGGGATGAAATCGCCACGCTTGCGCGCCGAACAGGCGCGAGCCACCGCCGATGGTGATGGCGTTGTTCTGGTATCCGGCGTCGAGCGGGCCGACGGTCACCTCATGGCCATCGACGTCCAGCCACGCCCGGGGATGGCCGTCGGGGCTGGTGCCGTCGCCGAGAAGCGGGCCGCGGTGGTTCCGGAGATGGTCCAGGCCCGGGCCGTCGCGGCCGACCCATCGGCCGCGCTCGACGATCAGCACCGACGCACCGGCCTCCGCGAGCACCCGGGCTGCGACACCGCCGCCGGCGCCGCTACCGACGATCACCACGTCGTAACGGCTGCGCGCCTCGGCCAGGGCGACCGTGTCCGGCCGTACGGGGTCCGGCCGCGCGGTCAGCGGGCCGAGCGGGAACGGCTGATAGCCGCACGCTTCCCACAGGCCCGATGACGGGTCGGCGAGCCGGGCGAGAACGGCCATGCTCTCTGGCGGCAACTCCATCGGCCCTGCGGTGGCCCCGTCCATATGACCTCGCCCTTCCTCAGCCAGCGGGCCTGGCCGAGCATGAGATTTAGACTTTGTTTCCCGCGGCCAAGAGATGGGGGATCCGGGCCCGATGACCACCGGTACAAGCCGCATACCGAAGAGCCTGCTGGCCGCCTACGCCATTGCCAGGATCGCTGATCTCGGGCTGATCGCCCTCGGCGTCGGCTTCATCTTCCTTTCCGAGACTGCGCGCACCGACCTTGGTTACCTGATCGGCTGGGACGTACTTGCTCTGGTCTATCTGATCATCGGCTTCGTGGTGGTGCGCCGCCGCCGGAGACGGCCGGACCTCGCCCAGCTCACTGGCCGTCTCGGCCAGCAGTGGCTCACCGGGGCCCGCCTCGGCTTCGGCTTCACGATCGCCGCCAGCCTGGTCGGGATGGGCAGTGCCGACTCCGTGCTGACCAACGGCAACGATGCCACCTACGGCGACCCGATCAGGTTCTTTGGCGGCGTGGCGATCGTTGCCGCGTGGCTACTGCTGCACGTTGGCTACGCCAGGTTTTACGCCCGCCGCTATGACAGCCAGGAGGATCCGGCCTGCCCGGACGGCGCGGCCGTGAACCGCGGCCTGGATTTCCCCCGCACCGCGACGCCGATGGCCACCGACTTTCTGTATTTTTCGTTCACCCTCGGCACCTCGTTCGCGGCCTCCGACGTGACCGTCACCTCGCCGGCCATGCGCTGGCACGTGATGATGCACAGCATCCTCAGCTTCTTCTACAACACGGTCGTGCTGGCCGTGGCGTTCGGCATCCTCACCGGTAAATGACCGACGGGTCGCTCGGCCCGGTGCGTGCCCGTGACTGATGGCCTGGCTTCAGCCTGGTTAGTCTGTGCGCATGCCCCGAGAGTCCCGCGACCAGAATCCGGCCGCCGAGAATGGCCAGCTGAGCGGTATCGGACGGCGCCGTGCTGCGGCCAAGGGCGAGGGCAGCAGCGCCTACCACGAGCGCCGCGAGGAGATCAAGCAGGCGGCGGGCGAACTGTTCAAGCGGCACGGCTTCCGCGGCACGAGCATGGGGCAGGTGGCTGAGGCGCTGGACCTGGACCGGGCCACGCTCTACTACTACGTCGGCAGCAAGGAAGAACTGTTCGACGACGTGGTGACCAAGGCGGTGCGGGCCAACGTCGAGATCGCCGAGTCGATTCTGACCCGGGAGGGGCCGGCGCCGGGGAAGCTCCGCGACCTGATCACCTCGCTGATGAGCAGCTACGCCGACAACTATCCGTTCCTCTACGTCTTCATCCAGGAGAACCTCAGCCACGTCGACCGCACCCGCAGTGCCTGGTCGAAGGAGATGCGCGGGCTCAACAAGCGCTACGAGGACATCGTGGTGGAGATCATCCAGCAGGGCATGGACGAGGGCACGATCCGGCCGGTGGCTGACGCCTGGGTCCAGGCCTACGGCCTGATCGGCATGGTGGCCTGGACGAACCGCTGGTTCAATCCGGGCAAGTCACCGGTGGGCGCGGCGACGATCGGCGAGGCCTACGCCAGCATTCTGCTCAACGGCATGCTGGCCGACTGACTCCGGCCGGGCTTGACTGTCAACAGCTACGTTGATAACACGGTTCCGGAAGGCGGTGCGCATGACGCTGAACGTCGCGGTGATCGGGGCGGGGACGATGGGGGTTGGCATCACCTACGCCTTCGCGGCCAAGGGCTGCGCGGCGACGGTGGTCGAGCCCGATCCCGGCCGGGTCCGGGCGCTGCGGCGGACGCTGGCCGACGTCGCCCGCGACGGGGCCGCCCGCGGCCGGCTCAGCGGCGACATCGCGGCCGGCCTGGCCGACAGTGTCGTCGCCGTAACCGCCGTGGCCGACCTGCCGGCCGGGCTTGACCTGGTGATCGAGTCGGTCCCCGAGTCGGACCAGCTCAAGCGCACGGTGCTGGCCGAGGCCGAGAAACATGAGCCTGCGGTGCTCGCGACCAACACCAGCACCCTGTCGATCGACGGCCTGGCCGGCGCGCTGGCCCGGCCGGCCGCCTTCCTGGGGATGCACTTCTTCAACCCGGTCTGGAGCCTGCCGCTGGTCGAGGTGGTCCGGGGCGCGGCCACGGCCGAGGCCACGCTGGAGCGGGCCCTGGCTGCGGTGGAGGCCATCGGCAAGCAGGCGGCCGTCATCCGCGACCGGCCCGGCTTCGCCACCAGCCGGCTGGACACCACCACGGCGCTGGAAGCGATCCGCATGGTCGAGCAGGGCGTCGGCGCCCCGGCCGACATCGACCGCGCGATCCGGCTGGCGTACCGGCACCCGGTCGGGCCGCTGCTGCTCTGCGACATCGTCGGCCTGGACGTACGCCTGGACACCGCCCGCAGCCTGGAGCGATCGCTGGGCGAACGGTTCAGCCCGCCGGCCCTGCTGGCCGACATGGTCGCGCGGGGCGAGCTCGGGCAGAAATCCGGCCGCGGCTTCTACCGGTGGGACGGCACCACGGTCATTGACGGCTGAACCGGGCCGGCCTATTGTCAACTCTACTGTTGACGGAGATTTGAGTGGGCGAGATGGATTCAGCTTCGGTCGGACGCGCCAGTTCCGGTCTGGTCGTCGACACCCCTGAGCGGCGGGCCCTGCGCGACAGCGTCGGCAAGCTGGTCGGCGCCTACGGCCGCGCGTACTTCAAGGACGTCGTGGCCCGCGGGGCCAAGCCGGACCAGCTGTGGGCGGACATGGGCGCGGCCGGTTTTCTCGGGGTTCACCTGCCCGAGGAATACGGCGGTGGCGGCGGCGGCCTGGCCGACCTCGCGATCGTCATCGAGGAGATGTCGGCCCAGGGCTGCCCGATGTTCATGATCGTGATCTCCCCGGCCATCTGCGGCTCGATCCTGGCCGCCCACGCTTCGGTCGCGATCAAGGACCGCTACCTGCGCGGCATCGCTGAAGGCACGGTGAAGATGGCCTTCGCCATCACCGAGCCGGACGCCGGATCGAACACCCACAAGATCAAGACCACCGCGCGCCACGACGGCGACGGCTGGCGGATCAGCGGCCAGAAGTACTGGACCTCCGGGGTGGACGAGGCGGAGGCGCTGCTGGTCGTGGCCCGTGACGCCGAGCCGGGCCCGGACGGGCGCAACACCTTGTCGCTGTTCGTGGTCGAGACCGACGCGCCCGGGCTGGAGCTGCAGCCGATCGATTCGGCCCTGCAGTTGCCGGAAAAACAGTTCACCACGTTCTTCGACGACGTCCCGGTGCGGCCCGCCGGGCTCATCGGCGAGGAGGGACGCGGGCTCAAGCAGGTGTTCTCGGGCCTGAACCCTGAGCGCATCGCCGCGGCCTGCGTCGCCAACGGTATCGGCCGGTACGCGCTGGCCCGGGGCGCGCAGTACGCGCGCGACCGGTCGGTGTGGGGCACGCCGATCGGCGCTCACCAGGGCGTCGCCCACCCGCTGGCCGAGGCCTACATCGCCGTCGAGCTGTCCCGGGTGGCCGCGATGCGGGCCGCGGAACTGGCCGACAGCGGCGCGGACGCCGCCGAGGCGGCCAACATCGCCAAACTGGCCGCCGGTGACGCCGCCACCATGGCCCTGGACCGGGCGATCCAGGTTCACGGGGGCAACGGCCTGTCCAACGAGTTCGGCCTCTCGGATCTGTGGTTCGTGGCCCGTATGTTCAAGACCGCGCCCGTGAGCCGGGAGATGATCCTCAACCACATCGCCCAGCACAGCCTCGGGCTGGCCAAGAGCTACTGAGGACCGCGGATGTCACTGTCACCGGCGTCACTGACACCGACCGGCTTCACCCTCCCAGCGATGCTGCGGGACATCGCGTCATCGACGCCGGACGCTCCGGCGGTCACCATGGACGGCGTCACGCTGACCTTCGCGGAGCTGCAAGACCGCAGTGCCCGGACGGCCCGGCTGCTGGCGGCCCGCGGCATCGGGCGCGGTGACCGGGTAGCGATCCTGGACAAGAACTCACCCGCGTTCTATGACGTCCTGTTCGGGGCGGCGAAGCTGGGAGCCGTGCTGATCGGCCTGAACTACCGGCTGGCCGCGGACGAACTCAGGGCCATCGTGGCTGACGCCGAGCCGAAGCTGTGCTTCGTCTCGGACGGCCTGCGGTCGCTGCTGCCCGCGACGGCCGGCGTCGTCACTCTGGGCCCGGAGTTCGACGCTCTGCGCCAGGCCGAGGACAGCACCGATGTCCAGGCTGGGACGACCCCGGACGACATCGTGCTGCAGCTCTACAGCTCGGGCACAACCGGGCGGCCCAAGGGCGCCATGCTGACCAACGCCAGTCTGTCGTGGACGGTCCGCATGGGCCGCGAGCACTATGCGATGTCGGCGGCCAGCGTCAACCTCGTCCCGTCCCCGCTGTTCCACATCGGCGGCGTCGGCTACGGCCTGACCACGATGGGCCAGGGTGGCCACACCGTGCTCGTGCGCGACGTGGATCCGGGAGTCATGCTCGGCCTCATCGCCCGCCACCACGTCACGCACTCGTTCATGGTGCCCTCGGTCATCCAGATGCTGATCGAGCACCCCGACATCGCCCGCACCGATCTGAGCAGCCTCCAGCGCGTCGCCTACGGGGGCGCCTCCATGGGGCAGAGCCTGCTCATCAAGGCGATCGGCACCCTGGGCTGTGAGTTCATGGCCGTGTACGGCATGACCGAGACCGCCGGCACCGTCATCTCGATGGGGCCTGCCGACCACGATCCCGGCGGCCCGCGCGCGGGCCTGCTGCGCTCGATCGGGCAACCTCTGCCGTGGGTCGAGACCCGGATCGCCGACCCGCAGACCGGCGCCGGCACGCCAGCCGGGACGGTGGGGGAGATCTGGATCCGGTCGCCGCAGAACATGGCCGGGTACTGGGGTCAGCCCGAGCTGACCGCCGCCACCCTGGTCGCGGACGGCTGGCTGCGCACCGGGGACGCGGCGTACGAGGACGCGGACGGCTTCGTCTTCATGCACGATCGGATCAAGGACATGGTCGTCACCGGCGGCGAGAACGTCTATCCGGCCGAGGTCGAGAAGGTGATATCCGGCCATCCCGCCGTCCGGGAGGTGGCGGTGATCGGGGTGCCCTCCGATCGCTGGGGCGAGACCGTGAAGGCGGTCGTGATCGTCCGGCCCGATGCGCAGCTCGACCCGGCCGAGCTGATCGCCTGGACCCGGGACCGGCTGGCCCACTACAAGTGCCCCACCAGCGTCGACCTCGTCACCGAGCTGCCGAAGAACGCCACCGGCAAGCTGCTCAAGCACCAGCTCCGCGCCCCGTACTGGCAGCCGCTGGGCACGGGACGTCCGTGAGTTCCCCGCTGCATCCGGTTGCGCTGCTGGCCCGCCGGTTCTGCGTCGACTGGCTGGATCGCGCCGACGCCTCGGTTCCGCCCGAGATCATGACCCCGGGCTACCGGGTGCACATCGGCCGGGCCGGCCTGGACGGCCTGGACGCCTACACGGCCGGGACGCTGGGCCAGCTCACCCAGTTCGCCGGGCTGCTGCTGACCGTTCACCAGCTGGTGTCCGATGGCGATCAGCTCGCCCTGCACTTCACCGAGCACGGCGCCTCGACCCGGCACGGCGGCCGGGCCGCGGCCTGGCGTGGTGTGGCGCTGTTCCGCATCGAGGATGGGCGGCTGGCCGAGAACTGGACCCAGGAGGACTACTACTCCCGACGGCGGCAGCTGGCCGACGGGCCCGCCGACCCGGTGCCCGCCCCCGCGATCTCGCCGTGGACCACGCCGGTGCAGGCACCCGCACCGGCTGCCGAGGAGATCGCGCGCACCTGGCTGGCCGAGCCCTCATTCGCCGGGGTCGCCGTCGACGACGGCCGCGCACCGGTCATCGAGCCGGCGTCGTTCCGGGTGGACCGGCTGTTCTCGGCCGGGGACACCGTCGCCTTCGCCGGGGCCTGGCAGGGTCGTTACCTCGGCGGCCTCGATGGCGCACAGTCCCCGGCGGACGGAGTGGAGCTGGGTGCCTGCGGTTTGCTGACCGTCGACGGCGCCGTCGTGACGTCCGGAGCCGTGGTCACGGACCGCCTCGGCCTGCGGCGAACACTCAAGCCACAGTGACCCTTTCTTTAAGAAAAGGATTCAGCGCCGCACGAATCCGCGATAGCCGTCGTCACGGACCTCGTTGCACTCGCGGCGATAACGCCGCAGGCCACCGGCGTACGGCATGAACACCCGGGGCTTCCCGGGCACCTCGGCGCCCAGGTAGTAGCTGTCCGCGGCCAGGTAGAGGGTGCCGGCGGCGGCCTCGTTGACATGCTCGACCCACCATTGCTCCGCGGACGCGGTGGGCTCGATCACGGTCGTGGCCCTGGCCCGGGCATCGACGAGCATTTCGGTGATGAAGTCGGCGTGCTGCTCGATCGAGACGATCACGTTGCCCAGCAGCGACGGGCTCCCGGGACCGGCCACGATGAACAGGTTCGGGAAGCCGGAGACGCCGACGCCCAGGTAGGTCAGCGGGCCGGCGCTCCAGTGCCGGGCCAGTGTGAGCCCGTCGCGACCGCGGATCAGCGGGCGCAGCAGTGCTCCAGTCATCGCGTCGAAGCCCGTCGCCATGACCAGGACGTCCAGCTCGAACTCACCCGAAGTGGTGTGCAGGCTGGTGGGGGTCAGCTTGACGATCGGGCTCTGCGAGATGTCGACCAGCTCGACGTTCGGGCGGTTGAACGTCTCGTAGTAACCGGTGTCGACGCACGGCCGCTTGGCCCCGTAGGGGTAGGTCCGCGGCATGAGCCGCTCGGCCACGGCCGGGTCGCTCACCCGCTCGGCGATCTTGTCACGGATGAAGTCCGCGGCGGTGTCGTTCGCGGCCTGGCTGACCAGCAGGTCGGAGTAGCACAGCAGGAAGCCGAACCCGGCCCAGTCCCACCAGTCCTCGTAGTGCCGGCGGCGCTCCTCGGGCGTCACCTCCAGCGCGGACTGCCGGTTGGCCGGCACCGCTGCGAGGCCGGTCGGTGAGTTGCGAGCCTGCTCACGGCGCTGGCTGTACTCGGCCATGATCGCGGCGCGCTCGTCGTCGGTCAGCACGTGGTGGTGGGCGGGCACGCTGAACGCGGCCGTGCGCTGGAAGACGGTGACCCGCTCACACACCGGCGCAATCGTCGGAATGAGCTGGATGCCGGAGGATCCGGTGCCGATCACGCCTACGCGCTTACCGCTCAGGTCAACGCCGTCCTCCGGCCAGTCCGCCGTGTGCAGGATCTCGCCGGTGAAGTCGTCCAGGCCTTCGATGTCCGGGCGCTTGATCTCGGACAGGCACCCCATGGCCATGACCAGGTAGCGGGCCACGTACTGGCGGCCGTCGGCGGTCAGCGCCGTCCAGTGCCGCTCGGATTCGTGCCAGTCCGCCGCGACGACGCGGGCCTCAAGGTCGATGCTGGAGCGCAGCTCGAGCCGGTCGGCGACGAAGTCGATGTAGCGCAGGATCTCGGGCTGCGTGGCGTACCGCTCGCTCCACTGCCACTCGTTCTGGACCTCGGGGAAGGAGAACGAGTAGTCGGTGCTGTCGACATCGCAGCGGGCGCCCGGATAGCGGTTCCAGAACCAGGTACCGCCGATGCCGGACCCAGCCTCGGCCACCCGGACCGAGAAGCCCTGCCCGCGCAGCCGGTGGAGCATGGCCAGCCCGCCGAATCCCGCCCCGACGACCAGGACATCGACCTCGGCAGCAGCATTGGACACGGGACAGCCTCTCTCGAAGGGTGCGACCAGACGGTAGGCAGGACGCTGCCGGGTTGTCAACGTATCTGTTGATAATAGCCCGGGGCGCGGTCAACGTCATCGTTGAAATTCTTCCGGCAATCGTCAACTGAAGTGTTGACAGCGCTGGGCCATCGTGATGGCTTGATGAGTGGGCACGCGATGACGCGCATCGCTGTCGTCACTTCGAAATGACGGGAGCAACCATGACCCGACGCAGGCTCCGGTTCGGGGCGTTCGTTCCGCCGCACCACGTACCGGTGATCCAGAACCCGACGTACTCGCTCGAGCGCGACACCCAGATCTGCGAGCTGATGGACACCCTGGGCTTCGAGGAAGCGTGGTTCGGTGAGCACCACTCGTGCGGGGTCGAGCCGATCGGCGACCCGGCGCTGATGATCGCGCACGTGGCCAACCGGACCAGGTACATGAAGCTGGGGACCGGTGTACTCTCGCTGCCGTACCACAACCCGCTCTGGGTGGCGGACCGGTTCGTGCTGCTCGACCACCTCACCCGCGGCCGGGCGATGCTGGGTCTGGGCCCGGGCGCGCTCAGCACCGACGCCTCGATGATCGGCATCGAGGCCAAGGACCAGCGCGACGCGCTCGAGACCGACACCGAGGTGCTCATGCACCTGCTCACCAGCGACGAGCCGCTGACCGCGGGGTCCACGATGAACCTGGTGATCAGGCTGGATTTCTGATCGGACTCCCGCAGCACCCGGCCGGGCTCGGGCTCGTCCACGGTCATGTGGTACTCGCGGGTGCGGCCGCCGGCGG
>Ga0209112_10000183_pt1 | contig 11197 bp, 13 predicted proteins | sample TexAe_OM3H0_O3_FD_187947 | JGI IMG/M metagenome (GOLD analysis project Ga0209112, IMG submission 187947) | Forest soil microbial communities from Davy Crockett National Forest, Groveton, Texas, USA - Texas A ecozone_OM3H0_O3 (SPAdes) (version 2) | ecosystem: Environmental > Terrestrial > Soil >...
TCCGCATCGCCACCGGCCGGGACGCCGCCGACACCGCGTTCCTGTCCAGCTACGGCGGCTCCGTCGAGCTGGTCAGCACGGAGATTTCCGCGGTCATCGACGGCCCGCTGCCCGCCGATAACGTGATCGACCTGATCAGTCTGGGCTGAGGGTCATGGCATCACCGTCGCGCCGGGACCCCCGGGACGAGACCCAGGCCGAACAGGATGATCGCAACCTGCTCGAACTGCTGCAGGAGCTGCGGGTGGCGGGCCTGGGCGTCCAGGTCTTGTTCGGGTTCCTGCTCTCGTTGCCGTTCACCAGCCAGTTCAAGCAGCTCGACGGCGGCGACCGCGACCTGTACGTGGCCTGCCTGCTGCTGGCCGCGGTGGCCACCGCACTACTGCTCGGGCCGGTCGCCTACCACCGGCTGGTGTTCCGTCAGGGACAGAAAGAAAGGCTGGTCAAGGCGGCCAACGTCATGGCCATACTGGGCTTGATCACGGTCGGCCTGTCGATCAGCGCCTCGGTCCTGCTGGTCGCGGGGTTCGTGGCCGGCTACGGAACCGGGTCCGTGATCGCCGGCGTGGTACTGGTCATGTTCGGCCTGCTCTGGTTCGCCTTCCCGCTGACCCGGCGCTAGCGGCCCGCCGCTAGCGCCGGAGCGCCCGCAGCGTCCGCCAGGCCCGGGTGGCCAGCTGCAGGTGGAACAGGGTGTCCGGCATGCCGAGGTCGTGGCCGGAGACTTCGCCGATCCGCCGCAGCCGGTATTTCAGCGTGTTCCGGTGCACCGACAGCACCGCCGCGGTGGCGTCGTAATTGCCGTCGTGGTCCAGGTATTCGCTCAGCGTCAGCACCAGCTGGGTGCCGCGCACGGCGTCGTAGTCGGTCAGGCGGCCCAGCCACTGCTGGACGAACTTCTCGATCTCCGTCAGGTCATCATTGCTGGTCATGCTCTGCGCCCGGGCGATCTCCATGGCCAGCACGGTGCCCGCGTGCTCCAGCGCCATCTGCTCGGTGGCGCCCGCGGTGCCGTCCGGGTCGTGCAGGACCAGGACCCCCACCGGCACGCCGCCCAGCAGAGCCACCGTGAACAGGCCCGGACCGGAGCGGACCGGGCGGCGGGCCGCGATCAGCCGGCCCAGGAACCGGTTCCGCTCGTCCGGGCTGGCCTGCGGATACGGGGAGGGACGGCCCGGGCCCGCCCAGGCCCGCAGGTGGCCGGACCGGTCCTCGACGGCCACCGGCCGGCCGGTCAGCTCGTGAACGGCCCGGGCGATGCCGTCCGGGCCCGCCCCGCTGCGGGCGATCCGGGTCAGCGTCTGGTGAACTTCCATGCTGCGGGCCAGCGCCTGTTGCGCGGCGCGCAGTTCGGCCGCCCGGGCTTCGCCCGGGTCGAGCGTGCTGCCTGCCATGGCTGCTCCGTCTAGATGGCGTGCTCGGCCAGCTGGCCACCATCGGCAAGCTCACTTTACCGATTCACCGATTACCGATCTTGTTACCGATCTTGGCCGGCCGCGATCTTCCGGCCGCGGCCCGGGCGAAGACAATGGAACCATGACCACTCCGGACGTCTTCGAGTTCTCCCTCCAGGTCCGCTATATGGAGGTCGACGCCCAGTCGGTGGTATTCAACGCCTGGTACCTGACCTACTTCGACGAGGCGTTCGCCGCGTTCATGGCGGCCCGCGGCCTGCCCTACGAGAAGATGATCGAGGCCGGCTTCGACGTGCAGCTGGTGCACACCGACATCGACTGGCAGGCCGGGCTGCGCTGGCCGGACCAGGTCCGGGTGGCCGTCGCCACCGCCCGGGTCGGCACCACCAGCTTCGCCCTGGACTTCCAGACCCGCCGGGACGGCGTCCCCACCTGCACCGCCCGCACCGTCTACGTGGTCATCGCCACCGACGGTTCGGGCAAGCGCCCCATCCCGCCGGTGCTGGCTGAGGCTCTCGGCCCCCCGGCTCCGCTGCGCCCGGCCTGATCGCTGGTCATACTGCTGCCATGGAGATCAGCGCGAAGCTTCAGCTCAAGCCGGGCCAGCGGCTGGCCACGGTCACCGAGACCGAGGCGGCGCCCGCCCTGGCCGGCCCGTCCGCCGGGGTCGCCGGAGATCCCGCCGCGGCCGACGCGGTGATCGCGTTCGTCCTGACCCAGGCCGCCCTGGACACCGTGGCCGGCCCGGCCATCGAAGCCGCCCGCCAGGACCGGCTGGCCTGGATCGCCTACCCCAGGGCCCGCCAGCTCGGTACCGACCTCAACCGCGACCGTCTCGCCGCCGCGCTGGCCGCCCGGGGTGTCCAGCCGGTCCGCCAGATCAGCATCGACGGCACCTGGTCCGCTCTGCGCTTCCGCCCGGCAACCTAGCGCCACCGGGAGTTCCGTGCCACCCGGGAGGCCCGGCTGGCCGCCCCCGTCGCCCGCCCGCCCGGGGACCCAAAGGTAACTTTGGTCCCCCTCTTAGGGGCCGGAAGTTACCTTTGCACCCCCTCGCCCGTGGGCCACCTCGTCCGCCCCGTTGTGCTTGAATCCGGCCGTGACCACTGAGCCCCTGCCCGCTCCCGGCGGGTACGAGATCTCCACCGACGCCGCCCGTCTCGATCACGAGCTGATCCACCGCTGGCTGTCCCAGGACGCCTACTGGGCGCTGGGCCGGCCCCGGGACCAGCTGGACCGGGCCATCGCCCACTCCCTGAACTTCGGCGCCTACCGCGCCGTCCCCGCGCCCCCGGCCAACCGCCAGGTTGGCTACGCCCGGGTGGTCACCGACTACGCCACCTTCGCCTGGCTGTGCGACGTCTACGTGGACCGCGCCGCCCGGGGCCGGGGCCTGGGCACCGCTCTGGCCGCGGCCGTCCGCGACTACCTGGCCCCTTACGGCCTGCGCCGCATCCTGCTGGCCACCGCCGACGCCCACGGGGTCTACGCCAAGCTGGGCTTCACCCCGCTGGCCAGCCCGGAGAAGTGGATGACCCTGGGGCAGCAGTAGCGGCAGGCCGGAGCGCCGCGCTCACCCCGCCGCCCGCACCACCGGAACCGGGCTGCGGTACCCGCGGGGCCGCGGGGAGCACCCGCTGGCCGGCACCCGGGCCACCGAGGTGCCGCTGGCCGAGGGCCGCCTGACCGAACGGCAGCGCCGGCCCGGCGCTGCTGGTCCGCCCGGACGGCTACATCGCCTGGGCCGGCCCAGCAGCCGCGGCCGGCCCCTCCTGGCGGACCGTCCTCAGCCACTGGACCGGCGGCCGGCCGGCTCGCGTCCCGGCCTAGTGCAGGCTCGGGTCGCCAGCGGTGGATCTGGGATCGTCCAGCTCGAGCGGCGAGGCTTCGTCGTCGGACAGGCCGGCGTAGGCGTCCGGGACGCGGGCCCGCCTGCGGTCGTTGGCCCACACGACGACCTCGGCCACCTCCACCAGCACGACGCAGGGAGCGGCCAGCAGCAGCATGCTGAGCGGATCCGGGCTCGGGTTCGCGATCCCCGCGAACAGGAACGCCCCGAACAGCATCATCTTGCGCCAGCGGCGGAACCGCTCGTGGGTCAGGATGTGGGCCAGGTTCAAGATGACCAGGGCGACCGGCAGCTCGAAGGCCAGGCCGAAGCCGAGGATCATCCCCTGGAAGTAACTCAGGTAGGTGTCGATGCTGGGCAGGTTGAGCACACCGGTCGGCGTCAGGCCGAGCAGGTACCGCAGGCCCCGGCTCATCACCACGTAGGCCAGCGCCGCGCCCGCCCCGAACAACGGCGCCGCGACCGCCACGAACAGGTAGGCCCAGCGCTTTTCCCGCCGGTACAGGCCCGGGGCGATGAACGCCCAGACCTGGTACAGCCAGACCGGGGAGGAGACGATCAGCCCGGCGAAGAACGCGATCTTGACCCGGAGCATGAACGGGTCGAACACCCCGGTCACGACCAGCTGGTCGCCCGTCCGGTGACAGCCGGTCTTGCCGTTGATCACCGCGGAGCAGAACGGGTGGCTGACCAGATGCCAGAGCGGGTTGAAGAACAGGAACCCCAGCGCCATGGCCAGTACCAGCGCGAGCGCCGCCTTGAGCAGGCGGTTACGCAGCTCACGCAGGTGCCCGACGATCGGCATCCGGCCTTCCGCGTCGTTTTTCCGCGACGCGTCGAGCAGGCGGGAGCCGGCCACGCGGGCCCCCAGCACGGTTTCGGGCAGCTTCGCCATCTCGGGTGTCCCGGACGTCTTTCCGGCCTTATCCCGCCTGCTGCGTGGGCTGGACCGCGTGCGCCCCGGCGACCGGTCGCTTCAGGTCGTCCAGCTGCCGCTGCAGGGCGTCGAGCTGCTGCTGGGCCTGCTGGGTTTCCAGCTGCTGGGCGGCCAGCCGCTGGGCGGCCACCTGCTGCGCCTCCACCTGCTGGGCCATCACCGGCTCGGTCTCTTCCTCGTGGAGGTCCTTGACCTCGGCCTTGAGGATGCGCATCGACTTGCCGAGCGAACGGGCCGCGCCCGGGAGCTTGGCTGATCCGAAGAGCACGATGATCACCACGGCGACGATCAGGATTTTCCACGGGCTGTCGAACAGGTCCATCTTGTCGGTCCTTTGCGGAGGGGCGAGCGACTGTCCCGGTGCGGATGCGCCAGGCCTCCATGGTTCGGTACCGCAAGTCAGATGGATTGCTCGCCGGCCGAATGTCGCCCCATTGTTACTCAGAGTGGCGAAAATAAAAGTGATCTTCACCTGTCTGTTCACCACCAGGCTCCGAATGCACCGTGACAACCACCTACCCCAAGGGGGGGACCACGGTGTTCGGAAAGAATTACGTAGCAGACCTGATCGACCGCAGTGCCGAGAATCCGGCCGACCGGCGGCGTTTCCTGAAGACCGCGAGCGCGACCGGGCTGGGGCTGGTGGGCGCCGGCCTGCTGGCCGGCGTGGAAGCCACCAGCGCTTCCGCCTCCACCGACAGCAACGCGATCTCCGATAGCGCGATCCTGAACTTCGCACTGAACCTGGAGTACCTGGAAGCCCAGTTCTACTCCCACGCCGTCTACGGCTACGGCCTGCCCGCCAGCCTCACCTCGGGCAAGGGCACGCACGGCTCGGTACAGGGCGGCCACGAGGTCCCGTTCAAGAGCAGCAATGTCCGCCAGTTCGCCACCGAGATCGCCAAGGACGAGCGTGAGCACGTGGCGTTCCTGCGTTCCGCGCTGGGCAGCGCCGCCGTGGCGCAGCCCGAGATCAACATCAACTCGGCGTTCACGGCCGCGGCCACCGCCGCGGGCCTGATCAAGAAGGGACAGACCTTCAACGTCTACGCCAACGAGGACAACTTCCTGCTCGGCGCCTTCATCTTCGAGGACGTCGGCGTCACCGCGTACAAGGGTGCGGCCCCGCTGATCAGCAACAAGACCTACCTCGGGGCGGCCGCGGGCATCCTGGCCGTCGAGGCCTACCACGCCGCCAACATCCGGACCGTGCTGTACAACCGCGGCCTGGCCAAGGACGCCAACGCCATCTCCGCCGCCCGGGACAGCCTGGACGGCTCCAGCCACGACGACCAGGGCGTGACCGTGGGCGGCCAGGCCAACATCGTGCCGGCCGACTCCAACGGGCTGGCCTTCGGCCGCACCCCGGGCCAGGTGCTGAACGTCGTCTACCTGACCCCCAAGGCGGCCACCTCGGGCGGGTTCTACCCGCACGGGGTCAACGGCCAGCTGCACGCCAGCGCCTGACTGACAGCACCACCGCCAGCACCATCTGGTAACCGTCCGGGTCGATCGCGATACCGCAATTGGCCCGGGCGGCGGCTCGGCTGTGACACAGTGTCACCTCAGCGACACGATTCGATAATGGGACGCCGCCCGGCGTTCCGACGGGAGATCCCGGTGTTCGATCTTTCCCTGCCCAAACTGCTGATCCTCGCGGTGATCGCGCTGGTCGTGTTCGGTCCCAATGAGCTGCCGAAGATGGCCGCCAAGGCCGGCGGCGCCCTGCGCGAGCTGCGGCGGATCGCCGAGGGAGCCAAGTCTGATCTGCGCGAGGGCCTCGGCCCGGAGTTCGGCGACTTCGACCTCGATGACCTCAATCCCCGCCGGTTCGTCCAGAAACACCTGCTCAGTGAGCCAGCCCGGGACGTCCGGGACCGCACCGAGGCCAGCGGCCGGGCCCCGGCCGCCGTTGCGCTGATGGCGGGGGAGGAACCCCCCTTCGACGCCGAGGCCACCTGACCCCGCCGCGGGTGATCCGGTAGCGTCGTCCAGGCCCACGAGCACGACCGGCGAGGTCCGGCCGTCCGTGGGCCACCGCGCCTACCGGAACGGAGCACGCCGATTTCCGACGACCCGGGCCACCCGCGCCACCTGCACCTGGTCGGCCTGCTCACCTTCGCCAGCGGCTGCGTCGACGCCGTGACCCTGATGGCCATCGGTGGCGCGTTCACCAGCGTGATCACCGGCAACCTGATCTTCACCGGCCGGGCCATCGGCACGACCGCGCTGGCTCCGGCGCTGCACGCCCTGATGGCGGTGGCCGGCTACATCGCCGGTGTGGCCGTCGGCGCCCGGCTCGCCCACCTGACCGGCCGGTCGGCGCCCAAGGCGCCCTGGCCGCAGCGGGCCACGACCGTCCTCGCGGTCGAGTGCGTCCTGCTGGTGGCCGTCAACGTGGTCTGGATCGGTTACCGCGCGAACCCGCCCGCCGCCGCGATCGACGTGCTGCTGGTGGTGGCGGCGCTGTGCCTGGGCATGCAGGGGGCGGCGGCCCGGGTCATCGACGGGACGCCCTCCACGACCTACATGACCGGCGCGCTCACCACGCTGGTCGAGGCGGTGTTCACCGGCCGGGGCCGGCACGCCGACCGGTCGGCCGCGATCGGCCTGGCCGCGCTGGTCGTCGGGGCCGCGGTCGGTGCGGTTCTGGTCGTGCACGCGCCCCGGGCCGCGCTGTTGCCGCCGCTGGCCGCCGTGCTGCTGGTGGTCATGATAAAAGGCCGCCACCATCGGGCCGAACGAGCAGCGGGATCGGATCAGACGGCCGGTGCCCAGGCCTGAGCGCGCCGGTCACAGCGGCGTCAGCCGGGGTTCGGCCCGCTCCCGCAGCGCGGCGGCGATGTCCCCGGGCACCGGCATCGTCGACCCCTGGAATCCCCGGAACGGCCAGAACGAGCTCAGCTCGGCCGCGGCCCGCAGCTCCACCCGGAGCAACGGCGGATCGATCCGGTAGCCGACCCGGATGTCGGTCCGCCACCGCGCGTACGGCGAGTCGTCCGCCTGCCACTCGGGATCCTCATGCGTCGGCCCCAGCACCGTGGCCAGGTAATAAATGCCCGGCGCGTCCCGCCCCACCACCTGCACCCAGACCGGGTCGCCCGCCGCCACCCGGTCCCGGTACCGCGGCGTCCGCCACGACCGCAGCGGCGACACCGCCAGCGCCGCCTCCAGGTCGTACCGCTTGCTTTTCCCGCTGCCCTGGAAGATCCAGTCCGTCATGGCCAGAAACGCTACTGGCCCGGGCCCGCGGCCGGCGGACCGGGAACAACAATGGTGGTGGCAGCCCAGCGAACGGAGACATCAGTGCGGGTGCAATTGGCGTACGGCACGACCGGCCTGGACATCGACGTGGACGCCGACGTGACCACGGTGGTCGAGCCGGTGCATCAGCGGGCCGCGGCCGATCCGGGGGCGGTCCTGCGGGCCGCGCTGCGCCAGCCGGTTGCCGGGCCGCCACTGCGTGAGCTGGTGCGGCCGGGGCAGACCGTGGCCATCTCGGCCTGCGACGGGACCCGGCCGCAGCCGCGGCACCTGATGATTCCGGCCGTCCTGGCCGAGCTGGACGGGATCGTCCGGCTGGAGGACGTCGTCATCCTGGTCGCGACCGGCACCCACCGGGGCAACGACGACCGTGAGCTGCGGGAGATGTTCGGTGACGAGGTCGCCCGCAGCGTGCGGATCGTCAATCACGACGCGCGGGCCACCGGCGAGCTGGTGTTCGCGGGCGTGCACGGCAACGGCGTGCCGGTGTGGCTGAACCGCCTGTGGCTGGAGGCCGACGTGCGGATCACCACGGGGTTCGTGGAGCCGCATTTCTTCGCCGGCTTTTCCGGTGGGCCGAAGCTGGTCGCGCCGGGCCTGGCCGGGCTGGACACGGTCCTGGTCCTGCACGACGCGGCCCGTATCGCTGACCCCCGCGCCACCTGGGGCGTCACCAAGGGCAATCCGATCCACGACGATGTCCGGGCGATCGCGGCGGCGACCGGAGTCCACTTCAGCCTGGACGTGGTGCTGAACGGGGAGAAAGAGATCGTGGCCGCGTTCGGCGGCGAGTTGTTCGCCATGCACGCCGCGGCGTGCGCGGTGGCCCGGCAGGCGGCGATGCGGCCGGTCCCGGCGCCGTTCGACGTGGTGGTCACGACGAACTCGGGCTTCCCGCTGGACCAGAATCTGTACCAGTCGGTGAAGGGCATGTCGGCCGCCCGCCAGGTCGCCCGGCCGGGCGGAGCCATCGTCTGCGCCGCCGAATGCCGGGACGGTTTCCCCGATCACGGTTCCTACCGGGACGTCCTGGCCTCCGCGCCGTCCCCCCGGGCCCTGCTGGAGGCCATCCTGGCCCGCCCGCAGACCGTGCCGGACCAGTGGCAGGTGCAGATCCAGGCCCAGATTCAGTCGGCGAACCGGGTCGTCATGCACACGTCCTACCTGAGCGACTCTGACCTGGCCGACGCGCACCTGGAACAGACCGGAGACGTCACGGCCACCGTCACCGAGGCGCTGGCCGCCGCCGGTCCCGGCGCCCGCCTGTGCGTCCTGCCCGAAGGCCCGCAGACCATCCCCTACGTCGAGGCGGCCCGCTGACCAGCAGACGAAAAAGAGCCAGGCCGCATGCGGCTCTGGCTCCCGATCTGGCTCCCTTGACGGGAGAGATTTTCTGAAAATGTGTGGGCGATACTGGGATTGAACCAGTGGCCTCTTCCGTGTCAGGGAAGCGCTCTCCCACTGAGCTAATCGCCCGTGACTTGCGAGGCGGAGAGGGGAATCGAACCCCTGTAGAGGGCTTTGCAGGCCCTTGCCTAAACCACTCGGCCACTCCGCCATAGGAGTCGTGCGGCGGACGACCGTCGTGACCCGTGGAGCAGCCCGCCGTGGAATTCGAGAGCCGTTCGGTTGGTCCCGACGGCGTCCAGCGTCTCCGAGCGGACGACGGGATTCGAACCCGCGACCCTCACCTTGGCAAGGTGATGCTCTACCAACTGAGCCACGTCCGCATTCCGGCCCTGGGGCCGACGCCCGCCGGGTGGTGCCCGGCGTGCGAACAGAACTGTAGCCGATCCTGGCCAGTGCGCAAACTCGGCTGGGCGGATTGGTGGCGCCGGACCGGGCCGGTTTGTCCCGGCAAGCACTGGTTGCCCGGAAGATCCCCGGCGCAACAGGCGTCCCCCGCGGAACGGGCCACCCGGTCGGCCGATCGCTGGCCCATCACCCATTGTGCCGACGTATGTTCAAACAGTTGCGTACAGTGGCCTTAACGCCAAATCGGGGCCTGTGCAGCGTTAACATGCGACTCGTTTGGGTTATGGATCATTACGCAACCGGCCGATTGACGAAGGGGACCCGCCACTCATGGCTGATCCGACCGGCATTGACGTCTCATACGCCCAGGGCTCGTTCAACTGGGGGGCCTACCGGGGCAAGATCAGTTTCGGGATGTGCAAGGTCACCGAGGGGCTGACCATCACCGACCCGGACTGGGTGCACAACTGGAACTCGATCTGGTCGCTGAACACGGCCCACAACCTGCCCCGGTTCGCGTACCACTTCTTCCACGCCAGCGACGACCCGGTGAAGCAGGCCGAGCGCCTGGTGTCCACGGTCAAGACCCACGGCCTGCTGGCCGGCGACAATTTCGTCTGCGACCTTGAGGCCACCGAGTCCAACGGCACCAACGACAACGTGGCCCCGGCCACCGTGGCCTCCCGGGCCGCGACGTTCTGCGACAAGGTGAACGCGCTGGCCCCGAACCACCGGATCCTCGTCTACACCAACCCCAGCTTCGCCGAGGCCGGCAACTGCGCGACCCTGCACCCGTGGTACCTGTGGATCGCCCACTACGGCGTCAGCTCGCCCACCGTGCCCAAGCCCTGGTCCAACTGGAAGTTCTGGCAGACCGGTGACTCCCCGGTCGACGAGGACCGGTTCAACGGCACCGAAGCCGAGCTGCTCTCCTTCACCCGTATGCCCAAGTCCCGCTAGCCGCCGCGCCGCCGGGGGAGTAGCCGGCGCGCCGCCGGCCCCGAGCCGCCCGCGGGCCCCGCCCACCTGGCAGGCTGGGGCCATGCGAGAAGTGATCATCGATGGCAGCGCCCTCACCGTCGAGGACGTGGTGGCGGTTGCGCGCGGCGAGGCCACGGCGAGCCTCGGGCCGGACGTGCCGGCCCGGATGGAACCCAGCCGGTCGGTCGTCACCGCGGCGCTGAGCGGGGGAGCCCCGGTCTACGGGGTCAACACCGGGTTCGGCGCGCTGGCTGACACCCCGGTCGGCGAGGCGGACCTGCGGGCCCTGCAGTCGGCCATCATCCGGTCCCACTCCGCGGGCACCGGGGCGCCGCTGGCCGACGACGTGGTGCGCGCCCTGCTGCTGCTCCGGGCCCGGACGCTGGCCGCGGGCTATTCCGGGGTCCGGGCCGACCTGCCCCGGCGCCTGCTCGAACTGCTCTCCCTCGGCCTGCTCCCGGTCATCCCGGGCAAGGGCTCGGTCGGCGCGTCCGGTGACCTGGCCCAGCTGGCCCACCTGGCCCAGCCGCTGATCGGCGAGGGCCTGCTCCGGGAGCCGGACGGGCCGCCCGGCGGCCGCCCGGCCGCGGACGTGCTGGCCGCGCACGGCCTCGAGCCGCTCACGCTGGCCCCCAAGGAAGGCCTGTCGCTGGTCAACGGCACCGAGCCGATGCAGGCCGTGCTGGCCTTTTCCGTCCATGACGCGGCCATGCTGGTCCAGGCGGCCGACCTGGCCTGCGCGCTGTCGATCGAGGCGCTGCTCGGCACCGACCGCCCCTACGACGAGCGGGTCCAGGCGCTGCGGCCGCACCCCGGCCAGCTGGACAGCGCGGCCAACCTGCGCGCACTGCTCAAGGGGTCCCCGTTGCTGGCCAGCCACCGGCACAGCCGCCACGCGGTGCAGGACGCCTACTGCCTGCGCTGCGCTCCGCAGGTGCACGGGGCGGTCCGGGACGTGCTCACCCACGCCCAGCGGGTGCTGCAGACCGAGCTGGG
>Ga0209112_10000184_pt1 | contig 11193 bp, 12 predicted proteins | sample TexAe_OM3H0_O3_FD_187947 | JGI IMG/M metagenome (GOLD analysis project Ga0209112, IMG submission 187947) | Forest soil microbial communities from Davy Crockett National Forest, Groveton, Texas, USA - Texas A ecozone_OM3H0_O3 (SPAdes) (version 2) | ecosystem: Environmental > Terrestrial > Soil >...
AAAAGAGCGATCACGTTGGTCTCATGAGGCGAATATTCGAAAAAGCATCACAAGTTTGCGACATGCCTTGGTAGTGGGTTCCCAGATGTTGAGATTGCTTGTCAGTTTATGCCTCTTCTCTCGATTATTGAAACTCTTCAAGAGTGCTTTAGACTTTGTCAGCTCAAACCCCCATCTATCTTATTGGCAGTATAGTCATTCCACGATGTAATTCGTTGCCTTGCAAATAACCCCACAAAAGACAGTTGGAATTTTTCTTCATTTTCTGTGGTGCAGATACAGACGCCTATGCGTTATGTAATCGCGTATCGACCTTTACGCCAATAGCAAAGCTCGCCACCAAGTAGCTGGTATTAGCCAGGCTGAAATTCTATAGGATGATAAGACTGACCGGTGAAACTGCATCAGGAGATATTTGAGGAGTTAATATCAAACCGAACAGGTCGATGATATGAAAACCGGAAAACGCGCTATTTAGGGGCGAAGATCGCACCGCTCATGTGGCTGATATCATTGAATTTTGTTTCAAGCGGGCCTCGTATAGACTGTGCTTTTAAAGCTAAATTCTTTTCGCCTTGTTCTTTTAAGGCTTTATTGTCAGAATCGACATGGTAAAGTTCATTGAACTTATCCTTTATCTCTTCGTCAGTTACAGGATCAGCTGCGTCACCTAACTTCCTGTCCTTATTTTGCTCTTTGTACTCGTGAGCAAAGTTTTGGAAAACCAGGTCAGCATCTGGTGCCTTACGCATGTTTTGCACTGCCAGCCATTCGTCATTTGTAAATACTTTATTCTCTACGGCGAATTTTGCCAGGCTTGCATTATATATGTTTGCTTCTGCAGCAAGTTCTTCCGGTGTTTTTGGTTTAGTTGGATTAAGTTTGGCTTTTAGCTCATCCTCGCTCTCAACGCCCATTTCTTTTAGGAACTTAGCGCGTTCCTCTTTTCTGATTGCTTCAATGCTTGCATCCTGTGCAACCTTCTCGTCGGCAATCCTTTTCTCTTCAGCTAATTGATCCGCAGTTTTACCAGCATTTTCAAGGGCCAATTTTTCTGCAGCTTCAAATTCGTCTTCGGTTTTACCTTCAGCTAATGCAGCTTCCTTGCGGGCATTTTTCTCTGCCTCAAGTCTTGCAGTTTCTTTTTCGGCATCAGTCTGGTTATCCCCTCCCGTATTGTCACCGTTGCCGGTATCGTCTTTATTTGTGCGTTCGTCGGCTACAATTTCCTTATCCTGCTGTTCTACAACAGGTTTGGCATCCGTAGACTCGATTGATTGTGTATTAAACATAATTTTATTCTCCCGTATAAAATATTTTACTCCCAAATCTAATTTGAATTTTGAATTGTTGATTATAGCCCTTACATTTATTACCATAATTCTATAGTAATAAATGTCGCAGCCTGAAAAGAACCCTGTTATAAATACGCTTTTTGGCGTCAAAGTCAGAAGATATAATTACCTCAGCATAATGTATCCGCAAGAGCAATTCGAAGAGCTCATCAGGCAGGCCCACTCAACAGGTTTAAGCATCCCGGTTTTAATAGCTTTAAAATCACAACCATGCCAGCAATGCAAATGCGATAACGTTACCTTAGTAATTGCAAAAGACGGCAAATCCAACAAGCTCAATACTTCTCAAAATATCATAGAAAAAAATGCAGAAAGACACGCGGGTACTCAACAAGATCAACAAGCTTAAGAACGATATAGAGTCAGACTGGACCCAGGAACTTGACAATTTAAATCTATGGATCGACCTGGAAGAATTCTACAATGAAATAATGCGTAAGCATGAACGATGGATAGCCAATACCATTTTTGCTTTTATCGTACTTTCCTATGATGCATCTTCAGAATATCTCCAAATAACCGGTGACAGGATCGACAATAAGCGCAACATCATGAAACGCCTAGCGGGCCCTAGTTATCAAACGAACCCTATTTTAGTAGAGGCTATTTTAGGTGATAGTTCAGAAACAGAACGCGGAATTATTGACAAGACTATTGAGTGGTACATCGATAGACAAAAAGACTGGCGCTGGAAGGAGATCATGTCTAATACAGAATTCCATTCACGGGCATTAGTTTTATCTCAGGGCTCTACGAGTGTCAAGGAGATGAAGGAAGCTGGAGCATTGAAAGAATACGCTACTGTCTTAATAGAAAAAGCGTATAGTTACTTAGATGCTATCCGCAAAGAATATGTTGACCTTGACTCTCAACTCAAAAAAGAAGGAAAGGTAATGATCACCGACCGCCTGGCAAATGATCATTTATCATGGGAGCTTTTTATACTCAAAAAAAGCAACAGGGATAAAGCTTCTGCTGAATTATCTGCTGCTATAGCTACGGCAGAGTCGGAATCGGATGACGAAGATTTAGATGATGAATAAAGCCGGCAGGCAACTTCCGCAGAGCGCAGGTGCTTCCCTTCCTGCCGGTCAATTATTTTTATTTTAACTTTTCAGCTACTTTCTCCCAATAATCCCATCCTTGCGGAGATGAGGTCCAGTCAAACGCCTCGTCAATGCCTTGATATGCACTATTAACACGTAAGTCCCATTTATATTTAGGTGTATTTTCAAAAGCTGCGATACGTTCTTCACTAGATAGATGCGTTTCAAAAACATCCCTTATTTTCAGGACATTTTTTTCATGGGCTATCGGCTTTCCATCTACATAGTAAGGATGCTGATCTTCCCAACTGCAATACCCTTCTTTATCAACCCAATCAAAAAACTCATGTATTTTAAAATAAAGATCGCCCCTTAATGGCATAGGGCTTTGACCCTTTTTCTTGTTCTTTACAGCAACTTGGCCGCAACTATTTAATTCAACGATGGTATCATAAGGAACAAGCCTATTTAAAACCATATGCCTTATTTTGTAAAGAACATTTTCTTCTTTTACAGGGGCAATCGTCGTTATATTGACGCGCGGTTCATCCATTGGATGAGGATAAAAAGTTGCTAATTCAAATAATGAATTTCTTTCAACCATAGAAGGCTGATGCAAAAAATCTCGAATTAACTTGTCTCTTATGTCAAAATCTGATGAATTTTCATCAAGAACATCGACAGGCTGAATGATTTTAATTACAGGTGTAGACCCTGAGTTTTGACTTTCTAAGTCAATTTTAATTGTACTTTTCACGAAATTTATTTTTAGTGCACTGGCTACATTGCTCGAATGCCTAAAACAAATATAACTTCATGTTTTTAATTATGCAACTTTAGCAGCATGATTTTCCAAGTTTTGTGTTGATTGCAATGATTGCTGTTGTAATCTGTTTTCAATAATAGCCTGTTGTATTCTGTGGTTATTGATCTGGTCTTTAGTGATCAATTGACCGCGTGTTTTAAGTTGGTTATCAATAACAATTTGCTGAGTCTTAAGATCACCCAACATCTTATCAACCGCTGCATCATCTGCGTGCTGAGCATGCATCTCACGTATTTTAAGACCGGATGTAAATAATTGATCGCTCCTTGTCTGCATACGAGCTGCTTGTTGTGAATCTGAAAGTGCTTTCTGGCCTGCGCGTATTTCGATTGCAAGAATAGCATAAGCATATTTAACATTTTCAACCATCATCAGGAATAATACCTGATCTGGAGAAATAATTTGCGCCTTAGCCATTTCATTAGCAGTTTGTATAATGGCAGCTTTTAATGTATCTGTCATCTGGTCTTCCAGATGTAGGTTCATTCTATGAAGTGGGATATCCTTGATAGACTGAGCCGCCATAGCGTTTGCTTGCCCTACCATATCTCTAAATTCCTGGAAGCGATCTGAATTTTCACCTTCGTCAACCACTTCTTTGATATAATACATTATTCGCTCGCCTAAATTAAGCCTGGAGTTAATTAATTGTTCCTCCATCTGGTAAAGTGCATTTGAGCTGGCCATCATAGCCAGGTTTATCCCACCTAAATTTTGACGAGGCTCCGGAGACTGACCTTCTGCTATTTCATTAAATCCCAATGATTGGGTGAGTAGCTTATAAAGGCTCATAATTAATTGCAACCGCTCTGCAGCTGTAGCAAGTGAATTCAGCTGGACCTTCTCAAATAATTTTCTCTGGCGTCCGCCTTCTCCAGGCTCGCCGCCATCATCTGAAAAGTTAGCGATAGCACTATTGGTTTGGCGGATTATTTTTATCGCCTCCATTTGCTTCTTACGCTTGCCTTGCGGCGTATCTGGAGAACCACCACTATCAACATACTTCATCATGTTGTTGATCACTTCCTCTGCCCATATAACACCGTCGCTCATGGATGATGATATATCATTCTGGAACAGCTGCCAAAGCTTAACGATCTCTGGCATGAAACTATGTTCAATTTTTGCAAAGGAGAATCTTTTAGATCGGCCACCAACAAATGTCCCTTTGGCATAACGCATATCATCACCTTCTCGTACTTGGTCTTGAATGGGGCCAAACTGGAAGATATATTTTGATTGGTCCTGAAATGAAGTTGTTCCTGAAATAGTATACAGTGTATCTAGCGGTATATAATAGAAGGAATACCAAACATTATAATGCTTTTCCACCCGTTTTGCATTATAGTTGCTTTTGGCATATTCTGATGGCTGGTAATTCTGATCGTTTTGCTTAACAAATCTTTTATTCCCCTGCTTGTTTACATATTCGGCATAGACATCCATATTCTGAGTTTCAAACTCATGGTACCCAATGCGAATTTTAGCTGAGTTTCGTTGGAAGGTAGTTAGGTTATTATAGTCTCCCATTACTCCATGGAACTGCCTGTTTTTTATGAATATTTCTTTCAGCATTTCTGGCTTTAGATCACCGCCAGCCATTTGAACAAATTCGCCAAATGAAATATCAAACTCTTCAATTACGCCGGTATAGTCAGACATATCAGGCTTTTTAAATCTTGATATTCTTAACTGAGCTGGATCTTTATATTCAATGACCGGTCTTCCTGTAGTAGTACTTGTATAATGTCTGTAGACGTGGGCGTTAAAGTTTTTTACGTCCTCTATAATCCGTGGATAAATGCTTTGTTTGAACTTATTTATTGAGTTGATATAAGTATCAATTCCGATCTCGAAAGCAACTTCTACACCGTCTTTATACAGGTATTGGTTATAAATAGAAAGGGTGTCGTTATCAAATATTTTAGCCTTTATGGCTTCAATGGCAGAAGTAGGATTTGATGTAGCAGGGCTTGGCTGACTTTGTTGTTGCTGAGAAGAATTTTGGGCTTGTTGCGATATCTGATTAATAAATGCGAAAGGATCTTCATCAGGCCTTAACGCTCTTATTCCAAACTGAGGGTTAATCTCATTTAAAAAACTTCGAAGATATTTAGCACCAATTATCTTATCATTATCTATCTGTTGTTTTAGCTTAGAAAATTCGTCAGATGCTTTGCAAACAAAATTAAAAGGCAGCTTTTTAAGTTGTGATTCCTTGATATTTTCAAGGTGCATATAGATTGGACAAGTTTGCCAGTTAGCCTTGAAATATTCAGCTTTGCCGCCTTTGCCGTCAGGCGTCTTTGGGTCGATGAATTCGCGGTAGAGTTTTTCATCTATGATACCAACTTCCAAATCGCGGTAGAATTTAGCTTCCCGTGGCTCAACAAATGGCTCATAAACCATTTTATTAAAATACAAAACCTGTGCTGCCCAATAGGTATCTTTATCTTTTGTTGGTATAAAATGTAATTCATCGTAGTAGATTACTCTGGCTGCGGTGTCTGGCTTTACATCTGGCGATCCTTTTTGAGCGGTTTGGGTTTGCTTTTTTGCCACGATTTTAATTTTGTCTAAATTTATTGAAAAATTTGTGGTATTAGCAAAAAATTATTTTACTCAACTACAGGACTTCTACTCCGAATATCCTTAGACATATTGAGAATCCCATAATACGTGTCCCTTTTTTCCCTGCCCTTCTGCTAAATAAACAGGCAGATGTTTTTTTAACAGATAGCCAGAATGGCTTTTTAACAAATGTTTGGTTTTTTGAAATAGTTAATCCAAAGTTGCTCATATCAATTTAGCTATTATATCACCATGCATACAAATACTCAATTGCTCTCCGTTTACTTCCCGTTCGTAAAGTGCACCATAATCTACCATTACATTATCCCCTGGTTTCATCGGGCTATCCGGGTGAGAGAATAAAACTTGCCTGATCACCATTTGACCTTCAGATGATGGTATGACTAATCCGGTTTCTGTCATTTCAAATTCGCCGGCAATATCAACGTATTTACAGAATACATATGGGAAGTTAGGAATAATCTCATTCCCTTTGATCACTCCAAAAATAGTTGAAGCATGCTCAAGATCGCCTTTCTTATATTCCCTCAGATCGTACTTTGATTCCCTGCTGGCAGATATTAATGGAGCGTCTTCTTCATAAAATTTGTTTACCGCAACGGCTCTGACTAATTTATGATTTTCGTCTCGTGAAATTATTTTAGCACTATCTGTATCAATAGTATAGTCTACTATAACTTCATCTCCGGGCTCCAACTGATCAACGCCTTCTCCACAAGCAACAATACGCGCCAAGCTTACTCCCTGACTAAAATGGCCGTCATAAAGCCCTCCGATTGGAATATCCAACGTGAGTTTTTTTACTTCACCATTGAGCAACTTAACTTCTTTATAAAATTTGCGTTCCTGATCGTCACGTAGTATTTCTACTATAGCATAACCTGGAATAGTTGATAATGACGACATAAATTAATTCCTAAGCGCATTTTTTATTCTTTCTTCTATTTCCGGCGTCATCGAACTATTCGGAAAAATCACTAGCGTATTGGGATTTTCTTCACCGGCGTAAATATCCTGCTCTCTCAGAACAGTAAATTCTTCACCTCCGACTATTATTTCAAACCCATGATGTTGACCGAAGATAATATGCTGGCCTGTAAAAGCAAATTTGCAATCCGGTCCAACTTTAACTACAATACCACGATTAGGTTTTTCAATATTTGAGTCGGGTATGATAACTCCGCTTTTAGTACGCTCTACTGCGTCATCTCTTTTTACAAATAGCCTGTCAAAGAAAGGCAACAAAGGAAGATCGTTAGTTTTGTCCATATAATTTATTAAGCTTTTTAAAATTTGGCTTCCGGTATTTCCGGCTTCGATAATGGCAGCTGCCATCGGATCATTATAGCTCGGCAAACTCCAGTAATTAAAGCCTTGATAGTTTTCTACTGAGTTTTCAAATTCATTTCTGCCAAGCATTTTTTGTATTGGTTTATAGCAATAAATCTACGAATATTTATTTCTAATCAAAATTTATTTCCCGAATAAAGTTGACAAAGTTGTATCTGCCCCTTCTTCAATTTCCATCATCTCATCAACATCATCAGTATAAAATATTTTCTCTAATCCGTGCTCCATCATGGTATTCGCCATAAAAATATCTGATTTCCTGGTATTAGCTGGATCAAGTTCTTTTGCCTGTTTTAAAAGTTCTTCAAATGGGATACTCTTTAATTTATCAATCTCGCCTATCGGCACCCGCTTGATCAAACTTTGGAACTTGTCGATACCTTTTTTGATAACTTTCTGCTGATTATCAGTCCAAATTCCAAACTTTCCTTGATTTTTTAAGAGAAAACTCAATGCTTTCCTTTCCTTTATATATTTCAGGACAGCTTCTACCTGGCGTTCATACATGCCCATAAATCCCCAATATTTCATAGCTTTTAGGAATTCATCGTGAGGCGCATCCGGATCTTCGTCTCGATTATGATAGAGTCCGGCATAAAGTCCGGCACAGCTATTACCATATTTATCAACGTTCCCGAAATAGTCAAATTTATACCGGCATATGATGGCTGATTTAGAAAGGTTAGTCGATACTGTTTGCTTATCACCATATCGAACAGGGTCATATCCAACAACTCCTTCCGGAGACTTATTCATATGAAGTATTCCATTCAAATCTTCATACCACCGGTTACTGAAATCCTTACCATCCAGTTTCTTCTTTTTAGGGTGAACAGCTATAAGCCAGTGACCTTTATCGGTTGGTTCAAAATGCACTTTACCAGTTACCGTATCTTCATGCAATTCTCCGCGTTCATAAGGTTTTTCTGATACAGGTAATTTATTAATAATGGTTATTCTATCCTGAAGGCGAATGTTATCAAAAGTTGTACTACCCAGGGCGGTAGCCATTGCTTCTTCTTCAGTAAGCGGATGACGGCGTATCTCGTGAATCCAAGCCTGTGATCCCTCTTCATATTTTGCACGTTCTTTTAATATCTCATCAGTTGCCTTATCTACATTTATCTTGCCGTATTTATCACGAAGGGACCTAAATGAATACACGGCACTTATAAACCAATTCCAGCATCCGCTTTTTGTCTGCCCGTTAGGCAGTAGTTCTCTGACATCCGATTCGCTATAAATTTTAATGCCTGCAGCAACTGCGGCCTGCATATCATCACTATCCCCAAGTGTTGAAAGCAAAGAGGGAAGACCCAATTTAACACCGCCATCATCAAAGCAGGGTAACGATGTTTTTAAGAACTCTTCCGGATCGCAGGCCGTCCATTTAAAAATCTCATCTACAACAGCATAATGAATAAGGAATGCATCCAGGGCTGACACGCTGGTAGGGAACGGTATTATCCAGCCACCAAGATCCAATCTATCCATATCCTGTTGGAATTCGGATTCCTCATCCAAGTCATCAAGTGCCAGTAATAATTTTTGTTTCGGTTTTTTACCGTTTGGTTTATAGAAGTTGGCGCGCATATGCTTCAACTTCTTTACGTAAGAATCTACTATGGGATTAAATAGTGTTTCCTTGGTTTTACGCTCTTCTATTGAAACCAGGGCGACATGCCGGTTAAAATCCTCGCTGACGCGATAATCTGCTTCTGTATGCTCTTCCATTGAAGCCCCAACGCGCCTTCCTTTAGCTGTTACTCTGCATTTACATTTTGGCGCCTTCCAGGATAGCTCTCTAAAATAAAAGTCGATGCGTTGGTGATCAAGATAAAAAGCACTTTGCCCCCCAAATTTCATATGAACCAAGTGGTTCCACATTAAGCCATTGATATAGGTCAGCTCACCATTTATCATCATATGCACGCCATTCTCCCACCTTTCCCTATCGGTATCAATATATTTTACTTTTTCCCGCACATTCATTCGACGAAAATCTGGTGGGGGAGGAGTACGCCAATACTGATCTTTCTTCTTTTCTTTTATAAACAAAATATCCTCCTCACGCGATGGCGGAGAAGGAATTATGTATTCGTAGGCACCTCCTTTTAGCTTTATGATCTCAGACACGTACTAAAGGTATAAAATATTTTATAAAGAAGCTATTGCACTATTCAGCCAAAGATCAAGCTGCTTGTTCCATCTGGCATCGCTTATAGCTCCGTGTTCGTCGTCTGGATTTTGCTTTGGATAAGTATCTGATTCCCTAATTTGCTTGCACATTTGCCTATAGACTACCGGATCACTGCTCTGATTGGCCATTAGGTTATTCAGGTGAGCCATAGTTCTTTTGGTATACTCCTGCATCGTATACTCATCAAATCGTTGTTTTAAGTCGTAGCAATACTTGGGAAAACCCCTTGGCAGATCAATCATGGTTCCAAAAATAGAACAGAATAGTACCCAATCATAATCAGCATAATAAGCTTTAAATTGGATAGGGTTTGCTTCCAAGAAAAATTGAAGACAATTTTGAAAATCTATACTATCTGCACACAGATCATAAACCATCATTGGAGGAGCAACAAAATTGATGATATCCTGCTTAATTGTTTTTAGCGATTTATAAACTGGATTCGGAGTTAGGATAGTGCTGTCATCTTCGGTTATCATATAATGCCTGTCGTACCAGTTATCTTCATCCCAAATCATTCTTTCAGGCAACTTGGTAAGCACATTTTCCTTCACCCACTGATTGCACTGGCCGCGCCTAAAATTCTTGTTAACGGCATAATATTCCTTACCGGCATCATCAACCATTCCTATGCTGATTAATTCAATGCTCCATACTGGTTTATTGCCAGGTATCCATGAAGGCAACCAACTGATAGGTTTAAAAAAGCCTTCGCTAAATTCTGTGTCAAAATAAATAGTTTTCATTGCCTTATTTTTTCAAAGCATCTTTAAATTCAGGAGATGGATTAAAGAAAGGGATATCATGAGCCGGTATATCAACTAGCGTCCCTTTTGAGATATTACGGCCAGTTTTTGCAGCACGATGTTTCCTGGTGAAGGTGCCGAAACCACGGATAGTGATCATCTCACCTGCAGCTATTTTTTTCTTAATTATTTCGAAAGCATTAGCAATTGCTTCACGTACATCACTGGTAGCTACTCCAGTATTTAAGCTTACTTCTGAAATTAGTTCTGATTTGGTCATTATATAACAGTTTTAATTTGGTGTAGCATTAGTACGACAGTTCTCCATGCTTCGCGCTGACTTTCAGCAAGGTCTTCCCACATAGGCATTACATTACCATATGCTTGTTTTTTTAAAACACTTTTAGAATACGTTGTGTAAGAAGCCTCGGCTTTCCTATTAATTTCAGCACTTGATAAGTACGGATGTTTTTTTCTATCTTTAAGACGTTTTAGCATTTAGTTAGTTTAATTTGTTGGTTAGGCCGGAGAGTAGTTACCTCCGGCTTTTTTATCTTGGATGGGCCACATTATAGCATTTATTTTTTTCAAAGTAGCGATATCAAACATATTATCGTGATAAACCTCGCCATTTACAATTAATTTCATACTTCCCCAATCAATATACATATCTGCATTTTTTAGAGAAGGTACATTTTGCCTAACTGTAAGTAGTAGCTTAGTCTCATGTATGCGCTTAAAGTCTGCCCAATTCATGTTTTTCTTATTTAATATTCATTACAAGGCATTCTGTTGTCAGCAGAAGACCGGCTATTGATGCAGCATTTTCAAGTGCAATACGTGATACCATTGTAGGATCAACTATTCCAGAGTCAAAAAGCTTCTCATATTTGTCTGTCCTGGCATTGTAACCAAAATCACCTTTTCCAGCATATACAGTCTCAAGCACTTCTGTAGCGTCAATACCAGCGTTATTGCATATCTGAATTAATGGTGCAGAAAGGAGTTCCTTAATTATGGATATTCCTTTTTTCTCATCATCGGAATAATCTCCAAATTTTTCAAGTTCAGCCAAGCA
>Ga0209112_10000185_pt1 | contig 11187 bp, 13 predicted proteins | sample TexAe_OM3H0_O3_FD_187947 | JGI IMG/M metagenome (GOLD analysis project Ga0209112, IMG submission 187947) | Forest soil microbial communities from Davy Crockett National Forest, Groveton, Texas, USA - Texas A ecozone_OM3H0_O3 (SPAdes) (version 2) | ecosystem: Environmental > Terrestrial > Soil >...
TCTGCACAGTGATCAGGGCGCTCGCCAAGGAGAGCATCCGGGGCGATCCCGTGATCCCATTATCAAGGTTCACGACATTGCCTGGTTGGAGTTCGAGAAGCCGGATCTGGTTCGCGCTGAGGCATTTTCGCCGGACGCGTTGATTTCCTGGTGCACGGTGTATGCCGGAATGAAAACGAAGTCTCCCGGACCTGCCTCGACGACGTGCTGCAGGCGGTCGCCCCACCGGTATCTGGCGGTGCCTTCCAGCACGTAAAGAATCGTTTCCTGATCTCCGTGGTGGTGTGCACCGGTCGCTGCACCGGGCAGGACCGTGCTGAGGAATGCGCTCAGTACCTTGGCGTCGGGGTTGCGGCTGTCGAAAGCGACTTGCCGGAGGAGTCCCGACGTCTGCGGAGTCTTATCGGAGAGTTCACTTTGCCGGACGACGCGCACCGAAGGCTCGTGCATCGCAGATTCCTTTCTGTTCTGTGACACACGTTCCGCGCCTGGTTATTTGATTGCAAGTGCGGACACGGGACTGCTCGGCGCTAGTTCCACACCGTCCGGACCGACCATTCGGCGTGGGGGACACCCTGCACCTCACCGGACGGGTCGACGACCACCGTCATCAACTGCACCGCGATTCCGCTCAGTCGACCGTGGTGTGGATCGACGGTGGGAATGGTGACCGCCAGCCGGCTGTCCGGCCGGTAGAACGTCGTCGCGGGTATGGCGGAGTCCTCGTATACCCGCAATAACCACCAGGGCGCCCGCCCTATCGACGGTGGCACCGAAAGCTGCACGGGGTCACGGGAATTCACCGGCAGCTCACCCTCTGTCTCGGGGATGTCGCAGTCGGTCAGGTTGAGCACGTTGCAGTAGCGGTAGGGGCCCACCCGAGTCAGGTGGCCGTGTGAGTACGCGCTGATCTCGGGGCGCTGTGGACCGTGTTCACGCGCGAGCGCCCAGGCGCCGACTCCGGCGGCGATCGATGCGAGCACCACAATCGCGAGCAGCACGGCGACCGCGGGCTTACCCGTGTACTTCACTGTCGCGGCACCGCCGCGGTGGTCGGCTCGCTGCGCTCACCTTCCTGCTCGACCATCACCGGCCGGTTGCCGCCGAGGCCTGGGATCAGCGAATCGCCGTGGAAGCTGACCACGGTCTGGGCCAAGCCCAGGATGAGCACCGACTCGACGACGCTGAAGCCGACCCATAGATCGGTGTAGAGCAGCACACCCAATGCGCCGCCGAGCACCCACGCCAGTTGCAGCGTCGACTCCGAACGCCCGAACGCCGACGCGCGTGATTCCTCGGGCAGGTCGTCCTGCAACGACGCGTCCAAAGCCGCCTTGGCGATCGCGCTCGAACCCGACGTGACCAGGGTGGCGATCGCGGCCATCAGCAGGTTGCCGGCCACCGCCGCGGCCAGCGCGATACCGGTCACCGCCAACGTGCAGCGCACCACCAGAACGGCGGGCCGGCCCAGCCGCAGCCGCGCACTGGCGAAGTTGCCGGCGAAGTTACCGACGGCGGCGGCCGCGCCGATCAAGCCCAGCATGCCCAGCTGCACCCAGCCGTTGGCCTGATGCGCCTTGGCGACGAACGCCGGATACAGGAACAGGAACCCGACCATCACCTTGATTGTGCAATTGCCCCACAGCGCGGTGATGATGTTGCGGCCCAACGGTTGTCGAAGCGAGCCGCTTGCCCGTCGTACCTCCTCGGGCCAATTGCGGCGCTGCCGGCCCTGGCGGTAGCTCAAAGTGGCGGGGACTTCGCCCGCGGTCACCTCGACCCAGCGCGGAATCCGCATGGACAGCCACGCGCCGGCCACGGTGACGGTGATAACGACGAACAACGCTCCGGGCAACTGGAACAAACGGTCGCAGCCGTATTCGATTCCGCCGGCGATGCCGCCACCGACGATTGTGCCGCCCAGCAGTCCGAACATGGTCAACCGGGAATTCACCCGGACCAGGTCGATCGACGGCGGCATCACCCGCGGTGTCACGGCGCTGCGCAGCACGCTGAACGATTTCGACAGCACCATCATGGCCAGCGCGCAGGGGTAGAGCACCCATGACGGGAAGCCGCCGGTGGCGGCGTCATAGCTGTCGATCAGCACCACCGCCAGAACGGTCCTCAGCGCGAACGACGTTGCCAACGCGACGCGGCGTCCGTGCTGCAACCGGTCGAGTGCCGGCCCGATCAGCGGCGCGATCACCGCGAACGGCGCGATGGTGATCAGCAGGTAGAGCGCGACCTTGCCTTTGCTTTCCCCGGTGGCTGCGGCGAAGAACAGCGTGTTCGCCAGGGCGACGGCCATCGCGGCGTCGGTCGCGAAGTTGGCCACCACCGGCCAGGTCAGCGCCGTCAGCCCGGATTTGTCGGCGCCGTCGGCGGTAGCGGCCCGATGCACCATCGAGTACATCCGCGAACCCATCTCGCGGCTGCGCTGGGCTGCGGCACGAGTGACGGTGACCCGCTCACCGCTGCCTGAACCGGCGCGAGGCGGCTCGCGACGAGGTTCGGTGCCCGGTTCGCGATTCAGCGGCGGCAGGTACCGATTGGAGCTGGGCATCGGCGGCGGGCGTTGCGACCGGCGGTGATCCGGCTCGCCGGCCGGGTAGTTGGCCATGCCGGGATGCTCGGCCGTCGGGCCGGTCCGACCACGCCGGCCGGGAGCCGAACCCGGGTGCTCACGGCGCCGTCCAGACATACATCGATTCTCACCCATGGTGGCCGTGGTCGTGCGCAAGCGACCGGTGTGGCCGTGAGTCGCAACGGTGCGGCAGAATCAGAGGTTCATGGAAACAACGGATGACGCGACGGGACCGACCGCGCAGGCGGCTACGGCGACCACGACGGAGTGGTCGCCCGAATTGGCGACGGTCCTGACTGGTGCTGTCGAGCTGGCGCGGACCGCCATCATCGAGCACAGCGGCGACGACACGGTAGGTGACTACCTCGGTGCCGGCTACGAAGATCCCACTAGCGCCACCCACCGTTTCCTCGCCCACCTGCCCGGCTATCAGGGCTGGCAATGGGCGGTCGTGGTGGCCAGTTATCCCGGTGCCGACCACGCGACGATCAGCGAGGTGGTGCTGGTACCCGGGCCCGAGTCGTTGCTGGCCCCGCAGTGGGTGCCCTGGGATCAACGGGTCCGGCCCGGCGATCTGAGCCCCGGCGACCTGTTGGCGCCGCCGGCGGACGACTTGCGGCTGGTGCCCGGTTACATGTCCTCCGGTGACCCGCAGGTCGACGAGACCGCTGCCGAGATCGGGTTGGGACGACGCACGGTGATGAGCGCCTGGGGCCGGGCTGAGGCGGCGCAGCGCTGGCGCGACGGCGACCACGGCCCCCGCGCGCAGATGGCACAGTCCACCAAGCGCGTCTGCCGCGATTGCGGGTTCCTCCTGCCGCTCGCCGGTTCGCTGGGAGCGATGTTCGGGGTCTGCGGCAACGAGATGTCGGCCGACGGATCCATCGTCGATTTCGAATACGGCTGCGGCGCGCACTCCGACACCCCCGCGCCCGCGGGTAGCGGTTCGCCGATATACGACCCCTATGACGACGGCGTGCTCGACGTCAGCGAGGCCCCCGCGGAGCTTACTGAGGCACCGGCGGAAGCCAGCGAGGTCTCTGCGGAGCCGACCGAGACCCTCGCGGAGCCGACGGAGGCACCGGAGGAAGTCAGCGAGACCGTAGCGGAAGTCATTGAGACCCCCGCGGAGCCGACCGAGCCACCCGCGGAGCCGAGCGAGCCACCGGCGGAGCCGAGCTAGCTGTTCTCGGCCGCAGCTTTGATCTTCGCCAGCGAAGCGTTCATACCGTCGACGAGTTCCCGCTCGAAGTTCGCCGTCCCGCCCATCAACGTGTTGACGGCCATGCCGGATACCGGCTTGACGCCGTTCTCGGCGTGCCGGCTCTCGATCACCCTCGTGCCTTCGGGGATCGGCTGCAGTTCGTAGCTCCAGACGGTGTTGTTCATGTTGACCCGGAACGCCAGCTTCTGCTCCGGAATCACTTGGATGACAGTAGATGTCGTCGGCCAGAACAAGAGGTTGCGACGGTTGAGATTGAGCGTGCGGGTGCCTGGACGCACGGGACCCAATGGCCTCATCAAGCGGCACTGCGGACTCCACTGCGGCATCCGGCGGAAATCACTGACGAGCGCCCAGACCGTCGATGCGGGTGCCTTGATATCGATTTGGGCTTGCAAGAGCGGCGCCACCATGACCAAACCTCCTACTTCGTGGGCTGTGTTGTCAGTCCGGTTTGAGCGCCACGCGCGCCCCGGCGGGCAGCAGCCCGCTGCCACAAGAAAATCGAGGTACCCAGAACCCCCACCCCGAGTCCGGCCACACACAGCGGTCGTGAGGTAGCCAGGGTGGGGGTGAGGAATACGACCACCGTGGCCACCAGCCAGGCCAGGGCGCCGATGGCGATGATCGGCCACGGGTCCAGCAGCAAAGCGGGTAGCGGCGGCGGCTCAATGCTCTTGCCAGGCTCGTCGGACATCGAGATCAAGATAGCTTGTGGCGTCCCGTCTCGGTGATTCGTGGTTAACGTTCCCGCGTTCTGTCGTAACGTTCGCGCTGTGATCGATGGCGATAGCCGGTTGGCCAGCGACTTGTCGTTGGCGGTGATGCGGCTTTCTCGGCAGCTGCGGTTTCGTCGCCCTCAGTCCCCGGTGTCGCTGTCGCAGCTGTCGGCGCTGGCGACGTTGGCCAACTTTGGCCCGATGACGCCGGGTGCGCTGGCGATTCGGGAACGGGTTCGCCCGCCGTCCATGACGCGGGTGATCGCCTCGCTGGCCGAAATGGGTTTCGTGGACCGCGTCGCACATCCCGACGACGGCCGCCAGGTGCTGGTATCGGTATCCGAAGCCGGTGCGGAGCTGATGGAGGCCGAGCGTCGGGCCAGTCAAGAGTGGCTCACGCAACGACTGGAGACCTTAGGAGTGCCGGAACGCGATACCCTGCGCGTGGCGGCCGACCTCATCTTGGCACTGGTCGACGAAAGCCCTTGACCGACAACAATTTTGACTACACCCCTGACAGTGACGGTGTGGTCGTCTGCGATATCGACGATCCCGACGATGCGCGGCTGGACAACTTCCGCGATCTGAACAGCATCGACCGAAGGCCGGACCTGCCCAGCGGCAAGGGTCTGGTTATCGCCGAGGGTGTGCTCGTCGTGCAGCGGATGCTGGCATCGCCGTTTGTGCCGCTGGCGTTTCTCGGCACCGACCGTCGACTCGCCGAACTCAGGGCGGATCTGGCCGGCAACGCCGCTCCGTACTACCGCGTTTCAGCGGAGGTGATGGCGCAGGCGGTCGGCTTTCATCTCAACCGCGGGGTGCTTGCCGCGGCACGCCGGGCCCCGGAGCGCACTGTCGCAGACGTGATCGACGGCGCCAAAACCGTGGCCGTGCTCGAGGGAGTCAACGATCACGAAAACCTGGGCTCGATCTTCCGCAACGCGGCCGGCCTCAACGTCGACGGCGTCGTGTTCGGCAGCGGCTGCGCCGATCCGCTGTACCGGCGTGCGGTGCGCGTCTCGATGGGGCACGCCCTGCTGGTGCCGTTTGCCCGCGCAGCGGACTGGCCGAACGACTTGAAGGCGCTGCAGGAGCGCGGGTTTCGGCTGCTGGCAATGACCCCGGAATCCGGCTCCACCACGCTTCCGGCGGCGATGACCACGGTGCGTGACGAGCGGATCGCGATCCTGGTCGGCGCCGAAGGGCCCGGCCTGAGTTACGCCGCGATGAAAGCGAGCGATCTGCGGGTGCGCATCCCGATGTCGCGCGGCACCGACTCGCTCAATGTCGCCACTGCGGCCGCGCTGGCGTTCTACGAGCGGGCTAGGCTCGGCTGATGGCCGACGAATCCACGCCCTGGGCAACGGGTTTGACCGTTGCCGGGTTCGTCGCCGCGGCCACCGCAGTAGCTGTCGTGGTGCTGAGCCTCGGCCTGATCCGGGTGCACCCGTTGCTGGCCGTCGGACTGAATGTCGTTGCGGCCGGCGGCCTGGCGCCGACCCTGTGGGGGTGGCGGCACACGCCGGTGCTGCGCTGGCTGGTGCTGGGGGCAGGAGTGGGCGTGACGGGTGCGTGGCTGGCGCTGGTTGCGATGGCCCTTTAACGCTGCCCGCTGGAGCGAACCCCCAGCAGCACGTCTTCCCACGCCGGTACCGCCGGCTTGCCGCGTCGGCCGCGCGTCGGCTCGGCCTTGGGCTCCGCCGCCGGAGCTTCGACGGGCGCGGGTTCGGGCTCGTCGAAGTCGAGTTGGGCGACCGGCGCCACCGGCCGCAGCAGCGGACGGTCGAAGTCCGGATCGATCAACTCTTTGGCCGGATCATCCACCGCGGTGACGGTCCCGCCGTGCGAGCCCGGGCAGAACCGGAAATGCGCGAGGTTGTCCGAGCGACCGGCCTTCCAGCCAAGCTGGACAGTCCAGCGGCCGTCCTCGTTGCGCCACGCGTCCCAGGTTGCGCTGTCCGGGTTCAGGCCGCGCGCCATCAGCGACGAGGTGACCGTCTCCAACAGCGTCAGCACCGACGGCCCGTCGGTGAGCACCGGATGGGCGGCGGTTGCCAACTCCGCGGCCCGGGCACGCTCCAGCAATACCGGGTGGGCGAACCGCTCGACCCGTGCGATATCCACCCCCGCGGACTCGGCAAGCTGCTCGACCGAAGCACCCGCCCGGATGCGGGACTGAATCTCCTTGGGACGCAACATGCTGTTGACCTCGATGTCGATATGGGTTTGATTCACCCGGGCCCCGTCGCCGCGCACCGCCGCGCGCAATCGGTCGTCGACGCGGATCTTGAACTTGTCCGCGGGGTCGTCACCCTCGCAGATGATGTGTTTGCCGCCGACATCGAGTCCGACGATCTTGAGTTCCCGCATGGTGTCTCCTCGCAGGCTCCTCGCAGACCAGCACGCCAGGCCTGTCAAGGGCGAACTCTAACCCAGGCGCGCGCCGCAGCCGGGCTCGACACGCGGTGATACCTGGGGGTTTTTCGATGTGCTTGCTAGAGCCGCTCGACGACCCAGTCGATGCATTCGATGAGCGCGCTGACGTCGTCAGGCTCGACGGCGGGGAACATCGCGACCCGCAGCTGGTTGCGTCCGAGTTTGCGGTAGGGCTCCACATCGACGATGCCGTTGGCCCGCAATACCTTCGCCACTGCCGCGGCGTCGACGTCGTCGTTGAAGTCGATGGTGCCCACAACTTGGGAACGCAGCTTCGGGTCGGCGACGAACGGCGTCGTGTACGGGCGGTCCTGCGCCCAGGTGTACAGCCGCCCCGAGGAGTCGGCGGTGCGCTTGACCGCCCAGTCCAGTCCGCCGTTGCCCAACAGCCAGTCGAGCTGCTCGGCCAGCAGCACCAGCGTCGCGATCGCCGGGGTGTTGTAGGTCTGGTTCTTGAGGCTGTTGTCCACCGCGATCGGCAGCGACAGGAAGTCGGGCACCCAACGGTTCGACTCGGCGATGGCCTCGATCCGGCTCAGCGCCGCCGGGCTCAGGATCGCCAGCCACAGGCCGCCGTCGCTGGCGAAGTTCTTCTGCGGCGCGAAGTAGTAGGCGTCGGTCTCGGAGATGTCGACCGGCAGACCGCCGGCGCCGGACGTGGCGTCGATGACGATCAGCGCATCGCCGGCGTCGCGCGGCCGCGCGACAGGCACCGCGACACCTGTCGAGGTCTCGTTGTGCGCCCAGGCAATCACGTCGACGGAGGGATCGCCGTGCGGCTCGGGTGCGCTGCCCGGATCAGCCTTGACGATGATCGGGTCGCCGATGAACGGGTTCTTGGCCACCGACGACGCGAATTTGGAGCTGAATTCGCCGTAGCTCAGGTGCAGAGACCGCTTGTCGATCAACCCGAACGCCGCGGCGTCCCAGAACGCCGTCGCCCCGCCATTGCCCAGCACCACCTCATAGCCGTCGGGCAGCGAGAAGAACTCGCGCAGCCCGCTGCGCACCCGGCCGACCAGATCTTTGACCGGCGCCTGCCGGTGTGACGTGCCAAAAAGCGCGGCGGCGCTGGTGGAAAGAGCCTGCAGTTGTTCGGGTCGGACCTTCGACGGACCGGATCCAAAGCGTCCATCGCTGGGTTTGATGTTGTCGGGGATCGTGAGCTGGTCGGCCATACTCACCAGGTTAGTGACCCGGCTGAGGCTGACATTCAGGCGGTAGGGCCCTCGGCGCCGATGTGAAATGGGTCACAGTGCACATATGTTCACGGGTGGGCCACATTGCCCGTTTGGGGTCTAGTAAGTTCCTGATACCTTCGGTACTGTGTTGGACATAGCACGTCCAAATGTAAACCTCATTGGGGAGGCCAGGCATGGCTCAGGCGGGAACCACCCAGAAGCGGGCACGGACCAAGTTGGTGCGCCGCTGGCGCAACAACATGGAGGTTCAGGACGACCCCAAATACGTGGAGATGCTGAACACGCTCTCCGAAGGGTCAGTGCGGCGCAACTTCAACCCGTACACCGACATCGACTGGAAGTCGCCGGAGTTCGCGGTCATCGACAACGACCCACGCTGGATTCTCCCGAAGACCGACCCGCTGGGCCGGCATTCCTGGTACCAGTCGCAGTCCCAAGAGCGTCAGATCGAGATCGGCATGTGGCGTCAGGCGAACGTCGCCAAGACCGGTCTGCACTTCGAGTCGATCCTCATCCGCGGCCTGATGGAGTACGCGTTCTGGGTGCCCAACGGCTCACCGGAATACCGGTACTGCTTGCACGAGGCCGTCGAAGAGTGCAACCACACCATGATGTTCCAGGAGATGGTGAACCACATCGGCGCCGACGTGCCCGGTATGCCGCGAATGCTGAAGTGGATCCAGCCCTACATTCCGTTGGCGGCAGGGCCGCTGCCGATCCCGTTCTGGTTCGGCATCCTGGCCGGCGAAGAGCCCATCGACCACACCCAGAAAAACGTGCTGCGTGAGGGCAAGGAACTGCACCCGATCATGGAGCGGGTGATGGCGATCCACGTGGCCGAGGAAGCTCGCCACATCTCGTTTGCGCACGAGTATCTGCGTAAGCGGGTCCCGAACCTGCCGCGCCGCAAACGTTTCTGGCTCTCGCTGTACGTGCCGCTGACCATGCGGATCCTGTGCTCGGCGATTGTGGTGCCGCCCAAGGCTTTCTGGCGGGAGTTCGACATTCCGCGTTCGGTCCGCAAAGAGGTGTTCTTCTCCTCGCCGGAGTCGCGTCAGATGCTGCGGGACATGTTCGGTGACGTCCGGATGCTGTGTCGCGACACAGGTTTGATGAACCCGTTGGCCAAGCTGATCTGGCGGATCTGCAAGATCTACGGTAAGCCGTCCCGCTACCGCAGCGAGCCGCAGCGCCAGCACCTCACGGTCGCAGCCTAGAGGTCTGCATGCCGCACGTTATTACCCAGTCGTGCTGTAGCGACGGGTCATGTGTCTACGCCTGTCCGGTGAACTGTATTCACCCCTCACCGGATGAGCCGGGCTTCGCCACTGCCGAGATGCTCTACATCGATCCGGTGGCGTGCGTGGACTGTGGCGCGTGTGTGAGTGCCTGCCCAGTGGGTGCGATCGCACCCGACGCCCGGCTGACGACCGAGCAACTGCCTTTCATCGCGCTCAACGCGGCGTTCTATCCGGACCGCCCGGACGGCGAGAAGCTGCCGCCGACATCCAAATTGGCGCCGGTGATTCCCGCGCCGGAGGTGCACGGCAATCACGGCGGTCCGCTGACCGTGGCGATCGTGGGCTCTGGGCCAGCCGCGATGTACGCCGCCGACGAGTTGCTCACCCAACACGGCGTTCGGGTCAACGTCTTCGAAAAGCTGCCCACCCCTTATGGATTGATACGTGCCGGGGTGGCGCCGGACCATCAGACCACCAAACGGGTGACCAAACTCTTTGACCGGATCGCGCGTCGCCGCGAATTCCGCTTCTACCTCAACGTCGAGGTCGGCAAGCACCTAAGTCACGACGACTTGCTGGCGCATCACCACGCGGTCATCTACGCATCAGGTGCGCCCAACGACCGCCGACTGGACATCGACGGCATGGGACTGCCCGGCACCGGCACCGCCACCGAGCTAGTGGCCTGGATCAACGGCCATCCCGATTTCACTGATCTGCCAGTCGATCTCAGCCACGAGCGGGTCATCGTCGTTGGCAACGGCAACGTCGCATTCGACGTGGCCCGCGTGCTCACCGCCGACCCGGACGAGTTGGCCCACACCGACATCTCCGATCACGCGTTGGCCGCGCTGCGCGCATCCCGGGTGCAGGAGGTCGTCATCGTGGCGCGCCGCGGTCCCGAGCATTCGGCGTTCACGCTGCCCGAGTTGATCGGGCTGACGACCACCGCCGACGTCGTTCTATCCGGCGCGGACCGCGAAGCGGTGCAGCGTGATCTTGCCACCGTCTCCGACCCCTTGACGAGGCAGAAGCTGGAGATCCTGAGCAGGCTCGGCGACGCGTCGACGACCAGTCCGACAGCGCGGCCGCGGATCCGGCTGGCCTATAACCTGACACCCCAGCGTATTTCGGGGCAGCAGCGAGCCACTGGGATGGAGTTCGTCGTCACCGGCAGCGACGAGGTGCAGACGATCGAGGCCGGGCTGGTGTTGACCTCGATCGGCTATCACGGCAAGGCGATCAAGGACCTGCCGTTCGACGATAAGGCGGGCGTGGTGCCCAACAACGGTGGCCGCGTCACGCATTCGGACTCCGAGCAGCCGGTCGACGGCGCCTACGTCGCCGGCTGGATCAAGCGCGGACCGACGGGATTCATCGGCACCAACAAATCGTGTGCGCTGGAAACGGTTCAGCGGTTGGTCGACGATTACAACGCCGGCACGTTGCGCAACCCCATCGGCAAGCCGTCGGCGCTCGACAAGCTCGTCCGCGAGCGCCAGTCCGACGTCGTCGATGCCGCCGGCTGGCGGGCGATCGACGCCGCCGAAGTGGCCCGCGGCGAAAGCAGCGATCGTCCGCGCAACAAGTTCACCTCGGTAACCGAGATGCTTGACGTCGCGGCCGCCGCGCCTACGCCTCCGCTGCACCGCAGGCTGGCCGATCGGCTGCGCGAGCTGGCCGACCTCTAGCCGCTGCCGACCGCCGCCGCGATCTCGTCCATGCTGACCTCGCGGACGGGCTGGCCCAGCGACCACTGGTGGCCGAACGGGTCGCGGAC
>Ga0209112_10000186_pt1 | contig 11165 bp, 11 predicted proteins | sample TexAe_OM3H0_O3_FD_187947 | JGI IMG/M metagenome (GOLD analysis project Ga0209112, IMG submission 187947) | Forest soil microbial communities from Davy Crockett National Forest, Groveton, Texas, USA - Texas A ecozone_OM3H0_O3 (SPAdes) (version 2) | ecosystem: Environmental > Terrestrial > Soil >...
GGCCGGAGCGCCACGGGGATAGTCGCCGGGGTGGCCGCGGTGGCGGTTGCGGTCGTGGCGGCCATCGCGGCCGCGGTCGTTCCGTCCGGGACCTCCCCGCTGTCGGTTGCCGGGCGCGTGGAGCGACGGGAATGCCACGTTCACCTTCACGTCCTCTGGTCCCGACAGCGACAACGTGAGCCTGGTGAGTAGGGACGCCCCGCAAGGCGCGAAACCAGACGACGGCACTGTGACCGGCAGCAACGGGCACTACCAAGGCGAGATCAATTTGTGGCAGCAGGATCAAACGACGACTTCGGGTTCGTGTGAACCCAGGGTCGGGGTGGGTCGGCTCAGCATCGCCATCGCCGCCAGCGGTACCTGGGCGAATGTCGATCTGGTCGGTGGAGGTGACTGCACGGATTGCCCGGCGCAGATCTGGAACCGGCGATCGTGAGCTCTGGACCGGCCCAGGACGGTAGTTCCCGGACCGGTCATTACGTCTTATGAATGGATCGGTCAGGACTGCTTGCGCTCGTAGGTCTGGTAGGCGCTGTAATACGAGCTGGTCCCGATCAGGTTCGGGTCCATCTGGGTGGTGAACGAGAAGCCGGAATAGGCGCTGACCAGACCGGCGGCCGCCTTCAGGTTGGCCTGGAGCTGGCTGGGGGTCATCGGGCCGCCCTTGTTGCTGGCGGAGAACAGGTCGGGGTCGTCCCACAGCGCGCTGCGGGTCCCGGCCAGCGCCTTGTGCAGGGCGGTGAACCAGTTGGTGATGTCGGACGGCTGCTCGTAGCCACTGCCCCCGCTGTCCTGCACGTTGATGACGTCGAAGCCGCCGAGGACGCTCGCGACCGAGGACGCGTACTGGGCCGGGCTCTCGGTGAGGTGCTCGTAGGTGGGCGAGGTCATCACCGGCTGGTCGCCGTCGTGGCTGTGCAGGTAGGTCGTGAGCGAGGTGAAGAACGACTTCATCGCCGCGGCGTCGGCCGACGAGCCGAGCTGCTGGTCGCTGACCTCGAACGGCACGTACCAGCCCTTGACCGCCTTGTTCGATCCGTACAGGCGGTACAGCTGGTCGGCGGTCTGCTCGTCCACGTACAGCTGGTTGCTCAGCCAGCTCGCGTCGCCGGCGTGCGACTGCCAGGCCGACACGTTGGCCAGCCCGAGCCAGACCGTGTCGCCGGCTGAACCGGCCGCCGACAGCAGCGGGTCGGTCATGTCGTCGCCGCGCGGGTACCAGCCGCTGGCGTCCGGGTAGTAGGCCTGGTTGGCGTCCTCGTCGATCGTCCACTGGTCGATGATCCCGGTGATGCCGGCCGCCCGCTCCAGGGTGATCTCGCTCTGGTACTGCTTGGCCGTCCACGGGATCGTCGTGCCGCTCGGCTGGAGGAAGGTCGAGCTCATCACCGGCGACGTGGTCGCCTCGGCGGCCACGGGGGACAGGGTCAGCGAAGCCAGGGCCGCCGTGGCCAGCACACCGGCCGCGGCCATGGTCGAAATGATCGGAAGTCTCATGCTCACACGGTCGGCAGGCCAGGTAGCGGCCTAGGCGCCCGCGCTGGTGCAGAACGGTTGCCGGCCCACCCGGCCGGCCCGGTGTAGCGGCCGTGTCACCCGATCGGGCGTCATGACAGGACCCCACCTGACCCGGGATCCTGACTGTGCACATTTCTGCGGCCGATTCGCCTGCAGGCAGCTCCTGGGGAGGGGGGCCTGGGTGCCCGGGGCCGGTTACTGGTCCGGGGCACCCAGGCTGGGGCCATCGGTCGCGGCGCGGGCGAACGACTCGTACGGTTTTATCTCGCCCGGTCTGATCACACCGTCCTCGATCGCCCGGGCCAGCAGCGCGTCCTTGCTCGGCGCGGATCGCCCGGTGGCGGCGTACTTGGCCCGGGCCCGGCTGATGTACTGCCGGACCGTGTTCTCGCTGATCTTCATGCGCCGCCCGACCGACGCCTTCGACATGCCCTGGAACCACAGCAGCAGCGCCTGGCGCTCCTGCTCCGACAGCTGGGGCCGGGCCGGGTGCTGGTCGGCCAGCATCGCCCGGGCCTGGGACCGGGTGACGTACGGCCGGTCGGCCGCCGCCGCCAGCACGGCCTCGACCAGGTGCTCGCTGCCCTCGTCCTTGGACACGTAGGCGTGGGCGCCGTGGTCGAGCGTCTCCATCACGATCGCCGGATCGGTATGCCCAGAAAAGGCCACCACCCGGTATCCCGCCGCGACCAGCTCGGGGATCCGGCTGGTGACGAGTTCGCCGGACAGCTCCAGATCCAGGATGACCACGTCGGCCGGCGGTTCCGGGCCGGCCCGGAGCCCGGTCAGGTCGCGCGCGGTCTGCACCAGCTCCACCCGCTGGCCCGGATCGGACCGGATCCAGGACGTCACGCCCTCCGTGACGACCGGATGGTCTTCGATGATCGCCGCCGTTACCGGCTGTCCCATCGCGCCTCCGCCCAGAGTATGTCGCCGTCCTGCTGCTGTTCGATCGCGACCCCCTGGCCGGCTGCGGGCAGCCGGACCGCCGCGCCGGTATCGGCCATGAAGCTGACCGCGATCCCGCCGGGCACCGCGGCCAGCGTAATCCGTGTCTGGGTCCGGGCGGCGGTCAGGATCGTGATGGCCACGTCGGTGATCATCCGCCGGACCGGGCTGGGCACCGGCGGCACCGCGCCGGCCGGCTCGATCACCACGGCCACCCCGCGCCGCTCGGCCACGTCGGCGCTCGCGTGCAGTTCGTGGATCAGGGATCCGGGTACCTCGTCGCCTTCGGCCAGCAGCCGCCGCAGCCGGGCCGCCTGAACCTCGCACCGGTTGCGCACCTGCGGGTCACCCGGGTCGGCCGTCCCCGCGGCCAGCTCGGCGACCAGCGGGACGGCGCTCTCCTGCAGGGCCAGCCAGCGAGCCTGCCGGGCGGCCCGGATGATCTCCGCGGTGGCCGCCCGCTCGCGCGCGGCGTGCTCGCTCCGCGTCGCCGCGGCGGCCTGGCCGGCCGCGACGTCCAGCGCCCGGACCCCGGCGGCCACGGCGACCTGGGCCCCGGTCGACCAGGCCAGCAGGGCGAGGAATCCCGCCAGGTCAGTGCGGTGCAGCCCGTCCCACACCTGCACGCTCAGGATGGCCACGGCTTCTGCGGCGAGGAACCACGCCAGCTCGGTGAACCGGCGGTGGAGCAGGACGAGCACGCCGATCCAGCCGGCGCTGCCCCACGACCAGTTGACCGCCAGCATCTGGCTGGCCGGGGCGGCCGCCGCCGCGGCCGTGCTGGCGGCCAGCGCGATCACGGCCACCGACCAGGCCGCGGGCCAGCTGGGTGTCCCGCGCAGCACGAGGAAGGCCCCGGCGGTGATGGCCAGCGCCATGACCAGCCACATGGCGCCCTGGAAGGCGAACGAACCGTAGGCCGACCGGTCGCGGAGCAGCTGGCCGCCCGCCCCGGCCAGATGCCAGCCCGCGACCAGGAGCAGCACCGCGATGGTGAAGGCCCGCTGGTAGCGGCCGGCCATCTCTTCGGCCGGCCCGAACCCGGTCATGCCGGCCAGCTCACGGTGACGGTGGTGCCCGCGCCGGGATGGCTGGCGACCGCCGACCGGCCGCCCGCGGCCAGCATCCGCCCGGTGATCGACTCGCGGATGCCCCGGCGGGAGGGCGGGACCGTGGCTGGGTCGAACCCGCGGCCCTGGTCGGCGATCTTGATGACCGCCCAGCCCGTCCCGCCGGTGACGGTCACCTCGGCCTGGCCGGTGCGGGCGTGCCGCTCGACGTTGCGCAGCGCCTCACCGACGCAGGCGGCGAGCTGATCGGCGACCGGCGGCGGCACCGTGACCGGGACGAGCGTCAGCCGCACGGCCAGGTTGCCGGTGCTGGCCGTGGCCCGCTCCAGCTTCGGGCCCAGGTCGGTCAGCGCGGCCGGGTCGCCGGGCTCTGCCGTGGCGCCGGTCCCGGCCGGGTCGCCGGCCAGCCCCTGCAGTACGAGCAGGTCCCCGGCCGCCTGGGCCGTCAGCCCGGGGGACGGCTCGGTGAAGGCGCCGGCGGCGATCATGGTCAGCGTGGACAGGACGGTGTCGTGCAGCTGGCGGTGCTGCTCCCGTTCATCGGCGCGCCGCGCCTCCTCGGCCCGGATCTGCCGCTCGGTCTCCAGGCTGGCCGCGACGACCGCGTCCGCCTGCCGGGCGCCGCTGCGGATCACCGCCACCAGCCCGGCGGCGACGGCCGTCTCCACCACCAGCAGCCAGGCATCGGTGGGCCGGCCGCTGCCGAGCCCGTAGGCCAGGACCACGACCATGGCGGCCGGCAGCCCGAACCACGGCTGCAGCGCGATCTGCAGGATGTACACCGACGTGCAGGCCAGCGGGAGTATCCAGCTGGTGCTGTCGACGATCAGCACGGCCGGGACCAGTTGCCGCTGGGCCAGGGCCAGCGCCGCGATGACCACGGCGTCGGCCAGGACCACGGTCATCGTCAGCCCGGACCGCCGGACCCGCCAGGTGAAAAAGGCCGACCACAGGCCCAGCCCGGCCAGCGCCCCGCCGAGCCACCAGCCCGATTGCTGCCTGGTCACCGCCAGCACGGCGACCGCGGTGAACAGGACCGCGCCGCCGAGGCGGAGGGCTATCGCGTACCAGCCGGCCAGCCGGTGCAGGACCCGGTCGGATGGGCCGCCTAAACCCGGGTTGAGGGTCCGCCGGCGACCTCCCGCGGACAGCCGGATCTGCCCTCCGACGGAATCAGCGGCCGGTTCCACCGGGCCAGTATTACGCACCAGCCCGGTGCCGGGAATGGTGACGTTTCAACAAATGAAGTGCTTCTGGCGGCGGGTCCGGGGAAGTACCCTTGGCCGGTGTTTTCGCCCGATGGCCCATCAGCGCGTGAGCTGGCCGTACAGGCCCTGTCCTCGGTTGAGGGCGGCTATGACCGGCTGGCCCCGAAGTTCGACCACACACCGTTCCGCACCTCCGATCGCATCCTCGACGCGACTGCCGATGCGCTGCGCCCGCTCGGCCCGTTCGGCCGGGGCGTCGACGTGTGCTGCGGCACCGGCGCGGGCCTGCCGGTCCTGGCCGCGGTGTGCCACGGCCCGCTCACCGGCGTCGACTTCAGCGCCGGCATGCTGACCCGGGCCCGCCGGGCCCACCCGGACGCCGAGTGGGTCCGGGCCGACGCCCGGGATCTGCCCTTCGCCGGCGCCTTCGACCTCGCGGTCAGCTTCGGCGCGCTCGGCCACTTCCAGCCCGCCGAGCGCCCCGCCGTGTTCACCGGCGTCCACCGCGCGCTGCGGCCCGGCGGCCTGTTCGCCTTCCCGCTGCCCGGCCCGCCGCCCCTCACCTCCGGCTCCTACTGGGCCCTGGCCGGCTTCGACCTGGCCATGCGGGTCCGCAACGCCGTCTGGCGTCCCCCGTTCGTCATGTACTACCGGACCTGCACCCTGTCCGCGGTCCGCGCGGACCTGACCGGCGCCGGCTTCACCGTCACCACCGTCCCCCTGCCCACCCTGGGCCAGCGCCCGGATGGCGGCCCCCGGTTCCGCCTTGTTCTCGCCCGGAGGGGTGACTGACCAGGATGTCGCTCGGCCCGGCTGGCTCTTCTGGTGAGAAAGCCGGGACCGGCACGGTGACCTGGGCCGGGCCAGCAGCCTGTAGCCGCCGGTCCCGGCGGCGAACCAGGGACAGAGTGCCCAGGGTGGTGGCCACCGACGCCAGTACCGTCGCGGCCAGCATGGTCACGATGACCGACACGGGCAGCTCAGCCACCGTCGCGATGACCGGTGTTGACACCGGAACGACCGCTGGCGCGGCGGGATTGGGCGGCAGCAGGGTCGCCGACGCCATCGGGGCCAGGCCGGTGGTCATGACCAGAACGGCCGCCAGCCCGCTGAGCGTCGTGATCATCAGGCGAGTACGTGATCTGGGGCGCCGGGCGGAGGCCACCCGCGCCGGCGAAGGTGATTGGTCCATTGCGGCTGCTCCCCCCGAGCGGCAGGCGATGGCCGCCCATGCCGATCGGGCGGCCCTCGCCGCCAGCTTGGCTCAGCCGGGCCCGGGCCCGGCAGGGGCGGATTACCCCCTTTGCGTGGCCCAGCGGCCGGTAAAACTACCCACACTGCCGCTGGCCCGGCCCAACCCAGCGGCCCGCGACCGCTAGACCAGCCCGGCGCTGAGGGCCAGCCGCGTCAGGTCGGCGCGACGGCGGCAGCCGGTCTTGTCCCGGACCCGGTCGAGGTAGGAGCGGACCGTGCGGACGCTGATCCGCAATTCGGCCGCGATCTGGATGTCCGTGCAACCCCGGGCGACCAGCGTGACCAGTTCTCGCTCCCGGCCGCTGAGGGCTCCGGCACCGGGCGCCACCGGCTGGGGCGGTCCGGGATCGGTGAGTATCAGGGCGTACCCGGCCGCGGTGGCCATGGTCATTGCTGCGCCCCGTTGTTCAGCCGCGCGAATCTCGGCCGGATCCATGGCCTGCCGCGCTGTGCGCTCATACCGCTGCCGGAAGCGGGCGTCAGCGGGCCAGTCCGCGCTCTCGATTCGACGGCAGAGCGCGGCATAAGCGCTCCATATCGTGACCGCCTCGCCGTAGCGTCCGGTCGCCGCGCACAGACGCCCGCAGCCTTCCAACCCGTTGATCAGCTCGTACCAGCTCCCGGCCCGCATCAGGATCTGGAGGGCTTGCCGCAGGTGAGCGGCAGCGTCCTGGACGCGTCCGGCCTCCAGGTCCAGGGTGGCCATCTGGTTCAGCAGCCCGGCCAGATGCGGAAGGTTGTTCTCGGTCCGGGATCGGGCTATTCCGGCCGCACAGATACTCTCCGCGGTGGCCAGATCTCCGGTTGCGGTCAGAACGCTGGTCAAGGTGTCGCTGCGGATCTGTTCGGCCCGGTCCGGCAGACCGGCCGTGATCTGTTCGGCCTCCCGGGCCAGCCGGACGGCCCGGTCGACGTCATCGGCGATCATGGCGGCCTGGCTGAGGTTGGCCAGCGCCAGCACCTCCCCGGCCGGGTAGCCGATCTCCCGGGCCATGGCCAGGGCGCGGGAGGCGTCTGCCAGCGCCTCGTCGATCCGGATCTGCTCCCGCAGTACCGATGCCCGGCCGATCAGGGCATCGGTGAGCGTCTGCGATGGTCCGCGGTCGCGGACGCCATCGCGGACCGCGGTGAAGTGGTCCAGCGCCCCGGTCATGTCGGCGGACAGTCTCGCGGTGATACCCAGCCAGAATTCGACGGTGCACCAGGCCGCGCTGCCCACACCGGCCAGGGCCGCGGCCTGGCGCAGCAGTGCGTACTGGTTGGGCAGCCGGCCGCGCAGATCCCACCAGGGCGCCAGCGCCACCGTCAGCCGCACCGTGATCCCCGGATCGTGGTCTTTGGCCCAGGCCAGTGCCTGTCCCATCATGGCGTCCTCGGCATCGAGCCACCGGGCCGCGGGCAGTTTCTCCGCCGCGGCCTGCAGTCCTCCGGTGGCCTGCTCGGCCACGTTCAGCGCGTACCCGGCCAGCGCGCCGGCCGTTCCGTCCCGTTCGCTGGCCGCGTCCAGCCGGGCCGTGCCGTAGGCGCGCAGTGTCTCCAGCATCACGTAGCGCGACCGGTTGTCCGGTCCGCACCGTGGCGGCCCGATCAGCGAGCAGTCGACCAGGTGCAGCAGAATCGGGCCCGCGTCCTGGCCCGCGACTGCCTCCGCGGCCTCCAGCGTGAACGGGCCGGGGAACACCGACAGAGCGCGGAAGACCCGTTGCTCAGGTTCCTCCAGCAGGCGATAGCTCCACTCCACCGTGGCGGCCAGCGACCGGTGCCGCCCGGTCAGCCGGTCCCCGGTGGTCAGCAACGCGAACCGGTCGTCGAGCCGGGCCAGCAACTGCGCCACGCCCAGCGCTTCCACCCGCGCCGCCGCCAGCTCGATCGCCAGCGGCATCCCATCCAGCCGCATCACCAGCCGTTCGACCGCTGGCCCGGTTGCTTCATCCAGTGCGAATCGGACGTCGGTGTCCCGGGCCCGGTCGACGAACAGCGTTACCGCCTCCGACCGGCCGCCATCGGCTGACTCGCCGGGATCAGGCATGACCAGTGGTCCCAGCCGGTACCGCGTCTCGCCGGTCACCTGCAGCGGCTCCCGGCTGGTGGTCAGCACCCGCAGGTCATCGCAGGCCGCCAGCAGGCCGGCGCACAGCCGCGCGGTCGCGTCGAGCACGTGCTCGCAGTTGTCCACCACGAGCAGCAGTTGCTGCTGGGCCAGCGCCCGGGCCAGCGCCTCGGCGACCTGGGCCCCCGGCTGTCCGCGCACCCCCAGCGCGGCCGTTACTGCTAACGGGACCTGAGCCGGATTCTGCACCGAGGCCAGCTCGGCCAGCCAGACCCCGTCGGCGAACCGTCCGGCCACCCGGCGGGCCACCTCGCCCGCCAGCCGGGTCTTTCCCACCCCACCGGGCCCGGTCACCGTCACCAGCCGATGTTTCTCCAGCAGGGCCGCCACCTCGCGCACCGGCCCACCCCGGCCCACGAAGCTGGTCAGCGCGGCCGGGAATCCATGTAGGCCGCCCCCACTCGTGGCAGCGGCAAACTCCCCCACGCCCGTACCCTAACCGCGGGCCACCGTGCAGGCCAGGCGTTTGTTCTGTGCACCAGGGGTTAGCAAACCGTGGGCCCCCGGTCGCTGAAACAGCCGCGCTGCGGAACGGTCTCAGTAGCGCCCGCGCCGGGCCCGCCGCCGCCCGGCCGGCGGGGGCGACTGGACCACCACGTAGTCCCGGCGGCGGTAGTCCTCGCGACGGCCGTCGTCGGATCGGTTCTGGCGGTTGGTGAACCACCGCACCAGGCCCATCAGCAGGGGGATCAGGATCATCGTCGTCACCATTTTCGTGTCGTCGGAATCGGTTCACCGCCCAGCATGCGAGTCGCCGGTGCCGGTGTCATCGGACGCACGGTGGAGACGCGGGTGGACTCGCGGGCGCCGTCCTCCACCCGGAAATCCACCCGTGGGCCGAGTGCCGCCTAGAGGACCGTGGGCCCCTGGTCGTTGAAGAACCCGCCCTGCGGGGCGTCGTCGCCGCACAAGGCCAGGGCGGTGATGATGCGGGCCCCTTCCCCGGCGGTCCGCCAGCCCCGGAAGTTGTTGAACGGGGTGGCGCAGTGGCCGGGGGCGGCCGCGTTGATCCGGACGCGGCTGCCGGTCTGCTCCAGCTGGTGGGCGAAGTGCTGGGTGACCGCGTTCAGGGCCGCCTTCGATGAGCCGTAGGTCATGTTGGGCGGGGTGACGAAGGCGATCCGGTGGGCCATGGTGCCGGCCGGCGCGGTGTTCCCGGCCCGGCGGCGCATGTCGTCGGCGACCGGGGTCTCCCCGACGCCGAGCGACCCGCGTTCGGTGGAGACGTTGACGATCCGGCCCGCCTCGGCCGCCTCCAGTAGCGGCATGAGGGCGTTGGTGAGGGTCACCACCGCGAACACGTTGACCTCGAACACGGCGCGCATCTGGTCCGCGGTCACCGTGAACGCGGATTGGGGCGGGAAGGCGCGGGCGGCGTCGTTGACGAGGATGTCGAGCCGCCCGAATTCGCCGGTGACGAACTCCGCGAGCCCGGCGATCGACCCGGCGTCGGCCAGATCCACCGGGTGGAAGACCGCCCGGGCGCCCGGGGCGGCCTGCGCGGACAGCTCGGTGGCGGCGGCTCCGCCGGTCTCGGCGCCGCGGGCCGCGATGACCGTGGTGACGCCGGCCCGGACGAGCGCGCGGGCGACCTCCTTCCCGATGCCCTGGGTGCCGCCGGTGATGAGCGCGACCTCCCCGGTCCGCGGCCGGGGCCGGAAGTGCTGACGCAGGAACTCGGTGGTGACGGGAAGGGGGCCGTCCGTGGCTGTTGTCATGGAAACACCATAGTCTTCGATTGTTTCCATGACAACAGCGCGGCCTATCATGAGCGGATGAGCACGAGTGAGCCGGTCCGCGACGACGCGCTCTGGACGGCGTGGAAGCACGCGGCCGAAGCGGTCCGGCAGCGCATCGGGGCCGACATCGCCAGCCAGACCGGGCTGTCCGACGGCGAGTTCGGCATCGTCACCCGGCTGGCCGACGCTCCCGGCCGGTCGTTGCGGCAGAACGAGCTGGCCCTGTCCATGGGCTGGCACCGCAGCCGGCTGTCCCGCCAGCTGACCCGCATGCAAGCCCGCGACCTGGTCGACCGGGCGCCCCAGGACGACGGCGTGCTGGTCACGCTGACCGGGGCGGGAGCGGCCGCGGCCGCGGCGGCCCGGCCGGTGCACGCCCAGGCGATCCACGACCACCTGGCCGCTCGCCTGTCGCCCGCCGAGCGGGTGACCCTGCTCCAGCTGGTGACCAAGCTGGGCGGCTAGCTATTCAGATTTTCCCGGCGCGGCCACTTCGTCGCCGAGCGCAGCGGTGAGCCAGGGCCGGACGACGGTTTCGACCTGCTCGGCCGAGATCTCCATGAGCCCGTCCAGCTGGAGAAAATGTCGCGCCACGGTGAGCCCGAGGATGCTGCTGACGGTCAACGCCGCCCGGAGCTCGGCGTCGGGGTCAGCCATCGCGCGGGCGAGGTTGGTGACCCTTTCGTTGAGGAAATTCTGCATGGCCCGGGTCGCTTCCGGTGCGGTGAGCATCGACCGGACCAGGGCGCGGGTTTCCGGCGGCAGCCCGGTCAGCCGGACGTCGAGGACGTCGAACAGGTGGCCGGTGAGGTCGCCGTCGGTGCTCTCGCGGGGCAGCTCAGCGGCGATGGCGAACAGGTCGGCCTTGGTGCCGTAGTGCTGGATGACCAGGGAGGCGTCGACCCCGGCGCGCTGGGCGATCGCCCGTACGGTCGTCCCCTCCAGGCCGTGCTCGCCGAACTCGACCTGGGCCGCGTGCAGGATGCGCTGCGCGGTGGCGGCCCGCCGGGCCGCGCGGGTCCTCGGTTCTCCCACCCGGCTCACTTTACAAGTGTTGAGCGAATTTGCTAGCTTCGCTCAACAAGTGATGAGTCAAACGCGAGGGAGCCGGCGAAGCCTGATGAGAGTGGTCACGATCGAGGAACACTGGACCACCGCCGCCATCGACCGGGCGCTGCGGGACCAGCCGGTCGGACTCCGGGACGCGAGCCTGCCCCTCAACGACGTGGGGGACATCTCGGCCCGCCTGTTCGACCTCGGAGCCCAGCGGATCGCGGCGATGGACGCGGCCGGGATCGACGTGCAGATCCTCTCGCTG
>Ga0209112_10000188_pt1 | contig 11131 bp, 14 predicted proteins | sample TexAe_OM3H0_O3_FD_187947 | JGI IMG/M metagenome (GOLD analysis project Ga0209112, IMG submission 187947) | Forest soil microbial communities from Davy Crockett National Forest, Groveton, Texas, USA - Texas A ecozone_OM3H0_O3 (SPAdes) (version 2) | ecosystem: Environmental > Terrestrial > Soil >...
CGTGGCCGAGGCCATGGGGGCCAAGGGCATCCGCATCGAAGAACCGGGTGAGGTGGAGAACGGGATCAAGGCCGCGCTGGCTCATACGGGCGGCCCGGTGGTGGTCGACGTCCTCGTGGATCCGTACGCCCTGGCCATTCCGGGTCACGTGCCCGCGGCGACGGCCGAGGGGTTCACGCTGAGCGTGGCCAAGCAGATCCTGGGTGGGCGGCTGGACGACGTGATCGAGGACGCCACGCACAACATCGGCCTGCTCTGACGAGCCATGACTTGCAGAATGAAAGCCAGTCTGGAACCCTCGGGATCAGCCTTCGTTCTGTGAGTCAGGGGTGAGCGTGACCGATCTCCGGCACGAGCAGCTGACGGTGGCGGGCACCTCCTTTCACGCCGTGACGGCCGGCCCGGCGGACGCGCCCGCGCTGGTGCTGCTGCACGGCTGGCCCGAGTCCTGGGCCACCTGGCGTGAGCTGATCCCGCTGGCCGCGGCGGCCCACCGCGTCGTCGCCGTCGACCTGCCCGGGGTCGGCGGCTCCCGCGGCGGGTCCGCGAAAACCGGGGCGCCGGGAACCAAGACCGCGATCGCCGGCCTGGTGCACGGCCTGATCGGCGCGATGGGCCTGACCGACGTCACCGTGGTCGGGCACGACATCGGCGGCATGGTGGCCTACGCCTACCTGCGCGGGTTCCCTGAGCTGCCCCGGGCCGTGATCATGGACGTGCCGATACCCGGGGTCGATCCCTGGGAGGAGTTCGTCCGCGCGCCGTTCCTGTGGCATTTCGCGCTGCACGCTGCCCCTGGGCTGCCGGAAAGGCTGATCACCGGCCGGGAAGCGGACTACTTCGGCTACTTCTACGACCTGCTCTCCGCGACGCCCGGCGTCCCGGCCGCCTCGGTGCGGCGGGAACAGGCCCGGGCCTACGGCACGCCGGACACGCTGGCCGCCGGGCTCGGCTGGTACCGGGCCTTCGCTGACGACACCCGGGACAACCAGGCCGCCGCGTCCGGGCCGCCGGTCAGCACGCCCCTGCTCTACCTGCGGGGCAGTGCCGAGCGGGGCGGCCCGATCGGGGCCTACGCCGACGGACTCCGGCGGGCCGGCGTCACCGACGTCCGGCCGGCCGTGATCGAGGGGGCCGGCCACTTCCCGCACGAGGAGGCGGCCCCGGCCACCTGGCGGGCGATCTCAGGGTTTATCGCCGATACCGGCTGATCAGGAGGAACGTCATGACCACCGCGATCATCGGGGCCACCGGGCGGATCGGCAGCGCCGTCGCCCGGGGCCTGCTCGGCGCCGGCCAGCCGGTGCGGGTGCTCGTGCGCGACCCCGGCAAGGCCGGCCGGCTGTTCGGCGACTCCCCCGGCGTGGAGATCCGGGCGGTCCAGCTGGACGATCCGGTGGCCGTCGCTGAGGGCCTGGCCGGAGCCGGTCAGGCCTTCCTGGCCATGGGCTCGGTCGGCATCGAGGCCAACCTGCAGCGGACCGTGATCCAGGCCGCCGCGTCGGTGCCGCGGTTCCGGCAGCTGGTGCGCCTCTCGGTCCTGAACGCCGGGCCGGACTCGCTCGGCATCAACCAGCGGGGCCACTGGAGCATCGACTTCGCCGCCCGGGCCGCCGGGATCGGCTACACGACGATCCGCCCGTCGATCTTCTCCGCCTCGATGCTGGCGGGCGCGGCGGAGATCAAGGCCACCCGGACCTGGACCGGCCTGGCCGATCGCGGCCGGGTGGCGCTCAGCCACACCGCCGACGTGGTCGAGGTGGCCATCCGGGTGCTGACCGACCCGGCGACCTGGGGCCAGCATCACGAGCTGACCGGGCCGCAGCCGATGAGCTGGCCCGAGGCCCTGGAGATCCTGTCCGGCGAGCTCGGCCAGACCGTGACGTTCCGGACCACCGACAGCTTCGGGCTGGTGCAGCGTCTGGTCGCGGCCGGCGTCGCGCCGGGAATGGCCGAGCTGCTGGTCACCCGGGAGTGGGCCATCGTGGCCGGGGAAAACGACCGCACCACCACGACCGTGCGCGACCTGACCGGTCACCCGCCCCGCACGGTGGAGGAGTTCCTGCACGAGCAGCGCGACGCATTCCGCTGAGCGTGACGCCCCGGGTCAGGTGACCGGCTCGGCCAGCGGTTCGGCGGAACCGGATCGCCAGGGCCGCAGCCACCGGATCTCGTCCCGGGCGGCCACCCGGTCGCAGTGCGGGCAGAACTCGCCGATCGGCATGTCCTGGCCGCAGACCGAGTGGATGACCCGCATCGGCTGGTCCGGGCCGGATGGGCGGGTGTGCTGCTGCCCCCAGGCCGCGAGCGCGTGCAGCACCGGCAGCAGGTCGGCGCCCGCGGTGGTGAGCCGGTACTCGTGCCGGGTCCGCCGCTCATCGCGGTAGGCCGCCTTGACCAGTAGCCCGCTCTGGACCAGGCGCCCAAGCCGGTTGGACAAGATGTTGTCGGCGATGCCCAGCTGCTGCCGGAAGTCGTCGAAGCGGGTGACCCCGGCCGTGGCGTGCCGCAGGATCAGCAGCATCCAGCGATCACCGATCGTCTCGGCCGCCCGGCCGATGGGGCACGGGGCGTCCACACCCGGGACGATCTGGTCGCTCATGCCCTCCCCCACTGCTGGCTTGCTAATCCGAAGTCTACCGCCCGGGCCACCCGGCTACTGGGGGCCGGCGACACCGATCAGGTTGCCTTCGGGGTCGGTGAACTGGCCGACGACCAGCTGGCCGGGGACGCCTTCGGGGCCCATCGTGCGGGTGGCGCCCAGGGCTTCGGCCTGTTTGAGAGCCTGCTCCACGTTGGGGACGCCGACGTAGAAAATCGTGTGGGGCTGGTGGCCAGCGCCGCCGCCCACGCCGCCGTTGGCCGGGAGGGCACCGGCGATCTTGCTGGCGTCGAGGAAGCCGTACTGGCCGGGCTGGGAGACCGTGTCGGTGACGGTGTCGCCGACATCGAGCTCCCAGCCGAACAGGTCGGCGTAGAACTGGCGGAGCCGGGCCGGGTCCCGGCCGATGATCTCGAAGTGCACGACCGGCTGTCCCATGGCTGATCCTTCCTGTGCCGGTGGCCCGGCGCTGGTTGACGGGCCTTGGGAGGTGTGACCCTTTCTGAGTATCAAAATCATCGGCTGACGCTAGCGGCGGCGGAGGATGGCGGCGGCCAGGGCGGCCAGCCAGGCGGCGCCGATGAGCGCGATCAGCCGCTCGAACAGGCCGCCGAGACCGTAGTGGCTGCCGATCGCGTCGGCGAAGGCGGCGCAGAGCAGGGCCAGCATGGTCCAGCGGGTCGGCCAGGCCCAGCCGCGCCAGGTCGCGGCCCGGCGCATGGCGAAGGAGAGAAAGAGTCCAGCCACCACGAGCGCCAGCACACCGTAGGTGCTGAGGGTGTCGTCGAGCCGCCCCCCGAGGTTGGAGATCTGCCGGGTCGCGGTGCAGCCCGGATCGGCCATCCGGCAGGCCAGCCGCTCGGTCACCGTGAGCAGGTCACCGAGACCGACGATGGACACGGCCAGCAGGGCCGCGCCAACCGTGGCGGTCCAGCCACCCGGCCGCAGCGCCCGCCGCACCGCGCCGAAGGCGAAGGCGATCGTGGCCGCCCCGCACAGCGTGAACACCACGATCAGGAAGGCCGCGTGCGGGGCGGTCTCGGCGTACATGTCGCTGATCGAATGGGCGCCCGTGCTGTACCGGGGACCCTGCCAGGTGGCGGCGGCCACCCAGCTGACCACGAACGCGATCTGGGCCAGCAGGCCGGCCCAGGCCCACCGCCGGATGCCACGCCCGGACCGGTCGCGGCGGGCTGGCTCCTGGAGCGCCGTGTCGGGCGCGGGCTCGGTCATCATCGCTACCTCCCTGAGCTGCCCCGGCTCGGTGCCGCGGCGTCATCAGCGACGCTACGGACGGAAGGGCGGGGTGATCATCGCCCGGCGGTGGGCACTTGGGGGTAGCTCTCACGGGGGACGGCACCCCGTGGACGGCGGGGCGATCAGCTCGATCTGAGTACGCCGGGGCGTGCCATCATGAAGGCGTGAGTGCTGGGGCCACGGCCGCGGGCTGGGCCGAGCAGCAGGTCGCCTTGGTTCGTGATGATCCGGGCGGCCGCATCGCCCTCATGCAGCGCTGTTATTACGGCCCGTACGGCCAGGCGCCGCGGCATCTGCCGTTCCGGCGGGCGGCGATGTCGTTCATGCAGTGGCAGCTGCGGCGGGGGCTGCTGCACCCCCCGGACAGTGGCCGCCCGGGCAGTCCGTGGTGGCGGGCGGTGAACGAGCGCATCCTGCGGGACGGCTGCGAGGCGGTGGCGCTGAGCGGCGACCTGCCCGGGCCTACTTCCACGCGGACGGTCGACCACTGGATGTCCTTTGCCGACTACCCGACCGCCCGGACCTGGTACCGGGCCCACAACGGGAGCGTCGTGGCCGGGTATCTGGAACACCGGGACCTGGCCGGGAACGAGAACGAGGCCGAACGTTTTTTCATGAATGTCGTGCTCTGCCGGGTGCTGTACGCCCACGCGCTGGTCGCGGCGCCGCGAATGTCGCTGGGCTGGCTGCGGCCGCTGGCCCCGGTGCTCGGTGATCCGCGGCTGGGCATGACCGGGATCTTTCTGCAACTGTCCCGCGTCCTCCCGGACGAGTACCCGCTGCGCGGCGAGGCCCGGTCCTACCTGCCGGACGAGCTCAGGTTCGGCCGGCTGCTGGACTACGGGGTGATCGCGCCGCGGCTGCAGCAGCTCTACCAGTGGTCAGCCCACGAGCTGGCGGCACCGGGCCTGCTCGACTGCATCCACGACGGCGCGCTGACCTACGCCTGGTCGGCCGACGACCGTGACGTGTGGCAGCCACCCGCCTCGTTCCTGATCCAGCTGGCCCACCGGGCGCTGCCGCCCGCCCGGACCGGCTGATCAGCGGGCCGGGCGGCGGAGCCAGAAGTCGTGGGGGTAGCGACCCGGGTGGAAACCGGCGGCCTCGGCGACCGCGGCGGCCTCGGTGAACCCGGCGCCGACGGCAGAGGGCCGGTGGGCGTCGCTGCCGAAGGAGACGGCTTCGCCGCCGACGTCGTACCACCAGCCGACGATGGCGGCGGGCAGCGGTACCCGGGTGTTGATCTCCAGGGCCCGGCCGGACCGGGCCAGCGCGCGCAGGACGGCCCGGTACTCGTCCTCGAAGGCCGCGGCGTCGAACGGGCCCGCCGATCCGGGCCAGAAGCGCAGCGGGTAGTCGATGTGGGCCAGCACGGCGAACGGGGCCGGCGAACTGGCCAGCCGGACCGCCTCGGCCAGGTAGGTGCGGATGACCGCCGCGGGGCCGATCCGCTCGTACGGGTAGTCGTCGATCATCCAGGGCTGGTCTTCGGCCAGTGAGTGCAGCGAGCCCAGCACCCGGTCGAAGGTCCCGGCCCCGAGCAGCGCGCTGACCTCGGGCGCGTGCCAGTGCGGCTCCCCCAGCTCGGCACCGGAGAGGATGCGCAGGCCGGGGAACTTGTCCCGGCAGCGCTCAACGCAGGCCAGGTAGCCCGCGGCGTCGAGCGGCGGCGGCTGGAGGCGGCCATCGGGCCCGACCCACGCCGGGTTGTACCAGACCTCTGCCGCCGCGACCCCGGGCTCGATCAGCCAGCGGGTGAAGTCAACGTGGTCGGTGAACGCGATCGAGGGCAGCCCCAGCTCGACCGCGCGGGCGCACGAACCCTCCATCGACCCGGCCAGGGCGTCCCACGACCACTCGGTGTGGCTGTGATTGTCGGGTGGATACGTCGGCATCTGGCTCAGCTGATCCTCCGGGCGAGCGCACGGCCTGAGCGGCCGGTTCAGCCTAGCGGGGCGGTCAGCTCGACGTTGATGTCGTCCGGGTCCTGGAAGGACAGGATCGCGATGCCGGCTCCGGGCAGGTCGGTGACGTCGCCGTGCTCGATGCCGGATTCGGTCAGAGCGGTGGCGGCCCGGTCCAGGTCGGCCCGGGAGGAGACCGCGAAGCTGACGTGGTCCAGGCCGATGTGCGCGGGGTCGAAGCCGGTGTGCCCGGCCGGGCGCAGGCCGAACAGCGTGCCCTGCGGGGTCTGGTAGACCGTGCCGCCGAAGAACTGTTCCCGGGACTCGGTGACGCCGGGTTCCCCGGCGGACTGCGACGCGTCCACGGCGATCGGCCAGCCGAAGACCTGGTCGTAGAAGGCCTTGGACCGCTGGATGTCGGTCACCGTGATCCGGACGTGAGCGAAGCCATCGCTGCTGATGAGAGCCATGCGGCGTCCCTACCCAGGCGGGCGGGGACTACTCGGCGCGGACCCTGGGACGTGGATCCTACGACGTGGGCAGGCGCTCCGGCTCGGACCGGCCGTAGTCGTCGTCCAGCCGGACGATGTCGTCTTCGCCGAAGTAGTCGCCGTGCTGGACCTCGACGAACACCAGCGGCACGGCACCGGTGTTGTGGATCCGGTGCGCGGTGCCGGCCGGCACGTCCACGGCGTCGCCCCGCTGGACCTCGGTGAGCTCGCCGTCCAGGGTCACGACCCCGGCCCCGCTGACCACGAACCAGTGTTCCGACCGCCGGGCGTGCCGCTGATAGCTGAGGCGCTGGCCCGGGTTGACCTCGATCGTCTTGACCTTGTGGTCCCCGGCTTCGGCGAGGACGGTGTAAGCCCCCCATGGGCGCTGAGCATGATCAGTCACCCGGCCATCCTGCCCGATCGGCCCGTTATGCGTGACCGTTACCGCAGCCTGAGTCTTCTTTTGCCGCCGTCCTGTCGGGGGTGGCTGACAAGATGGGCGCACGGCAGGAGGGAAGGCGCGATGCCTGGCAATTCCATTGTGTCGGTGGCGACGCTCGAACGGGCGTGCGCGTCGGCTGGCGCGGTGCTGGCGGGCGTCCGGCAAGAGCAGCTCGACGGGACGACGCCATGCGGCGAGTGGCGGGTCCGGGACCTGGTCGACCACATCGCCGGGGCGGCCCGCTTCTTCGGTGACCTGGCCGAATGGGGCGCATCACCGGAGAACCAGGACGGCCCGGTCTACTCCGGCGGCGACTTCGGGGCGTCGTTCCGGGAGCAGGCTGGCCGGCTGGTGGCGGGTTTTTCGGCGCCGGGAGCAATGGAGCGGACGATGGCCCTGCCCACGGGCCCGGCACCCGGAGGCCAGGTCATCGAGGTGGTCACCGGGGAGATGTTCGTACACGGCTGGGACCTGGCCCGGGCGACTGGTCATGCGGAGCCTGCTGATCAGGCGGTGGCGGCGGCGCTGCTGGCGTCACACTGGCCCGCGCTGTGCGAACAGGTGCGGCCGGGGCCGCCACCGGTGTTCGCGCCTGCGGTCACGGTGCCAGCCACGGCCGCGCCGGCCGATCGCCTGGTTGCCCTCCTCGGCCGGGATCCGCATTGGTCGGACGGCTAACTGTCCTGGGACAGCTGGGAGGAGTGCCCTGACGTGCCGTTAAAAGTAAGCGAAATAATCAAGATGATTGAGGCCGACGGTTGGTATCTGGTCGCCACCAGAGGAAGTCACCGGCAGTACAAGCATCCACGCCAGCCAGGGCGCGTCACCGTGGCCGGCAAGCCGAGCCAAGAGTTGCCACCGGGGACGGAGCGCAGCATCCTTAAGCAAGCAGGCATGCAACGGAGGGCACAGTGACGAGCTATGCGGTCGTCGTCGAGCGGGCGAGTGACGGCGGGTATGGCGTGTGGTCACCCGACCTGCCCGGAGTTGTCGCACTGGGCGAGACCGAAGCCGAGGCATTGGGTGAGATGCGTCAGGCCATCCAGTTCCACCTGGACGGCCTGAAGGCCGACGGCCAGCCCATTCCGCAGCCCTCGACCGTCGCCGCCACGGTGATCACCCTCGACGCAGCCTGAACAGGAGACCCACTGCGAGCGTTCGGTCAGCCAGTGGGGTCGCGGAGGCCGACGCAGTCCAGGCGCCAGAACGGGTCGGCGTAGATCAGGGTGCCGGTCATCCAGGGCTGGTAGGCCGGGAGCGGGTGGACCATGAAGGCCGGCTCGGGGATGCGGAGGGACGGGCGGCGGAAGCCTTTCTGGCCGGCGGGCTGGAAGCCGAACCGGGGGTAGTAGGCCGGCGAGCCCTCCAGGAAGACCAGCGGTTCGGGCCGGTCCTGCAGGACGGCGAGGGCGTGGCGGACCAGGCGGGAGCCGACGCCGCGGTGCTGGTGGGCCGGGTGCACGGCCAGCGGGGACAGCACCAGCACGTCGACCAGCCGGGGCGGGGCGTCGAGCAGGTTGACCGTGGCCAGCACGTAGCCGATGACCTGGCCGGAGGGGTCCTCGGCCACGAAGGACAGGGCCGGGTCCCAGGCCGGGCTGGCCCGCAGCGCCTCGACCAGGCGGGCCACCACCGGGCCTTCGGACGGGCCGAAGGCGTCGGTGACGACCCGGGCGATGGCGGGCTCGTCGGCCGGGGTGGCCGGGCGGATCAGTTCGGGGCTCGGGTCGGGCACGGCCGGGCCGCCTACTGCGCGTGGGCGGTGGCCAGCAGGTGGGTGCCGGCGCCGAGTAGTTCGGGTACTTGTTCCAGGGCGCGGATGGTGTCCAGCACGACCCGGCGGTCCTCGGGGTCGGCCAGCCGTTCGGGGAGGTCGCCGAGCAGGAAGGCCGGGCCTTCCACGCTCACCAGGCTGGTCAGGTGCAGGGCCGCCGCTCGTACCTCGGCCCGGAGTTCCTCGGGGCGGTGGGCGTAGCCGACGAACGACCCCGGGTAGAGCGGCGTGATCCGGCCGGTGCGCTCCAGCGGTTCGAGCATTTTCTCCAGGTCGGGGAGCTGCTCGTACCGGCGGCGGCGCAGCACGTCGTCCAGCCGCATGGCCCAGCGGTTGATCGCCGCGGCGAACACCGGCGCGCCGGGCCGGGCGATCCGCCGCGCCTCGGCCAGCGCCGCCACCCGGTCCTGGTGCTGGTCCAGGTGGTACAGCGGGCCGAGCAGCAGCACCGCGTCCACGCTGGCGTCGGCCAGGTCCAGGTCCCGGGCATCGGCCACCGCGGAGTCGATGCGGGCGCCTGCGTCCTGGGCCTGCTGGAGCTGGGATTCCTGGAGCTGGGCCACGTGCAGCGGCATCAGGTCACGGTGCACCACCTGGTAGCCCAGCCCGGCCAGCCAGTGCGAATACCGGCCCGGGCCGCCGCCGATGTCGGCCACCACCGCGGGCGGCGGGGGCAGGTGGCGGAGCACGATCTCCCTGGTCCGTTCGTACTCCAGGTGACCGACCGCGCCGTCGGCCAGCCGTGCTTGTTCCTCACCGAGTTCGTAGTAGGTCCGCATCGCGGCCAGGTTCTGGTCATCAGGCACGGAGACATCTTCACCCGGCGGGACGGCCCGTGCACCTGCATTTCGGTCCTGGTGTCATAGGTGGGTGCGACAGGCAGGCAGGCGGCTACGCCGTCAGCTGACGGAGGCGTTCGCGACCCGCTGGCCCGTTGGGCTGCGGGCCGGCCTGAGCGTCGGCATCCCGCTGGTGGCCGGGGCGCTCAGCCATCACGCCAGCGACGGCGCGCTGGCCTCGATCGGGAGCTTCGCCGGGTTCTACGGGCCGGACGCCCCGTACCGGCATCGGCTCCGGCTGGTGGCCGGCGTGGGCGTGGCGCTGACCGTGCTGGTGCCGCTGGGCAGCCTGTGCGCGGCGACGGCGTGGCTGTCGGTGCTGCTGATCGGGCTGGTGGCCGCGACCGCGAGCTTCGCCTGCCTGGCCCTGCGGGTGCCGCCGCCCCGCGAGTACCTGATCGTGCTGGGCGTGCTGGCCGCGACCGGAATCCCGGCCGGGCTGACCGCGGCGGTGCGGGAAGCGGCCCTGGTGGCGGCCGGGGCGGTGATCAGCGGGGTGATCACCATGGCGCCCGCGCTGGGCCGGGGCCGCGACCGGCCGCAGCAGCGGGCCCTGGCCCAGGCCTGGTCGGCGGTGCGGCACGTCCTCCAGACGGCGGGCACCCCCGAGGCCAGGGCGGCCCGCCGCCAGGCCGTGGCCGATGTGGCCCGCGCCCGGGAGGTGCTGGACCAGGCCGGCCCGGCGGACACCACGGACCGCGCGGGCGGGGAGACGATGCTGCGGTCGCTGGCCGCCGCCGGGGTGGCGCTGGCCTCGGCGCTGTCGGTGTCCCACGACGCGCGCGAACCGCTCGATCCCCGGTGGGTGGCGACGGCCGGCAGGTTGGGACCCGGTGACGGGCCACCTTTTCATATATCGGATAGAAAAGGTTCTGACCTGCCGGGATGGCGGTGGGCGCTGCAGGCTGCCCGCCGCATCGAGCAAGGGGACGACAGCGAGCTGGACGTCACCCGGCTCCCCCGCCCTTCGGTCCGGGCCCGGCTGCGGGCGGCGCTCAACCCGAACGCGGTCATCGTCGCGTCGGCGGTCCGGATCGGGATCGCCGTGGCGGCGGGGGCGGCCGTGGGCCGGCTGCTGGGTCTGGGCCACTCGTACTGGGTCGGGCTGACCGCCGCGGCGGCGCTGCAGGCCAACAACGTGACGTTCCTGGTCCGGCGGGCGGCCAGCCGCCTGGCCGGCACCCTGGCCGGAGTGGTGCTGGCCTGGGCGGTGTTCACGTCGAATCCCGTCGTGCTGGTGGTGGCGGCGATGGCCACGGTGGCCCAGTTCATCGCCGAGACCATCATCCGCGCCTCGTACGGGCTGGCGGTCGTGTTCGTCACGGTGCTCGCGCTGTCGATCTACGACCTCGGGGATCCGCGGGCCCAGATCGGCGCCGCGCTCGGCGCCCGGGCCCTGGACACCGCGCTCGGGGCGGCGCTGGTCGTGCTGCTGCGCCTGGTGCTGTGGCGGCGGGCGGCCGCGGCCCGGCTGCCCCAGGCGCAGGCCAGCACGCTGCGGGCGGCGGCGGAGGTGTTCCGGATCCGGTGGCTGAGCGATCCGCCGGCCGATCCGGCCCCGGCCCAGGAGCGGTTGACCGAACGGCTGCTGCGGCTGCGGACGCTGACCATGGACGCCCGGTCCGACCGCATCCCCGGCACGGCCGTGGCCCACGCGGACCAGGCCGGATTGGCCGTCGAGGAACTGGCCATGCTCGCGCTGGGGGTGCCGTTCGAGCGGCCGCGACCGCCACGGACGGAGGCGGAGGGGCTGGTCAGGCGGCTGGAGGAGCTGGCGGACCGGCTGGCGGGCGGCGCGGTGGGGGCTGGGGTTGAGGCT
>Ga0209112_10000189_pt1 | contig 11122 bp, 8 predicted proteins | sample TexAe_OM3H0_O3_FD_187947 | JGI IMG/M metagenome (GOLD analysis project Ga0209112, IMG submission 187947) | Forest soil microbial communities from Davy Crockett National Forest, Groveton, Texas, USA - Texas A ecozone_OM3H0_O3 (SPAdes) (version 2) | ecosystem: Environmental > Terrestrial > Soil >...
TCGTCGTCGAATCCGAGGATGGCCGCCTTCATGCTCGGATCGGACACAAGCTCACCCATGTCGTCGCGAATCGCGTTACCTGTCATGACGTATGGCGGCGAGAGCACACGCAGGCCCAATACGTCTCGGTAGAACGCCACCGCGGCCTCGCAATCCGGGACGCACACTCCGCTGTGGGCCAATCCGGTAATCACATTCTCAACCTAGCGCTCGATCGGCCGCCGTGGCCGACGTGTTCGGCCCGCGGGCGAGGGCGGCCAGTATTACGGGGCGGCCGGCTTCTTGGAGCAGCGTGGCCCCTTTGGGCCGTCTCCGAAGAACTCACCGGCGTGAGCTTCCCGAATCTGGTCGGCCGATAATGGCCCCGTGCGGTCCGTCGAAGAACACCAGCGCGTCGTAGCGGAACTGATTCGTGCCCGGCCGGCGGCCGGGGTGGCCCTGAGCGACGCCCAGGGGCTGGTCCTGGCCGAGGACGTCGTCGCGCAGCTTGCCCTGCCGGTCTTCGACAACTCGGCGATGGACGGCTACGCGGTGCGCGCCGAGGACACCGCCGACGCCACACCCGAACACCCGGTGGTGCTGCCGGTCGCCGAGGACATCCCCGCCGGGCGCACCGACGAGCTGGCGCTGCAACCGAAAACCGCGCACCGCATCATGACCGGCGCGCCGATGCCCGCCGGTGCGACGGCCGTCGTTCCGGTTGAGGACACCGACGGCGGTGTGGACTCCGTGGCGATCCGGGCTCCGCGTCAGCCCGGCAAGCACATCCGGCTGGCCGGTGAGGACGTCGCCGCGGGCACCACCGTCCTGCGCAAGGGCCAGGTCGTGACGCCCGCCGTGCTCGGCTTGGCCGCGGCGCTGGGGATGCCTGAGCTGCCGGTGATTCCGCGCCAGCGCGTGTTGGTGATATCGACCGGGTCCGAGCTGGTGTCGCCGGGTAAGCCGCTGCGGCCCGGGCAGATCTACGAGTCCAATTCGATCATGCTGGCGGGCGCCGTTCGCGAGGCCGGCGCCGAGGTGATCGCCGTGGCGACCGCCGCCGACGACGTCGCGCAGTTCGCCGCGATCATCGACCGCCACGCCGGAGAGACGGATTTGATCATCACCAGCGGCGGGGTCAGCGCCGGGGCATACGAGGTCGTCAAAGACGCCTTCGGCCGCGAGGGCGACCAGGGCGTGGAATTCGTGAAGGTGGCCATGCAGCCGGGAATGCCGCAGGGCATCGGGCGCGTGGCGGGCGCAACGATAGTCACCCTGCCAGGCAACCCGGTCAGCTCATTGGTGTCGTTCGAGGTGTTCATCCGGTCGCCGCTTCGTCGGGCGATGGGACTGCCGGATCCGGAGCGTCCGCACCGGCTCGCCGTGCTGGCCGAATCGCTGACCTCGCCGCGCGGCAAGCGCCAATTCCGCCGCGCGGTGCTCGACCGCGACGCGAGCACCGTCACCAGTTACGGCCCGCCGGCGTCGCATCACCTTCGCTGGCTGGCGTCGGCCAATGGTCTGCTGGATATCCCGGAGGACGTGGTGGAAGTCGCCGCCGGAACCCAGCTGCAGGTCTGGGATCTGGGCTAGCCGGGCCACGACGCAGCCGCCGCTCCGTAAGATAGCCGCGTGGCACGCCGCCCTCCGACCGTCGGTCCCACTGCCGAGGACCCGAACTTCAGCCCGCAGCATGTGCTGGAATTGGTGCGCTCCGCCATTCCGCCGGTGCACCCGGCCGGGCGGCCTTTCATCGCTGCCGGGCTGGGCCTGGCTCTCGTGGGACGCAACTATCGGTGGCTGCGTCGGGCGGGTTTGCTGGCGGCGGGTGCCTGCGCCGGGTTTTTCCGTCACCCGCCACGGGTGCCACCGACGCGGTCCGGCGCGATCGTGGCGCCCGCCGACGGTGTGGTTTGCGTGATCGACTCGGCCGCCCCGCCCGCCGAGCTCAATATGGGCGACGCGCCGCGGCCCAGGGTCAGCATCTTTCTGTCGCTGTTGGACGCCCACGTCCAGCGCGCGCCGGTCGGTGGCGAGGTGATCGACGTGCAGCACCGCCCGGGGCGCTTCGGATCGGCCGATCTCGCCGCGGCGAGCACCGAGAACGAACGCACCAGCCTGCGGATCCAGACGAGCGGCGGCGCGGAGGTGGTCGCCGTGCAGGTCGCCGGCCTGCTGGCGCGTCGCATCATCTGCGACGCGCACGTCGGGGACAAGTTGTCGATCGGGGACACCTACGGTCTGATCCGATTCGGCTCCCGGCTCGATACCTACCTGCCGGTGGGGGCCGAACCGCTGGTGCTGATCGGCCAACGCGCGGTCGCCGGTGAGACTGTGCTGGCCGAGCTGCCATGATCAGCAAACCGCGCGCCCGGGGACCGGTCAACCTGCAAATCCTGCCCAGCGCGATGACGGTGCTGTCCATCTGCGCGGGATTGACCGCGATCAGGTTCGCCCTCGAACACCAGCCCAAGGCCGCGATGGCACTGATCGCCGCGGCGGCCATCCTGGACGGACTGGACGGCCGCGTCGCCCGCATCCTGGACGCCCAGTCGCGGATGGGCGAAGAGATCGACTCGCTGGCCGACGCGGTGAACTTCGGCGTGACCCCCGCGATCGTCCTGTACGTGACGCTGCTGACCACGTCGCCGGCCGGGTGGGTGGCGATCCTGCTCTACGCGGTGTGCGTCGTATTGCGGCTGGCGAGGTTCAACGCCCTGCAGGACGACGGCAGCCAGCCCGCGTACACACGCGAATTCTTCGTCGGGATGCCCGCGCCCGCGGGCGCGATCTCGATGATCGGTCTGCTCGGGCTCAAACTGCAATTCGGCGACGGCTGGTGGACGTCAACCGTTTTCCTGTGCATCTGGATCGCGGGGACCTCGATCCTGATGATCAGCAAGATCCCGATGCGCAAGATGCATGCCGCCGCGGTGCCCCCCAACTGGGCGGCCCCGCTGCTGGCCATCCTGGCGATCTGCGCGGCGGCGGCGGTGCTGGCTCCCTACGTTCTGATCTGGGTGATCATCGTCGCCTACCTGTGCCACGTGCCGTTCGCGATCCGCAACCAGCGCTGGCTGGCCGCCCATCCCGAGGCGTGGGCGGACGCTCCCAAGCAACGGCGCGCCGCACGGCGCGCAACCCGCCGAGCACAGCCGAACCGTCGGTCGATGGCGCGGCTGGGCTTGCGCAAGCCGGGTGGGCGCCTGCCGTGACCGCCCCCGCCGACGATGCGGGTCGCCAGCTCACTTTGACCGCTCGGCTGAACACCTCCGCGGTCGACTCCCGGCGCGGTGTCGTTCGACTGCATCCGAGTGTCGTTGCCGCACTGGGGATTCGGGAGTGGGACGCGGTGTCCCTTACCGGGTCGCGAACCACGGCGGCCGTCGCGGGCCTGGCCGGCCCGGACACGCCGGTCGGCACCGTGCTGCTCGACGACGTGGCGCTGTCCAACGCCGGTCTGCGCGAGGGCACCGCGGTGATCGTCGGTGCGGTCACCGTCTACGGCGCGCGCTCGGTGACACTGTCCGGCTCATCGCTTGCCTCCCAATCGATTACGCCGGTCACGCTGCGACGGGCCCTGCTCGGCAAGGTGGTGACCGTCGGCGATGCCGTGTCACTGCTGCCCCGCGACCTGGGCCCGGGCACCTCGACGTCCGAGGCCTCCCGGGCGTTGGCCGCCTCGGTGGGCATCAGCTGGACCTCCGAACTGCTGACCGTCACCGGCGTCGACCCGCAAGGTCCGGTCAGCGTGCAGCCCAACTCGCTGGTCACGTGGGGGGTGGGTGTTCTGCCCGGCACCGCGTCGTCATCGCAGATATCGGTCGAAGTCGCCAGCCCGATGATGGTGGTCGAGGAACTCAAAGGCTCACAGCCGCAGGCGGCCAAGCTCGTCGAATGGCTCAAGCTCGCCCTCGATGAGCCGCACCTGCTGAAGACCCTGGGCGCCGGCACCAACCTCGGCGTGCTGGTGTCGGGCCCGGCCGGCGTGGGCAAGGTGACGCTGGTGCGCACCGTGTGCGGCGACCGCCGCCTCGTCACGTTGGACGGCCCTGAGGCCGGCGCGCTGGCACCCGACGACCGACTCAAAACGGTTGCCTCGGCGACGAAGACGGTTCGTGACGGCGGCGGCGTCCTGCTGATCACCGATGTCGACGCCCTGCTGCCGGCCACCGCCGAACCGGTGGCCGCGCTGATCCTGGCCGAGCTGCGAACCGCCGTCGCCACCGAGGGGGTGGCGTTGATCGCCACCTCCGCCCGACCCGACCAGCTCGACGCCCGGCTGCGCGCGCCCGATCTGTGCGACCGCGAGCTGAGCCTGCCACTCCCCGACGCCGCCACCCGCAAGGCGCTGCTGGAGTCGCTGCTCAAAGCGGTGCCCACCCAAGACCTCGAACTTGACGAAATAGCTTCTCGAACACCGGGTTTCGTCGTCGCCGATTTGGCCGCGCTGATACGCGAGGCGGCGTTGCGGGCTGCATCGCGTGCCAGTGCCGACGGCCGGCCGCCCAAACTGAGCCAGGAGGATCTCGTCGGCGCGCTGAGCGTCATTCGGCCGCTGTCCCGCTCGGCCGGCGAAGAACTCACGGTGGGCAGCGTCACGCTCGACGATGTCGGCGACATGGCCGAGGCCAGACAGGCGCTGACCGAAGCGGTGTTATGGCCGTTGCAACATCCCGATACTTTCGCCCGCCTGGGCGTCGACCCGCCCCGCGGGGTGCTGCTGTACGGCCCACCCGGCTGCGGCAAGACCTTCATCGTCCGCGCGCTGGCCAGCACCGGGCAGCTCAGCGTCCACACCGTCAAAGGCTCCGAACTGATGGACAAGTGGGTGGGCAGCTCCGAAAAGGCGGTCCGCGAATTGTTCAGGCGCGCACGCGATTCCGCCCCCTCGCTGCTGTTCCTCGACGAGATCGACGCGCTGGCGCCCCGGCGCGGGCAGAGCTTCGACTCGGGCGTGACCGATCGCGTGGTGGCCGCGCTGCTGACCGAGCTCGACGGCGTCAACCCGCTGCGCGACGTCGTCGTGCTCGGCGCCACCAACCGACCGGAACTCATCGATCCCGCGTTGCTGCGCCCCGGCCGGCTCGAGCGGCTGGTTTTCGTCGAACCACCCGATGCCGCGGCCCGACGCGAAATCCTGCGGACCGCCGGGAAATCCATCCCGCTCAGCGCCGACGTCGACCTCGACGAAGTGGCCGCCGGGCTCGACGGCTACAGCGCCGCCGACTGCGTGGCGCTCTTGCGCGAGGCCGCCCTGACCGCGATGCGGCGATCGATCGACGCCACCGACGTGACCGCGGCCGACCTCGCGGCGGCACGCCGAGCGGTGCGCCCGTCACTGGAACCGGCGCAGGTGGAATCGCTACGCGCGTTCGCCAAGACTTCCTAGCAGGGCGCGAACCGACGCCGCGAGATCGGCTTCCAGCCATCTGGGCATCGGGTCGTCGCGCGCATGCCGCCGCACCACGGCGTAGGGCAGATCGGCGATCGCCCGGGTGACGGCATCGACGGACCGGGCGTCGCTGCGCCCGTAGAGTTTTCGAGCCAGCGCGCCGACCCGCTCAGTCAGGGGCTTGTTCATCGCCGCAATGGTCTCCTGAAACGCCGCATCGGGTTCGCCGTCCAGCAGGTCTGTCGGCCGGATCGTCAACAACAACCGGGCGTCCTCGGGAAGCTCACGCGCAAAGCTGACCGCAGCGACGGCCATGGCCGTGGCGGTGTCCAGCGCGGTTTCGGCATCAGCGGCCAGCGCCCGCGCCTGGAAGCGCTCCAGCGCCCGCAGCCACGCCGCGGCCAGGATCCCGTCGCGGTTGCCGAACCGGTGATACAGGGTGCCCGCCGGGGCTCCACTCGCCTTCGCGATCGCGGCCACGCTGGCCGCGCGTGGTCCGCCGTCGAGCACCAGCGCCCGGGCTGCGTCGAGGATCACATCGGTTCCATGCTTCCGCGGGGGTGCCATGATCTAGTACATTCCTTCTATATGAAACGATTGCCCTATATCGATGAGCATGCCATAACCGTGAACGCCAGTCGCGATGACACGTGGTCGGCGCTGTTGAATGTGTTGTGCCGCGATTCGCGCGACCCGACGACGGTGCCGATCGGCTTCGTACTCCACGAGGCGCGACCGCCGGTGCGGTTCGCGCTGAAGGGCCGCCACCCGTTCGCCATCTACCGCCTGGTGTTCGAGCTGGCGCAAGACCGCGCCCAGCGCACCCATGTTCGCGCACTGACCTGGGCGGACTTCCCGGGCGTGCACGGCAAGGCTTATCGCGCCCTTGTCATCGGCACCGGCGCGCACCGCGTCGTAGTGCGAGGCATGCTGAAACGCATTGCGGCCAAAGCGGTCTGCGCAACCGAGGCCGATTACACGGACGTCTTCGAGGCCCCGGTCTCACCCGACGACGAGCGCAGCGCCGAACAAGCGTTGCGCGACGCGGTGGGGAACAAACCGGGCACCGGTGGCAGCGTCATCGTCTGGATCCACCGTCACGTGTTGGGGCTTCGGCTGGGTCCCTATTCCTCACCCGACCACATCATCGGCTGGGCGATCGAAAGCTCGGATCACGATCAAGTCGTGTTGACGGCGGACGGGCCACTCATGCGGGGCCGGCTGACCCTGCGGCGCCACGACGGTCAGCCTGCCACGCTCACCACCCGTGTGCACTACCGCCACGACATTGCCGCAGGGGCGGTCTGGACCGTGGTGGGCCCGCTGCACCGGGCCGTGGCGCCGCGGTTGCTGGAGCGCACGGGCGCTCCGCTTGAACGCTTTGGGTCGCCGGCCTCGTAACCCCTTTGCATACAACATGTCAGAAAGGTTGTCCGAGGCCTTCGAGGAGAGAACACCCAATGATCGCGATGCAGCCTTCGGCCGGCGTGGTTCTCGGCACCTCCGCGGGCCGGGCGGGTCCGCTTCTGAAATGGCGTGATGCCGCGCCGACCAGCCGGGTCATGGTGGTGGCCGTCATGGTGTCGATGGTGGCGTTCCTCGACAGCACCGTCGTGAACCTGGCGTTGCCCGCCACCGAGCGCGACCTCGGCGGAGGCCTGTGCCTGCAGCAATGGGTCGTCGACGGCTACCTGTTGGCGTTGGCGGCCGCGATACTGCCGGGCGGTTCCATCGCCGATCTGTTCGGGCGAGTGCCGGTGATGCGGTTCGGGCTGGTGGCCTTCGGGGCGGGCTCGGTGCTGGCGGCCACCGCCGCCTCGCCGGGCATGCTGATCGCCGGGCGCCTCATCCAAGGCCTCGGTGCCGCATTCCTGGTGCCCGGGTCGCTGGCCATGATCAATTCCACGTTCGACGGCGCGCACCGCCACGCGGCCATCGGAACCTGGACCGCGTGGACAGGTACCGCGTTCGCGCTCGGCCCGCTGCTGGGCGGTTTGGCGGTGGATCTGCTGGGCTGGCGGTGGATCTATGCGCTGTCGGCGATTCCGATGGTCATCGGTTTCGCCTTGACGTTCTGGCTGCGCGCGATGCCCCGCCCCGCCCGGCACGCCAACCTCGACGTCGCCGGGGCCGCGTTGTCGGCAGCCGGGCTGGCCGCCACCGTGTATGCGCTCATCGAATCGGGCAGGCACGGCTGGCACCCGGGGCTGGTCGCGTCGCTGATTGTGGGGATCGTTGCGCTGCTGGCGTTCGTGGCATGGCAGCGCCGCGCCCCGCACCCCTTGGTGCCGCCCGGGCTGTTCGCGGTCCGCGACTTCGCGAGCGCCAATCTGACCACCGCGTTCGTCTACGGCGCCACGGCGATGGGATCCCTCGCCATCGCCCTGTACACGCAGGAGGTCGCCGGTTACTGCGCGACCGTCGCGGGTTTGGTGACCTTGCCCACCCCCACCATGTCGTTCCTGCTCGCCAGGCGGGTCGGCGCCAGGGCCGCCCGGATCGGCCCCCGGTTCTTCCTGACGACGGGACCGCTGCTGGCCGGGATCGGCCTGCTGCTGATCCGCCCGTCCGCGCACGGTTTCAACATCGTCACGCATCTGCTGCCGGGAATGACGGTGCTGGCGATCGGTCTGGTTCTCACCAGCACACCGCTGACCGCGTTGAACCTGGCGTCCGTCGAACCGTCGCGTAGCGGGATCGCGGCGGCCGTCCAAAACGCGGTGGGCAGGACGTCGGCACTGACGGCCGTGGCCAGTGTGGGACTGATCGCCGCCGGCACACTGACCGATACAAGTTTCGCCCGGCTGCTGCAGGTCGCCGCCGTGTTGTTCTTCATCGGCGCGTTGGTCAGCGGGCTGCGCCTCGCGAAGTCAAGTGGCACAACTGAATCCGCCCGGGTTGAAGTCGCAGCCGGCGTGCCGTGATCCCGGCCGTCGGAACCAGAGGCGTAACTGCAGTAATTTGCATATAACTGCAATATTGCGCACTAGTGCATTATCGGCCTACGATGACCCGATGACTGTCACGGACAAGCGCGCCCTGCCGGTGAGCGAATTCATGAATGACCCGATCAGTTTTTTCGGCCAGTCCTACACCCGGATGCACAGCATCGGCCGCGAGGAGCTCGAGGACCTGCAACGCCAGGCGATGGGGATCCGGTTCGCCGAGCATTATCAGAGCATCGAAATGCTGCGGAAACTGGCCGACCGGCTGGGGATCACCGTACTAAGGGAATTCAACGACGTTGTGCCGCTGATGTTTTCGCATACGGCGTTCAAGTCATACCCGGCCGCGCTCATCGACAAGAAGCGCTTCGACCTGATGACCAAGTGGCTGGACAAGCTCACCAGCTACGACCTTTCCCATGTCAATACCACCGGCTGCGCCGGGATCGACGAATGGATAGACCGACTCGACGAGCAGACCCCGTTGGAGGTCATCACCTCCAGTGGCACCACCGGCACCATCTCGATCCTGCCGAAGGACAAGCGCGGCGCCGAACAAGGCATGACGCTGTGGAAGATCTGCCTGTTTCAGACCTTCGGCCACGAACCGACCGACGCCGAACTCAACCCGGTGGTGGACGTGGTGTGGCCAAACTTCGCCAGCGGCAAGCTCGGCCATCTGCGCATCGCCGACATGCTCAAGCGCGGTTTCACCGGTGGTGATGAGAGCAGGTTTCACGCCCTCTACCCGGGAGCGGTCGACACCGACTTGATGTTCCTGGCCTCCAAGATGCGCGCGGCGGCGTCACGCGGGGAGCTCGACCGGCTGGAGATCGACCCCGCACTGGCCGCCCGCAAGGACGAATTCATCGCCATGCAGGCGCGCCAGGCCCAGGACGTCGAGGAGTTCTTCACCCGTCTCACCGAGCAGCTGCGCGGCAAGCGGGTGTTCATGACCAGTGCCTTCGGCCAGATGTACGACATCGCCAGGGCGGGCCTGGACCGCGGTGTGCGCGACGTCTTCGCGTCGGACTCGGCGATTCTCACCGGCGGCGGCATGAAAGGCGTTGTGCTGCCGGATGATTTCATGGACGTCATCAAGGCCTTCCTCGGGGTCGACCGCATCCAGGTCGGCTACGGCTTCTCCGAGTCGAGCACCTTTCACTGGGGTTGCAGCGAGGGCCGCTACCACGTGGCGCCGTGGGTCATCCCGTTCATCCTCGATCCCGATACCAGCGAGCCGCTGCCGCGCAGCGGTGTTCAGACCGGACGCGCGGCCGTCTACGACATCCTGTTGCGCGCCCACTGGGGCGGCGTCATCTCGGGCGACGAAGTCACCATCGACTGGGACCTGCGGTGCCCGTGCGGACAGGCCAGCGTCGCATTCGAGAAGGACATCATCCGCTACAGCGAGAAACGAGGCACCGAAGACGACCGGATCACCTGTGCCGCAACGCATGAGGTGCACAACGAAGCCGTGAACTTCATGAAGGGCGTGGAACTGTGATCGCTTACACCGTCCCGCTGTTCCTGCGGGGCCAACTGATCACCGACGACCTGGTTCCGTTCGACGCCCGCATCGGTGCATCCCAGTTCCTGTCACCGGACATGGCCAAGTACGCCGAGCGCCTACCACTACGCAGCCCCGCTCAGATGAGCGACCTCTACCAACTGAGCTTCGACGAGATCCTCGATGTGCTGGCCGCTCTCGGCGAGGCACTGGACTTCGAGTCGAACGTCCACCTGCAGGAGGCGTACGAAGCCTCATTGGTGGCCAACGTCCTACCGGCCGACATGCTGAAGAACAGCTATCGCGTGCTGCCGCCGCTGTTTTCCCGCGACAACGTCACCGAGATCGCCGACAGCCAGGTCGGGCTGGACTACCTCAACGGTTGGGTCCCGCGCCGGCTGCGTGACGGCCGCGAATTGCGGGTGCGCGCTTTCGGATCCAGGACTCTGCATATTCCCGCGGGCAACGGCGGCCTGGTCTCAGCGGTGACGATCCTGCGCTCGGTGATCACCCGCTCCGACGTGATCATCAAGGCGCCGTCCAATGATCCCCTCACCGCGATCGCGATCGCTCGCACGCTGGCCGACGTCGCGCCCGATCACCCGATCACCAAACATCTGGTCGTCGGCTATTGGAAGGGTGGCGACGTGGCCGTCGAGGAGACCCTCTACCAGCCGCACCACATCGAAAAGATCGTGGCCTGGGGCGGATTGGCGTCGGTCAAACACGTAACCCGCTACATTCAGCCGGGTTTGGAACTCATCGCGCTGGACCCCAAACGCAGCGCAACCATCATCGGCCGCGAGGCTTTCGCCGACGACGACACGCTGCGCGAGGTTGCCCGGCGCGCCGCGACCGACATCGGCGTCGCCAATCAGGAGGGATGCGCCAACGCGCGCGTCATCTACGTGCTCTGCGGAACGGATGCCGAGGGGTTGGCCCAGGCCAATCGGCTCGGCGAACTGATCTATTCCGAACTCGTCGCGCTACCCGCATTCGTCAGCACCCCGCCGCGCTACCCCAGTCGCGAACTGCTCGACCACCTCGAGGCCTCCCGCATGGCGGAGGACTTCTACCGCGTCATCGGTGGCGAGCGGCGCGAGGGCGCCATCGTCGTCTCACAATTCGATGAGCCCGTGGACTATTCGCCGATGCTGACCGGGCGGGTCGCCAACATCGTGCCGGTCGATAACATCGACAAGGTGACGGCCGCGGTCAACGCCTATACCCAGACCATCGGGATCTATCCCGAATCGTTGAAGCGCAGGCTGCGCGACACGTTGCCGTTGTTCG
>Ga0209112_10000190_pt1 | contig 11101 bp, 18 predicted proteins | sample TexAe_OM3H0_O3_FD_187947 | JGI IMG/M metagenome (GOLD analysis project Ga0209112, IMG submission 187947) | Forest soil microbial communities from Davy Crockett National Forest, Groveton, Texas, USA - Texas A ecozone_OM3H0_O3 (SPAdes) (version 2) | ecosystem: Environmental > Terrestrial > Soil >...
ACCATCCCAATGCAAAGGGAAAAGAGGCGTTTCGCGACCACACGGGCGCTAAATGCGAGCATCTAACCCACTGGATGCCACTTCCAGAGTCGCCCACCCGCGACAAGACGAAGGCGTAAGGAGGGGTGATGAAAGTTACCGTATCGGAAGGTTACCCCGTGTGGATCGAGATCGAGTTCGGAGATCCCGGGCTTCCTAGCAGCGGATCGGTCAGGATGCGGCACACCGACTTGTTGACCCTTGAATTGATGGTGAAGTCCGCCAAACGGGATTGCTTGATAAACCTACCAAGGGACCGATGGCATGAGCTTGACCCGGACTACGTGACGTAAAAACCTCGTCACCAGCACTTGAAACTGGCGTGACGTTGGCGTAACAATGAAAACGCCCGCGATGGCTGCTAACCATCCGGGCGTCATGACCTCAATCGGCCTGAACGATGAGGATTTGGATACGAAGGGGCTTTGCGCCCACGACGCAATCCAATCTTCCCGTCTACTCCCCTTGGTGTCAAGTCAGCTTTACATATTGCCGTCAGGTCGCGTTAGGCATGCCCGGAACCCGGGGGCTACCAGGACAGGGGAGTACGCAGGCAGGAGTCTGCAACAAACATCGATATGGCCCTTTGAGAGTCGGGGCCGTAAACCCGAAATGGGTAAAACCAAGTTAACGGACATCCGGGAGCTTGTCAGGAAGGCCAGGAAGGCGAACCTGATGTGGACAGTAATATCGGTGTACCACGTGCTGCGCTTCATCGGTCCATGGGATGTCCTAAAGGCTCTCATTAGACCTCGCTTTACCAAACCAACAACAACAGGAATCAAACCATGAGCAAGTCACGCATCAATCGTCCGAACAGCAAGTCTGGAAGCGTCGGCCAGTTCCTCAAGAGCCGCTCCAAGTACTTCCATACTTCTTGCAATGCTTACATGGTGAGCCAGCCTTCCAAGGCAGAACCCATGTTCCCGTATGTTGAGCCGGGTCGCACTTATAACGCTGGACGCAATCAAGCCAAGCGTGATCGGCTGGCGCTTTCGAAACATTGGACGTCTCATGTAGCTGTCTACGACGAGGCTATTCAGAAATGACACCCATGTCCGATAACCCCGGGTGGTTCATCGAAGTACCATCAACCCGTGGAACCTACTTAATCGTGGATTCTGCATATCACCTGCCCTTCCTCGCTGACTGGTTTCCAGGCGAGGGCAAGCGACCCGGGCGCTGGTATATCGCCAACCGTCCGTATTGTGAGGCCGATGGCGTGACGTGCTGGCGACCTTTGCCACGTTTACCAGACCGCGACCCACCCAAAACCCGCGACGACAGCCGCACTATCGTGAAGGATTAGACATGTCATACAACGAATCGTGTCAGTGCCAGTCATGCGTACAAGAGCGCTACAGCAATCCTGGGCAAGTCTGCGCCTATAGCAATCTCGCGTCCGGCCAAGGCTTCGGTAGCAACATGGGCGCACAGCATATCGAGAAGGCAAAATCACTTGAGCTGCGCAAAGTCGAGGCGTTGGAAGCTATTGCCAAGCAGTCCGAGCGAATTGCCAACATGTTATCCGTGATGAAGTAACGGCCTATATCCTCTGGCCGATTGCCTGATTACTAAACACGCGGTCCAATAGACCCATCAACCAAGGAGACCGCCATGTCCATCGCAAATATGTCCACCTACCGCGCCATGGTCGAAGCTCTCGGACCTGATGCCACGGCCAGCCAGGTAAGCCGCGTTGTTGACTGGATGCGCGAAAACATTGGAGACGATTACATCCGTCTTTGCGAGGACATCGCCATTGAGTCTGACTGCGGTGACCTGTTCTCAGCGATCAGCGAGTATCGCTGCGAATGCGGCATCTGGTAATAGACCATCGAAACGTTGGGGCGAGATATGTGGTTTGACTATGATGAAGTTTGGAAAGCCATCCGATCCTTCGGCTACACGACGAAAGACCAGACGGACGACATTTGCGATGCGTTGGCAGAAATGGTCAGGCAAGCCCAAGCTGGCGAGGAAGGAACTGATGAACCCTATGCCTCTTGAGTACCGCATCGTCAAGGCCATGATGATTGGCGACTACACGGCCACGGAACTTGCCTTAGCGTTGTCGGCTGACATTTTCACCGTCCACCATATCCTACGCGAGCTTGGCTTCAACAAGATCTGCGAGGTCACAGGAACGCATCGCAAGCGATGGCCTGCTCTGCGCCATGGGTTGACCGAGTCGGGGCTTACGTGGGCGCGTGAGATGATTGGAGGCCCATCGTGCTCCTAGCCATCGATCCCGGCCCCATTGAATCCGGCTGGGTGCATCTTGGCTGGTCATTCAAGGACAGCCTTCCCAAGATCATTGATGCTGGCGTGTCTAGGAACGAAGACCTGTTAGGCGCGGTTGAGTACCACGACGGCCATCTAGCCATTGAGAAGGTCGTCAGCTACGGCATGTCGGTAGGCGCTGAAGTCTTTGAGACGGTCTACTGGTCCGGTCGATTCGCTCAGGCGTTCCACTCTCCAGATAAGGTGATCCGTGTCCCGCGACTCGACGTAAAGCTGCATCTCTGCAAGGTATCGCAGGCTAAGGACATGCACATACGGCAAGCGCTTATCGACATGTACGGCGGTAAGGATGCGGCTATCGGCAAGAAGGCCAATCCAGGCCCTCTGTACGCGGTCAAGTCGCACGCATGGGCTGCACTGGCGCTAGGGATTACGGTAAGGGAGACGAAACTATGATCGCGTCAATCATCGCCTTAGCCTGTGTCATCGAAGGCGTCTTGTTCGGTCTTTGGCTGGTGCTGAAGGAGGAAAAGGAATGAAGTGGTTGCCGATGGACCAAGCGCCAAAGGATGGTTCGGAGATTATCTACGCCAACGCATCCAACTACGTCGGCATCACGCATTGGGCCGAGTGTGATATTTACACCCCGGGCGAGGGCTACACTAACCAATGGGATTGGTTCGACTATTACGACGATGGCATTGTTAGGGCATTGGACGAAGAAGACGCTCCAATCGCTTGGCAACCTAAACCCGTCTACCCATGAAGGAAATCCCATGAACTGGTTAGACAAGGTAGTCGAGAAACACGGCGACGTGATCTTCATCCTCCTTGCTGCGCTGACCATGGCGGCTTACATTGTCGTCAACTGGTACGCGATCCATCACGGAGGCTGATATGGCGGTTGCCTCGAAAGTGCGGTTCTGGAATGGCCTTGTGACGTGGTGCATCATGCCCGGGTATCGCATGTGGCCGAAAGGTGCCAGTCCTATCTGGCGTCGAATACGATAACCTTGCATCCCCAAATATTGGATAGCCAAAATGTCTGAAGTACAGGTTAGCTACGAAACTCGCGCCTATCGCTACCAGTGCGACGTGTGCGGCAAGGGCGAGATGGCGACAAGCGGCCTGCCCGTCCTCCTGTCCAGCCCTCCCATGTTCCCGTGTGCATGTACGGCCTGCGGATTCACGGCCAACCTACTGTACGCCTACCCGCGCATTGAGCAGGTCATCGGTAATCTCGAGGAAGTGCCTGTGCCGGGTTCGGTTTACCTCACCGATAATCCGGATCATGTGGTGGTAAAGCGTGGCCCCGGTCGACCGCCGAAGGCATCCGGCTGACCCGCTGAATTTTGCCGTAGCTGTCACTTAAACGGTGCATCATAAGAGACTCAAGACGACGAGGAATGAGACATGGACGCTGTACCCTTGCTCCTGGTCGGCATCCTCGCCTTCCAGATCATTCAATCCCTGATAGGACTTAAGAACATGGCAAATACCGATAAGCTCACCGCCGCCGTGACGGCGCTTCAGGCTTCGCAGCAGGCCCTTACGGACGCTGTGAACAATTCCACCAATGGCAGTGACCAGACGGCCATCGACAACGCTACGGGCGCTATCCAGAGCGTTCAGGCGGCGCTTGATTCGGCCACTACGAGTCTTGGCGGTACGCCTCCGGCTCCCGTGGTCAATCCGGCCAGCTAAACGGCCTACGTCGTTCGGCCTGTTGACCTCAATGGGCCGAACTGACAATCTGAGTGTTAGCGATGGTCACCTCTTCGCCCTAGTTCCATTCCCCCGGTGACCACTTGCCGCCCCTAGTCGTGAGACCACAGGCTGATTCACTTTCTGGCTATTAGAGAGCCGGTTGGTTTCCGATCAAAGCTCGGTCGGCATAATCAGTTGAAGGGTAGCGCCTTGCTCCCAGCCGACTCCCTAATGGCATGAATGCGTAGGCGGTACGCACCATGATGGACTGGCAAGAAAGTCGCGGCACTTAGTTCAATTGGTAGAACAGGGGAATGCCTTCTCCACGTGTCGTTTCGAAAGCGACAGTTTGCCGGGATCGCGTCCGGCCATGCCATCCATCCAATGGGGAAAGCCGCTCGATCAGCGTTTTATAGACGCGTGGTGTGATATACACCTCGGCTTGACGGCCCGGAGAGTTACGGGCGCCATATCACAAATCCGTTGAAACTCAACGAACTAAAGCGCAAAATGCCTTAACGCCTACGGGCATAGACCACGCTGGGGAATGTGATGGCAAAGCTCACCGCCAAGGCCCGCAAGGCCATGCCGAAGTCGAAGTTTGCAGGACCGGACAAGTCCTTTCCCATTAACGATCCTACGCATGCACGCTTGGCTATCAGCGGCGCAACCCGTGCCAAGAATGCCGGGAACATCAGTGCCTCGACGGAGGCAAAGATCAAGGCTAAGGCTCGCGCCAAGCTAAAGCGCTCCAAGTAATGCTAGACGTTCACGTCCTCACGGGAAGCGCGCCGAAAGCATGGCTAGACCAGTGCTTGGCGTCGATCTTTGAGGCGCGCAGTAAGGCCCCGTTCCGCGTTGACGTGCATGTCTTGGCAGGTGAAATAGGTCACATTGGCCGTGGTCGAGCCGCTGGCTATGCCATGGGAACGCAACCTTACGTAACCTTCGTGGATGACGACGATTACCTGCTTCCTGACGCCTTCTCGGCCATGAATCCAGCGATTGATCGCGGCGTCACTGCCATCTGCTCCACGGAAATCCTTCAGTTCACGGCAAACCAAGTAGTTGGAAAGCCTCGCCATCACCTCACGGCCTTCCGGCGCGACCAGATCATTGACCATACCCAGTGGGCAGCATGCGGTGATGTCGCTCAGGCCATGCGTATTAAGGGTGACGCCATCGACCTTCCCGAGCCTACCTACGTCCACCGCGTCTATGCCGATAGTCCGGCAAGGGTCTTGCGCCGCGCGCATCCTCATGAGCTAAAGGCGGCTTCCTGTGGCTAACCTCATTGCGCTGCCTAACCGCTGGCACGACGGCAACAGCACGTCTCCCCCTAGCGTATGGAATGGCACCCTCTACGATTTCACGGGGTTCGACCAGAACCTCTGCCAGATCACGGCCACGGCGACCACGGGCGATATCGTCAGTTTCAGCCTGAACAACCTATCGTCGTCGTTCTCTCCTCTTGGTCTGGAAGTCACGGTCAACGGGACGCAGGTCTACCACTACGATCTCTCCGTTATCGGGACATCGACCTTTGCCTCATCCTCGCTCAATAACGGCGATGTGGTCATTATCTCGGCAGACGTGGAGGATGTGGGCCACTACGTGGTCGATTTCACCCTTTCCACGGCGACCCCTCCTCCGCCCACGATCTTTGCCCCGGATGAATTCCTGACGCTGCCGGAGAATAGCTCGCCGATGACGATCAGTCCGGCGATTACCTCTAACGGCTCACCGGTTACGGACGCCTCTCTAGCCATTCAGTCAGCAGCTACGCATGGCACAGCTGGCGCAGGGACGGGCACGCTCACTTACCAGCCTAATCACGGTTACACTGGCAACGACAGTTTCACCTATCAGGCAACGGTCGAAGGCATCCAGTCAAACACAGCAACGGTGACTATCGTGGTTCAGGCTATTCCTACTTGCGAAGAGTTAGGCCGCGTGACCAAGGCCAACGTTTCGGCCTATACCCGTAACCGCATCCACAAGTCCAAGGTGATGGCCCAGGAGATTCGCTGCCTCGTAGCCAACTTCAATGGGGCACTATGCAAGGGGCGCACTATTGTCACGGCCACGTGGTCGGTATCCAACCCCATGTTCGTCAACCTGTTGCAGTGCCAGATCGGCTCTAATGGTCGCGATACCGCCTGTCTCATGCAGGCTCAGTGGCGGGGGGCTTCCCTGGTTCGCTGTACGGCGCTCTTGGACAATGGCGAGCAGTACACCCAGTACTTCGAGCTGATGATCAATGGCTATTGGTTCCAAGGGGACGTGCCGCTTCCGCAGGGGCCGTATACGATTGTGGCGAATGCTTAAGGGCTTGGTGATGACTCTGGAAGAGAAGCTAGACAAGATTGCGGCCAATTACGCTGAGGCTGAACATCGCAGCTATCTGCTGTCCACGCTGCCCATTCGTGACATAGCGCTTAGGCGAGCAGAAAGAATGATGGCTGGCCTTTCGCCGGACTTCAAAGTTCACCTTTGGCGCGATGCTTACCCCGATGCCGCTAAGGCAGGCGTGGATATGGTGTACGGGGCGCATATCGTTTGGCACTGACCATTTGACCCGGGTAATAAGTGAACGGTAGAGTTCAGCCTACTTCCAAGAGCTTTCCACTATGGGTCGCCCAACCAAATACAAAGAAGAGTACATCGAACAGGCTCAGAAGCTCTGTAAGCTAGGAGCCACCGATGCCGAGCTAGCCGACTTCTTCAAAGTTACTGTCTCGACAGTTTGTCTATGGAAGGTTGAGCATGCCGCATTTTCGGAAGCCCTAAACATGGGCAAGGAAGAGGCGGACAAGCGCGTAGAGAGTGCGCTCTACAATCGAGCCATGGGCTATTCGCACGAAGAGACGGACATTCGCGTCGTGGATGGGTCAGTTGTCATGACGCCCATGATCAAGCATTACCCGCCTGACACGACGGCCGCAATCTTCTGGCTGAAGAACCGGAAGTCCAAGGAATGGCGCGACCTGAAGGCAACCGAGCTTACCGGAGCGAATGGCACGCCTCTGACGCTGCTTATTGAGCAGATCAGCGGTAACAGTATTGGGCCGGTCAGTGACGATGACTGAGGCTGAGCTACGGGCGAATCTCGCCGACCCTCTTTGGAGGGTAAGCCACCTTTACAAGATTTTAACTAAGGGCGAGGATGGCTCGGCTTCGATAGTCACCTTCAAGCCCAATGCGACTCAGCTTCGCATTATCGAAAGATTGTGGCACCGCAACATTATCTTGAAGGCCCGTCAGCTGGGCTGCACGACGCTTGTGTGCCTTCTGTGGCTGGATCACGCCCTATTCAACGCCAACCAGCGCTGCGGTGTGATTGCCCAGGACCGCGACACAGCCGAATCCCTGTTCAAGGACAAGGTGAAGTTCGCCTACGACAACCTGCCTGAGCAGCTGCGTAAGGCCATGCCACTATCTCGTGACTCGGCAACCCAGCTTCACTTCGCCCATAACAACTCGTCCATCCGCGTTGCCACCTCGATGCGATCCAGCACGATCCACCGGCTGCTTGTGACGGAGTTCGGCAAGATATGCGCCCGGCACCCTGAGAAGGCCAAGGAAGTCACCACTGGCTCGCTACAGGCCGTTCCCAAGTCGGGCATCGCAGTCATTGAGTCCACCGCAGAAGGCCAGGACGGCGCGTTCTACGACATGACGCAGCTGGCTGAGGCCGCTCAGCAGCAAGGCACGAAGCTTACCGAGCGCGACTATCGGTTCTTCTTCTTCCCATGGTGGGGCGCGCCTGAGTATTCGCTAGCTGAACACGAAAGCGTCATCATCCGGGACAAGGATGCCAAATACTTCCATGAGCTTGAGGCCAATCAGGGCATCACCCTGACGCCCGGACAGAAGGCATGGTACGTGGCCACTCGCCGCGCCGACTTTGCCGACGATGACGAGAAGATGTGGCAGGAATACCCCAGCACTAGCGCCGAGGCGTTCCAGCGGTCTACGGAAGGCACTTACTACGCCCAGCAGTTCGCCACGCTTCGGAAGGAGCGGCGGATCACGACGGTTCCGTATACGCCCGGTGTGCCGGTCAATACCTTCTGGGACATTGGCCGGTCCGATGGCACGGCGATATGGCTGCATCAGCGCATCGGACTGCAAAACCGGTTCATCGGCTTTATCGAAGGCTGGGGCGAGTCTTATGCCCATTTCGTAGCTGAGCTGCAAAAGACGGGCTATGTCTGGCAGCACCACTATTTGCCCCATGATGCCGCTCATGTTAGGCAGGGCCAAACAGTCAACCTCAGCCCCAAGTCCATGCTTGAGAACTTGGGACTGAAGGACATCATCATCGTCCCGCAGGTCGATTTCTTGCAGAACGGCATCCAGAAGACCCGAACGGCCTTTGCCGATTGCTGGTTCGATGAGACCAAGTGCGCGGAAGGCTTGGTGCATCTTCAGTCCTACAAGAAGCGATGGAACGCCAGTACGGGAACGTGGGCTGCTGAACCGCTCAAGGATGTGCATACGGAAGCCGCTGATGCCTTTCGGCAGTTTGCCCAACGCTACCGGCCAGAGGATGGCATCAAGGCTAAAGCGCTCGATTTCGCGTCAGAGTGGGGCTAATCACCCTTTGGCACGTTGTTGCAATACCACAAAAGACATAGAATTGCGGCAACTTGAGGGATGACCCATGGCAGAAATTGACCGCGTAGACGAAGAAGGCTACGTCGAACCTACCTATGAGCAGCCCTCGGAGGACATGCAAACCCGCATGCGAGGCATCCGTAAGCGTTATGAGCGCTGCGTGGAGGCCGAGCGGAGTTTGCGGGATGCAGGGCTGGAAGCCTTCCGATTCGCCTGGGTGCAGGGATCGCAGTGGGATGGCAACCTTGCCCAGCGTCGCGGCAATCGCCCCAAGTACGAGTTCAACAAGCTCGGTCAGGCGATCCTTCAGGTCATCAACGCCAACCGCCAGCAAACCCCGTCGATCAAGGTGCGTGCGACCAAAGAGTCCACAAAGGACATGGCCGATATCCGGCAGGGCTTGATTCGTAACATCGAATCGATGTCCCATGCTGACGCGGTTTATGACTGGGGATCTCTGTACGCCATCACCTCGGGCTTCGGTGGCTGGGAAGTGACGGCAGACTATGTCGACGATGCCTCGTTTGAGCAGGACCTATTCATTCGACGCATCAAGAACCCGCTTACCTCGCTGTGGTTCGGCCCGTGCGAGGACGAACTGAAACGCGATGCACCGTACGCGTTCAAAGAGTTCAACCTGACGTGGGAAAGTTTCCGCGAACAGTTCCCGAAAGCCGATTTCCAGACATGGGGCGATGCCAAGGGCATCAACATGGAGCCGGGCTGGGTCAGCGAGGACGAAATCCGGGTTTGCGACTACTGGTACAAGAAGCTAGAAGAGCGCGAAATCCTGTTGCTTAGCGATGGCCGTGTGGTCGATTCGGAAGACTGGGATGAAGAAAAGGGAGCCGTTGATGAAGACAATACCCTTTCACAGAATGCGCTATCTGCCAGCGCTGCTCCGGTTTCGCCCGGTGGCAACGGCCCCGCGCAAGGTCCGGGAGCGGCACCAGGACAAGCTCCGCCGAATCCTCCCCCGAGTGTCGGTACGATCCTCGGTCAGCCCGTACCGCCTCGGGCTCCGGTAAAGGTCGTCCAGCGCCGCAAGGTGCAAAAGCAGTGTGTGTACAAGGAAATCGTCTCGGGCTGCGAAGTCTTGGACGGTCCGTTTGAATGGAAGGGTCGGTTTATCCCGCTGGTTCCGTGCTTCGGCAACGTGGTCAACGACGACGGCCAAGAAGTGTGGTTCGGCATGGTCAGCTGGTCCGCCGATGCGCAGCGTCTGTACAACTACAACCGCTCAAACTCGGTCGAAATCATGGCCAATCAGAGCCGATCACCGTATCTCTACACCCCGGCGATGATTTCTGGCTTTGAGGATCAGTGGAAGAACATGGCTGTGCTCAATCAGCCCGGGTTGCCGTATAACCCGGATTCGAATGCCCCTGGTGGCAAGCCTTCACGCGAGCCGCCTCCGCAGTTCCCTGCTGGCATGCTGGAAGCCTCCAACGTCGATGACAACGACATCAAGGCCACGACGGGCATATGGCAGGCCAATCTCGGTCAGCCAAGCAATGAGACCTCGGGCCGCGCGATACAGAACCGCCAGCGCCAGGGCTTGACCGCGACCTATCACTATCAGGACGCCATCGCTAAGGCTGTTGCCTATACGGGCGAAATCATTGATGACTTGATCCCGTACTACTACGACACCTACCGGGAAATCCGAATTCTTGGACCGGACGGTGCAGAAAAGTACCTTGAAGTGAATAAGCCGGTCTGGAATCCCGACGCCAAAGACCCGACGACCGGTCTCAATACCGGCGCATGGGAGAAGCTCAATGACCTGTCGGAAGGCAAGTACGACATCACCTCGACCGTAGGCCCCAGCTATGCCACTCAGCGCATGGAGACGCTCGATGCGATGCTTCAGATGGCGCAGGCCGGTGGACCACTGGCTGAGTTGTACCGTTACGGTGCACTGAAGAACATGGACGTGCCGGGCATGGACGTTGTGACGGAAGCGACGCGTGTATTCCTAGTCAAGAACGGCATTCTGCCGCCTGACCAAGACGATCCGCCGCCTCCGCCTCCGCAACCCAACCCGAAGGACGTGGCTGACGCTCAGAAGGCGCAGGCTCAGGCATTGGCGTATCAGGCGCAGGCAGGTAAGTATCAGACCGAAGCGCGCAAGAACGTGGCCGAGACGCAGCGCACGGAAGTGGAGACGCATGTCATGGCCGCGAGTGCGCCAACGGAAGTTGCCAAGTCCCACGCCCAACTCGCTACGGCCACGGCTGGCGCTGCTGCTGCGCAGATCGATGCTGCGTGGCAACAGGCTCACAACGAGGCGCGCTACGACAAGTTCAACAATCAGGCGCTCACGGACCTGGCCAACCAGCAAACGATTACACCGCCCAATTGACAGGGCTTTTACCCGGACGTAACCTATAAGGGAACATTCGCCTATGAGCGCGCAAGACCAGATCGCAAGCATCGAAAGTGCTCTATCCGCATCGCAAGGTGCGCCTGTGACCGAAAAGCCGGTAGC
>Ga0209112_10000192_pt1 | contig 11058 bp, 14 predicted proteins | sample TexAe_OM3H0_O3_FD_187947 | JGI IMG/M metagenome (GOLD analysis project Ga0209112, IMG submission 187947) | Forest soil microbial communities from Davy Crockett National Forest, Groveton, Texas, USA - Texas A ecozone_OM3H0_O3 (SPAdes) (version 2) | ecosystem: Environmental > Terrestrial > Soil >...
CCGGCGATCCCGCCTCCGGCGATTCCCCCACCACCGGAGGCGCCGCCCGCCGAGCCACCGCCGGGGGGCTAGCCGGTTGTCCGTGCGGATGGACCCGCAGCGCTTCGACGACTTGGTGTCCGACGCTCTCGACCTGGTCCCACCCGAGCTGGCCGCCGCGATGGACAATGTCGTCGTCCTGGTCGAAGGCCGCCATCCCGAGGATGGCGAATTGCTCGGGCTGTACGAAGGTGTGGCTCTGACCGAACGTGATTCCGACTACGCCGGTTCGCTGCCGGACGCCATCACGATCTACCGCGAGGCGCTGTTGGATGTGTGCGACTCCGAGGAAGACGTCGTCGAGGAGGTGGCGATCACGGTGATCCATGAAATCGCCCACCACTTCGGCATCGACGACGACCGGCTGCACGAACTGGGCTGGTCGTGACGACTCAAACCCCGCCGTCGTTCCTGGGCGCGGCTTCCCCGGATTTGGGGACGACCGATGCTATGAACGGCTTATGACTGCCGAATGCCGCGACTGCCGGGCAGGCTTGGATCACTGTCACGGCACCCTGATTCACCATTCACAAGGCCGCTTCTGGGGCCGGACGGAATGCACGGAGCCCGATTGCGGCAGCCCCGAGTTGCTGACGCATGCCTTCGTCGTCGATTGCGATGCCATCGGGTGCGACTGCGGCGAGCCGATCGCGCTCGCCGTTTGACCTAGCCGTCAGCCCATCGGGTCGGTGCTCGAGTGCACCGCGTCCGCTACCGGGGTGGCCCCTGCGTCCGGGAAGAAGGGCGGCGTCAGCGTTCCCCAGCGCACGCAGCTCCACCGCCCGTCGGTGATCGGAGCCAGCACCACCGACTCGGCGTTGTCCAGGTGGTTGTCCAGCGCGAAGTCGGGGTCCACTCCGGCCAGCACCGCGGCGGCCAGCCGGATCGCCGCGCCATGGCTGACGACGACGATGTCGCCGTGCCAGTCGTGGTCGTCGAGGTGGCGCATCCGCAGGTCGGTCAGCACGGGGACGTAGCGATCCAGCACGTCGTTCCCGGTTTCGCCGGCGGGCAGCGGCACGTCGAGTTCGCCGTGATGCCATCGCTCGTAGATCGCGTTGAACTCCGCGACCGCGTCGTCGTCGTTTCGGTTTTCGAGCGCCCCGACCTGCACCTCGTGGATGCCCGGAACCTTGAAGGTGGGCATTCCCAGCTCGTCGCCGATCACCGCGGCCGTCTGTGTCGCCCGAGTGGCCACCGAGTGCGCCAGCATCGACGGGCGACCGGAACCGCGGGCGAATGCCCGGGCCTGGTCGCGCCCCAGCGCTGTCAGCTCGGCCCCGGGCGGGCGGGTGTCCAGCCGGCGATCGACATTGGCGTACGACTGGCCATGTCGCACCAGCACCAAACGACCGCTCACGAAACAAACCCCCCGGCTTCCGCTTTGTTGGCGGCCTGTTCGGACTCGCCTTCCCGCAGCCGCGCCAGCCACCGCGACGCCTCGTCCGCGGGCGGCGGGATCACCCCGGCGGGCGAGCCCATCGGCCACGACCCCAGGTATCGCACGTCAACACAACGGCGATGCAACGCCTTGAGTGCCTCGGCCACCGCGTCGTCGTCGATGTGACCCACACAGTCGGTGAAGAACACATAGGTGCCGAGGCCCGTTCTGGTGGGCCGGGATTCGATTCGCGTCAAATCGATGCCGCGAATGCCGAATTCGGCCAGCGCTGCCAGCAGCGCCCCGGGCGCGTTGTCGATACGAAGGACCACCGATGTCCTGTCGGCGCCCGTGCGGGCCGGCGGGGGCCCCGGCGGCCCGACCAGGACGAAGCGGGTGCGGGCGTTCGGTTCGTCGACGACGCCGTCGGCCAGCGTGTCCAGTCCCCAGTGTGTCGCGGCCAGCGGCGAGGTGACCGCGGCGTCCGCCTGTCCTTCGGCCACCTGGCGCGCCGCGTCGCCGTTGGAGTACGCGGGCTGTAGTGCGGCGCCGGACAGGTTAGCGGCGACCCAGCGGCGCACCTGGGCCGACGCCACCGAGAAGGCCGCCAAGGTGCGGACGTCGGCGGCGCTGCGGCCGTGTTTGACGACGATGCTGAACGTGATGTCCAGCGTCGTCTCGGCGAAAACCTGTAGGGGCGAGCCCATCGCCAAGCTGTCCAGCGTGGGCGTCACGGAGCCGTCGATCGAGTTCTCGATCGGGACGCAGGCGTAGTCGGCGTCGCGGTCGCGGACCGCGTCCAGTGCCGCCGGGGTGCTCTCGATCGACAACGGTTGCAGCCCGTCCGGGCCCTGCTTGGGAACCAAACCGGCGGCCGTGATCTGCAGTAGCGCCGCCTCGGTGAAGGTCCCCTCGGGACCGAGATAAGCGATGCGGGTCACGCTCCAACCCTAGCCGCGCGCACCGCCGATCGAGTCTTGCGCCGCCGATGGCTCTAAGTTAACTTAGGCTTACCTAATTCAGAGGAGAATCGTGTTACCGCTGACCTGCCCCGCCCCAACCACTGCCGAACGCATCCGCAGTGCCTGTGTCCGCGCCGGCGGCGCACTTCTGGCGATCGAGCGCCAGGACCCGGTCGCGACGCCCGTGCATCACCTGATGGCCGACGGATCCTTTGCGCTGGCGGTGCCCGTCGACCGCGACGCCGATGCGGCCCGCGCGATCTCCGGATCCCAGGCACTTCTGGAGCTGACCGACTACGCCCCGCTGCCTTTGCGGGAACCGGTCCGTTCGCTGGTGTGGGTACGCGGCAGCCTGCAGGAAGTCCCCGCGGCCGAGATCACGGCGACGCTCGACCTGATCGCCTCGGAGTGCCCGAACCCGGCGTTGCTGCAAATCGATACTCCGAAATGCGCGCCCTCCGATGGCCGGGAACAGCGGTACACACTGCTGCGGCTGGAGATCGAATCCGTCGTCGTCACCGACGCCACCGGCGCCGAGCCGGTCAGTCTGCAGGACCTTCTCGCCGCACGGCCCGACCCGTTCTGCGAGGCAGAGTCGAGCCTGCTATGGCATTTGGACACCGCCCACAGCGATGTGGTCGCGCGACTGGTGTCCCGGCTGCCCGCACCGCTGCGGCGCGGGCAGGTCCGCCCCCTGGGACTCGACCGTTATGGCGTGCGGTTTCGCGTCGAAGGGACCGAACGCGACCACGACATCCGGCTCCCTTTTCACAAGCCCGTGGACGACATGACGGGGTTGAGCCAGGCGATCCGGGTGCTGATGGGCTGCCCGTTCATCAACGGGTTGCGCGCGCGCCGGTAGTCGGGTTCTTGACGCCCGGACGCGTACGTTTACCACGTGGACGGCGATCGATCACCGCGCCCTCGACGGGTCCCGAGACCGCCCGGGCCGCCACCAGCGCGTCTCGAGCCGTCGCAGGTGATTCGCCGCGAATTCGCGCAGCCGCCGAACGCGTCCGAGCAGACCAGACCGCTGCGGCGGTCGTCCCCGCCCCCGCCGCCGCGACCCGTGCCACCTCGAACCCGCACGAACCCGCCGCCGCGACCGGTGGCGCCGAGCGCACGCCGCAAGCGCCGCTGGGCACGGGTCGTGTCGTCGGCTTTGCTGGTCGGCGTGTTGCTGGCGGGCGGCGGCATCGTCGGCGGGGCGATCTGGTTCGATACCCGTCTGCATCGCGAGCAGGTGCTGACCGACTACCCCGAACGACCGAGCCCCGGCCGTGGGACCAACTGGCTGCTGGTCGGCTCGGACAGCCGGCAAAACCTCACCGCCGAGCAGCAACAGGACTTGGCCACCGGCGGCGACCTCGGAGACGGGCGGACCGACACGATCCTCCTGGTTCACGTGCCGGCGCTGTGGTCGGACACCCCGACCACAATCGTGTCGATACCGCGCGACTCCTACGTACCGATCCCCGGGCATGGCAAGGACAAAATCAACGCCGCGTTCGCGATAGGCGGGGCACCGTTGCTCACGCAGACGCTGGAGCGAGCGACCGGGCTGCACCTCGACCACTACGCCGAGATCGGCTTCGGCGGGTTCGCCGCGTTGGTGGACGCCCTCGGCGGGGTGACCGTGTGCCCGACGGCGCCGATCGACGACCCGCTGGCCGGTATCGACCTGCCGGCCGGCTGCCAACAACTCAACGGCCGCAACGCCCTCGGCTACGTCAGGACGCGTGACACACCGCGGGCGGATCTGGACCGGATGGTCAATCAGCGCCAGTTCGTGTCGGCGCTGCTGCACCGCGCGGCCAGCCCGGCGGTGTGGCTCAACCCGTGGCGTTGGTATGCGGTCACCAGTGCACTCGCCGACGCCCTGACGGTCGACCGCGAGGACCACGTGTGGGACCTGGCCCGACTCGGCTGGTCGCTGCACGGGTCCACCACGGCCATGACCGTCCCGATCGGTGAATTCACCGACGGCGATGCCGGGGCGGTGGTGGTGTGGAACCACGACGCGGCCCGCCGGCTGTTCGAGGCGCTGGCCTCCGACGCGCCCGCACCCGCGCCGTCATAGCTCGCCGAGCTGACCGCTGTCCTCGCCGGCGTCGCCGTTCTGCAGATATGCCTTCGTGCGCCCGGGGTGATGGGTCGCCAACCAGGCCACTCCGACCTCCCGGCAGAAATCGAGGTCTTCGTACTCGTCGACGTTCCAGCAGTACACGGCGCGGCCCTGGGCGATCGCCCGGTCCGCGAGTTGCGGGGACTCCTTGAGCGTCGGCAGCGAAGGCCCGACGGCGGTGGCGCCGACGGCCGTGGCCGCGCCGCTGGTCAAGTAGCGGGCCGTTCTGCCGAGCAGCACCGTCGGCAACATCGGTGCGGCCCGCCGGACCCGCCAGACCGCGGCCGCCGAAAACGACATCACCACCGCGCGGGACCGGTCGGCGGAGGCGGGTGAGGCGATGCCGTAGCGGTGCAACAGCGCCAGCAGCTTCGTTTCCACCAACGAGCCGTACCGGACGGGGTGCTTGGTCTCGACGAAGATCTTCACCGGCCGGTGCCAGTCCAGAACCAGCGATACCAGGTCATCGAACGTCAACAGGCTGGTGTCACCGTGCGTCCCGTCGGCGCGCCAGCTGTCATGCCACGCGCCGTACTCGAGCTCACGCAGCTGCGCGAGGGTCATCGTGCTGACCAGGCCGGCGCCGGTCGAGGTCCGATCCAGCCGACGATCGTGCACGCAAACGAGGTGGCCGTCGCGCGTCAGGCGGACATCGCATTCCACGCCGTCGGCACCCTCCTTGAGGGCGAGATCGTAGGCAGCCAGCGTGTGTTCGGGCCGGGCGGCCGAAGCGCCCCGGTGAGCCACCACAAAGGGATGCCCGGCGAGCACCTCCTCGGCCCACGTCATACCCCTATGCTGCCGGTTCCTGCCCCTCCAACTCAACCGGACCGGCCGACGCCTGCGCCACAGGCTCGGGGACCATGACCCAACGGTGCGCGGGCCGTTCGACCGGCTTCCGCTCGAACCCTTCGAAGACCCGGCCCGCGGCGGCCACCGTGGCCGCCGCAAACAGATAAGCGAACACCATCAGGACGGTGTTGTTGGCAATGCCCTGAGCGTCCCTGGCGAAGCTGCTGATGACGGCGAAGATGGAGACCAGGTAGCTGCCGACCCAGGCGATCCACCACTCCATGATCGCGCGACGCTGCTTGCTGTAGTGGTCTTCCAGAATTGCCAGCTCGATCACGTAGACCGGGGCCCACAGCAGATTGGCGAAGGGTACGACACAGCCGGCCCACAACGCTCGGACGGAACGTTGCTCCGGCAAGCCGAGATGGGCGAGCACGGCCGCGCGGCGCCCGATCAGCCACCGGATAAGAACCACGCCGTAGGCGATCACCGCCCCGATCGCGGCCACGCTGGCCAAAATTCCCAGCCAGTCGGCACCGATGGCCACCCACGCGTTCAGCAAGGTGTTCCGGTTGACCACGAGCAGCACGTATCGCAGCACATAGATCAGCGCGGCGATGCTCAGCACGAGAACGCTCACGAACTGAGTGGTGCGAACGAGCTCTGCCGAGGGCCCCGTGCGCGCGCGGGCTTCGCCCGCCGCGGATGCTTGCTCGAGACGGTCGACCAGACCCCAACGCGGGATGACGGCGTAACGCGGGGTCGGGCCGAGCGGACGGCGGCTACGCCGTACGGGTGGCGCGGCGCCGGGTCGTACTGCGATCCAGCGGTAGCCGGGCGGCAACCGCGGGGGCGTGCGTTGCCAGCGGGGCGGACCCGATGCTCCCCCGGGCGGCGGAGCACCCTGCGCACCCCAGCGTGGGTCGGCCGGTGGTGTATCCGCCAGAGGTGCCATCAGCGCCCCCTGACAGCGAGGGCACCATTCGCGTTGCCGTTCGCGCACGTTCCACCGAGTGCCGCACTGGGAGCACACCTGGATCACCGGACCAGCGTAACCGCGCGACTACCCAGCCGCGGGAAGCGGCCGAGCAAGGGGTTCCGGACGAGCCGGCGAGCTCTGAGACGGGGGCCGGCAACACGCTCGGCCGCCGATGACTATCCACAGTTTCCACAGGTTTATCCACATATGCGCCGCGGGTACAGAAACCCATCGCTACAGCCTCTGGCGGCAAACGGCGGTGTAACTGTGGATAAACACCGCGGCAATGGAGGCGCACCATTGACAGCCCGTCCGGCTCGGTGAGCGAAATGGATTGCACTACTAAGCGCCCCCGGAACTGCCACGCGGTAGGTGTCCCCAAGCGGGGACCGCGTCCGGCCGCGTGCGCCCTTTTCAGCCTCAACCACCAGTTCAGCGCAGCATTTTTCAAGCTCGCTACAACGCGCTATGATCGCGTTCGCGATAAGGGTTTTGTGACTCACCTCACTAACGCGAGGTGACGGCGGGGGTGAAAGGCGATTGATGGCCGCGCATTCGTTCAATCCGGGATCACCGGCAGCGTCGAACTCGTATTCCGGCTCGCCCGCCTGGAATCACAGCTACAGCATCGCCGCACTACGCGCCGGGCTGATCGCGCTGGCATTGCTCGCGGTTCTCGCCCTCATCGTTCTGTCTTGAAACCTTCTCGAGCGGGTATCCGCACCTTCGGCTCGTAACGCTCATTCTTGCGTGGCGCGCAGTCATGCAGCAGGGTTGATTATGGCTTGCCTCGACATGGCAGCTCCGCGTCAATGTGCGTCGAGACGATAATCGAAGAAAGGAACGCCGTGGCTGAATACACCCTGCCCGACTTGGACTGGGATTACGGAGCGCTGGAACCCCACATCTCCGGTCAGATCAACGAGATCCACCACACCAAGCACCACGCCACCTATGTCAAAGGCCTCAACGACGCAGTCGCGAAGCTCGACGAAGCACGCGCCAATGGTGACCACTCTGCGATCTTCCTGAACGAAAAGAACCTCGCCTTTCACTTGGGCGGCCACGTGAACCACTCGATCTGGTGGAAGAACCTCTCGCCGGAAGGTGGCGACAAGCCGACCGGTGACCTCGGCACCGCGATCGACGAGCAGTTCGGATCGTTCGACAAGTTCCAAGCTCAGTTCAGCGCTGCCGCCAACGGCCTGCAGGGTTCGGGCTGGGCGGTCCTCGGCTACGACACCCTCGGCGACAGGCTGCTGACATTCCAGCTTTACGACCAGCAGGCCAACGTCCCGCTCGGCATCATCCCGCTGCTGCAGGTGGACATGTGGGAGCACGCGTTCTACCTGCAGTACAAGAACGTCAAAGCCGACTACGTCAAGGCATTCTGGAACGTCGTGAACTGGGCAGACGTTCAGAAGCGTTACGCAGCCGCGACCTCGAAAACCCAGGGGTTGATTTTCGGCTGACTTAATCTCGATCGACAAGGGCGTCGCGCCTGATGCGCGGCGCCTTTGTCGTTTCTCCGGCACAAAATTGGGGCATCTTGAGAAGATGTGCGCCCGCGGCCGTGTCGGGTTGCAAGGCGCCTAACCCGCAGGCATGCTTAATTATTCGAGCTACCAGTGTGGTTATTCGAAACGGAGGCCTGGCGCGGAGGTCGAAATGGAGACTGGGTCGGAACGGCCGATAGGGGTTTCCCCTTTCCATGCTCGTGGTGCCCTGAAAGGGTTTGTCATTTCTGGCCGTTGGCCCGATTCGACGAAGGAGTGGGCCCAACTGCTGATGGTGGCGGTCAGGATCGCGTCCTTGCCCGGATTGCTCTCCACCACAACGGTGTTCGGCGCCCGCGAGGAGCTGCCCGACGAGCCCGAGCCAGGCACCGTCGGTCTCGTGCTCGCCGAGGGCACCGTCTTCGGTGAATCCGCCATCCAGCCAGGGTATTTCGCCGATCATCAGCCGCCCGCCTTGCTGATGCTGCACCCACCGTCAGAAACGACGCCGTCATTACCCGAGTGCACCGGGGCGGCATCGGGATGCGTGCTGTTGCCCGGTTTGCCATATCTGGGACTAGAGCACCGGGCCGCATGGGTGGAAGCCGAGGCCGACGGCACCATCACCTCCATGGTCAGTCGCGTCGGCGTCGATCCGATCAGCCATCCCGATACGGCGATCTTGGCGATGCTGCTTGCGGCATAACGGATTAGCGAAACGAACCCGGTCCGGCGAATCGGTAAGTACGGACGCCCGAACTTGACTGCCTCCCTGGCTAACTCGCGATTCGCGCACTAGCCTGAAACAGTTGGCGAAGGGGAGTAGCCCCAAATCGTCGAGTCGACATACTGGCGCATAGCCCGGCTGGCGAACCGGTTCAAAAGCGGTGGGCGAGACCTTCGACCCGAGTTCGATGACCGCGTGGTCGTCGACAACGTGTCGAAAGGTCGCTCCGCATGCTCGCCGCCACCCTGCTGAGTCTCGGGATCGTCTTTCTCGCCGAACTCGGCGACCGGTCACAGCTCATCACCATGACGTACGCCCTGCGCTACCGATGGTGGGTCGTGCTCACCGGGGTGGCGATCGCCGCATTTCTGGCACACGGCGTCGCGGTGACGGTCGGCCACTTTCTGGGTGCCACGTTGCCGGCACGCCCGATGGCCTTTGCGTCGGCGATCGCGTTCCTGGCTTTTGCGGTGTGGGCCTGGCGCGAAGGCGCCGTCGCCGACGAGAACGTATCGACAACGCGGGAAACCCGGTTCGCACTCCTGACCGTTGTGTCGTCCTTCGCCTTGGCCGAAATGAGCGACAAGACCTCCCTGGCGACCGTGACATTGGCCAGCGCGCACGACTGGCGGGGTGTGTGGATCGGTTCCACCCTGGGCATGGTGTTAGCCGACGGCTTGGCGATCGCCGTCGGGACACTGCTGCACCAACGCCTCCCGCAAAAGCCGCTGCACATGCTGGCAAGCTTGCTGTTCCTGATATTCGGGTTGTGGATGCTTTTCGACATGGCCCTGGGCTGGCGTTGGGTGGCCGTCGCCGCGACGACGGCGGTGGCGGTGGGCGCCGCGACGACGGCGATCGCCCAGGCCCTGCGGCGGCGCAAAGCAGTGGCGTCTCTCGCCGGTCAGCCACCCGCCGGAACGTCATGAAGGGGGTCCCAGCCCCACCCTCCTTCGTTTCCCTGGCTAAGTTCTCTGCTGGACAGCAAAGGATACGCCGGACCGACATGCGTTGCTGACCGGTTGCGGTGCGATCGCTCAGCACGATCTTTACGGTTTCTTTACAGGCGGTGCGGTCATCGGTCCGCCACGTTTGAACGAACCCTCAATTCTGCGGATAACCTGTGAGTTTCGGCGATCGGGTGGACACCCCAGCGAATTAGTTAGACGCTCGTCAAGTGCACAGTTGGTTAGCTACAGCTATGCCTGAATCGAAACCCTCGAGGTTTGCACCTGGTTACGTCCACAAACGCTCGTTAGCATGGTCAGCAAATATACCTAGGAAATAGTTCACTTCTACAGCCAAGTGGAGGTCATTTGACATGAGCACGACGTTCTCTGCTCGCCTCAACCGCCTGTTCGACACGGTGTATCCGCCAGGACGCGGACCGCACACCTCCGCCGAAGTGATCGCGGCGCTCAAGGCGGAAGGCATCACGATGTCGGCTCCCTATCTGTCTCAACTGCGCTCGGGCAACCGCACCAACCCCTCGTCGGCAACCATGGCCGCGCTGGCCAACTTCTTCCGCATCAAGTCGTCCTACTTCACCGACGACGAGTACTACGAGAAGCTCGACAAGGAACTGGCGTGGGTGTCCACGTTGCGCGACGACGGTGTGCGCCGCCTCGCCCTGCGTGCCTCCGAGCTGTCACCCGAGGGCCAGCTTGACGTCATGGAGCGGATCAACCAGCTACGCCGCGAAGAGCACCTCGACGCTTAGCCGACGCCCCGAGGGCGTCTAAAACCGTTACCGCCCGCCGGGTGCAGACCTGGCGGGCTGTGCCTTGCCCATTCCCACTAGGGTTGGCTCACGGATCGCGCAAACGCGAGAGCGATAGACAACGATTGCCAGCGAGATTACCGGGAGGCGGCCGGGAATGGGCCTGTTCCGCAAGCGAAAGAGTCGCGCGACGCGACGAGCCGAAGCCCGTGCGATCAAGGCCCGCGCGAAGCTCGAGGCCAAGCTGGCCGCCAAGAACGAGGTCCGCCGGTTCAAGGCCGCTCAGCGCTCAGAGACGAAAGCCCTACGAGCTCAGATCAAGGCGCAGCGGGACACAGACCGGAATGCGCTCAAGGTCGCCGAGGCCGAACTGAAAGCGGTGCGGGAAGGAAAAGTTCTGTCACCGACACGAATTCGGCGGGTGCTCACGGTATCTCGGTTACTCGCGCCGATCCTCACCCCGGTGATCTACCGGGCCGCCATCTCGGCGCGCGCGCTGATCGATCAGCGTCGCGCGGATCGGCTGGGAATCCCGTTGGCTCAGATCGGCCGTTTCTCCGGGCATGGTGCTCAGCTGTCGGCCCGGATCGCCGGGGCGGAGAAATCGCTGCGGGCGGTCCAAGACAAGAAGCCCAAGGACGCCGAGACCAAGCAGTTCGCGTCCGCCATCAGCGAGCGGCTCAGCGATCTGTCGGCGGCCGTCACGGCAGCGGAGAACATGCCGGCCGCGCGGCGCAGGTCGGCCCACGCCGCGATCTCGTCGCAGCTCGATGGCATCGAGGCCGACCTGATGGCCCGGCTCGGGTTGACCTGATCACCATGTCGCCGCCGGCCAGG
>Ga0209112_10000195_pt1 | contig 11040 bp, 7 predicted proteins | sample TexAe_OM3H0_O3_FD_187947 | JGI IMG/M metagenome (GOLD analysis project Ga0209112, IMG submission 187947) | Forest soil microbial communities from Davy Crockett National Forest, Groveton, Texas, USA - Texas A ecozone_OM3H0_O3 (SPAdes) (version 2) | ecosystem: Environmental > Terrestrial > Soil >...
CGGCCGGTTCTCCCCCTGGCGGGCCGCGCTGGCCCTGGTCGTGGCGCTGGCCCTGCAGATCGGGGTGAACTACGCCAACGACTACAGCGACGGCATCCGTGGCTCGGACGAGCGCCGGGTCGGGCCGACCCGGCTGGTCGCCGCCGGGCTGGCCCGCCCGAAGCAGGTACTGGCCGCGGCGTTCGCCTGCTTCGGCGTGGCCTGCGTGGCCGGCCTGGTGCTGGCCATCACCACCTCCTCCTGGTGGCTGATCGCCGTCGGTGCGGCCGCGGTCGCGGCGGCCTGGTTCTACACCGGCGGGTCGCACCCGTACGGATACCAGGGCCTGGGTGAGATCGCGGTGTTCGCGTTCTTCGGGGTGGCGGCGGTGGCCGGCACGGCCTACGTGCAGGTGGTCGGGTTCACCTGGCTGGAACTGGCCGCGGCCGTCCCGGCGGGCCTGCTGTCCTGCGCGCTGCTGATGATCAACAACCTGCGGGACATCGGTTCCGACGCCGAGGTGGGCAAGCGCACGCTGGCCGTGCGGCTGGGCGACGCCCGCAGCCGCGCGGTGTACATCGCCAGCCTGCTGGTCCCGTTCGCCGTCGCGCTGGCCCTGACGCCGGCCCGGCCGCTGGCCGCGCTGACCGTGCTGGCGCTGCCGCTGGCCTGGGGGCCGATCAGGACGGTCCGCTCGGGCGCGTCCGGCCGGGCTCTGCTCAGCGCGCTGGGCCAGACCGGCCGCCTGCAACTGGCGTTCGGGGCCGCCCTCACCATCGGCCTGGCCGTCCGCTTCTGATCACGCTCAGTGATCGCTGGCGGCACGCCGCCGATGAATTTGGTGATCTTGTTGGGCACCTGGAAAGATAAATGTCACCATTAGGACTGCGGCAGCCAATCGGATGTCCGGGCCTAAATAACCCCAAAACGGATTGCTGAGCTTCCTGCGCGTACCGGTGTTGTCGCGGCTCGTGAAGAATGCGGCAACGTGGTGGAATGAACGGGTTTACGCTGCAGGGTAACGGTGATCAACGAAGCCATGGATACCGCGGGTACGGCGAATCGGGAGGTCTGATGACGTATCCCCGCAACGCCCAGCCTGCCCCGGCCGGCAGCGGCGGGGCCGACGCAGAGAAGGCGGCCTTCCTGCGGGACTTGCGTGCGCTGCGTGACCATGCAGGCTTGGGCTCCCGCGACCTCGCGGCGCGGGCCCACTTCCCCGAGGACACGCTCAAGACGGCGGAGGCCGGTCCGGCCCTGCCCAGCCTGCCGGTGCTGCAGGCGTACGTGCGTGGCTGCGGCGCCGGCGAGACGGAGTGGGAAGACCGCTGGCGGCGCCTCAACTCGGACAGCACCTCTTCCGGCGGCAATGCCCTGCCGACCAGGGCTCCGTCCGCGGCCCGGCCGCCCGCGCGGGTGATGCCGTTCCCCGACCAGGACGACGGCCCCAGCGCAGCCGAGCAGGACGCGATCGGGTTCGGGCTGGCCCGGGTGGTCCGGGGCCTGGCCCCGATCGACCCGGGCGCGGCACCGGGCGGTTCGTCCGAGGGCGGAGGGTGGTTCGACCCGGTGCCCAAGGCGCCGCCGGCCGCTTCGCCGTCCTCCGGATCGCTGTTCACGCCGGCGACGCCAGCTTCTCCGGCCCCACCCGCTTCTCCGGCCCCGTCGGCCCCCGAGGTGAATCCGGGCGAGCCGACCCTGCAGTATCCGGCGCTGTCCGGCTACCAGGCGCCGGAGGCCCCCTACCCGGGGTCGTACCAGAACCCGGGCTACGAGCCGCCCGCCTACGAACCGCCGGAGATGTTCCGCACGCCGACTCCGGAGCCGCCCAGCCCGCCCGCGCCCGCCGCGCCGGGGTCGGGATCGACCTTCGCCGGATTGGGCACGCAGGCACCGATGCCGCCGGCGCCTCCGGCTCCACCGGCGGCGGGTTCGGCGGCGCCGCCCGTGGCGCCGGGGTCGGCTGGTCGGGGCTTGGGCTCGGAAGGTCCGGGCCTGGGGGGTGCCGGTACGGGCTTTGGGCCCGGGGAATCCCCGTTCACGGCGGCCACGCCAGCCCCTTCTGCATCCCCTGCCCCTTCGGTCCCTTCCGCTCCGTCAGCCACTTCTGGCCCGGGGGCAACATCGGACCCGCTGGCTCCTTCAGGCCCATCGGCCACTTCGGGTCCGCTGGCCTCGCCGGGCTCGCCGGGTGGGGCCAAGGCGCACGCGACCCCGGCCCGGTCGCGGCGGCGCACCGCCACCGGGGCGATCGCCGCGGTGATCGCGGTGCTGATCATCGCGGCCGTAATCGGGCTGGTGCTGCTGCACTAAGCCCGGCACCGGCGCCGCCAGGGCTGATCTGGCGGCGCCCGGCCGGCCCTCACGGCAGCGGCGGCCCGGTCGGCGTCAGGGCCGCGGCGGTGGGATGGGACCTGGGTCACCGTCGGCCGCCTCGGGCTGGCCGTTCAGACCGGCTGCTTCTGGCTGGCCGTTCAGCGCGGCCAGAGCGTCACGGACCGCCGGGTGGCCTTCGAGCGCCGCGGGGCGGCCGACCAGCGCGGCGGAGCCGTGATCCGGGTCCGGGGACTGGCCGTTCACCGCGGCCGGGTCACTGCCGTCCGGGATGGGTGGGGCCGGGGCTGGAGCTGGGGCCGCCGGGCGGGGCGGTGGTGGTGCCGGGACCTCATCGCCGTTCTGGCCGAAGGCGGAGGTGATCGACTTGAGCGCGGAAGTCACTTCGCTGGGGATGACCCACATCGTGCTGGCCTGGCCCTGAGCCAGCTGCGGCAGCATCTGCAGGTACTGGTAGGCCAGCAGCTTGGGGTCCGGGTCGTTGCGGTGCACGGCCTGGAACACCGTGCCGATGGCCTCGGCCTGGCCCTCCGCCTTGAGGATCGCGCTCCGCTTCTCACCTTCGGCCCGGAGGATGCTGCTCTGCTTCTCCCCCTCGGCGGTGAGGATCTTGGACTGCTTGAGGCCTTCGGCGGTGAGGACGGCCGCACGCTTCTCCCGCTCGGCCCGCATCTGCTTCTCCATCGCGTCGACCACGCTCCGGGGCGGGTCGATGGCCTTGATCTCGACCCGGGCGACCCGGATGCCCCACTTGCCGGAGGCCTCGTCCAGCACTCCCCGCAGCATGTTGTTGATCTTGTCACGCGAAGTCAGCGACTCCTCCAGGTCCATGGAGCCGACGACGCTGCGCAGCATGGTCGCGGTGAGCTGCTCGATGGCCTGGATGTAGTCGACGATCTCGTAGTCCGCGGCCCGCGGGTCCGTGACCTGGAAGAACAGCACGGTGTCGATGAGCACGACCAGGTTGTCCTCGGTGATCACCGGCGCGCCCTTGAACGAGACCACCTGCTCGCGCAGGTCGATCGACGCCTTCACCCGGTCCACGAACGGGATGATGAAGTTCATCCCCGGCTCCAGCGTCTTGCGGTAGCGGCCGAACCGTTCCACGTTGCGGGCGCGGGCCTGGGGTATGACCCGCACCGAGCGGACCACCACCAGGATGAGCAGGACGGCGACGACGATTCCGATCAGCAGTTCCGCGAGGGCCATGCTCACTCCCGGGGGTAGACGAGAGCGGTCACGCCCTCGATCTGGATGACGTCAACGGTGGCCCCCGCGGGGATGACGAGGGTCTCGTCGTAGGAGCGCGAAGACCATTCCTCGCCGCCGATGCGGACCCGGCCGCCGTGCCCGTTGGTCTCGCGGAGGACGAGGGCGGTCCGGCCGACCAGCGCGGCCGTTCCGGTGCGCAGGGCGGGCGGTTGTCTGAGGTGCCGTTTGGCGATGGGCCGCACCACGCCGAGCCCGGCCACCGAGACGGCGACGAACGCGAGGATCTGCACCGGGACCGGCAGGCTGACGCCGGCGATCACCGCGGCCGCGGCCGCCCCCACCGCGATCAAGCCCAGGGTCAGCGTCACGGTCATCAGCTCGGCGGCACCGAGCACGACGGCCAGGACCAGCCAGATGATGAGAGCCGCCATGGCCGCTCCGCGTGGTTCCGCAACCGGCGGGCCGCGGCACCCTCCGGGGTGCCGCCGCCTGAGCGCGAACGTGACGTTCGTGCCTCAATTGGAGGGTAACTCCCCCGGCGGCGCGCCGCACTTGTTACGCTGCGCGCACTGCTAGTTGCCCCGGATCGCCGCCCAGGTCACCGATCCACAAATAGGGCAAAAGTTACAATCTGCTGTCCGCCCCGAATGGACATTCCCCCCGCTCTAGACTTTTTTCGATGTAATGCCTCGTAGAGCGGGCGCGTCTGACTTGCAGTCTTCAGGAGGTGGTCGGGTGGAACGTGGTGACGCCGCACCCGACCGTCGCCGGTACGGGCCCGATGGTCGTCCCGCGCCCGACGGCGTTCCGCTGCGCGCCGAGTGGCCCGATCCCGGCTGGTCCGACACGGAATGGGCGGAAGCCGAGTGGCACGGCCCGCGGCCCGACGGCCGGTACGGGGAGCAGCCTGTTCCGCCGGAGGGGTACGCGCCGGAGGGGTACGCACCTGCGCCCGAGGGTTATCCGGATCCGTACGACGGTCCGGCGCCGGAGCGACCGCGGCCGCGCCCGGGTGCCCGGTACCAGGCCGGACGGCGGATCCCGCCGACCATGCAGCGTGGTCCCGGTGGTCCCGGCCCCGGCGGCGCCGGTGGCCCCGGTGGTTTCGGGCCCGGGGCGGGTCAGAATGGCGCCGGACCTGGTGATCCCCGCCGGGCCGGTGGGCCCGGCCCGGGTGGAGCGCGGCCTCGCCCGGGTGAAGCACGGCCCGGCCCCAGCGGGGTCGGTCCCCACGGTCCTGGTCCGAACGGTGCTGGTCCGAACGGTGCTGGTCCGAACGGTGCTGGCGGCGGCTACGGAGTTGGCGTCCCCAACCGGGTCGGCGGGCGGCGGCGGGCCAACGGAGCCGGGGTGCCTGGCTCTCCCACCGGTGGCCCGGGTGGCCCCGGTGGTGCGAGCGGTCCTGGTGGCCCCGATGGTCCGAGTGGTCCTGGTGGCCGAGGAGGCCGCGGAGGTTCGGGTGCGCCGGGAGGTCCAGGCGGGCCCGGGGGCCCCGGCGTGCCGCCAGGACGACGGCGTGGGCCCGCTGGGGCCTATCCGGATGGCGGCCCTCATCCTGGAGCCCGACGGCCGGCGCCCGGACGCCCGGCCGGCCCGTACCCGAACGGCGGCCCGAACGGCCCGTACCCCGCGGGCCCGCACCCCGCAGACGGTGCAGCCGGCCCGTACCCGTCGAGCCGTCCGGCGGACCCACGTCCCGCCAACGGTCCCGGCGGCCCATACCCGGCCGGCCGCCCAGCGAGCTCACGTACCTCGGATGGCCGCGCCGGACCGCGTCCGAACGTTGCCCCGGGTGGCCGCCGCCCGGCCAGTGGCCCGGGCGGCCAGTACCCGGCTGACGGCCGCGCCGCGCCCCAGTACCCGGCCGCGCCGAATCAGCCGTCGCAGTATCCAGGCGGCCAGTATCCGGGTGAGCAGTACCCGCCGGGCGCGTACCAGGCCGATTACAACGGCGGCGGATACGCCGAACCGGGCCACGGGGGACGCGGCTATCCGGAGGCGGCCTACGCGGAAGCCGGATACCCCGAAGCTCAGTACCCCGATGATCGTTACCCGGGGCCGGGCCACCCGGACGGCCGGTATCCCGACCGGGGTTATCCGGACGGCCAGTACCCGGCGGAGGCTTACCCAGATCCTGGCTACGCCGCGCCGGCCTATCGCGACGGTGGCTACGCCGCTGCCGCGCCGGGTCAGAGCTCCGGCGGGTATCCCCGGCAGGCCCCGGCACCGAGCCCCTACCCGCCTGGTCCGTACCCGGCCGACGCATACGCTGGCGCGTCTTACCGGGGTGGCCCCCAGCCGGAAGGCAGCTATCCGGACGGCGCTTACCCGGACGACGGACCGGCCGCCTACGACGGCAGGCCCTATCCGGACGCGGGGTACGCCGAGGGTGGCTACCCGAGCGAGAGCGGCCATGCAGGCGGGCGCGGCCATCAGAACGGGGTGGGCTACCCGAACGGAGCCGGCCACCCGAACGGGGCCAGCCAACCCGGCGGAGCGGCCCACCCGAATGGGGCTGGCTACCCGGGCGGGGCGAGCCGTCCGAACGGGGCCGGCCGTCCGAACGGGGCTGCATACCCAGGCAGGGCTGGCTACCCGAACAGGAACGGCTACCCGAGCAGGGACCGGAACCCGAACGCGGCTGCTTACCAGGGCGGGCCCCCCTATCCGGACGGGACCGCCTACCCGGAGGACGCTGGCCACCCGAACGGGACTGGGTACCCAGGCGCGACCGGCTATCCGGACGGGGCGGCCTATCCAGGCGGAGCGGGCTACGCGGAGGGCGCTGGTTACGCGGACGGGGCTGCCTTCCCGGATGGGGCGGGCTACGCGGGCCGGCCGGGACCGGTTACCGGGGGCGAATGGCTTCGCGGTCCGGCCGGGTCTGATGGCCCTGGCGCACCGGCCGACCCGGACGGGCCGGGCGGCCTGCCCGTGGGTGGCGTCAACCCGCTGGACCCCGACGGTCTCCTGGGACCCGGTGTGCCAGGCGGCTTCAACAGCCTCGGTGGTCCGCTGGGCCCCGGTGTCCCGCCGGGCCCCGGCCGCCCCACCGGCCCCCGGTTCGTGCTGCAGGGGCAGGCCCTCCCGGCCGAGGCACCGGTCCGGCCGGGCGAGGCTCCGGCGGCGCCCGCGGGGCGTACGGTCACGCGGGGACCAGGCCTCGACCAGCCGGTCAAGCCGGGTGCAGCGGTGGCGCTGCTGAAGGAGCCTGATCCCAAGCCACGGACCAGGACGCCGCAGGAGCAGCTGGAGGAGTTCGCCAAGGACCTGCGGGACCTCCGGACCAGAGCCGGGCTGGGCTATCCCGAGATGGCCGAGCTGTCGCACTACACGATGAAGACGCTGGCCTCGGCGGCGGGCGGCCTCAACCTGCCGACGCTGCCGGTGACCATGGCCTACGTGGGGGCGTGCGAAGGCAGCATGCCCGAGTGGGAAGACCGCTGGCACCGCCTGGCCGACGCCATGAAGTCGGCCACCGCCGCGCCGGGGAATCCCGACGCCGGTGAGCCGGGCGGTAGCGCGGATGCGGGAGACGCGAGTGGTGGCCCGGGCGAGCGGGACTCGCGCGGTGGACGGGACGCTCGGGACGGGCGTGACGCTGATGACCGGGGCGAAGCGCGGGATCGGCGGAAGGGCCAGGGCCGGCGTAACTCGCAGGACCGTCGGGGCCCGCAGGACCGGCGTACCTCCGAGGATCAGCCCGACGGGCGCAGCGAACATGACGCCCGAGACGGCGGTGGCGGCAGCGACGTGTGGGACGTGAGTGGTGCTGAGCAGCGCGGCTCCGGGGACGGACGGGATCCGCAGGCCGCCAGCGACTCGCGGGACGGCCGTGACGCGCGAGGTGGGCAGAGTGACCCGCGGGACGGCCGTGACTCGCGGGATGAGCGGGGTGAGCGGGTGGGGGCGCCGGGGGCGCCGGGACGGCCGGCGGCGTGGCCGTCGCAGGTGGCTTCGCCGCCTTCGGCTCCGGAGGGCGGGCCCGAGCGGCCTGCGTCCGAACAGGCACCAGCGGGATCGGCCGATGAGCAGGTGTACGTGATCACTTCGGCGGCGCCGCGGCGCCCGTACCGCTGACCGTGCGCTTAGCGGCCGGCGTGGAGATCACCTCGCTCGGGTACCGGACAGACCTGATGATGCGGCGGCTGGAAGGCAGCGAGATCGCCGACTTCGGCGACCACGTGGCGGTGCGCAGCCCCGGTCATCCCGGGTTCTGGTGGGGCAACTTCGTGCTGCTGCCCCGGGCACCGCGGCCGCGGGAGGCGGCGGGCTGGCTGGCCCGGTTCGCTGAGGTGCTGCCGGATGTCCAGCACGTGGCGATAGGCGTCGACGCCGGCGACCGGGCGACGGCTGAGCGGTCGGGGTTGCCCGAGGCTGGCCTGCGGCTCGAACAGAGCACCGTGCTCACCGCGACCACCGTGCACGAGCCACCACACGTCAACCGGGCCGTGGAGTACCGGCCGCTGGCCGGGGACGCGGACTGGCAGCAGTCCCTGAACCTGCGGCTCGCGGCCGACGACAGCGGCGGCGCCGCCACCCGGGCGTTCGACGAACAGCGGACCGCCGACGCCCGGCGGGTGAGCGAGCACGGCCACGGCGCCTGGTTCGGCGCGTTCGCGGACGGGCACCTGGCCGCACAACTGGGCATCTTCTCCGACGGCAGTGGGGTGGCCCGCTACCAGAACGTGGAGACCGACCCGGAGTTTCGCCGGACCGGCCTGGCCGGCACGCTGGTCTGGCAGGCGGGCCAGTGGGCCCTGGATCGCCTGGGCGCACACACCCTGGTCATCGTGGCCGACCCGGAGGCGGGAGCGATCCGCGTCTACCGTTCGGTCGGTTTCCGTGACGCCGAGACCCAGATCGCCTTTCAGCGGCCGCCGTACGCAGTGGGGTAGGAGGGGCGGGCCGCGGGCTGATTACAGGTCGGCGGTGCCGCGGAGGCAGGTGACGGTGCCGCCGCCGACCCAGATGGTGCCGCTGTCGTCGCGGGAGATGTGGACTCGTCCGCGACGGCCCATGGCGGTGCCCTGGCTGGCGACGTAGGGGGCGGTGGCGCGGCCGGACTCCAGCAGCCAGCCGGCCAGCGACGCGTTCAGGCTGCCGGTCACCGGGTCCTCGCCAAAGCTGCCGAGGGCCGGGCTGAAGGCCCGCACCTCGAACGCCTCCGGGGAACCGGGCGGGTAGGGGCCGACGACGCCGATGTCGAGGTCGGAGACGCCGGGGCGGACGGCCAGCACCGCGTCGGCGCTGGCCAGCAGGACAGCCACCCAGCCGGGGCCGTTGTCGACCCACTGGGCGTCGACGACGTGGGTCGGGTGCAGGTTGAGCACGTCGACCAGGTGGAGCAGGGTCGGCTGGTCGACCGGGCCGGAACGGATCAGGGGCGGGGCCGCGAAGGCCAGGGTGCCGCCGTCGCGGCGCAGTTCGATCAGGCCGGCTTCGCACTCCTGGACCACGGTGCCGTCACGGTGCGGGGTGCCGCCGTGGGTCAGCCAGGCGTGGCAGGTGCCCAGCGTCGGGTGGCCGGCGAACGGCAGCTCCCGGCTGGGGGTGAAGATCCGGACCCGGTAGTCGGCCGCGGCCGCCTCCGGCGGGAGGATGAACGTGGTCTCGGACAGGTTCGTCCACTGGGCGAAGCGCTGCATGTCGTCGGTGCCCAGGCCCTTGGCGTCGACGACGACGGCGACGGGGTTGCCCAGGTAGGGCTCCTCGGTGAACACATCAACCTGGCAGAAAGGACGCTCCATAGCCCCGAGTCTGGCACGCGCCGCCGCCGGTCAGCGAGGGATTAATCGGCGACCTTTTCTCAGTAGAAAATCAGTGGGCACGGGCGGAAAGCGGCCCTACGGTCGCGGCCGGTCCGGCGGTGCGGGCGGTCTGGCGGTGGGGAGGCGCGCCGGCGTGGGACAATGAGCGCGTGGTGGTGCCGGCGGACAACCATGTCCACTCCGAGTGGTCTTACGACACCACTGATCAGGCGTCGATGACCGGGGCGTGCGAGCGCGCGCTCTACGTGGGCGTGCCCGCGATCGCGTTCACCGAGCACCTCGACTTCACCCGGTGGGGCCCGGGCGACCCCGGGCGGGCCCGGGGGCTGGAGCCGCGGCACCGGAGCCGGATCGCGCCGCTGGACGTGACCGGTTACCTGGCGGCGATCGAAGACTGCCGCCAGCGCTTCCCCGACCTGCGCATCCTGTCCGGGGTCGAGACCGGTGAGCCGCACCTGTTCGCGGCCAGCGCCAGCGCGGTGGTCGGCCACGGCCGGTTCGACCGCATCCTCGGCTCGCTGCACGCCGTGCCCGCGCGGGGGCACCTGGCCGGGCTGCCCGCGATGTTCGGGATGTACGGCCCGGACGAGGTGCTGCGGCGGTACTTCGCCGAACTGCTGAAGCTGGTGCAGGGCAGCGACCTGTTCCAGGTGCTGGCCCACCTGGACTTCCCGCGCCGCTACTGGCCGCCGAGCGCCGGCCCGTACCAGGAGAAAGAGTTCGAAGACGAGTACCGTGCGGTGCTGCGCGCGCTGGCCGAATCGGACCGGGCGCTGGAAGTCAACACCAAGAGCCCGCTGGCCTCGGTCGAACTGCTGGGCTGGTGGCGCGACGAGGGCGGCCGGGCCGTGTCGTTCGGCAGCGATTCGCACCAGGACTGGCGGATCGGCGACCGGTTCGACGTGGCGGTGGACGTGGTGGAGGCGGCCGGGTTCCGGCCGGGCCACGACCGGTACGACTTCTGGCGCCGGTAGGTAAGCCGGCCAGCAAGAGGGCACCGGGGAAGGCGCTGGCGATTTCGGCGTTGTGAACAACTATGAGCCTGAAGGTACGGATTGGCATCGCCCTCGGCCCCTGGGCCGACGCGGCCCGGTACTCGGCGTCGGTCGACCGGCTCGAGGAGCTGGGCGTTGACTCGCTGTGGATCTCGGAGCTGGTGTTCGGATCCCTGGTCGAGCCGTTCATCGGGATGGCGCACGCGCTGGCCCGCACGAACCGGCTGAAGGTCGGGACCGGGGTGGCGATTCTGCCCGGGCGTCATCCGGTGCTGGTGGCCAAGCAGCTGGCCAGCCTGGCCGCGCTGGCCCCGGGCCGGGTGCTGCCCGCGTTCGGGCTGCAGCCCGCCCGGGCGGAGGAACGAGCCCTGTTCCCGGTGCCGCCCGGTCGGCGGGCGGCGGTGTTCGACGAGTCGCTGGAACTGCTGCGGCTGCTGCTGCGCGAAGAAAGCGTCTCGTTCACGGGGCAGTACTTCACGGTGGAGGGGGCCAGTGTCGGGCCGTTGCCCGCCAAACCGCTCGACATTTGGACCGGGGGTAGCGCGCCGGGGGCGTTGCGGCGGACCGGGCGGCTGGCGGATGGGTGGCTGGGTTCGTTCCTGACGCCGGCGGAAGCGGGGGCGGCGCGGGAGACGATTCAGGCGGCGGCGGCCGATGCGGGGCGGGAGATCGAAGAAGACCACTTCGGGATCAGCTTGGCCGTGGTGACTGGGTCGGGCGGGGCTGGCGGGTCGGGTGGGGCTGGCGGG
>Ga0209112_10000198_pt1 | contig 11027 bp, 11 predicted proteins | sample TexAe_OM3H0_O3_FD_187947 | JGI IMG/M metagenome (GOLD analysis project Ga0209112, IMG submission 187947) | Forest soil microbial communities from Davy Crockett National Forest, Groveton, Texas, USA - Texas A ecozone_OM3H0_O3 (SPAdes) (version 2) | ecosystem: Environmental > Terrestrial > Soil >...
GCTCGGCGGCGGCCTGCGTATCGCGATGTCCACCCTCAACAGCGGCCGGATCATGATCGCCGGCCAGGCCATCGGGCTGGCTACGGCCGCGTTCGAGCACGCCAGTACCGAAGCCGTCCACCGGTCGACGTTCGGCCGCCCGATCATCGAGAACCAGGGCATCTCCTTCCGCCTCGCCGACGTCGCGACCAGGCTGAGCGCCGCCCGCGCCCTGACCTGGCAGGCCGCTCACGCTGGCCCGGATTCCAAGCCGACCCGGGCCCTCGCCTCGATGGCCAAGCTGTTCGCGAGCGAGGTGGCGCACGATGCCGTGGACCTGGCCGTGCAGGTCTACGGCGGGGACGGTTACTGCAAACCGAATCCGGTGGAGCGCATCTACCGTGACCAGCGCATCGCCGAGATCTACGAAGGCAGTTCGGAGATCCAGCGCCTGACCCTGGCCCGGTCGATCGCCGAGGCCGCCCGCGAGCACGTCTACGAACCGCTGGAGCGGGCGGCCACCGCCTACGGCCACAACGCCAACTGGTGAGCCGCCGGCCGTGACCATGCCGGCCGGCCTCTGACATCACAACCGAAAGGACCGGGATGAGCTGGGATTTTGAGACGGATGAGGATTTTCAGCGGCAGCTGGACTGGGTTGATGAGTTCGTCCGCGAAGAGGTCGAGCCACTGGATTACGTGGTGGGGCATCCGCTCGACATGACCGATCCGGTGCGGCAGGCGCTGATCCCGCCGTTGCAGGCGAAGGTCCGGGCCGAGGGACTGTGGGGATTTCACCTGAGCACAGAGCTCGGCGGTCGCGGGTTCGGGCAGGTCAAGAACGCGCTCCTCAACGAGATCCTGGGCCGGGCCCGCTGCGCGCCGGTGGTGTTCGGTAATCAGGCACCGGACAGCGGCAATGCCGAGATCATCGCCCACTACGGCACGGCAGCCCAGAAGGAGCAATATCTGCAGCCGCTGCTCGACAACCAGATCGCCTCCTGTTTCGCGATGACCGAGCCGCAGGGCGGTGCGGATCCACTGGTGATGAAGACGCTGGCGGTCGCTGATGGCGACGAGTGGGTGATCAACGGCTTCAAGTGGTTCGCCTCGCACGCCCGGTTCGCGTCGTTCCTGATCGTGATGGCGGTGACCGACCCGGACGCGGCGCCGTACAAGCGGCAGTCGATGTTCATCGTCCCGGCCGGCACGCCGGGGCTGGAGATCGTCCGTAACGTCGGGGTCGGGTACGAGCGAGCGGATGAAGGCGCGCACGGTTACCTGGAGTTCAAGGACGTGCGGGTGCCGAAGGAGAACCTGCTGGGCGAGCGGGGCGGCGGCTTCGTGGTCGCCCAGACCCGGCTCGGGGGCGGCCGGGTCCATCACGCGATGCGCACGCTCGGCCTGATCCGCAAGGCGTTCGACATGATGTGCGAGCGGGCGGTGTCGCGGCATACTCAGGGCGAACTGCTCGGCGACAAGCAGATGGTGCAGGAGATGATCGCTGATTCGTGGGCGGACATGGAACAGTTCCGGCTGCTCGTGCTACGTACGGCGTGGCGGATCGACCGGTACAACGACTACCGCCAGGTGCGGGCCGACATCGCCGCGGTCAAGGCACTGATGCCAAAAGTCCTGCATGACGTGGCCAGCCGGGCGCTGCAGGTGCACGGCTCGCTGGGGGTGTCGAACGAGATGCCGTTTTCCGAGATGCTGGTGGAGTCCTACCACATGGGCCTGGCCGACGGCCCGACCCAGGTGCACAAGGTGACCGTGGCCCGGCAGATCCTGCGCGGATATGAGCCCGCGCCGGGGCTGTTCCCCACCGGTCACCTGCCCGCTCAGCAGCGGGTCGCGCTGGCCCGCTACGCCGACGTGCTCGAACGCCACCTCGAGCAAATCTGAGCTGACCCGGCGCGCCCGTCCGCCGCCAGTCAGGCGGCCGTCAGTCAGCGAAGGCCGGCAGCAGGTCGTACTGCTCGATCGAACTGCCGAGGATCCGGAAGCCGCCCGTGTCCCGGATCTCGCCCAGGTGGGCGGCCACCTCCTCGGCGCTGAGCGACCGGCTCGAGTAGCCCGGGACGGCCGCGGTGAACAGCCGGGCGACCCGGCCGCCGCCGGCGGCCAGCGTCTCGCCGTGCAGCTCGCAGGAACGATGGGCCAGATAGGCCACCACCGGTGACACGAACGTCGGCTCGAGCAGGGTGAGATCCAGCTCAGGATGCTGGTCGAAGTAGCCTTTGGCCAGCCCGGTCGCGGCCACCGGAGCCAGCGCGTTGACCCGGATGTCCCGGTCCCGGTTGTCGAGCGAAGCGGCCCGGGTCAGGCCGACGATCCCGGCCTTGGCCGTAACGTAGGGCGCCGAAGCCGGCGCTCCGAAGACACCGAGCGCGGACGTCGTATTGATGACCCGGCCGTAATCCTGCTCGCGCATGTGGCCGAGCGCGGCCCGCATCGTCCAGAACATCCCGTACAGATGGACGGTCAGGGTGTCCAGGAACTGACTGGTCAACGTCTCCTGCACCGCCCCGGTCCCGCCGGCTCCCGCGTTGTTGACCAGGACGTCGATGCGGCCGAACGCGGCCACCGTCTGCTCGACCACCCGGGTCGCCTCGGATTCCACGCCGACGTTGCCGCCGACGGCGATCGCCGTGTAGCCGTCGCCGCGCAGCTCCGCGGCGACAGCCTCGGCCAGCGGGACGCCGTCGGCGGTCACGGCGATGTCGTTGATCGCCACCATGGCCCCCCGGCGGGCCAGCTCACGGGCGTGCGCCCGCCCCAGGCCGGCGCCGGAGCCGGTTACCAATGCGGCCTGATGATCGAAGCGCAGTTCAGCCATGCTCATGAACCTTCTCGGATCGAGGGAGTTGGCGCCCCTGGGTGATGTGGTTCTCGGTGGGGGTGACGTCGCCGGTGTCGGCGAGCTCGTCTATCGCGCGGACCTCATCGTCGGTCAGCTCCCACTCGCTGCCGGCCACGTTCTGCTCAAGCTGCCCGACGTTGCTCAGACCAGTGATGACCGTCCCAACGAACGGCTTGGCGATGAGCCAGGCCAGTGCGAGCTCGGTGAGCGTGTGCCCGCGTTGGGCAGCGAAACGGGCCAAGGCGCTGACGATGGGCCAGTTCCGCTCGGTGTTCATCGCCCCGACGATGACGCTGCCGGCCGCGCCCCGCGTGCCGCGAGGAGGCTCGGTGCCGGGACGGTACTTCCCGGTCAGAACGCCGCCGGCCAGCGGGTGGAACGGGATAAGGGCCACGCCGTAGCGCTGGCAGGCCTGCGCGAGCTCGTGCTCCGGACGCCGGTAGAGCAGGCTGTAGTGGTTCTGCACGGTGGCGAAGTTCGCCACGCCGAGGCTCCGGGCCCGCCCGGCCGACTCGGCCAGGCGCCAGGACGCGTAGTTCGAGGCGCCGTAAGCGCGGATCTTGCCCGCGTCCACCAGGCCGGCCAGCGCGGCGAGCAGCTCGTCGGTGCCGATAACGTCCGAAGGCAGGTGGACCTGCAGCAGGTCGATGCGGTCAGTCTGGAGCTTGCCCAGGCTCTCGTCGCACTGCGCCCGGATCCGCTCGACCGGGTCGCCGTCGAGATCCATGAAGTTGAACTTCGTGGCGACCACGGCCTCATCACGCCGCCCGCGCAACGCCGCGCCGACGTAACGCTCGGACTCGCCGCGGCCGTACCCGATCGCCGTGTCGATGAAGTTGATGCCCCGGTCGAGCGCGGCGTGGATGATCTGCGTCGTGGTCACCGCGTCGATGCGGGGCGGCCCGAACGTGTTGCCGCCCAGCCCGAGTACCGACACCTCCAGTCCGCTGCGTCCGAGCGGGCGGGTCTTCATCCCTGCCGCCCGCCGATCCCCATCGCCGCCGACAGCGACCGCGGGTCCCGGGTCGGCCACTGGCCGCGCTCGACGGTCTCCACGAACGTGCGCACGACCCTGTTGTAGATCTCCGGCTCCTCCAGGTTCAGGGCGTGCCCGGAGTTGGGCAGGACCAGCAGCCCGGCCGGGCCGATCGTTCGCTTGAGCAGCAGGCCCGGCTCCAGCACGGCTTCGTCCTCATCACCGTTGAAGATCAGCGTCGGCGCCGTGATCGTGCGCAGCTCGTCAGCGATCTCATACAGCGACGGCCGGGACTGCTGCACCCCGAGCACGGTCAGGGCCATTCCCTCGGCCGAGTGCTCACCCAGCTGGCGCACGAACTCGGCCCAGGCGACCGGGTTTTTACGCTTCAGCTGGATGCGGCTGGGGCCCAAGGCAAGCTTTTCCGCCACGGCCGGTGACCCGTCCCGCCGGAACGATTCGGCGACGGACTCGGTCTCGGTCAGGAACGCGGCCCGATTGGCCGGGTTCGCGCCGGAGCCGGCGCTCGACACCAGCAGCGAGCGGACCCGGTCCGGATAGCGGATCCCCAGCTGCAGCGCGCAGAAGCCGCCCATGGACAAGCCGACGATGTGGGCCCGGTCGATGCCGAAGCCGTCGAGCACATCGATCGCGTCGTCGGCCGCCCGGAGGTAGGAGTAGCCGGACGGCTCCGGCGGCACGTCCGATGGCGGATAGCCCCGTGCGGAGTACGTGATGCACTGGTGGTCCGTGCTCAGGACGGCTGTTTGCTCCGCCCAGGTGCGGTGATCAGCCGCGAACTCGTGGATGAACAGAATTGGCGGCCCGGACCCTTCGCTCTCCGCGTAGAGGATGAAACCGTCGGACGTGGTCACGGACGTCATCACGGCACCTTTCGTCGCTGGGCATCTGGTCGTCGCTGGTGTCTGGCCGCCGGAGTGTGCGGTTACTGCGCTGCGCGGTGGATGCTGGCCCGGATCCCGGCGATGGCGGTGTCGTCGCCCATCATCAGGTCAGCGAGGTAGGACGCGGTGGCCGCGGCCAGGTCGTCGACATGCAGATCGACCAGGCCGATGGCCGCGGCCCGTTCAGCGCCGATCCGCTGCGCAGTGAACAGGAAGTGCGCCGCCCGGCCCGACCCGACGAGTTCGACCAGCCGGCGGATCGTCCACTCGTCGTAGACGATCGCGTGCCGCACGGCCGGGATCGCGAAGCTGGCCTGCGGACCGGCGATCCGGACGTCGCAGGCCAGCGCGATGTTGCACCCGCCGCCGATGCACAGGCCGTCGATCGCCGCGAGCGTCGGCCGCGGGAAGTCGCGCAGCGCGGCGAAGGCGGCCAGCGCGATCTGCTGGTACTCGGCCGCGACCGCCGCGTCGGCGTGCTTCACCGAGGCCAGGTCGGCGCCGGCGCAGAACACGCCGGGCAGCCCCGATACGACCAGCGCTCGAACTTTGGGGTCGTCCGCGGCCGCGCGCAGCTGGGCGGTCATCGCGATCCACATATCGCGGCTCACCGCGTTGCGTTTCTCCGCCCGGTTGAGCTGGATCGTCGCCGCACCGTCATGGACATCGAACCGGACCTGATCAGTCGCGGCGGTCACCACATCTGCCTCCTGTCGTCCCTGGCCAACTCTTGTAGCTGCGCCGCAGCCGGGCCAGCGGCGGTTCCAGGGTCCGGAACCGCCGTGATCTCTGCGCGGCGAACTGCGTTTCACTGTCCATGGTCCGGCGAGCCGCGCCCGCCGCCACCGGATGGCTACCTAAGGAGCTCCCGTGTCGTTGCCGAACGAGTCCGCTCAGGCCGATGCCACCAACGGCCGTTACGCCAGCCCGAAACCGTCCTTCGACCTCGAACCGCAACTCGACGTCGTCGACACGCAGGTCCACGTGTTCAACCGCCTCGGTACGTCCGGCCGCCCGCTGGACCTGCCTGCCGCCCTGGGCGCCATGGATGCGCTCGGCGTCACGTCAGTCATCATCGACGAGTTCTGGTCCCCGGACGCGGACGGCCATACGCTGCCCGGGCACGCCGTCGCCGGGGGCAGCTTCCGGCCGACCTGCCCGGGGGCCGAGCTCGCGTCGATGCTGTACCCCGACCGGTTCTCGATCATGCTGCGGGTCAACCACGACGACCCGGGGTTGGACGCCATCTTGTACTCATTCGCGGCCAAGCCCGGCGCCCGGGCCATCCGGCTCGACGCCCGGACCCCCGCGCAGATCGCCGCGCTGCGCTCCGGCGGATTCGAGCGAGCCTTCCACAACGCGCAGCGCCTGGGGCTGGTCGTCTGCGTGCTCTCCTACGGCCAGGCACCGCAGCTGGCGCCCTACCTGGAGAAGTTCCGCAACGTCACGGTGATCCTGGATCACTGCGGGCTGGTCGGCATTGACCCGCCGGAGGTGCTGCGGTCCCGTGACGAGGGCGTTCCCGAGCCACCGCCGCCGTGCAGTTTCGAGGATCTCCTCGACCTGGCCGACCTGCACCCCAACCTCGCGCTGAAATGGGTACACGGACCGCGGGTGTTCGCTGACCCGTCGTACCCGTTCGAGTCGGTCACGGCCCAGCTGGGGCGGGCGGTGAAGGTGTTCGGCCGGGAGAGGGTCATGTGGGGGAGCGACACCACCGCGGTCGCGCCCGGTTTCTACACCTGGGCCCAGGCGTTGTTCTATGTCCGGCACGCCAGCACCTTGTCGGCCGAGGACAAGGAGTGGGTGCTCGGGAAGAGCGCGCGGGCCCTGTACGGCTGGCCGCGATGAACGGCGGGCCCGCGCCTGAGTCCGGCCCCGGCCCACTGGGCGGGGTGCTGGTGGTAGATCTGTCCCGGGCACTGGCCGGGCCCCACGCGGCCATGATGCTCGGTGACCTGGGCGCGCGGGTAATCAAGGTGGAATCACCCGGTCGCGGAGACGATTCCCGGTCGTGGGGACCACCATTTGTGCCCGGCCGCGACGGCGAGCGCCACTCGACGTATTTTCTCTCCTGTAACCGCAATAAGGAGTCGATCGCTCTCGACCTGAAGAGCGCCGACGGCCGGAGTGTGCTGACCGGGCTACTGCGCCGGGCCGACGTCCTGGTCGAGAACTTCCGTCCCGGTGTCCTTGATCGGCTGGGCTTCGGCGTCGCGGCTTTGTCCGAGCTCAACCCGCGACTGGTTGTCTTGTCCATCACCGGTTTCGGCCACGACGGGCCAGCGGGCACACGGGCCGGATACGACCAGATTGCTCAGGGTGAGGGCGGTCTGATGTCCCTCACTGGCCCGGACGCCGGCCACCCGACCAGGGTGGGGGTACCAATCGGCGACCTGCTGGCCGGGATTTACGGCGCTTACGGCGTGGTGTCGGCACTTTACGAGCGGGGGGCGACGGGCCGGGGTCGCGTGGTCCGGACGAGCCTGCTCGCCGCGATCGTCGGGGTCCACGCCTTCCAGGGAACGCGCTACACGGTGGCCGGTGAAGTGCCGGAGCCGACCGGCGGCCATCACCCCTCCATTTGCCCCTACGGCCTGTTCACCAGCAGCGACGGATATGTCCAGATCTCGGTCGGCAGCGAGAGCCTCTGGCGGCGTTTTGCCCCGGCGTTCGGCGTCGACCGGCCCGAATGGCTCAGCAACGAGGACCGGGTCGGCGACCGGGACGCGGTGATCGCGGCGATCAACCACGCGTTCGGCCGGTTTACCAGCAAAGAGCTGCTGTCCGAGCTGACCGGGCTGGGTGTGCCCGCCGGCCAGGTGCGCAACCTGCGCGAGGTCTACACCTGGGAGCAGACCCGTTCCCAGGGTCTGCTGGTCGATGTCAACCATGCCGCTCTGGGCCCCATCACGCTGCCCGGGTCGGCCATCCGGTTCGATGATCAGCCCTTCGCGGGCGGGCGCGCACGCCATGAAGCTCCGCCGGTCCTCGACCAGCACGGCCCGGCGATCCGGGCCTGGCTGGCCGCCGACGGCCGACCGGATACCGGTGGCTCAGCCTTACCAGGACGAAACCTCCGGGATGATCTCCTGTCCCAGTACCTCAAGCGGCGCGAGTGACGCGACGCCCGCGACCGACCCGTGCACGGCGGTGAACCCCAGCTCGTGCAGTCCGCGCAGCTGGTCGAGCAGCTTCTTCGCACCATCGGCGTCATCCACGCTCAGGCTGGTGGTCGCCGTCTTCTCGATCGAGTCGTACGGGCGCCCTTCACGGTCGCAGTGTTCGCGGAGCACGTCGAGCTTGTGAGCCACGTCGGGGCGGGCGAACAGGTTGCACGCATCGGCGTACCTGGCTACGAGCCGCAGGGTTTTCTTTTCCCCGCCGCCCCCGATCATGATCCGGGGCCGCGGCTGGGACAGGGCCTGCGGGCGGTTCAGGGTGCTGGCCAGCGAATAGTGGCGGCCCGTGTAGGGACCTTCGTCCTCACTCCACATCTGCAGGCAGATTTGCAGCGCTTCCTCGAGACGCTCGAAGCGTTCGGCGGTCGGCGCGTACCCGAGGCCCAGGCCGGTCGCTTCCTCCTCGTTCCAGCCTGCCCCGAGGCCCAGCCACGCCCGGCCTTTTGACAGCACGTCCAAGGTGGTCATCGCCTTGGCCAGCAGCCCCGGCGATCGGTAGGTGACGCCGGTGACCAGCGTGAACAATTCGAGGTTGGTGGTGCAGGCCGCCACATAGCCCAGCGTCGTGTATGCCTCCAGCATGTCGTGGTCTTTAGGGCCCACGGTGGGGATCTGCCAGAAGTGGTCCATAACGGTCAGCCGCGAGAACCCGACGTCTTCGGCGGTCGCCGCGATGCTCGTGAGCGTGTCCGCGATGGCGGCGGGGCCGTCGGGCCAGGTGAAGTTGCTGACATGCAGGCCGAGCTTCACAGTTGCTGCCTTTCGGGTAGCTGACTACCAATACAGGCCTAGTTAATACTGGCCGGCGGGTCCGGAGCTGGCCGTGTTCCAGCCGATGGACCGCCGCGGCGCGCCGTCAAGCCATCCTGCCTAGCGTGCACCTATGGCGTCAGTCCTGACCGTCGAGGACACCGGGTCGGCTCGCGTGCTGACCCTCAACCGGCCGAAAGCGCGGAACGCGCTCAGTCGCGAGCTGGTCGTGGCGCTGCACGACGCCCTCCGGCAGGCCGACGCCGACCCGGCGGTGCACGCCGTGGTCCTCACCGGGGCCGGCTCCGCATTCTGCGCGGGCGTCGACCTCAAGGAGGCCGCGCGGGACGGCGAGCGCTACTTCGGCGTGTACTCGACGCATGACTGCATCAGCCAGGTCGCGGCCATGCGTACTCCGGTCATCGGCGCGATCAATGGCCCGGCGTTCACCGGCGGGCTGGAGATCGCGCTCGGCTGTGACTTCCTGGTCGGATCACACGAAGCCGTCTTCGCCGACACGCACGTGCGCGTCGGTGTGCTGCCGCGCGGTGGGCTCACCGCCCGGCTGCCCCTGTTCGTCGGTGCCGCCCGCGCGCGCCGCATGTCGATGACCGGTGAAATCGTCGGCGCCGCCGAAGCGCTCCGGGTCGGCCTGCTGACCGAGATCGTCCCGCCGGGGCAGTTGCGCGATCGCGCCATTGAGCTGGCCGCCCGGACCGCGGAGGCCGAGCCGCGTTTGATGCTGGCCATCAAGCAGGCCTACGTCGAGGGCGCGGCCCCCGTCGTCGAACCGGCCCTGGCCGCCGAGCACCGGGTCGCCGACGAGAACCCACCGGACTACGGCGGGATCGACGATCGCCGTCGGCAGGTCATGGCGCGTAACCGGGACCTGCTGCCCAGCCGCCGTCATGAGGGGGGGAGCCGCTAGCCCGAGCGCCCGTTCTGTGGGCTGGAACTCCCACTGCCTTCCGCCCAGACGATGAGCCACGATGGCCGGCAAGTGCCCAGTGAAGGAGATCCATGACTGCCACTGCAGAGATCACGACCACGAAGGTCGCGGTCGGCGACTACGAGTTCCACCTGAATCAGGCAGGCGACCCGAAGAATCCGGCCGTGGTCTTCCTGCACGGATCCGGTCCGGGTGCGACCGGGCTGTCGAACTGGGAACGCGTCCTCGCCGACCTGGGTGACGACTATTTCTGCCTGGCCCCCGACGTCATCGGCTTCGGTGACTCGACCCACCCGGACCCGCCGCCCCAGGGCATCGTCCCGTTCACCCAGCTGCGGGTGGACACGATCCTCGGACTGCTCGACGCGCTCGGGATCGCCAAGGCCAGCTTCGTCGGAAACTCGATGGGCGGGATGTGGTCCCTCGGCATCGTGCGCCAGGCCCCGCAGCGCGTGGAGAATATTGTGCTGATGGGTTCTGGGGGCGCGCCGCTTCCCCCCGGGCCGGCGATCCCGCGCCTGATTGGGTTCTACGCTGACCCGTCGACGGAGTCGATGGCGAACCTGCTCAAGGCGTTCGTGTACGACCCGGCCCTGTTCGGCAACGAGCTGGACGACATCGCCGCCCTGCGCCTGCCTCGCGCGACCCGGCCCGACGTCCGCCGCTCGCACGAGGCGACGTTTGACCTCACTGTCCCGTGGGAGTTCAGCGACCAGGACCTGGCTGACATCACCCAGGACGTGCTGATCGTCCACGGCCGCGAGGACAAGTTTGTCACGTTCGAGGCCGGGCTCTACTTCTTCCAGCGCATCCCGAACGCCCGCCTGTACGGCATCGGCAAGTGCGGGCACTGGACGCAGATTGAGCAGCACGACCGGTTCGTCGCCGCGGTCCGCGGATTCCTCGCGGGTCAGCTCTGACGCGGTCCCGGCCGGACGCGAAGGAGTGAGCCAGCTACGGCTTAAGCAGGTCGCCCTGGTCACCACCGAGCTCGGCGCGGTGCTGGACGATCTGGCGGCGGTCTTCGGCCTGCGGGTTGCGTTCCGGGACCCCATGGTGGCCCGGTTCGGGCTGCGCAACGCCGTGCTGCCGGTCGGAGCCCAGTTTCTCGAGGTCATTGAGCCGGTCCAGGCCGGCACGGCTGCGGGGCGCTATCTCGAGCGGCGAGGCGGCCCGGGCGGGTACATGGTGATCACCCACACCGGGGATCAGAGCGCGTACCGGCAGCGGCTTCCCGGCCTGGGCGTTCGCGTCGCCTTCGAGTTCGAGGCCGGCGGCTTCCGGTGCCTGCAGCTGCACCCGTCCGATACTGGCGGGGCCTTCTTCGAGATCGACGAGCAGGAGTCCAGTCCTCGTCCCTGCAAAAATCCGTACGTCACTCATCGATGCCCCCTGTGCGTTGCGGGCGGCTGACCCCCGCCTT
>Ga0209112_10000199_pt1 | contig 11003 bp, 10 predicted proteins | sample TexAe_OM3H0_O3_FD_187947 | JGI IMG/M metagenome (GOLD analysis project Ga0209112, IMG submission 187947) | Forest soil microbial communities from Davy Crockett National Forest, Groveton, Texas, USA - Texas A ecozone_OM3H0_O3 (SPAdes) (version 2) | ecosystem: Environmental > Terrestrial > Soil >...
GCTGTTCGTTTATTACATGAGGATCCAAATCATCGTGGGATCCTCATTGACTGGGACTTCGATGGCCATCTTCCCACAGTCTCTGTCGATCTGATTCAGATCCAGCAGGTGCTCTGTAATTTGATATCGAATGCGATCGAGGCAATGGAGGGTAGTGGAATTCCTCCAGTTGTTAAGGTTCGGGCAGCCGTGACTGATCAGAACGAGATGCTCATACAAGTGATCGACAATGGTCCTGGAGTCGATAACACGGAATCGATCTTCGATGCTTTCGTGACGACGAAGGAAAAAGGCATGGGGATCGGTTTGGCCGTGTCGCGATCAATCGTCGAAGCGCATGGTGGACGGCTATGGGCTGAGAATAACCCCAGCGGTGGTGCGACGTTCAATATGGCTTTACCTCTTCAGTGAGTAGGACTGCTGTCCCAGTTTGAGAGTGTGACCGAACTGAGATGCTTGATGCTTTAGGGCGCTTCGACGCATTTTGAGCCGGCCGCAGAAGTGAAGAGACTCCCGGACCGAGACGTATGCGCTGAAGAAAACAATCATCGTCACAATAGATAGTATGTTGGCAGGCACCTGCAAAGTTCGGCTCAATACTGGTCGCTTCGACCCTTAACATTAGCCGCAACTACCGTCTTCCTGAAGACTTTGTTGTCTTCGCATGTCATGTCGTATTCGAATGCACCGGTGTTGAGTTGTAGTTCAGCCGACAGTGGCAGGCATTGCGATCCGTTCCACTGCCCCTGGAGCGGCCTGCTCCGTACCCTCCGAAAGGAAACGATGGACAAGATGAACGGCCATTGAACCTTCGCCAACGGCAGAAGCGACGCGTTTCACGCTGCCAGCGCGCGCGTCTCCCACTGCAAAAATTCCTGGCACGCTTGTTTCGAGCAGCAGCGGAGACCTTTCGAGCGGCCACGCACAATCCCCGTAGCCAGCAAGATCCGGTCCGGTGACAATAAAGCCCTTCTTGTCCAGTACGAAGGAATCTGCCAACCACTCCGTGCGTGGCGCAGCTCCGGCCATTACGAACACATGGCGGATGGGACGGGTGCCATTCACTCCGAGCGAGTCATCTCTCCACTCGACGCTCTCAAGGTGAGCGGCACCTCTTAGACCGGTAACTTGGGTGAGATAGTGAATCTCGATCCTTGGGTGCGCCTCAATCCTTCCAATCAGATACTGAGACATGGAGTCGGAGAGCTTTCGCGATCGAACGAGAAGATGCACTTTAGTTGATGACTGGGCAAGACACACTGCTGCCTGGCCAGCCGAATTGCCGCCTCCCACGACGACAACCTCCTCAGATTCGCAGAGTTGTGCTTCCATATGTGTAGCGTTGTAGTAGATGCCCCTTCCTCTAAACGCATCTGCATCCTCAATCGGCAGGCGAGCATACTGTGCACCTGTTGCGATAACAATACTGCGTGTCTCAAATTTCAATCCCGATTCGAGAACCACCTTGTACGGTTGACGGCTGGAGTCGATATGCACCACCGATTGAGCAACCATCAATTGAGCACCGAACTTTTGCGCCTGCGCGATGGAACGGTTGGCAAGCTCCTGCCCCGAAAGCCCGGTGGGGAAACCGAGGTAGTTTTCGATCTTCGAGCTTGACCCCGCCTGCCCGCCCGGTGCTGATTCCTCGATAACAAGCGTCTTTAAACCCTCTGACGATGCGTATACCGCAGCTGCCAACCCGGCTGGACCTGCCCCTATCACCAAAACGTCGCGCACACCCCTGTCGGTGTTGATGTTGAGATCAAGACATGCTGCCAGTTCGGCGATCGATGGGTTCCTCAACACATAGCGGTTGTTACAGTAAACGACAGGAAGTTCGCTGTGCCGAACGGCGAGCCTTACCATCAACTCGTCTGCAAAAGAATCCGTGTCGATATCGACGTACGTGAAAGGATGTGCGTTTCGGGTGAGAAACTCTCTCAACGCGAGGGTTCGTGCTGAACTCTTAGTGCCAAAAAGTACAACATTGCCCTCCCCCAACTGAATCATCAGCAAGCGGCGGGCAACAAATGCCCCCATAAACAAATCTCCTAACTCGGCATCCTTAGCGATCAAAGAAAGGATCCGCTCGCGGCTGACTTCAAGGATGCTACCGTCTCTTGTCACACGCGCCTTCAGTAGGGAGCGTTTCCCCGAAATAACGGACATTTCGCCGGTGAATTGACCAGCTCCGCGAACCGCCAGGATTTTGTCATCCTCCCCTGTCCTGCTGATTGACACGCTACCCTCCAGGACGATGAACAACGGAACATCAGCCTGGGAAGACTCGTAGAGCACCTCGCCGCGTTGAACAGAACGCCATTTTGCGAAAGGTTGTATTCGCTCGATTTGTTCTCGGCTCAGCGTGGGATTGTCGCACATCGTTGTTACCCCTCATTTCTGGTTCCGGCAAGCGTGCCATGCTTCGATCGGCACAGGTACCCCGACGAGGCAAGTCATCAGCAGACATTAGGTATTCCGCATCCATAAGTTGGCTTGCGGTAAGTCGATATGTCCTCGTCTGAAACATACGCGACGATGCAGCGGACGAACACTACATCTTTATGTTGTGGAGGAGATCAACATGTGTCCGCTCGGGTATTCAGCCGCTGGTCACCGCAGATGCTCGTCTTCTTGAACCGTTAGAACCCGACTCGGTCGTGATCGGGCGCAACAGCCGCAGAAGCTGAATGACTGTGAGGACAAAGACACTCCGGGGCATCTCTGCATACTACATATTCATGTAGTGCCCGAATGGGCTGTCTAAAAGCTCTTCCGCGAGTCTGCCCAATATAATGTTTGGATAGCGGTGCGCTCATTACGTCCGTGCACTGGGGTTGTCGTGTCTGTGTAGAACGAGAAAGGCACCCATCAATCGGCTAAATTCCTACATTCCTTGGGAGGTCAACATGGTGCCTACGAACGAGATGGTGTATATCGTCGACGATGATGTGAACGTCGGAGAAGCCTTGTCCACACTCTTGCGCGCAAACGGCAAGCAAGTGCAGATATTTACTTCAGGGGAGGAATTCCTCAACTTTGAACGCCAGGATGCTTGCGCATGCCTGATTCTAGATTTGAAAATGCCAGGGTTGAATGGATTGGAAGTTCAGAAGCTAATCTCCACTCAAACAACGATTCCGGTAATTTTCATTACAGGACGGGGAGACATCCCATCGACGGTGACTGCGATGAAAGGGGGAGCGCTCGACTTCCTCACAAAACCTGTTGATGAGATCACGCTGCTGTCCAGCGTCGAACGAGCATTGGAGCTAGACAGGAAATACCGAAAGAGGGCGCTTGAGCAGGCAAGCTTGATGGCCAGATATCAGACATTGACCCCAAGAGAACAGCAGGTATTGCCTCTATTGGCGAGAGGTCTCCTGAACAAGCAAGCTGCCGGAGAATTGGGAATCACCGAATATACGGTCCAAATACATCGGGGACACATTATGCGAAAGATGGGCGCTGACTCTTTCGCCACATTGGTCAAACTTGCCACCAAGCTAAATCTTCAAAGACAACCGCATCCAAAGAGTGGAAGAGAATGAACCTGCCGAAAATCATTTTCCTGCAGGTGTGATTGAGGGCGGAGGTTGGAATGGGCGAATCAGCCCGCACGATCGCAGTCATCGATGATGATCTCCGTGTTCTCGAATCGCTCGTCAATCTCTTGGCCTCCTGTGGATACAAGGCTGAGGGTTACCGTTCAGCCGAGAAGTTTCTCAGCGTAGACGGCCTGTCCAAGACTTCCTGTATTGTTACAGACGTTGAAATGCCGGTCATGAGCGGACTCGGGCTTCTCCATTACGTAAGGAGCGTTAATAGTCCAGTTCCGGTCGTGATCATTACGGGAAAGCCCTCAGATAACTCCGAAGCCTTCTATTTGGAACGGGGTGCCATCGGCTTTTTCCGCAAACCAGTAGATGGCGACGCACTCGTAGACCTTATCAAGTCGGTTTGCTAAACAATGGGAAGCGTCCGGCCAATCAATACGCTCACTCTCTTCGCCACTTTGCGCGAGCGTAGACAGTTCGCAATTCTGATCGACATTTGAGAGCGAAGTCACTAAGCGGATCTACCTGCTGGTCCAGGACAACAGACTTCATCTGGTCGATACTCATATTCTTTTCGCCATACTTTTCCACTAATTTCTTTACGAAGGCCTCGGCCGCCTGGAGAACGCTCTCCGATGCGAACAGTCTTATCCTGTTGACGAGAGCATACATAGCGACGATTTCATCAAGACTGTCTAGGTTTTGCGCAAGAGCTTTGGCATAACAAGATGTACCATGTCGTATGAACTCCGCGTAGAGTTCTTCCCGTTGCGCGATCTCTCGATTAGTCAGCTCTCGCTGAGTCACGCTTCTTTGAAGAACAAAATTGCTGAGGACAGGAGTTGAGGCGCCTATAATAGAACCGCCTAAGGCTGCCAGAATCCCGGTTAGGGTATTATCCATCAACATTCACCTTCGCATCGAATTCCTGATATACCGGAACCGCGGCACTTACCGCGGCATCTGACCGATCGTCCTCTTCAAGTCCGCTTCTGCCAACGAGACCCCCAAATCTGCTTCGAAGAGTGACGCATTCGCAGACGACAAATCGGCATGAGCCTGGCTGCAGACGGAATTGAGAGCAGCATTCTGCTCGAGCTGACGGTCAGCTAGCCGAGCGGCTTCAGCTCTGACTTTTACTGTCCGTTCGGCGACATCTAATGCCTGTTTAAGATCTACGATTCGGTCGTATGCGGCTTCCACCTCGACCTCGATCTCCGACTGCAGCTTATCTATCGCGACTTCTGCAGACCTCACTTGAGTTCTGGCCTCGCGCAGCTGTGCTTCGCGGCGTCCTCCATCGAAAAGATTGTAGCTAACTGAAAATCCGAAGGTTCCGAAGTTGTGAACAAGAAACGGAACTCCACTCTGATAGCTGTAGCGGGAAACGGCTGTTAAGTCAGGAATGTAAGCGTCCTTAGCGGCGGACAGGGCAGCCTTTGCCTTTTCCAAGCCTCGACGAGCTACTCTCAGGTCTTGATTTTGTCCCAACGCTAAGCGAACTGCTTCTGCTCTCGAGGGTATGTTGATGTTTTCGGCAGCAGTTCCAGCATCCAGATCAAAGCGCGTGCTGACAGGTATCCCGAGGAGATCCGCGAGTTGACGTCGCAGGTCGTCTCCCTGAAGCTTCAATGTTAGGGATTGTTGTTGTGCCTGAAGAATGTTTGCCTCGCTTTGAATCACTACTATCTCCAAGGCGTTTCCACGTTCTACGTCACTGCGGCTTTCCGCACCTTTGACTCTCACTGCTGCTAACTGCTGTTGAGAAGCCTGTAGTTTTTGTTGATTGATCAGGATGCCGTAATAGAGTTGTCGCACCTGTAACTCGACAGCATCTTGTGTCTGATCGAGTTGGGTTTGCGCCACCAGAACATCTTGTTTGGCAGCAATATTCGCCTGGTGGATACGGAACAGCTGAGTGAGTGGTTGTTCCAGGCCAACCCCGCCAGTATAAGCAGTGAGACCACCCTGATCGATGAAGAGCGGCTTTGATGGCACGGGTCCGGTACTCGGAAAATTTCCAAATGCTCCTGTGGGTATCTCAATGCCGGCGAACTCTGTTACGTGAAGCACACTGCCACTTGCCTTTATTTGCGGAAGGTAATCAGACCTCACCTCATCCTTCTTGCTTCGCATCTGATCGACGGAAAGCGAGCGCAGGTGAATAGAATGATTTTGCTTCAGTGCGATGTCCATCGCCTGGTCGAGTGTCAGATGCATGGGTGCATTCTGTTGTCCCATCGCGTTTTGATTTGACGGAAGACCCACCAGAGTCACAGTGAAAAGAAGCCACAGAAGCGCACGGAGTTTCGAGGGCCTGATAAGAGTTGTTATCGTGCTCCGCCCCCGCTGGTTGGGTCCGATACTCATTTCGTCCCCGCATTCGATGCGATGACCTGGTGATATTGCGTCGACACTCGAGACATAAATGCGATGCCCGGCAGCACAAATTGAATAGGCAAATTCCTTAGCACGAAAGTTAGTGTCGGGGGATATAAGGTCCTTGCCTTGAGCGCGCCAATAATGAGCAGCGCAATCACCGAGGGTAAAGAATGGCAAAAAGAGATGAGAAAGGTCACCGCGGTGAAGATCCAGGCGCATGTAAGCAGCACACGACGAGGGCCCAGAAGCCCTCCAAGATAAACAGAAAACGGACCGATAAACATCATCGATGCGTTGAACGATGTATTGATCCAGGAAGCTTCGTCGACTCCAAAATCGAGCGCTCCGCGAATGTCCGCCAGGTCCACGCTCATCAGTCGCCCCGTACAGGTCGCGATCATAGCTCCCAGGAGCACGCCTACAATACCGACGTAGGGATGAGTCGTGAATTTGCGATCACCTTCAGCTCGATTGGTCGCCTGAGAGCTCATTCAGCACCAGCCGATCGATTTTCGCCCCTGCCTGCGTGTACGGTGACTTCAGCCGATAAGCCAGGCCGCAAGCGATCCAGATAGGGCTGCCCCGGGAAGAGGACGATCTTCACTGGTACCCGTTGCACCACCTTGGTATAGTTCCCGGTCGCATTGTCTGGTGGAAGAAGAGCGAACTGCGAGCCGCTTGCCGGCGACAGTTGAGCGACTTTACCGTGGAAGACCCGGCTCGGAAAGGTGTCGACCCGAACGTCGGCTGCATCACCCACGCGCATGTTAGTCAGTTGAGTTTCTTTATAGTTAGCCTGCACCCAGACGTCGCTCCGGACGAGGTCGATCACCTGTGTTCCCGGAGCAACCAATTGCCCCGCTAACGCATGCCGCTCTCCCACGGTTCCTTCGGTTGGAGCCGCGATTCGCGTATAAGCCAGGTTTACCTGGGCCACGACGATCGCTGCTTTCTTCGCTTCGATATCAGCCTTGTACACGTCGTCCTTTGTGTTCAGAGCCTCCCGTTGGCGCTTCGCCGCCTCCAATTGACTTTCGCTGGTCGCAAGCGCACCTTCAGCACGCGCAAGATCTGCTCTGCGCGCCTCAAGCGAACCTCGTATTTGACCTTCCTGCGCTGTGGCGGCTTCCAGTTGTTGATGCGTTGCGGCCTTTGAGCCGAACAGAGCTTCCTGTCTATGGAGTTCGGTCAGGGCTCGATCTGCATCAGGTGAGACAGAAGCAATTCCCGCCTTCGCCCCCTCGATGGCGGCATTGGCTTGGACAATGCCGGCTTTCGCGGCCTCTATCTGCGCATCCTGGATTCTTTTCGCGGCCTGATTATCTTCGAGCGAGGCTTCTGATGCTGCTAAAGCCGCTCTGGCCTCGTCCAGATTCGCGCGATAATCATCATCGTCGAGTTCAATGAGAGTCTGATCAGCTTTGACGCTTTCATAGTCGCCAACATTCACCTTGCGGACGGTGCCAGAAATGCGCGTGCTGAGCGGTATCATGTCCGCTCGCAGATATGCGTCATCAGTCCGCTGCTCGGCGCGGTGGCCGTCCCATTCTGTCCAGTGACCAGCAATAGCGAACAGAAGCCCCGCAGCCACTAGCAAGACAACCAGCGGTATGATCCACGATCTTTTACTCATGTCGAAAGGCTCCACGCTATGGTCGGTTGTTTATTTCTCACCGTCTTTTCCTGAGGCAAACTTCAATGCACTCCGAGCACGCTGCAAGTAGCATCCTGCGCGGGGTCATAAACTGAACTCCAAAGGCCAGATAGATAGACCTGGCGCTGTTGCAGACAGATGACGAGCAGGTCCGCCTTCTCTTCCTTCAGGAATCGAACTACTGCCTGTAATTGTCGGCCCTCTACGATCGCACTTGTTGCGTGAACATCAAGCTCTCTTGCCCGTCGTGTTGCAGTGTCGTGCATTTTGGCTTGGATCCGACTCCGGTCCTCCCTCATAGTCGCTGGCGCGGCAGGATCGGCGACGATTGCGAAAGACGCGTAAGCCGGAAGATCTCCCAAGATGGAGACCGTTCCGAGAGATGCGCTGAAAGAACGGCCAAGATCGATCGCGGCGCGCAGCGCACGTTGGGACTCAGGCAAATCGTTCAAGGCGACAACTATTTTGGAAAACATAGCAACTCAATCGCGGCCGATACGGCTTTTATCGTATGAGTAAGCTTTAGGAGTCGCTATTACATGTTTCTGGTATGTGCTATCTGGACTTACCCGAGACCACCTTCATCGGAGCATTCTTTACGGTTAGGTAACATCTACATGAATTAGAGCCTGGAATTGAAGGGCTTGCGAGCGGCATGTTGCAGATACAAGTGATCGACAGTGCTCCGGTAGTCAGTGATGAGGAAAGCATCTTCGACCCGCCGAGCAGCAAGCGGACTCAATCTCGCAATGCCTTAGCAGGTGCGTCGATCTCTTCCACCTACAATCACACGCGCGTTAGGAGAATAGCCGGCTGATTAGATTCGTCTCCGCTAGATCAAGGACTTCATCTCCCCGGCCGCTAAGCACAGCACGCAACAGATACAAGCCGAAGCCTCTGGCCTGTTCGATCGTGATGGTTGGTGGCATGGAAAGCTCCTGGCGCTGTACTTTGACGTCGAGCAGAGCCGGGCCATCGTGGGCCAGAAGCTGCTTCGTCTTAGCCTGAAGTTCGGCTGCACGCGTAACACGCAAACCAAGAAAGCCACACGACGTTGCGAGTTGCGAAAAATCCGGATCATCCAGATCTGTGCCAAAGTTGACGTAGCCAGCAGCCTTCATTTCCAGTTCGACAAAGGCCAGCGCTCCGTTGTTGAACACGACTACTTTTATGGGCAACTGGTTCTGCTTGGCGGTCAACAACTCGCCCATCAGCATTGCCAACCCGCCATCTCCTGACATGGAAATCACCTGGCGAGAGCGCTTGACTGCCTGTGCCCCACAGGCTTGTGGCAGCGCACATGCCATCGAACCATGGTTGAACGAACCGATCAGGCGACGCCGGCCATTCATGGTGAGATAGCGCGCCGCCCATACGGTTGGTGTGCCCACATCGCAGGTGAATACGGCGTCCTGCGAAGCCAGTTGGTCGAGCGTGCGCGCGACAAATTCAGGACGGAGCGGGCCATCGTCCGTATCGGCTGTCGCCAGATCGTCCAGGCCTTTTCTGGCGGAGGCATAATGCTTCTGGGCTGCCTTCAAATACTCGTCGTTTGACTTCGCCTGGAGGAGCGGAAGCAGCGCGCGGATGGTGCTTCCGACGGTGCCGATCAACGCAACATCAACATGCGTTCGTCTGCCGATCTGTTCTCCACGAGAGTCAACCTGGACGACCTTCGCATCCTTTGGGAAGAACTGCGGATAGGGAAAGTCGCTGCCGAGGATGACGAGCGCGTCTGCATTCTTCATAGCCGCATAGCCAGAGGAGAAGCCCAGCAGTCCGGACATACCCACGTCAAACGGATTGTCGAACTCGATATACTCCTTGCCGCGCAAGGCATGCGTGATCGGCGCATGAAGGGCCTTCGCGAACGCGACGAGTTCCGCATGAGAGCCGGCACATCCGGCACCTGCAAGAATCGCGACACGGCTGGTGCCGTTCAATATCTCCGCCGCTCGTTCCAGAGCCTGGCATGACGGCGTGATCTCCGAATCGTTCTTCAGCAAGCCTATCGCTCGCGCCTGCCAGGAGCAGTGCTCCGTCGCAATGTTGCCGGGCAGAACGATGACTGCGACACTGCGCTTTGCAATGGCGGTGCGCATTGCGATCGGAAGTACCCGCTCCAACTGCCCGGGTTCCGAGATCACAGCGCAATAGTCGCTGCAATCCTTAAACAGTTGCTCTGGATGGGTTTCCTGGAAGTAGGTGGTTCCGAGCTCTGCGCTCGGAATCTGTGCGGCAATTGCTAGCACCGGGACCCGGCTGCGCTGACAGTCGAAGAGACCATTGATGAGGTGCAGATTGCCGGGTCCACAGCTACCGGCACAGACCGCAAGCTTCCCACTCACGTGAGCTTCGGCGCCAGCTGCGAACGCTGCTGCTTCTTCATTGCGGACGTGCATCCACTGAATATCCGGCCGTGTCCGGATAGCGTCCGTTACACCATTGAGAGAGTCGCCCGGCAAACCCCACACCCGTTCCACACCGTTTGCGATGAGCGTTTCGACAAGAACTTCCGCGACTTTAGACATTTTGACCTCCGGTCGTTTCCGATCAGGTAGCCCATATAAACTGCTGCGCTGCTCGAACTCAAGCTACTCCATTTGTTTTGGAGGAGACTGGTATACGCTCGCGGCTCGCGATGCGCAGATGGAGAGTACCGATGGCATCACACCATTGCTAAACCCCTGCGTGATCCCCACCGGAACGAATCTTTAACGCTTTTTCTGACAACACAGAAAATGGCATCGGCTTGTATTCGGCATTTCTCGCTCCATCGTGGAGGCCCATGGAGGCCAGCTTTGGGCTGAAAATAACAGAGCTGACGGTCAAACCTTCAAGTCGCTTTGCCCCTAACGCACGCGAGGCGCATGATGCTCTAACCCAGGAATCTGCCGATCTGCCAGAGTTGCTGTCCACAAGATGACTAGTCCTTTTCTGCGTTTCTTGCGCAAGGCAACCGCGACGATATCAGCAACGCGAGGCTGCAAAGTGACGACAGTACGACGGAGAAAGCGAGAGCCATGAAGACGGAGTGCCTTAGGGTTATCGAGCCTAACGCTGCACCCGCAAACATCGCCACCACCGCTGCAATTCGCCACTGCAAACGGGGATTGGTTCCGTGAGCCAGGGACGAATCCGCAGCAAGGCCCGTAATGGTCAACGTCAGCACTGTCGTTGTCAGGTCTGGAACGGCTAACTTACGTACGGCGGCATTTCTCATCCCCATCGCTATGGCTGTGAAAGCGATCATCGCGTAAAGCCGTAGGAAATGTGGAGATGAAACGACACTATAGCCAAGTGCGGCCAGAGTTGCCCCGACCAAGAAAACAATCTCCAATGCAAAAACCGAACTCGCCGCACGAAGCTGCGCCACTGCGCTTTCGCCAGCCATGATGCGACCGCCA
>Ga0209112_10000200_pt1 | contig 10963 bp, 8 predicted proteins | sample TexAe_OM3H0_O3_FD_187947 | JGI IMG/M metagenome (GOLD analysis project Ga0209112, IMG submission 187947) | Forest soil microbial communities from Davy Crockett National Forest, Groveton, Texas, USA - Texas A ecozone_OM3H0_O3 (SPAdes) (version 2) | ecosystem: Environmental > Terrestrial > Soil >...
GCCAACGCCTTGTCGCACCGCTGCATGTGGTCGGCGAATACCGTTGAGCTGTCCAGTAATTGGGTTCCCATGCCGACCCATTGCGAGCCCTGCCCGGGAAACACGAACACCGTCTTGCCGACCGATTGCGCCCTGCCCACCGCCACACCCGCGCCGGGTTCGGCGGCGGCCACTTCCGCCAGGCCGCGTAGCAGATCCTCGCGGTCGGCGCCCACCAGCACCGCCCGGTGCTCGAACAGCGACCGCGTCGAAACCAGCGACCAGGCCACGTCGACGATCCGCAGCCCGGGGTCGGCACTGACGTGTGTCTGCAACCGCGCCGCCTGGTTCGCCAAAGCGTCGGCCGACCGCGCCGACAGCACCCACGGCGCCGGCGCGTCGTCGCCCGAAACCACGGGGGCGTCCGGCTCCCCGGGGGGCTGCTCGAGAATGACGTGCGCGTTGGTGCCGCTGATCCCGAAGGACGACACCCCGGCGCGACGCGGCCGGTTGCGCTCCGGCCACGGTCTCGGGTCCGCCAGCAGCGACACCGCCCCGGCCGACCAATCCACGTGCGGCGTCGGCTCATCCACGTGCAACGTCTTGGGCATCACCCCGTGACGCATCGCCTGCACCATCTTGATCACTCCGCCGGCGCCCGCCGCCGCCGAGGTGTGGCCCATGTTGGACTTGATCGACCCGAGCCACAGCGGCTGCTCGGCCGGCCGGTCCTGCCCGTAGGTCGCCAAAAGCGCCTGGGCCTCAATCGGATCCCCCAGCGTGGTGCCCGTCCCGTGCCCCTCGACCAGGTCGACGTCGGCAGTCGTCAGTCGCGCGTTGGCCAGCGCGGCCCGGATCACCCGCTGCTGTGCCGGCCCGTTGGGTGTGGCCAGTCCGTTAGAGGCTCCGTCCTGATTCACCGCCGACCCGCGCACCAGCGCAAGGACCGGATGCCCCAGTCGCCGCGCGTCGGCCAGCCGTTCCAGCACCAGCACCCCGACGCCCTCGGAGAAGCCGGTGCCGTCCGCGGCGCCCGCGTACGCCTTGCATCGACCGTCGGCGGCCAGCGCCCGCTGGCGACTGAACTCGATGAACATCGCCGGTGTGGCCATCACCGTCACGCCGCCGGCCAGTGCCAGGTCACACTCCCCGGACCGCAACGACTGCGCCGCCAGATGTATCGCCACCAACGACGACGAACACGCTGTATCGACGGAGACGGCAGGGCCTTCCAACCCCAACGAGTAGGCCACCCGGCCCGATGCCACGCTCAGCGTCGAACCGCGAAGGCCGTAGCGCTCCAGGTTGCCCGGCACCCGGCCCTGACCCCCGTACGAGCCGTGGAAGATCCCGGCGAATACACCCGTGGCCGAACCGCGCAGGGTGACGGGATCAATGCCGGCCCGCTCCAACGCCTCCCAGGACACCTCCAGCAGCAGGCGCTGCTGTGGATCCATCGCCAGCACCTCGCTGGGGGCGATCCCGAAAAACGCGGCATCGAAGTGGCCCGCGTCCGCGAGAAACCCGCCGCACCGGGCATACGACTTCCCCACCGCGTCGGGGTCATCGTCGAACAGCGCCGACAGGTTCCAGCCGCGGTCCGCCGGAAAGGCCGTGACCACATCCCGGCCGTCGATCACCATCTGCCACAGGGCTTCCGGGGAGTCGATGCCACCCGGATACCGGCAACCCATGCCCACCAAGGCCACGGGCTCGGTTGACCCCGCCGAAATCCGGGCGAGGTACTCGTGCGTCTCACGCTTGAGCCGCTCGTTCTCTTTCAGTGCGTGCCGAAGGGCTTTGACGAGCTCTTCCTGATTGCCGTTCATCTGCGCGCGGCCTCCGGGGCGCCCGCCGCGAACCCCCCGCGGCGATCTTGCGAAAGCGCTTGCAGGAGAGGGATATCGAGGAGTCGGGGGCCCAAAAAACTACGCCTCACTTATCCGAAAGGGAATTCACGGACACCCATCAGTGCCAACGCAACAACACGAGTTCGGAACAAAATCCCGGCCCCATCGCGAGCATCAGGCCGGGGCTTCCGCTGGGCGGCGGCTTGGCGAGGGTGTCGCGCAAGACATGCAGGACCGACGCCGACGACAGGTTGCCGATCTCACCGAGGGAGCGCCAGGTCAGTTCCAGCGCTTCCGGGGGGAGGCGCAGAGCCGCGTTGATCGCCTCGATCACCTTGGGGCCACCGGGGTGGCTGACGAAGGCTCCGATGTCGTCGGCGGTGAGGCCGTGAGCGCCCAGGAACGTGGTGACGTCGTCTTCGATGTACTGCTCGACGACGGCGGCCACGTCCTTCGACAGCACGAGCTCAAACCCGGTGGCGCCGACGTCGTAGCCCATGGTCCGCAGCGAGTCCGGGTAGAGGTGGCTGCGCGAATCGATGATGTCGGGTCCGGCGGCGGCCATCCGTTCGGCGCGCCGCTCGCCGACGCCCACCACCGCGGCGGCTCCGTCGGCGAATAAGGCGCTGCCGACCAGACCGGCAAGCGACGGCTTGTATCCGGGGTACGTGAGGGAGCACAGCTCAACCGACACCAGTGCCGCCGCGGCGTCCGGCGCTCCACGCAGGTGATCGTTCAGGCGGGCCACACCGGCCGCCCCGGCGACGCAGCCCAGGCCGAACAGCGGCAGCCGCCGCACGTCGTCGCGCAGCCCGAGCCGCGCGGCGATTCGGGCGTCGATGGACGGGACGGCCAGACCGGTCACCGTCGTCGTGATGAGCACGTCGAGGTCCTCTGGTCGCAGGCGCGCCTCCTCCAGCGCGCCCGACAACGCCTCGCAGCCCAGGTTCACGGCGTTCTCGATAAAGATCCGGTTTGCGATGCCGAAGTCGCTCAGGGTCGGATACTGCTCCAGCGGCAGCACCAGGTGGCGGCTGTTGACCTTGGCGCTGGCGTGCAACTGCCGAACGATGTCTTCGTAGCCCTCGAACTCCGGAATGCTGATGAAGAAGTCGGTGAGCTCTCGTTGGGAGTAACGATGGGGCGGCAATGCACCGAATACGCCGGCGATGACGCTCATTGCTCCCACCCCTTGGTGACGAAAATCCGACCTGAAACGTTCATCCGGATCCAGGTCAGAAAGTCTAGTCTGCCCGGGTCTACCCGGCACAGAGACAGACGCCGAATCATTTGCTGTCGCGCAGCCGGATCCTGAGGTGCTCGGCGCTCGCCAGAACGGCTTCGAGCTGCTCGGCGACCCGGCCCGGCGCGGTGCCACCGCGGGCGTCACGCGACGCCACCGAGCCCTCGATCGTCAAAACCTCACGCACCTCCGAGGTCAACTCGGGGCTGATAGCGGCCAGCTCGTCGTCGGTCAGCTCGTCCAGTCCCACGCCGCGCTGCTCGGCGGCTCGCACGGCGGCACCGGCGGCCTCGTGCGCGGACCGGAAAGGCACCCCCTGGCGCACCAGCCATTCGGCGATGTCGGTTGCCAGCGTGTATCCGGCCGGGGCCAGCGCCGCCATCCGCTCAACGTCGAAGGTCAGGCTGGCCACCAGGCCCGCCATCGCCGGCAGCACCAGCTCGAGCTGGGCCACCGAGTCGAACACCGGCTCCTTGTCCTCCTGCAGGTCACGGTTGTAGGCCAGGGGTTGGGCCTTCAGGGTCGCGAGCAGGCCGGCCAGGTTTCCGATCAGTCGCCCGGACTTGCCGCGCGCGAGCTCGGCGATGTCCGGGTTCTTCTTCTGCGGCATGATCGAGCTGCCGGTGGACCACGAATCGTGCAGGGCGATGTACCCGAATTCCGTCGAGCTCCAGATGATGATGTCCTCGGCCAGCCGCGACAGGTCGACGCCGATCATCGCGAACACGAACGCCGCTTCCGCGGCGAAGTCGCGGGCGGCGGTCGCGTCGATGGAGTTGTCGGCGGCGGCCGCAAAACCCAGCTCCGCGGCGATCGCGTCCGGGTCCAGGCCGAGCGACGATCCGGCCAGTGCCCCCGAGCCGTACGGGGAGACCGCCGCGCGCTTGTCGAAGTCGACGATGCGGTCCACGTCGCGCAGCAAGGGTTGGGCGTGCGCCAGCAGATGATGGGCCAGCAGCACCGGCTGGGCGGACTGCATGTGGGTTTTGCCGGGCATGACGGCGCTAGGGTGCGCACCGGCCTGTGCGGCCAGCGCGGCGACGACGTCGAGCGCGCCGGCAGCCACCCGGCGCACCGCGTCGCGCAGCCACATCCGGAACAGGGTGGCCACCTGGTCGTTGCGGGACCGCCCGGCGCGCAGGCGCCCGCCCAGCTCCGGCCCGACCCGGTCGATCAGACCGCGTTCCAGGGCGGCGTGCACGTCCTCGTCGGTGACCAGCGGCGAGAAACTGCCGTCGGCGACATCCTCGGCGAGGCTGTCCAACCCGGCCAGCAGGCCGTCCCGTTGTTCTTCGGTGAGCAGTCCGGCCCGGAACAGCACCACCGTGTGGGCGCGCGAGGCCACGATGTCGTAGGGCGCCAGCACCCAGTCGAAGTGGGTGGACTTGGACAGCGCGGCCAGCGCGTCGGACGGGCCGTCGGCGAACCGCCCGCCCCACAGCGATCCCTCGCGGGTGCTCACGGTTGGCCGGCGGCTGTTTCGTCGGAGGCCAAGTCCCGGCGGGCCGCGATCTTCGATGACAGACCGTGCACGTGCACGAAGCCTTTGGCGGCCGACTGGTCGAAGCTGTCGCCCTCGTCGTAGGTGGCCAGGTTGAAGTCGTACAGCGACTCGGCGCTGCGGCGCCCGTTGACCGCGATGTGGCCGCCGTGCAGCACCATCCGAATCTCGCCGGACACATGCTCCTGGGTCTTGGCGACGAAGCTTTCCAGCGCGGTCTTCAGCGGCGAGTACCACAACCCGTCGTAGACGAGCTCGGCCCAGCGCTGGTCGGTCTGGCGTTTGAACCGGCCCAGCTCGCGCTCGAGGGTGACGTGTTCGAGTTCGGTGTGCGCGGTGATGAGCACCATCGCCCCCGGCGCCTCGTAGATCTCGCGGCTCTTGATGCCCACCAGCCGGTCCTCGACCACGTCGAGGCGACCGACGCCTTGCGCGCCCGCGCGGGCGTTGAGCTCCTGGATGGCCTGCAACACCGACACCGGCTTGCCGTCGATGGACACCGGCACGCCGCGTTCGAACCCGACGATGACCTCGTCGGGGGTGCTCCAGTTCAGCGTGGGGTCTTCCGTGTAGTCGTAGACGTCCTTGGTGGGGGCGTTCCACAGGTGCTCGAGGAAGCCGGTCTCCACGGCGCGGCCCCACACGTTCTGATCGATCGAGAACGGCGAGCGCTTGGTGACGTTGATCGGGATGGCGTTCTCCTCGGCGAACGCGATCGCCTTCTCCCGCGTCCACGCGTAGTCGCGAACCGGCGCCAAGACTTCCAAATCCGGTGCCAGCGACGCGAATCCGACCTCGAAGCGGACCTGGTCGTTGCCCTTGCCGGTGCAGCCGTGCGCAACGATACCGCCGCCGTACTCCCTGGCGGCCGCCACCAGGTGCTTGGCGATCAGCGGCCGGCTGATCGCCGACACCAGCGGGTAGCGGTCCATGTAGAGGGCATTGTTCTGGATGGTCGGCAGGCAGTAGCCCTCGGCGAATTCGTCCCGGGCGTCGACGACGACGGCTTCCACCGCGCCGCAGTCCAGGGCGCGCTGGCGCACGAGCTCCATGTCCTCGCCGCCCTGGCCGAGGTCGATCGCCACGGCCACGACCTCACGGCCGGTCTCCTTGCCGATCCAGCTGATCGCCACCGAGGTGTCCAGACCGCCGGAATACGCCAGGATGACGCGATCTGACATGAACCAATCTCCTTTAATTCGAGAGCTTTACGTGAGTTTTTCTAAGGTGCTGGCGAGCTCGGCGCCGGTCATCGGCTCTCGAGCAGCCACGAAGACGGTGTCGTCGCCGGCGATGGTGCCGACGACGTACGGTAGCGCCGCGCGGTCGATGGCGCTGGCCAAATAGTTAGCACCACCGGGTGGGGTGCGGAGCACCGCCAGGTTGGCGCTGGCGTCGGCGGACACCAATAGCTCGCCCAGCAGCCGGGACAGCCGGGCCGTGCCGCCCGACACCCCGCGCACCGGGCTGCCGTCCTCGGGAACGATGTAGACGCCGACACCACCGTCGGCGCCACGCAGCTTCACCGCGCCCAGCTCTTCCAGGTCCCGCGACAGCGTGGCCTGCGTGACGTCGATGCCGTCGTCGGCCAGCCGCGCCGCCAACTCGCTCTGGCTGCTGATCGCCGCCGACGACAGGATCGCCACGATGCGATCTTGGCGCCCGGCCCTGGTGGTTTCGGAGGTGGCCTTGCTGCGTGTCATCGCGAGCGCTCCAGCAGCCACACCAGCAGTGCTTTTTGGGCGTGCAGGCGGTTTTCGGCCTCGTCCCACACCACGCTGGCGGGCCCGTCCATCACCTCGTCGGTGATCTCGTCGCCGCGGTGCGCCGGAAGGCAGTGCAGCACAATGGCTTCCGGGTCGGCCAAGGCGAGCAGGCGCTCGTTGACCTGGAACGGCCGAAACGGCCCGACCCGGTCCAGCCCGTCGCCCTCCTGCCCCATGGAGGTCCAGGTGTCGGTCACCAGGACGTCGGCGCCGGTGGCCGCCACGTCGGCGTCGCCGGTGACGGTGACCGAGGCGCCGGTTTCCCGGGCGCGCCGCTCGGCGGCGGCCACGAAAGCCGGGTCGGGCGCGAAGCCGTCGGGGCCGGCGATGGTGACGTGGATGCCTGCGGTCACCCCGCCCAGCATCAGCGAGTGCGCCATGTTGTTGGCGCCGTCGCCGAGGTAGGAAAGCTTCAATCCCCGTAGTGATCCCTTGCGTTCGGCGATGGTCTGCAGATCGGCGAGCACCTGGCAGGGGTGGAACTCGTCGGAGAGTGCGTTGACGACCGGCACCGACGCGGTCGTGGCCATCGCCTCGAGCCGGTCCTGCCCGAACGTCCGCCAGACGATGGCCTCGACGTAGCGGGACAGCACCCGTGCTGTGTCCTCGAGGGTCTCGTCCCGGCCCAGCTGGGTGCTGCGACCGTCGACGACGACGGCATGGCCGCCGAGCTGGGCGATGCCCACCTCGAAGGAGAACCGGGTGCGGGTGGAGTTCTTGTCGAAGATGACCGCGACCCCGCGCGGCCCCTCCAGCGGGCGCGCGCTGAACGGGTCCTTCTTCAGCTCGGCGGCGAGCTGAAGCACCTCGGCCTGCTCCACGGGCGACAGGTCGTCGTCACGAAGGAAGTGTCTAGCCATGTGCCGGGGCCCCTACCGCGTCGAGGACGCCCGGCAGCGCATCGAGGAAGCCGTCGATCTGCGCCTCGCTGACGATCAGCGGGGGCGCCAGCCGGATGACGTCGGGCGCCGCGGCGTTGATCAGGAATCCGGCGTCCCGCGCGGCCGCCTCGGCGTCCTTGGCCCGCGGCGCGGTCAGCACCAGACCCCACAGCAGTCCGCGGCCGCGCACGTGGTCGATCAGCGGGTGGCCCAGCTTCTCGATGCCTTCACGAATCGACTTGCCCAGCACCTCGGCGTGCCGAACCAGGTTCTCGTCCGCCAGCACCCGCAGCACCGCCAACGCCGCAGCGGTGCAGATCGGGTTGCCACCGAAGGTGCTGCCGTGCAGGCCGGGCGTCAACAGCTCGGCGGCCGGCCCCACGGCCAGGCAGGCCCCGATCGGCAGGCCGCCGCCGAGGCCTTTGGCCAGCGTCACGACGTCCGGCGTGATCCCGTCGTGCTGGTGGGCGAAAAACGTTCCAGTGCGGCCGATTCCGGTTTGCACCTCGTCGAGCACCAGCAGCGCGCCGTGTCGCGACGTGATCTCCCGCGCGGCGGCCAGGTAACCCTCGGGCGGGACGACGACGCCACCCTCGCCCATGATCGGCTCGAGGAATACCGCCGCGGTGTCGTCGCCGACCGCCGCGGTGAGCGCGTCGGTGTCGCCATAGGGCACGAACGTGACCTCACCGGGCAGCGGAGCGAACGGCGCCTGCTTGGCCGGCTGGCCCGTCAGGGCCAGCGAGCCCATCGTTCGTCCGTGAAAAGCCCCCTGTGCGGCAACAAGTTTCGTGCGACCGGTGAGACGTGTCAGCTTGAACGCCACCTCATTGGCCTCGGTGCCGGAGTTGCAGAAGAACACCCGCGCGTCAGCCCCCAGCAGGGCGACCAGTTCTTCGGCCAGCGCGACACCCGGCTCGGTGGCGTACAGGTTGGAGGTGTGGCCGAGCGTCGTCATCTGCTTCGTGACGGCCTCGATGATCGCGGGGTGCCGGTGACCGAGGACGTTGACCGCTATGCCGCCGAGCAGGTCCACATAGGTCTTGCCGTCCACGTCGGTGACCACGGCGCCCTCGCCGCTGGCCAGGGCCACCGGCGGGGTGCCGTAGTTGTTCATCATCACGGCTTCCCAACGTTGTTGCAGATCTTGAGTGCGTGTCACGCGCTCACCACCTTGGTGCCGGTGCCTTCATCGGTGAAAAGTTCGACCAGGACACAGTGTTTGACCCGCCCGTCGATCACGTGCGCGCTGGGCACTCCCCCGGTGACCGCTCGCAGGCAGGCCTCGATCTTGGGAATCATGCCCGCCTCCAGCGTCGGTAGCAGTTGCGTCAGTGTGGCGGTGTCGATTTCGCTGACCAGCGACTCCCGATCCGGCCAGCTGGTGTAGAGACCCTCGACATCGGTGAGCATCAACAGTTTTTCGGCCCGCAGCGCTTCAGCGAGCGCGGCCGCGGCCGTGTCGGCGTTGATGTTGTGCACCACACCGTCGGCGTCCGGCGCCAGCGTGGACACCACCGGAATACGCCGCGCCGCAATCAGATCGAGCACCGCGGCGGTGTTCACGTACTCGACGTCGCCCACCAGACCGATGTCCGTGGCCACGCCGTCGACGGTGACGCTGCGCCGCACGGCGGTGAACAGCTGCGCGTCCTCGCCGGTGATCCCGACGGCGTAAGGCCCGTGCGCGTTGATCAAGTTGACCAGCTCGCGGCCCACCTGGCCGAACAGCACCATCCGCGCCACGTCGAGCACTTCCGGTGTGGTGACGCGGAATCCGCCCTTGAAGTCGCCTTCGATGCCCAGCCGGCGCAGCATGGCGGTGATCTGCGGTCCGCCCCCGTGCACGACGACGGGGTGGACGCCGCAGTTGCGCAGGAATGCCATGTCGGCGGCAAAGGCGTGTTTCAGCGTGTCGTCGGTCATGGCGTTGCCGCCGTATTTGACGACGACGATCTGGCCGTGCAGTTGCTTGAGCCACGGCAGGGCCTCGGCGAGCACCTGCGCCTTGACCTGAGTGGGCAACACCGGGGTCGCGTCGAGTGCTTCGGCATTCGGGGTCATGAGCTGTAGGCCGAGTTCTCTTCGACGTAGCCGTGCGAGAGGTCGGTGGTCCGCACGGCGGCCCGGCCGTCCCCGACCCGCAGGTCGACAGTGATGTCGATGTCGGGCGCCGACAGGTCCACGTCGCGCGCGCCCGGAGCTCCGGCTCCGTCGATGCACACCGCGGAGCCGTTGAACGACACCATGATCCGATCGGGATCCAGTGTCACGGGCGCCATGCCGACGGCCGCCAGCACCCGGCCCCAGTTGGGGTCCGAGCCGAACACCGCGGTCTTGACCAGGCTGTCGCGGGCGATCACCCGCGCGGCGGCCAGCGCGTCGTCCTCGCAGGTGGCTCCAGTCACCGTCACGGTGACACGTTTGGTGACGCCCTCGGCGTCGGCTTGCAGTTGGGCGCACAGGTCGTCGCAGACCCGCAGCACCGCCTCGTCGAGATCCGCCTGCGACGGGGCGATCTCGCCGGCCCCCGACGCCAGCAGCAGCACCGTGTCGTTGGTGGAGCAACTGCCGTCGATGTCGAGCCGGTCGAAGGTGCGAGCGGTCGCGTACCGCAGCGCGCGGTCGAGCGCGGCGGGCTCGACGGCCGCGTCCGTGGTCAGCACGCAGAGCATGGTCGCCAGCGACGGCGCCATCATGCCCGCGCCCTTGGCCATGCCGCCGACGGTCCAATTGTTCGGATGGTGCAGCGCAACCTGTTTGGGCACGGTGTCGGTGGTCATGATCGCCCGGGCGGCGTCGTCGCCGCCGTTCAGCCCGCCGGCCATCTCCTGCACGATCGCGCGCACACCGTCGAGCACGTTGTCCATCGGCAATCGGTCACCGATCAAACCGGTGGAGCAGACCGCGACCTCGATGGCGCCGGTTTCGGTTCCCCAGTCCGACAGCGCGGCCGCGACCGCTTCGGCGGTGGCGTGGGCGTCTTGAAAGCCGCCCGGTCCGGTGCAGGCGTTGGCGCCGCCGGAGTTGAGGATCACCGCGCGCAGTTGGCCGGTGGTCAGCACTTGCTGCGTCCAGCGCACCGGTGCGGCCTTGACCTTGTTGCGGGTGAACACGCCGGCGGCCGCGTAGTCGGGCCCCTCGTTGAAGACCAGTGCGAGGTCGAGGGCGCCCGATTTCTTGATGCCTGCGGCGATCCCGGCTGCCCGGAATCCGGCGGGGGCGGTGACGCCCTGTTCGCGCAGCAACCGCACCGGATTCACCGTCTCGGTCACGGTGCCACCCCGACCACCGAAAGGCCTTCCGTCTCCGGCCAATCCAGCGCCAGGTTCATCGACTGGACCGCGGCCCCGCCGGTTCCCTTGACCAGGTTGTCGATCGCGGCGATCGCGACGAAAGTCTCGGCCGCCTCGTCGACCGCGACGGCGATATGCGCCGCGTTGCTGCCGATCACCGATCCCGTGCGGGGCAGCTGGCCCTCGGGCATCAGATAGATGAAAGGCTCTGCGTGGTAGGCCTTTTCGTAGGCGGATCGCAACAAAGACATCGGCGAGGAGGTGCGGGCGGTGCAGGTGGCCAGGATTCCGCGCGATGTCGGGATCAGCACCGGGGTGAACGACACGGTGACGTCGCGTTCGGTGACGGCGGCCAGGCCCTGGGCGATCTCCGGGGTGTGCCGGTGGGCGCCGGCGATGTTGTAGGCGCGCGCCGACCCGATGATCTCGGAGCCCAGCAGGTCGGTC
>Ga0209112_10000201_pt1 | contig 10949 bp, 14 predicted proteins | sample TexAe_OM3H0_O3_FD_187947 | JGI IMG/M metagenome (GOLD analysis project Ga0209112, IMG submission 187947) | Forest soil microbial communities from Davy Crockett National Forest, Groveton, Texas, USA - Texas A ecozone_OM3H0_O3 (SPAdes) (version 2) | ecosystem: Environmental > Terrestrial > Soil >...
GGGTGACCTGCCCGCGGTGGTCAGTGTGGTGGAGAAGATCAACGAGCCGCGGTATCCGTCGTTCAAGGGGATCATGGCGGCGAAGAAGAAGCCGCTGCAGGTGCTGTCCTGCGCGGATGCGGGCATCGACACCAGCCTGGTCGGCCTGGGCAACGCCGCCACCGAGGTGGTCGACTTCGCGGAGCGGCCGCCGCGCGCGGCCGGGACCGTGGTCAAGGACGAGGGCGACGGCGGTAACAAGGTCGCCGAGTTCCTCGTCACGCAGAAGTTCATCTGAGGAGGACGGCCGAGATGGCAGAAGTACTGGTACTCGCCGAGCACTCCGATGGCGACGTGAAGAAGGTCACCGGTGAGCTGCTGACCCTGGCCCGCCAGTTCGGCGAGCCCGCCGCGGTCTGGGTCGGCGCCGATTCCCAGGCGGGCCAGGCCCGCCTGGCTGAATACGGCGCGGTCAAGGTGTACGTGGCGGAGGGTGCCGACTACACCGACTACGTGACCGGCCCCGAAGCCGACGTCTTGGCCGCGCTGGTCGAGCAGGTGTCCCCAGCAGCGGTGTTGATGGCCTCCACCGGGCAGAACAAGGAAGCCGCGGGCCGCCTGGCGGTCAAAACCAGCAGCGGCATGCTCTGTGACGCGGTCGGCCTGGCTGAGCAGGACGGCAGGATCGTCGCCGAGCAGTCCGTGTTCGGCGGCGCCACCGTCGTCCACTCCGCGGTCAAGACCGGCACCCCGATCATCACCGTCCGCCCCAACTCGATCGCCGCTGAACCGGCCCCGGCCGCCGCCGAACTGCAGGCCGTCGACGTCACGGTCAGCGACAACGCCAAGGGCGCCAAGGTCACCGACCGGACCGTGCAGGAGACCGGGGAACGGCCCGAGCTGGCCGAGGCCGCGATCGTCGTGTCGGGCGGCCGCGGGGTTGGGTCGGCGGACGGTTTCGAGATCATCGAGAAACTCGCCGACACCCTGGGCGCCGCGGTCGGCGCCTCCCGGGCGGTGACCGACGCGGGCTGGTACCCGCACAAGTTCCAGGTCGGCCAGACCGGCACCACCGTCTCCCCCCAGCTGTACATGGCCAACGGCATCTCCGGGGCGATCCAGCACCGCGCCGGGATGCAGACGTCCAAGACGATCATCGCGGTCAACAAAGACCCGGAGGCACCCATCTTCGAACTGGCCGACTTCGGCGTGGTCGGTGACCTTTTCCAGGTCCTCCCGCAACTGATCGAAGACATTCAGAAGCGGTCCGGCAATTAACCACAGTGCTGCGGGCTGTGGCGGTATGACCGCCACGGCCCGCTAGGCTGATTTCGTGATTTACCTCGACCACGCGGCGACGACGCCCATGCTGCCCGAGGCCATCGAGGTGATGACCGAGGAGCTGGCTCAGCTGGGCAACCCGTCGTCGCTGCACAACGCGGGCCGCCGGGCCCGCCGCGTGGTCGAGGAGTCCCGCGAGCAGATCGCCGAGGTGCTGCGCGCCCGGCCGAGCGAGGTCGTGTTCACCAGCGGGGGCACCGAGGCCGACAACCTCGCCATCAAAGGCCTGTACTGGGCCCGGGCCGGGCAGGACCCGCACCGGCGCCGGCTGCTGGTCACCTCGATCGAGCACCACGCCGTGCTCGACTCGGTGCGCTGGCTGCACGCTCACGAGGGCGCCGACGCTTGCTACCTGGACGTGAACGGCGACGGGGTGCTGACCCCGGAGGCCCTCCGCGCCGCCATCGAGGCCGACCCCGAGGCCGTGGCCCTGGTCAGCGTGATGTGGGCCAACAACGAGGTCGGCGCGGTGCAGCCGATCTGCGAGCTGGCCGAGGTCGCGCACGCGTACGGCATCGTGTTCCACAGCGACGCGGTGCAGGCCGCCGCTCAGCTGCCGGTGGAGTTCGCCGGTTCCGGGGCCGACGCCCTGACCGTCACCAGCCACAAGCTCGGCGGGCCGATCGGCGTGGGCGCGCTGCTGCTCCGCCGGGGCATCGAGCCGGTCCCGGTGCTGCACGGCGGCGGCCAGGAGCGCGACGTACGGTCCGGCACCCTGGACGCCCCGGCCATCCGCGCGTTCGCCACCGCGGCGGTCGTCTCGGCCGAGCGCCGCGAAGCCGAGGCCAAGCGGCTGTCCGTGCTGCGCGACGACCTCATCCGGCAGATCACCGAGGCCGTCCCGGACGCGGTACTGAACGGCCCGCCCCCCGGTCCGGGCCGCCTGCCCGGGAACGCGCACTTTTCCTTCCCGGGCTGCGAGGGTGACGCGCTGCTCATGCTGCTGGACGCGAAAGACATCGCCTGCTCCACCGGCTCGGCCTGCACCGCCGGCGTGGCCCAGCCCAGCCACGTGCTGCTGGCCATGGGGGCCGACGAGGACCGGGCCCGCGGCTCCCTGCGGTTCTCCCTCGGCCACACCTCGACCCAGGACGATGTGAACGCCACCGCCGCGGTCATCGGCGAAGCCGTCGAGCGCGCCCGCCGCGCCGCCTCCCGCTGAAAGCACATACCCTCGAAGACGCTATGACTTCACTACGAGTGCTGGCCGCCCTGTCCGGCGGCGTTGATTCGGCCACGGCCGCCGCGCGGGCCGTGGACGCGGGCCATGACGTGACCGCGGTCCACCTCGCGCTGTCGGCCAACCCCAGCTCGTACCGCACCGGCGCCCGCGGCTGCTGCACGCTGGAAGACGCCCGCGACGCCCGCCGGGCCGCCGACGTGATCGGCATCCCGTTCTACGTCTGGGACATGGCCGAACGCTTCCACGCCGACGTGGTTGAGGATTTCGTGGCCGAGTACGCCGCGGGCCGGACCCCCAACCCCTGCGTCCGCTGCAACGAGAAGATCAAGTTCGCCGCGGTCCTGGACCGGGCCATGGCCCTGGGCTTCGACGCGGTCTGCACGGGCCATCACGCCCGCATCGAGGACGGTCGCCTCCGCCGCAGCGTCGACATGGGCAAGGACCAGTCCTACGTGCTGGCCGTGCTGACCCGCGACCAGCTGGCTCACGCCATGTTCCCCCTCGGCGACACCACCAAGACCCAGGTCCGCGAGGAAGCCCGCCACCGCGGCCTGGCCGTCGCCGACAAGCCGGACAGCCACGACATCTGCTTCATCGCCGACGGCAACACCAAGGGTTTCCTGGCCAACCACCTGGGCGAAGCCCCCGGCCCCATCGTCGACACCACCGGCACCCAGGTCGGCACCCACGACGGCGCCTACGCCTTCACCATCGGCCAGCGCCGCGGCCTCCACCTCGACCACCCCGCCGACGACGGCCACCCCCGCTACGTCCTGTCCATCGAGCCCGTCTCCCGCACGGTGACGGTAGGGACGGCGGAAGACCTGGAGGTCCGCGACATCACCGCCGCGAAGCCCGTCTGGACCGGCTCCGGCCCGCTGACCGAGCCCCGCGAATGCTCAGTCCAGCTGCGCGCGCACGGCACGCCCCACCCCGCCACCGCCGTCCTCGACGGCGACGATCTGCGCATCACCCTCACCGAGCCCGCCCGGGGCGTCGCCGCCGGCCAGACCGCCGTCCTTTACGACGCTGACACCGTCCTGGCCAGCGCCACCATCACCACCACCCGCGCCACCGTTCCCGCCTGACCGGGCGTGTTCTCGTGGACGACGTTCGACGTGACCGGGATGCTGCCGTCCGCCTGGCAGCCGGATGTGCTGGCCGCCGCGGCCGAGTCTGACGACCGGGACTTCCCGCGTACCCCGGTCCTGTCCCGGGAAGCGGCCGATGTACAGCACGTCTCGCGGGGCCGGGTGCACGCCGACCAGGTGGTCCGCGGCCTGCCCTGGCTACCCGAGCTGTACCGGTCCCGGTTCCGGGAACTGGCCGGGCAGGCCACCGGCGGCGAGGTGTACACCGCTGTGGACGGGCGCTACGGGACGGTGCTGAACGTCCAGCGCGGCCGCGCCATGCGGTTCGAGTGCCACGTGGACTCGAACCCGCTGACCGGCCTGTTGTTCTGCACCGACCACGGGCCCAGGGCCGGCGGGGAACTGGTGATCGCCCACAGCGAGGCGGCCCGCAGCCTGGCCGAGATCGAGCAGGCCTGCTCAGTCATCCGGCCGCAGGCGGGGCATCTGATCTTCTTCGACGGACGGGACCATCCGCACTATGTCCGGCCGCTTCGAGCCGACGATGACGTGCGGGTGGTCGCGGTGATGAACTACTACACCCGCTCCTACCCGGAGTCGACCCGGCCGGCGGTGCTGAACCGCCACCTCTACGGCGATCAGTGAGACGGGTACGACGCCAGCGGCTCTATCGGACGGAATACGGCCTGGTAGTCCCGTCTCAGTCGGCTGGTGCTCCGCTCGAACAGCGCCCGTGACGGGTAATCGGGATCCTCGGCCAGGTCCCGGAACTGGAAGCCGAGCCGCTGGTAGTAGGCGTGCAGCCGCCGGTTGGTGGTCCACACGTCGATCCGGATCCAGCGAGCCCCATGGACCCTGGCCGCGACGTCGGCGGCCCAGTCGAACAGCAATGCCCCCAGGCCCGCGTAGGAGCGGCGGACGATCACCTTGCGTACGTAGACGGCTTTCTCATGGCGAGTGTGGGCTGGCCAGACACCGTCGTCGGCGGGGTCGAGGGTGATGGTCCCGGCGACCTCACGATCGTTCAGGACCAGCCAGGTCTTGCCGTCGGCGAGGTCACGGGCGATGCGCTGGTTACGGCCCGTTTCGTCGGGCCATGGTGTAGCCCACTGATCAGTGTCTTTGTCCTGAAGCCAGCGGACCGATTCGCTGAGCAGGTCCAGAATGACGCCAAGCTCATCGGGCGCTGCCTGACGAAGCGCCAGTGGCAACCTTGTCACCACTCCAGATTCACCCGGTTTTGACCGACGGCGCGCGAACGCATGATTCATTTCGCATGAGTAAAACATGACGAAACGGCCACGGCAATCGGTCGGCGGGCGAACCTCGTGAACGCCTAATACCTCTGAGAATGGGGTTGACCAAAAGTGCCAAAGAGGCTGGAGTGATCGACATCGCTGGGCCGGTCTGCACCGGCCCAGCGACATCAGAAGATCGCGGGTATCCCGGCCAGACTCAGCTGCGCGACAGCGCGTCGTCGAGACCGTCGTGCAGGTCCTCGACCGACCGGTACTGTGGCCGCGGCTCGCTCACACCCGCCCGCAAGCGGTTGATCAGGTCTTTCTCCTGCGGAAGGACGCCGCCACCCAGGTACGTCGTGTCGGACAGCACGGTACGTTCCCCCTGGCGGCCACTCTCGAAGCCGCCCTGCCGCCAGCCGGACACCTCATCCCACACCAGCGCGAACTCTTTGCCGGGCACATTCGCGGTGGGGTCGGTGTAGACAAAGGTGGCGTCCCGCGGGCCCATCGGGTCGAGCCAGCTGTCCCTGACGTACAGGCCGCTGGCCACCAGACCCTCAAAAGTCGTGGTCATGTAAGGGTGGAGCCGGTCGACCCACAGGTGCGGGTGGTGCCGTGGGCCGCTTATTCCGGTCATGTTGAGGTTCCTTTGTTCATGTATCTGATCACAGTGAAAACAGGTGCTGGTCAATATGGTCAACGCTCGATGCACACTGGTGGTCGGCTCGGTGGGTCGGCCACCTGACATGCACCTTTCCGTGGTCCGACGCTCATGGCGCCGGACCACGGAAATATGAAATTCTGGTCTGTTAAAAAATCTCCGCTGAGCTGCCGCCCCTGCTGGGGACTTCTCCTGAGTTGACGACGAATTGGTTCCGGTCGCACGGGAAAATGGTCTCTGTAAGCCGAAACGAGATTGGCCCCTCGCTGTCCCGCGCAAAGCCGGTGCGCAGGATGTGAAAGACCGAAACTCGCCCGTCGCCGGGCAGCTTGAAGAACGTGGCCTCGTTGACGTCGGGGGTGCGCACCGCGATCAGATCCCGGAACCCGACCTGCTCGAGGTGCAACGTGTCACTCAAGTATTTGACCGTGCCTTCCTCGAGGTCGTCGGTGTCGAGGAGTCGGTTCGCGCCCCGGATCACCAGGTCCATCGCGTAGTAGGACGTCTGCATCGACCACGGCTGTTCGTCGATCCAGCGTCTCTGGTGCCGACTGACGACGGGGCTGCCCACGTCGACCTGCAGTCGGTCGGCTACGTAACCCTCGGCCTTCTTGACCGAGACCTCGGGTGCGGACACCCGCGCCTTACGCTCGCGGGCCTCAACTTCTTTGAGGGCGGCCAGTCCTTCGCCCCCGCCCAGGCCGGTTTCTTCGGTCCAGTCTCCGGACAGGGTTGTCACGAACGGTTGGGGCGGCTGAACCACGAACGTTCCCTGCCCGGGCCGGGTCTCCACCAGGCCGCGGTTGATGAGCCACTTGACCGCGTCACGGATGGTGTTCCGCGATGCCTCGAACTGTTGGCTCAGCTGACCCTCGGTCGGCAGCCTGCTGTTGGGGGTGAGGCGGCCAGATGTGATGGCCTCCCCAAGTTCGTCGGCGATCAGCCGATATTTGGCCTCAGCCACCGTTCCTCCCGTGCCAGCCGGCCCGCCCACGACGCCACGCAGCACCGGCGAGACGAGCCTTCGCCGTCGTCCGCGCGATCTTGATCATTTGGTACCCCAGCATGACCGGCCCAATCAGAAGAGGTTGGGATGACTAGGATGATGCGGGTGAGGCTAGCAGGCCCACTGCCTCCGTGTGGCCGGGCAGGCTTAGTTGTTGTGAAAATGCGGGTCGCTCAGGCCGAATCGTTATGCGGCGCGGTCCCGGACTGGGGCAAGCTGCCCGATCCCCGCCATCTAGCTGGTCGGATGGGGCGTATTGAGCCACGGTCGGTATGCGCCAAGCGCCCGCTGGGGGAAGGGTCGGCCACGGCGGGCCAACCGTCCGATCGTGCCGAGTCGCCACGACGCCTCCCTTCTGGGATAGATCTTACCTCAGGGATGTCAGGTGTAGGTGGCCTGATACCAGTTGTTGGTATCACTGGAACATTTGGGTTCGGTAACGTTTTGGGGCGCATCGACCCGGGGATATTCCCGGCAGGTACCAAATGTTGGGATGACTCGGATGAGACACCTTGTAAGCCTACCCTGTACGGGTCAAACGGACCCAGTGGCAGGCACAACCCAGTCATCCCAGGCAGCACGCTCGGAACGGGGCCGCACGCGGTCCGCCGCCCGAGCATCGGGGAGTCCCGGAGCGTCACGGCCGGCAGTTCCCCAGGAAACGCCGAACATCGGCGGCGGTGGCCGCCAGGTACGTGCGGGGAGGCCAGAGATGGCCAATGTCGTGGAACTAGCAGCAGTAGGCGCGATCGTTTCGTTCGTCATCGGGGTCGCATCCGGGGTCATCTTCATGGTGGCCGCCGGGATCAGGGTCGAGGAAAGGGTGGCCCGCGGCCGGAACCTGGCTCGTCAGCGCGGAGTAACGCTCTACGACGACGCGACCAACACCATGACGCGGGGTACTCGCTGGCTGACCACCGGCCGCGACCACCACAGCTGAGAACCGGGCCAGATGGTGGGGAGGCCGCCGTGAGTGAACTGATAACCGCGATCGTCCTGATCGCCGTCATCTTCGTCTTCGGACTGACCGCTGGGTACCTGGTGGCAGTGCTCTGTGGCCGTAAAGGCAGGCCGTGATCATGCAGGGGCGACCACGGCTCAGGGAACGACTGACCACTCTGGTTCCGGGCATGACGGGCCCCAGCCTGGCGACGCCGCCGGGCTGGGGCCCGGGGGTCGACGACGCCGTGCACCGCGCCATCGTCGTGGTGGACATCGTGGAGTCGACCGCCCCGATCCGGCGCAACAGCGATCGGGTGCTCATCCGGCAGGCGATGTACCAGTCGCTGAGCGGCGCGTTCCGGCGGCGGGACTGGCTGAAGTGCTACCACGAGGACCGCGGGGACGGGGTTCTGCTGCTGGTTCATCCCCGGGTGCCGAAGGGCTGGCTGGTGACGATCCTGCCGGAGAAGCTCGAGGAAGCCCTGGTCCAGCACAACGTGGCCATGGCCCAGCAGAACCCCGGCCGCCGCGCGGCCACCGAGGTGCGCCTGCGCGTCGCGGTCAACGCGGGCGAGGTCACGTTCGACCGGCACGGAGTCGTGGGCGCGGCCATCGACGACACCTTCCGGCTGGCCGACGCGGAGCCGCTGAAAAGGGCCTTCGCCAAGTCGGCCGATGTCTGCGGGCTGATCGTGTCCGACTGGTTCTACCGCGATGTCGTCATCCATCACGCCGACGCCCGGGCCGACGGGTACCAGCACATCGACTGCCGGGTGAAGCAGTCGGCGGTGTCCGCCTGGATGCGGACCCCGCTGCCCACGCTGGCCCGGACGGAGCCCACCCTGACCCTGCAGGAGACCGCCTGAGGCCGCCGTCTGTACCAGTGCCCGGACGCGCGTCCACAGCTGTTCCGGCGTATCGAAACCCAGATCGAAGCGACACCAATCGCTACCCAGTTGCTCCCGCCGTCACCGCCGCCGGGCTGCGGGCCGCGGGCCGCGGTGGATCTGAGCCGATATTTGATCCCATCGGCGGATCACGACCGGGGGTCATCTCGCCTCTTAGAGATGTAAGGCTCAGCGGAGCGGGTGCCGCTGACGGTGAGGTGCAGGGGGCGGCCATGATCAACGTATTCGACCTGGCGGCGGTGACCGGGATCGTGACCTTCGTGATCGGGGGCGTCTTCGCGACGATCCTGATCGTGGCGGCGGGGATCCGGGCCGAAGAAAAGGTCGCGCGGGAGCGGCGTTCCACCACGCTGCGCGACGAGGTGACCAGCGATCTGACCCGGGGGATTCGCAAGCTGACCGGAGTCGGCAGCCGGCCCAGGGATTAGCCCGGATCAGACGGTAGGGAGGGCTGCCGTGGCTGACGTGATAACCGCCGTCGTCCTGATCGGCGTGATCTTTGTGCTCGGGGCCACCTTCGGCTACCTGATGGCCCTGTTCACCGGGCGGGAAAAGTAGCCGGACGGCCGCCCTTACTCGCCGGTAACGGCCGAAGGTCCTGCTCAGGGCGACCCCTTTGACCGTGGGGACGGCCTGATGGCGGTGGCACGCTGAAGGCACTGAGTGGCCGGCGGAACGGGTGCCGCCGGAGCGAAAGATGCAGGAGGCCAGACATGGCCAGCGTGGACTTAATAGCGGCAGTCGGAGCGGCGTTTTTCGGGGTGGGGATTCTGGTGGGGGCCATGTTGGTGATCGCGGCCGGAATCCGGGCTGAGGGGCAGCTCGCCTGGCGGCGGGGGACGGTCACGTTGCGGGACGATCCGGCCAGCCGGATGGCCCGCGGGATACGGCGGATCAACGGGGTCGGGCTGCGGAGCTGGGGACCCCGGCCCATGCCGGGGGCTCCGCGGACGGGTGAGGCCGGGGGCCGGCCCACCGGGGCGGGCCGGCCCACACCGGCCGAGCCGATCGCCGCCGAGGACTAGCGCCGCCGAGGACTAGGGTCGTTCCCGGGTTCTCGGGGGCGGTCGTCACGAGGGCCTAAGCTCAAGGTCGTGACCGAGAACACGGCTCCTCCCCGCGGCGACCGGGCCTATCCCTGGGAGCTGGGCAGCGCCACCGGCATCGGCTCGATGCCCGGCACCGACCCCACCGAGGCCGCCCGGATCGTGGTCGACGAGCTGCCGGACTTTCCCTTCCTCCCGGAGCTGCCGGCCCGGGGCCCGGGCGCCGACCTGATCGGCCGGACCGCCGCGCTCCTCGTCGACATCCCGGTGGAGACGACCACGGGCGGGTGGCGGATCGCCGAGCGGCCCGGCCGCTACCTGCGCGCCGCGCAGAGCATGCTGTCCAGCGACCTCGACGCGCTGGAGGAGCAGCTGGCCGGGTTCGAGGGCCCGCTCAAGATCAGCCTGGCCGGCCCCTGGACCCTGGCCGCCGCCCTGGAACTACCCAGGACGCTCCAGCCTGCCCTTTCTGACGACGGCGCGGTCGCCGACCTGACCGCGTCCCTGGCCGAGGCGGTCGCCGCCCACGTGGCCGAGGTGGCCAAGCGGGTGCCCGGAGCCACCCTGATCGTCCAGGTCGACGAGCCGTCCCTGCCCGCCGTGGCCAACGGCGAGATACCGACGGCCAGCGGGCTCTCCCGGATCGCGGCCCCGGACGTGGCGGTCATGTCCGACCGGCTGCAGACCATCCTGGCCGCGACCGGCAGCTACACCGCCATCCACTGTTGCGCCAGCCACGTACCGTTCACCATCATCATGGCCGCGCAGCCGGACGCGATCTCGTTCGACCTCCGCCTCGTGCAGCGCGAAGACGGTGATCTGATCGCTGAAATGGCCGACGCCGGGAAGGGAATCTTTGCGGGTGCGGTGCGCACGATCCTGCCCCGCAACACCCAGGATGATCAGCCGGCGCAGACGGCCAGACGGATCCTGCGCCTCTGGCGGGCCCTGGGCATGAATCCCTCGGACGCCGGCCGCCAGATCGTGGTCACCCCGGCCTGCGGTCTGGCCGGCGCGACCCCGACACGAGCCGTCGAAGCGCTGGCCCACAGCCGCGAAGCAGCGAGAATAGTCCCCGAGCTAGCCGAAGAAACAACGGGGGACGAGGAATGACGGGGAAAAGGGCATGACGGAAGGCCCGGTCGACGCCAACGAGACGCCGGTCGAGGCGCGCCAGCAGCACGCCGACCTCAGCGCGCAGATCACCGAGGCCCGGCACCGTTACTACGTGCTGGACTCGCCGACGCTGTCGGACAACGAGTTCGACCGGCTGCTGCGCGAGCTGGAAGGGCTGGAGGACCAGTACCCGGAGCTGCGCACCCCGGACTCGCCCACCCAGCAGGTCGGCGGGGGCGTGTCCACGCTGTTCACGCCGGTCGAGCACCTGCAGCGGCTGCTCAGCCTGGACAACTCGTTCTCGGCCGAGGAGCTGGACGCCTGGGCCGAACGCGCGGCCAAGGGCGGCGGGACCGGACCGTACCTGTGCGAGCTGAAGATCGACGGGCTGGCCATCGCGCTGGTCTACCGGAACGGCCGCCTGATCCGCGGGGC
>Ga0209112_10000202_pt1 | contig 10924 bp, 10 predicted proteins | sample TexAe_OM3H0_O3_FD_187947 | JGI IMG/M metagenome (GOLD analysis project Ga0209112, IMG submission 187947) | Forest soil microbial communities from Davy Crockett National Forest, Groveton, Texas, USA - Texas A ecozone_OM3H0_O3 (SPAdes) (version 2) | ecosystem: Environmental > Terrestrial > Soil >...
ATCCAACTCAAACCGCTCTCGAATGCCCCAATCAGCCTGCACGTCGCCGACGATACCAAGAAGATCTATCAGGCCATCGGCAAGTTAGCCGGACTCAATGTTTTCTTCGACTCCGACTACCAGCCCAGACAGGTTCAGGTCGACCTCAGCAACACCAGCCTCAGCTACCACCCCAGGAGACCCACCCGTCACACCAGCCTCAGCAATCACCCCAGAAACCACACCCACCACATCAGCCTCAGCCACCACGTCAGCCTCATCCGTTACGCCAACCCCACCCGTCAGCGGCCAACCATTCGGCCCGGTCAGCCGCAGCGTCGGCCCGCAGTCGGGGCAGCAGACTGGCTCGGCGTGAAACCTCCGGTTCCCCGGATTGCGGTACTCGGCCGCGCAGGCCGCGCACATCGGGAAGGGCGCCATCGTGGTCCGGGCCCGGTCGTAGGGCACGTCGCGCACGATCGTGAACCGGGGCCCGCAGTTGGTGCAGTTGATGAACGGGTACCCGAACCGCCGGTCGGCCGGGTCGGCCAGCTCGCGCAGGCAGTCGGCGCAGGTCGCGGTGTCCGGGGAGACGAGGGCCCGGCGCGGGCCGCCGGGGCCCAGGTCCCGCGAGGTCACGATGGTGAACACCACCGAGCCGGCCACCGTCAGGTCCCAGGCCCGGACCCGGTCCACCCGGGCCAGCGGCGGGGCGTCCCGCTCCAGCCGGATCAGGAACTCCGCCACCGCGGCGGCCGTGCCTTCTGCCTCAGCGAACACCCCGTCGGCGTCGTTACCCACCAGGCCGCCGAGTCCCAGGCCGGTCGCGAGGCCGTACACGAACGGCCGGAAGCCTACGCCCTGAACGATCCCTTCGACCCGGACCGCTTTCCGGACCCGGTGCGTCACTATCCCAGTGTGGCCGGGTGCCCGGTCATCCACCAGCGCTCTCCGGGCCCGGGTCACCTGGGCTGAACAACGCTTTCAGGTCCGGAACCTCGTCGCCTTCGGCCTGGACCAGTACCTCGTCGCCCGCTTCCAGCCGCGTGTCCGCCCGGGCCGGGACCAGTTGCCCGTCCCGGACGATGAAGATCACCCATACGTCGTCACCACCCGGCAGATCGGCCAGGGTGCGGCCGTCGGCCGGCGCCGACGGCCCGACCATGAAGCGGTGCAGTCCCTCGGGTTCCTCCGTGAACCGCACGCCCAGGCTCCACGGCTCCGGCTCGATGAGCCGCAGCGGGACGTGCAGCCGCCGGGCCAGGGTCGGCACGAAGCCGCCCTGGACCACGACGGAAAACGCCACCACCACGAAGATGATCTCGTAGGCCCGGTGGGCGCCGCCGATCCCGGATTGGACGATGTAGGTGCCCAGCAATACCGGCACCGCGCCCTTCAGCCCGGTCCACAGCACGAACACCCGCTCGCCGCGGCTCAGCCGGATCGGCAGCGTCAGCAGCCCCACGAACAGCGGCCGGATCACGAACGCCAGCAGCACGGCCAGCACCAGCCCGATGGACCAGGCGTGCCCATCCGGCAGGTCGCGGAGCCGGACGGTCAGCCCGAGCAGGATGAACGCCACGATCTCGGCCAGGCTGGCCAGCGAGGAGTGGAACCGCCGGATCTCGCCCTTGTACGGCGCGCGCTCGTCGCCGATCACGATGCCCGCGACGAACACGGCCAGGAAACCGGATCCGTGCGCCACCGTGGCCACCCCGAAGATGACCAGCACCGCGGCCAGCACCCGCAGCGCGTACAGGCCCTCGCTGGGCAGCGGCACCCGGCGCATGAACTCCAGCAGCAGCCAGCCCGCCACCATGCCGATCCAGGCCCCCACCACCATCTGCAGCACGAACGTGACCACGACGTGCCCGGCCACCGCGGCCGGGGAGCCGGTCGCCCCGGCCAGCGCGACCAGCAGCGCGATGCCGACGGGGTCGTTGGCGCCGGATTCGCCCTCCAGCAGCACGCCGGTGCGCCCGCCCACCTCCCGGCGGCCGAGCACCGAGAACACCACGGCCGGGTCGGTGGGGGACAGCGCCGTACCCAGCAGCAGAGCCAGCCGCCAGCCCAGCCCGAACAGCAGATGGGCGGCCACCGCGGCCGCCGCGGCGGTCACGAACGTCCCGGCCACCCCGATCCACACGGTGGCGGTGGCCGCGGTGCGGAACTTCCGCCAGCCGATGTGCATTCCGCCGTCGAACAAGATGAACGCCAGCGCCACGGTGACCACCCGCTGCACGGTGTCGTCGGTCAAGCGGCCCAGGCCCGGGAAGAGGTCCGAGGCGACCGCCGCGAACACCAGGAAGAACGCGGGCGCGGGGATCCGCAGCCGCTCGCTGGCCCGGTTCGACAGCACGGCGGCCGTGCCGACCAGCCCGACCACCAGGATGACCAGCCCGTACGACTCGATTCCGGTCACCGGCGGTGTCCTCTCACGCAGCAGAGTTAACGCCGACCAGACTTCCCGGCACCCCTCGGGTCACCCTAGCCCGCCGATGCCACCATGGGCAGATGCGCCTCAGCTCCGGCGACGCCCGCCAGCGCCTGGCCGCGGCCCGGGTGGCCCGCCTGGCCACCGTCTCCGTCGCGGGCCAGCCCCACCTGGTCCCGGTCACCTTCGCGGTCGACGCCGACACCGTCTACATCGCCATCGACCACAAGCCCAAGACCACCACCCACCTCAAACGCCTGGCCAACATCGCCGCCAACCCCCAGGTCACCCTGCTGGCCGACCACTACGCCGACGACTGGACCCAGCTCTGGTGGTCCCGCGCCGACGGCCACGCCGCCGTCCTCACCGCGCCCCCGGACACCGAGGCCCCGATCGCCCTGCTGGCCTCCCGTTACCCCCAGTACCAGGACACCCGGCCCACCGGCCCGGTCATCGCCATCACCGTCACCACCTGGTCCGGCTGGTCCTACACCTGACCTCGCCGCGGCCAGAAGTTATGGAGGCAAAGGTAACTTCGCCCACCCTCTTATATGGGGAAAGTTACCTTTGCCCCTGTACCGGCCGGCCCTGGCCCCGCGGGCCCGAGGGCGGCCGCAGGGCGCCGGCGATGAGGACGGCCAGGGCGAGCAGGGCGGCGACGCAGATCAGGGCGTGGCGGACCTCGATGTGGTCGCCGAGGAAGCCGATCAGCGGTGGCCCGCCCAAAAACGCGGTGTAGCCGATGGACGCGGTGACACCGACCCGGCGGGCGGCCCGGGCCGGGTCGTCGGCGGCGGCGCTCATGCCGGTGGGGAAGCCCAGCGAGGTGCCGGCCCCCCACAGCAGGGCGCCGGCGAACGCGGCGGGCAGGGCCGGCCCCAGGATGAACAGCAGCAAACCCGCCACGGCCAGCCCGGCCAGCGCGCGGGTGACCCGGACCCGGCCCCAGCGGTCCAGCAGCGCGGTGCCGAACCAGCGGCCGCCGGTCATCGCGGCCAGGAACACCGCGAAGGCCAGCGTGCCCAGGGTGGCCGGGGCCCGGTAGTCCTCGATGACCGAGACGCTGATCCAGTCGTTGCCGGTGCCCTCGGCGAACGCGAACGCCAGCACGAACAGCCCGATCAGCAGCGTGCGGCGTTCCCGCCAGGCCGTCAGCGCACTCCCGGCGGACGCACTCCCGGCGGACGCACTCCCGCCCCCCGCCGTCCCGCCCGCGCCGGCTCCGGTCCGCTCCTCACCTCCCGTCCCGCCATCCCCGCCCACCTCACCCGCCACGTCGGCCATCTCAGGCACGTCGGCCACAAAGTCCCGGGCCACCACCCAGACCACTGGCCCTTCCACCAGCGCCGCCACCGCCAGATGCGCGGTGACCGGCACGTGCAGGGCCACGGCCCCGGCCCCGATCAGCGCGCCGACCACGGTCCCGAGGCTCCAGGCGGCGTGGAACCGGGACATGATCGACCGGCCCAGCCGCCGTTCCACCGCGGCCCCCTGGACGTTCATGGCCACGTCCCAGATACCGGCCGAGACGCCGAAGAAGAACAGCCCGGCCGCCACCGGCACCACCCCGGCCTGGTAGCCGAACGCCACCGTGAGCAGGGCCGCCGTGGACAGCCCGGCCATCGCGGTCGCGGTGCGCCGGGAGCCCCAGCGGGCCACCAGCGTCCCGGACAGCGGCAGCGCCGCCACCGACCCGGCCGCGATGGCCAGCAGCAGCAGGCCCAGCTCGGACGGGTCGAGCCCCAGCCGGGCCTTGACCTGGGGGATGCGTGACGCCCAGCTGGCGAAGCCGAATCCCGACACCGCGAACACCAGGTAGGTGGCCCGGGTCGCGGCCCGGACCCGGCCGGTCTGCGGGCCGGCCGAGGGGCTGGTCAAGAGGCAGCGGCCTGACGCATCAGCTTGGCCACCAGCCGCTGCACGTAGCTGTCGTCGATCGAGTCGCCCCCGCCGAACAGGACGCGCAGGTAGAGCGGGGCCAGGATGCCGTCGACCACGTCGAGCGCGGTCAGGTCGCCGGCGGCCGGCCCTGCGCGGTCCAGCATGACCTGGAAGTCCTCCAGCCGCCGCTCGATGACCGACCGCGCACCGGGCACGCCCGCCGGGCCCGCCGCATCCGGCGCGGCGCTGGCCGCCAGCACGGCCCGCAGGAAGGCCAGGCCACCCGGCCGGGTCAGGTCGCCGGCCACGATCCGGGCGTAGGCCAGCAGGTCGGCCTCCAGGTTCCCGGTGGCCGGCACCGGCAGCTCGGCCCGCAACCGGTCGACCGCGACGTCGAGGACCAGCAGCTCGGGGCGGCCCCAGCGCCGGTAGATGGTGGCCGCGTGCACGCCGGAGCGGGCCGCGACGTCGGCGATGACCACGTGCTCGCTGCCGCTTTCGCCGATCAGCTCGCGGACGGCGGCGTGCACCGCGTCGCGGGTCCGGGCCGTCCGCCCGCCCGGCCGGGCCCGTCCCGTCGTGGTCATCTGCTCCGTCCCGTCACGAGTCGATCTTGCCCGATTTCTGTCCCGTCTTCCCCCGCGATATTAATGCGAAAAGACTTGCATTAATTACCGGGCCGGCGCAAGCTGAGTTATGCAACAAAATTCGCGTTAAGGAGAACCGATGACCACCCCGATGCTCTTTCCCGACGACCGGCAGTTCTGGTTCGAGACCCTGCGCGTGCTGGGCCAGGCCGATTTCGGCGGCGCCGAAGTGGGCGAGGCCCTGGCCGCGGCGGCCCAGATCAAGCCGGGTGACTACGACAGCTGGCACGACGCCTGGTACGCCCTGGCCGAGCGGCTCCGGGCCGAGGCCGGCGCGGCCGCGGCGGCCGGGCACCGGATCACCGCCCGGGACAGCTACCTGCGGGCCAGCACCTACTACCGGTCGGCCGAGTTCTTCCTGCACGGCAACCCGGACGACCCCCGCATCGACCGGTCCTACTTCGCTTCGGTGGACTGCTTCCACGCCTACGCCGAACTCTCGGGCCTATCCATCGAGCCGGTCCAGATCCCCTACGAGCACACCGTCCTGTACGGCTACCTGTACCGGCCGGCCGGCCAGACCGGACCACGGCCGACGATCGTGATGCACAGCGGCTACGACGGCGCGGCCGAGGAGATGCACTTCAACGGGGCGCTGCAAGGCGTGGAGCGCGGCTACAACGTGCTGGCCTTCGACGGGCCCGGCCAGCCCGCGGCCCGGCACCGGGACGGGCTGCTGTTCCGGCCGGACTGGGAGCACGTGGTCGGCCCGGTGCTGGACTGGCTCCTGGACCAGCCCGGGGTCGACGCCGCGCGGACCGGGCTGCTGGGCGTGAGCCTGGGCGGCCTGCTCGCGCCCCGCGCGGCCGCGTTCGAGCCCCGGCTGGCCGCCTGCGTGGCCGTGGACGGGGTCTACCGCTTCGGCGCCGCCGCCGAACAGCACGACATCGCCGGCCCGGACGGCCCGGACGGCCGGGACGGCCCGGGCACACCGCCCAACCCGACCGTCCGCTGGGCCATCGACCAGGCCAAATACGTGCTGGGCGTCCGGTCAGCCGGGGATTTCGTGCAGCTCAGCCAGCAGTACTCGCTGGCCGGCGGCATCGCCGAGCGGATCGCCTGCCCCACCCTGGTCTGCGAGGCCGAGGACGACATGTTCTTCGCCGGGCAGCCGCAGGAGCTGTACGACCACCTCACCTGCCCCCGGGAGCTGATGCGGTTCACCACGGCCGAGGGAGCCGGCGCGCACTGCCACATCGGCGCCCAGCGGCTGGCCTACGACCGCATCTTCGACTGGCTGGACGGCATCCTCGCCCCCCGCTGAGTACACCCTGGCCCCGGGCGCATGAGATAACTGTTGGATGTTCCACGTTGACTCCGAGGTCGGCCGCCTGCGGCAGGTGATCCTGCACCGCCCTGACCTCGAACTGAAGCGGCTGACCCCGGACAACGCGGCTGATCTGCTGTTCGACGACGTGCTCTGGGTGACCCGGGCCCAGGAGGAGCACGACAGTTTCGCGGGCGTGCTGCGGTCCCGCGGCGTGACCGTGCACTACTACAGCGACCTGCTGACCCAGACGCTGGACGTCCCCGAGGCCCGGGCCTGGATCCTGGAGCGGGTGTTCGACCCGCGCTGGCAGGGACCGCTGGCGGCGGCCACACTGCGGGCCACGATGGGAGGGCTGGACTCGCCCCGGCTGGCCCAGTTCCTGGCGGGCGGGATCACCAAGCGGGAGATCTCCGAGTACGGCCCGGAGCCCAAGAGCATCGCCTTCCACTCCCTGGATCCGGACGGCTTCGTGCTGCCGCCGCTGCCGAACCTGCTGTACCAGCGGGACACCTCGGCCTGGATCTACGGCGGGGTGTCGATCAACGCCATGCGGCTCAAGGCGCGCATGGGCGAGACCGTCTACGACGAGGCCATCTACCGCTGGCACCCGATGTTCGCCGCGACGGAATTCGACATCTGGTACCACGGCGCCGACGCCGAGCCCGCCACCATCGAGGGCGGCGACATCCTGGTCATCGGCAACGGCGCGGTGCTGGTCGGGATGAGCGAGCGGACCACCCCGCAGGCCGTGGAGCTGGTGGCCCACCGGCTGTTCGCGACCGGCGCGGCCCGCTGCCTGGTGGCCGTCGACATGCCGAAGCAGCGGGCGTTCATGCACCTGGACACGCTGTTCACCATGGCCGACTACGGCATCTTCAACAAGTACGCGGGCATGGGCATGCTGCCGTCGTACACGGTCGAGCCGGGCGCGGCCAGCGACGAGCTCAAGGTCACCGAGCACCCGCCCGAGGACATGCACAAGGCCATCGCCGCCGCCCTGGAGCTGCCCGCGATCACCGTGCTGACCGCGATCCAGGACGTGCACGCGGCGCTGCGCGAGCAGTGGGACGACGGCTGCAACGTGCTGGCCGTCGAGCCCGGGGTGGTCGTGGCCTACGAGCGGAACGTCACCACCAACACCTACCTGCGGGACCACGGCATCGAGGTCATCACGGTCCCCGGCGGTGAGCTGGGCCGGGGCCGGGGCGGCCCGCGCTGCATGACCTGCCCGATCGAGCGCGACGCCTGAACCTCAGGCCGGGCAGGAGAAGTACTCCAGCCGCTGGTCGGCCAGCGGCGGGTTGCGCCAGCTCGCGGTGCCGGCCCCCCCGGGCCGGTAGAGCGTCAGTTCCATCCGGTGCGGGGTGTCCAGGAGGATCACCTCCACGTGCAGGCGGTCCGGGCCGTCCCAGCCGCCGGAGGCGGCCACCGGGATCCGGCGGCCGTGTTCGTCGGCCGGGGCGGACACGGCCCAGCGGCCGGTGCCGACGGCGAAGGTCAGCGCGTTGCCCGGTTCGGTGAGGGTGAGCCGCCAGCCCCCGCCGGCCTGGCTCACGGCCGCCGACACGATGGTCGGCTTGACCGGGGTGGTGGGGCTGCGTTCAGAAATTATTGAGAAAGGGTTCCCGGTCCAATCGGCCCAGTCGGCCGGGCCCGGGTCCCCGCCGGCCGGGGTCAGAGCCAGCCCGGCCAACCGGGCGGTCAGCTGCTGCTGAGCCCCGTCGGTGGCCGGCTCGATCGCCGGGCGGCCGGCGGCCAGGCCGGGCAGCAGGTGCTCCCACAGCGCGTCCAGCACGCCCTGCATGTCCAGCGTGTAGGCGGTGCTGGCCACCACCGTGTCCTGTTCCGGCAGCACCACGCAGAACTGCCCGAACGCCCCGTCGCCCCGGTACCCGTGCCGGGCCATCCAGAACTGGAAGCCGTAGCCCTGCCGCCAGTCGGGCCACTCCCGGTCGGGGTTGTCCACCTGCTTGCTGGTGGCCTGGGCCACCCAGTCCGCGGGCAGCAGCTGGCGCCCGTCCCAGCGGCCGCCCTGCAGGTGGAGCAGGCCCAGCTTGGCGATGTCCTCGGTCCGCACGAACAGCCCGCTGAACCCCTGCTCCCGGCCGGGCGGCCAGGTCTGCCAGCCGACCGGGCCGATGCCCAGCGGGTCGAACAGCCGTGGCCGCAGGTACTCGGTCAGCGGCATCCCTGAGTTGCGCTGGACGATGCTGGCCAGCGTGTACGTGCAGGGCTGGCTGTAGGCGAACACCGAGCCCGGCGGCTGGTCGGGCGGGATGAGCAGGAAGCCGCGCACCGGCTCGTCCGGGTCACGTTCCAGCGCTTCGCCGGCCATCTCCCGGTCGTGCCCGCTGGCCATGGCGGCCACGTGCCGCACCAGGACGGCCCGGCTGCCCGGGTCGGTGATGTCGGCCTCGAATTCCGGGAAGTGCTTGACCACCGGATCATCCAGGTCCAGCAGGCCTTCGGCCCGGGCGAAGCCCGCGGCGGCCGAGGTGAAGCTCTTGCTCAGCGAGTACAGCAGGTGCCGGCGGTCCGCGCTGTACGGGGCCCACCAGCCCGCCGCGATCACGTGCCCGTGCCGTACCACCATCAGGCTGTGCATCTCGATGTCCGGCCGGGCCTCGACCGCGTCCAGGAAGGCCGTGATGGCGGCCGGATCGGCGCCCTGCTCGGCGGGCGTGCTGCGAGGCAGGGCCAGGGGCGGCAGCGAACGACTGGGCGAGGTCATGTCCCCGAGCCTAATGAGGACCCGAAACGGGCCTAATTAAGAGATGGCTTAATCGCGGCTCGTGCGGAGCCGGACGGCGGGCTAGAGTCGCCCCAGGCGGCTGAAGGGACGCAGCTCATGGACGCAGAAAGCGCGGAGGCGCTGGAAGTACTCAGAGACGTGTGGCGTGCCCAGGCCCAGACCGTGGCCGACCTCGACGACAGCTGCGAGTCGCACTGCCGGAAGATGACCGACGCCGGGGTGGGCTTCGACGACTACGCCGCCGGGGACGAAACGGACCGGATGACGGCGTGGCGGGCCCGGCTGGAACGCGAGGGCAAGCTCGGCACCGCGGGCAGCCTGGCCGACCTCGTCCTGCGGCCCGGGACGGCCGAGGCCGCGGCCGAGTAACCGGTGGAGTACCCGGGAACCGTCGCTGAGCTCACCCGGCACCTGCGGGACGGCGGGTACCTGGCCGACCGCGGGCTCGCCACCACCCTGCTCGTCTCGCTGTCGCTGCGCCGGCCCGTGCTGCTCGAGGGCGAGGTCGGCGTGGGGAAGACCGAGGTCGCGAAGGTGCTGGCGGCTGTGTTCGGGCGCCGGCTGATCCGGTTGCAGTGCTACGAGGGCATCAGCACCAGTCAGGCCCTGTACGAGTGGGACTACGCCCGGCAGATGCTGCAGATCCGGGCCCTGTCGGCGGCCGAGGCGGCCGACGACCGGTCCGTCGACCAGCTGTTCGGGCCGAAGTTCCTGCTCGAACGGCCGCTGCTCGAGGCGGTCCGGCAGGGTGACCGGGCGGTCCTGCTGATCGACGAGGTGGACCGGGCCGACGACGAGTTCGAGGCGTTCCTGCTCGAGGTGCTGTCCGACTTCCAGATCAGCATCCCGGAGATCGGCACGATCAGGGCCGATTCGAGCCCGGTCGTCATCCTGACCTCCAACCGGACCCGGGAGCTGCACGACGCGCTGCGCCGCCGCTGCCTCTACCACTGGATCGGCTACCCGACGGCGGAGCGCGAGGCGGAGATCGTCGCCGTCCGCGCGCCCGGCGCCGCCGGCCAGCTCACCGGCAAGGTGGTGGCGGCGGTCCAGCGGCTGCGCGAGCTGGACCTGGCCAAGCCGCCCGGGGTCGCGGAGACCATCGACTGGGTCCGCACGCTCGGCGTGCTCGGCCAGACCGAGCTGACCACGGACACCGCCCGGGAAACCCTGGGCGCGGTGGTCAAGGACCGTGACGACCTCGACCTGGTGCAGGACCACCTGGCGGAGATCATCTCCAGTGCCTGACGGTGCAGCCGGGGCCCGCCCGGCCGCAGCCAGTTCAGCCGGGGCCAGCCCAGCCGGCCGGTTCACCACGGTGCTGCTCGGCTTCGGCCGGGAGCTGCGGGCGGCCGGCCTGCGGGTCGGCACCAGCGACGTGCTCAGCTACCTGACCGCCATGACGCCGCTCGACCCGTCCGACCTGGTCGACCTGTACTGGGCCGGGCACGCCACGCTGCTCAGCCGGCACGAGGACGAAGGCGTCTACGACCGGGTCTTCCGTGCGTACTTCCTGGACGAGGACGGCCCGGCCCGCGGTCAGCTGACCGTCACCGCCGAGTCGGTCGCCCAGGCCGAAGCGACGCTGGTCATGCCCGGTACCGAGCCGGATCCCGAACAGGACGGGGAACGGCCCGTCCTCGGCTGGATGGCGTCCGACGTGGACGCGCTCAAAAAGCGCTCGTTCCCCGCGTGCACGCCGGAGGAGCTGGCTGCCCTGCACCGGATCATGACCCGGATGCGGCTGACGCCGCCGCGCCGCCGGACCCGGCGGACCCAGGCCGCCCGCGCCGGGACCGAGCCCGATCTGCGCGCGACGATCCGGGCGTCGATGCGGATGCACGGGGAGCCGCCGGGCCGGTTGTACTACCGGCGGCGCAAGACCAAGCTGCGCCCGCTGATCCTGATCCTCGACGTGTCCGGGTCGATGGCGGCCTACTCCCGCCATCTGCTCCAGTTCG
>Ga0209112_10000203_pt1 | contig 10911 bp, 9 predicted proteins | sample TexAe_OM3H0_O3_FD_187947 | JGI IMG/M metagenome (GOLD analysis project Ga0209112, IMG submission 187947) | Forest soil microbial communities from Davy Crockett National Forest, Groveton, Texas, USA - Texas A ecozone_OM3H0_O3 (SPAdes) (version 2) | ecosystem: Environmental > Terrestrial > Soil >...
AACCCGGCCCGCGCCGGCGACCCGCTCGGCCACCGACGTCGCGGCGCCGACCAGATCGCTGCGGCTCAACACCGAACCGTCGATGCGCACCGCGTCGGCGATGTCGGTGGCCGAAACCGTCGAAGGATTCAGAGACGCCAACAGCACGTGAGCAGGCTACCCGGCGTGCGACGGGTCAGTCTTGCTCGTCCCAGATCTTCGTCAGGGTGGCCAGGATCTCCTCGCCGCGGCCCAGCCCGCCGAGGTGACTCTCGCCCGGCAGGACGATCAGCTCGCAGTCGGGCAGCAGGGACACCACATGCTCGCCGTGGGCGAAGGGGACGATGTGGTCGCTGTCGCCGTGCCACCAGCGGACCGGGACTTTGACCTCGTCCAGCCGGAATCCCCAGTCCTGGGTGAACAAGATGATGTCGTTGAAGGGGGCCGCCAGCTGCTTGCGGCTGCCGTTGAGCAGATCGTCGAGGAACATGGCCCCGAACTCGGGACGGGTGAGCAGGCGCCGGTCGCCCTCGGGGGAAACCGCGGCGTAGAGATACAGCGCAGTGTTCGCGACCGGACGGATCGACCGGACCACCAGGCTCGCGCCGATCCGCAACGGGTCGCCGCCCAGCCGCAGCAGGGGCGCCAGCCGCTTGCCCAGGTTCATCAGCCCGCTGGTGATCCCCTCGTCGCCGAGGAAGGGAGCGACGCCGCCGAGCACGCCGACCGCCACCACCCGGTCGGGCATCGCCGCGGCCGACGCGAGCGCGTACGGTCCGCCGCCGGACAGTCCGATGACGGCCATTTTGTCGATGCCGAGAATGTCCGCGATCGTTCGCAGATCGTCGGCGAAGTCCCGGATGTTCGCATACCGGTGCGGTGACGACGAGCCGATCCCAGGGCGGTCCAGGCCGATCAGGCGGATGCCGTGGTTTTTGGCGTAGATGCGGGCCTCGGTGGGAATTTGGCGGCGGGCGCCGGGGGTGCCGTGCAACCAGAAGAACGCCCGGCCCTGCGGGTCACCGAACTCGGCGAAGCCGATTTGGCGGTCCTCGCCGACCGCGATGTTGCCCTCCAGCTTGGGGCGGGCGATGTCAAAGGCCATGCCCCGAGCTTTGCATGTGACGGGGCTTTTACAAAAAGCTCACGGACTTGGTATCGATGATTTTGCACAGAAGCGTGCGCGGGATGCGCGCATAGACTTTTTTCATGCCATCGCGAAGGACTTACGCCTCTTACAGCATCGCTTGCGCGCTCGTGTGGGCATTGATTCTGGCCCTGGTCGCGGTCTGGTCCCCCGATCGCTTGCACACCTTTTTGTTGATCGGCGGCGGCTGGCTGATCGGATGGATCTCGGCGACGATCGCCAGGTCGGTTTATCCGCCGCCAAGACGCAGCTACTGAAGCACCCGCTCGCCGATGACCCCCTGTTCGCGCAGGCCGGCCACCTCGTCGTCGGACAGGCCCAGACCGCGCAGGATCTCGTCGTTGTGCTGGCCGAGCGTCGGTGCCGGCGTGCGATGGTGACGAGTCGGCCCCGGGGTGATGCGAAACGGCCAGCCCGGGTAGCGGTGGGCTCCGGTGATCGGACGCTCGAACTCCTCGTAGAAGCCCCGCCCGTCGAGTTGGGGTATGTCATACATCTGCTCGCCGGTGATCACCCGCTCGGCCGGAATGCTTTGCCCCCAAAGGATTTCCAGGATCTTTTCGGGTGTTTGCGTGCGTGTCCAGGCCGCGACCATTTCGTCGAACACGTCGTGATCGACCGCGCCGTCGTCGGGCATTGACAGCGCGACCCACGCGTCGTCCTCGGCGGTCGGATACACCCCCTGCAGATAGCCGCGCCGACGATTGCCTTCCCGAGGCTGGACAACGCCGTTCATCGAGTACTCGATCACGGGTTCGGCGGTCACGCACGCGGCGACCTCGATCTGGGCGACTTCGATCAACCGTCCCTGCCCGGTTCGGCGCCGGTGTTCGAGGGCGGCCAGCAGAGCGACGCCCGCGTGCACACCCACGACGGGGTCGGCGGGTCCCTGCGGGTTGCACGGCGGACCCTCGGCGTATCCGGTGATCGCCGACATTCCCGCGGTCTGCTCGAAGTTCAGCGCCCACCCGACGTAGTCACGCCAGGGCCCCTGCAAGCCGAAACCCGGCATCCGGACCAGGATTACGTCGGGCTTGATGGCCACCAACGATTGGTAGTCCAGGCCGAACTGCTCCACCACTCGTGGCGAGAAGTTCTCCACGACAACGTCGGCCTGCGCGGCCAGCCGCCGGGCGATCGCAAGTCCTTGCTGCGAGGTGAGGTCCAACGTGAGATCTCGCTTGTTGAGGTTGGTGGCTTGCCATAGCCCGCTGCGTTCGTACCAGTCGTCGCCCTCGAACGGAAACGCGCCCGAATAGCGAAAGCCGTCGGGCCGCTGGATGGATTCGACCTTGACGATGTCAGCACCGAACGCACCCAGGTAACAGGTCAGGTAGGCACCGGCCCAAAAGGTGCTCAGGTCAAGCACTTTCAGTCCTGCGAAGGGCAGGGACGTCCGACGGGTTGTCGGATCAGGTTGCGCCACAGGGCCTTCGGTGAACCGAAACGCCTTCCCCGGGCGCCGAAATCCCCCGCCATCGACGAAGAAACCGCGTTTGGCGTATTGCGGACAATCCAATATGGTGGCGCCGTCGTTGACCGGGGCGGCAGGAATTCGTAACGCCTGGCACAGTTCGACGGTCTCCGCGACGGTTTGCTCGGCGAGCAACGGCTCTGCACGAGAATAGAATTCGGCGCGCTCCGGACCACCCATCATGACCGCGATCTGCTGCTCGCCGAACTCGGACAGGCCGAGCATCGCACACACGTCAAGCCAGTGCTGACCGGTCAGGCAGTTGATGCCCACCCAGCCGTCGGCGGCCCGGACCACCCCCAACATGGGGGCCGACCGAACGTTGCTGGGCAGGCCGAGACTGCGCATTCGCTTGGCCATCAGCATCGGATACGGCAACGTCGACAGCAGTGACTCGAATTCCGAAACGTCCACTACCCGCACGCGACCGGCCGGTTGCAGTCGCAGCGCGGTCAACGCGCCCAACGCGCCGTATGCGCCAGCGACGTATTCGGCAATGCGCCCGCCCACCTGCACCGGCGGGCGCTCGGGATCGCGCGCGCTCACCCAGCCCGATACCGCCTGCACGGTCAGCGGCGTGGCCGGCCGGTCGCGCCAGGGCCCGGATTGCCCGAAGTGGGATATTCGCAGCAGCACCAGGTTTGGGTTGATCTTGCCCAGGCTGTCGGTGTCGAATCCCCACCCTTCCAGCGTTCCGGGCGGAAAATTCTCAACGAGCAGGTGCGAATTCGCGATCAGTTCGCGAGCGTCGTCAAAGGTGCCCGCGCGTTTGCCGGCGTTGAGGTACTCGAACAATCCGCCGCGCTGCGGATCGGCGACGCCGCCGGGGAACGGTCCCCACCGGCGCAGCGGGTCACCCGCGGGCGGCTCCGCCTTGGTGACTTCCGCCCCGAGGTCGACGAGAAGCTTTGTGGCGTAAGGACCTGAGATCTCGCTGGCGATTTCGACGACGTGGAGCCCCGCGAGGGGTCCGGTCACGCGGGAACCCCGATGGCCATCGGCTCCATGTACTGGTGCAGGCCGCCGATTCCACCGCCCTCGCGACCCAATCCGCTCAACTTGAAACCACCGAACGGGGCACCGGCGGGCCCGCACCCGTTGACGGCGATCTGACCGGTCCGGACGCGGCGCGCGACGCCCACCGCCCGCTCGACGTCACCACCCCACACCGCGCCGGACAGTCCGTACTTGGAGTTGTTCGCGATAGCGACCGCGTCGTCGTCGTCGCGGTAGCGCAGCACCGTCAATACCGGACCGAAGACTTCCTCTTGCGCGATGGTCGAATTCGGCTCCACATCGGTGAGAATGGTCGGCTCGAAGTAGAACCCGACGTCCAGGCCGGCCGGGCGGCCGCCACCGGTCGCCAGTTTCGCGCCGTCATGGACCGCGCCGTCGACATGCGCCTGCACCCGGTCTCGCTGCGCGGCGCTGATCAGCGGACCCATCTGCACCTCGGGATCGGCCGGGTCGCCGACCTTGACCGCGCGGGCCAGCGCGACGAGTCGGTCGACGACGTCGTCGTGCAGCGAGTCGGGAAGCAGCAGCCGGCTGTGCAGGATGCAGGCCTGTCCGGCGTGCAGCGAGCAGCAGTCGAACAGCATCTGCTGCAGCATGTCGTCGGTGACCTCGGTGTCGTCCAGGATGATGCTGGCCGACTTGCCGCCCAATTCCAGCAGGATCCGCTTCATGGTGTCGCCCGCGGCCGACATGACTTGGCGGCCGACGAGGGTGCTGCCGGTGAAGCTGACCATGTCGATCTGCGGATCTGTGGTCAGTAGCTGGGCGGCCTCGACGCCGGACGGCGTGACGACGTTGACCACGCCGGGCGGAAAGTCGGTGTGTTCGTCGAGGATCCGCGCGAGTGCCAGCCCTGCGACCGGTGTCAGGGGCGAGGGCTTGAGCACGACGGTATTGCCCGCGGCCAGGGCGTGATTGAGCTTCATGACGTTGAGGCAGTGCGGGAAGTTCCACGGCGTGAGGACCGAGACGACCCCGAGCGGCTGATGGCGCAGCAAGGTGGTGCCGGCGCTCATTCCGCTCACCGCCTCGTCGGTCAGCTGCGTGGTGAGCTGGGCCGCGTGCATCGACATGTATGCCGCGCCGTCGATTTGCATCATCCGTTCGTTGGCAATGCAGCCCCACTCCGCTTGCGAGAGCGCGAAGAACTCGTCGGCATGCTTCATCAACGCGTCGCCGAGCTGGCTGAGGCAACCGGCGCGCTCCTCGAGGCTCATCGAGGCCCAGGGCCCGTCGTCGAAGGCGCGCCGCGCGGCCGCGATCGCCTGCCCGACCTGCGCGACGCTGGCGTCGGGCGCGGTGGCGATCGTTTGCTCGGTGGCCGGCGAGACGTCGTCGTAGCGACCATCCTCCGGCGCGACCCAGCCGCCGTCGATATAGAGCTGATAGGTGTCGACAAGTGGTCCCGGGGGTTGTAGCTCGGCCATCTGCTTCCTCACCCGAACGTCGGTCATCTAGGGACATAGTGTTCACCCGTTCGAGGTTGGCGTCAATCACCAATCGGGCGAATTACCGCCTCTCTCAAGATGTTGTCGGCTTATTGACATCGGCGGGGGCCACGGAGTAGACACGGTTCGCAGGACAGATGATATGAATCTGTCGGATCGGCCGCCTCGCCGATCTTCTCCAGGGAGGTTTGCCCGTGCAGACTACGTTTCCCCTGCACTCGCCCGATTTCTACGCGGGCGACCCCTACCCCGCATACCGGGAACTGCGCGCGACGGCGCCGGTGTGCTGGAACGACGTCACCAAGTTCTGGGCGCTGCTCAAATACGAAGACATCCGCTTCGTGTCGAGCAACCCGGCGCTGTTCTCGTCAGCCGAGGGCATCACCATCCCCGATCCGGCGACGCCCAGCCCGGTGCAGCCCGGCGGTTTGATCTTCACCGACCCGCCGCGCCACCGGCAGATGCGCAAGCTGATCAACGCGGGCTTCACCCGCCGGCGAGTCGCCGTGCTGGAGCCGAAGATCCGCGAGATCGTGCGCGGGATCCTCGACGGTATCGAACCCGGGTCCGTGCACGAGTTCGCCGAAGAGATCGCCGCCCCCCTGCCGACCCGGATGATCGCCGAGCTCATCGGCGCACCGCCCGACGACTGGGAACAATTCCGGGCGTGGTCGGACGCGGCCACGGGATCCGCCGACCCCGAGATCGAGCTCGACCCGCTGGTGGCCAGCGGACAGCTGTTCGAGTACTTCCAGAAGTTGATCGCGGCCAGGCGCGGCGAGCCGCGCGACGACCTGCTGTCGGTGCTGGCCGGCGCCGAGATCGACGGGATCTCACTCACCGACGAAGACCTGCTGAACTTCGCGTTCCTGTTGCTGGTGGCCGGCAACGAGACCACCCGTAATCTGATCGCGCTGGGCACCTGCGCGTTGATCGCGCACCCCGACCAATGCCGGCTGCTGGTCGAGGATCCCGGCCTGATTCCGGCCGCCGTGGAAGAGATGTTGCGCTGGAACAGTCCGGTGGTCCACATGGCCCGCACGGCGACAGCCGACGTCGAGATTCGCGGCCGGCGGATCGCCAAAGGCGATGTGGTGGTGATGCTCTACGGCTCGGCCAACCGGGACGAGGACATCTTCGGCGCCGATTCCGAAGAGTTCAGGGTGACCCGGCATCCCAACCCGCACATCGCCTTCGGTTGTGGTGAACATTCCTGCGTCGGTGCGCAATTGGCCCGGCTGGAGGCATGCGTGCTGTTCGACGAGTTGCTGCTTCGCTTTCCCAGGCTGGAACTGGTCGGCAACGTGGACCGGATGCGGGCCACCATGGTGCCCGGAGTGAAGCGCATGCCGGTTCGGCTGCTGGGGGCCTGACCGATGGACTTGGAGTACACGCCGGAACAAGAGAAGCTTCGCGCCGAGATGCGCGCGACGCTGGCAGAGGTGATGACGCCGGAGCGCGTCGCTGCGATCAGCGATCGCATGGAGGGTGGGCCTGAGGTACGGGAATGCGTACGCGCCCTGGCCGCGGCCAATCTGCTCGGTGTCGGTTGGCCCAAAGAGTATGGTGGTCAAGGTTTCTCTGCGATCGAGCAATTCATCTTCTCCGAAGAGGCGCGTCGGGCCAACGCGCCGATCCCGCTGGTAACCCTCAACACGGTCGGGCCGACGCTGATGCAGTGCGGCACCGAGGAGCAGAAGCAGAAGTTCCTGCCCGCGATCCTTGACGGCAGCGTCGAATTCGCGATCGGTTACTCCGAGCCCGGCGCGGGAAGCGATCTCGCCTCGCTGCGCACCACGGCGGTCCGCGACGGCGACGATTACATCATCAACGGCCAGAAGATGTTCACCAGCGGCGCCGCCTACGCCGACTACGTCTGGCTGGCCGCGCGCACCGACCCGAATGTGAAGAAGCACAAGGGCATTTCCATCTTCATCGTGCCCACATCGTCGCCGGGCTTCTCCTGGCAGCCGCTGCACACCATGCCGGGCGTGTCCACCTTCTACAGCTTCTACGACGATGTGCGGGTCCCGGCGAGTGCGATGGTGGGCGGCGAGAACCAAGGCTGGCAACTGATCACCACCCAGCTGAACTTCGAGCGCGCCGCGCTGGGCAATCTCGGCGCGCTCGAGCCGCTGTTCGAAAAGACGCTGGACTGGGCCACCAGCACCGAGCACGACGGCAAGCGCGTCATCGACCAGCCCTGGGTGCAGCTCACGCTGGCCAGGGTCGAAGCGCAGGTCGCCGCGTACAAATTGGTGAACCTGCGCGTCAACGCCGCAATGACCAAGGGTGTGCTCACCATGGGCGAAGCCTCGGCCGCGAAGGTGTTCGGCACCGAGCTGACCCAGCAGGTCGCCCGCCAGCTGCTGGAAGTGCTCGACCACAACGGAATACGCCGCGGCGCAGATGCGCCACTGCGCGGGGCCCTGGAGGCCGCGTACCGGTTCGCCGTCATCAACACGTTCGGCGGCGGCGCCAACGAAATTCAACGTGACATCATCGCCATGGCCGGATTGGGCATGCCGCGAGCACCTCGTGACCTTCGGGCCACCAATTAGTCAGGAGGACAACCGTCAGTGACCGATTCAGAAACCGAGTTTCAAGCCAAGCTGCGAGCGCTTGTCGGCCAGGCCACCGGTGGCACCGGAAAGCCAACGGTCGCACCGGATCCGGTGAATCAGCCGATGATCCGGCATTGGGCCTACGCGCTCGACGACATGAACCCGGTTTACCTCGACCCCAAGTTCGCGACCGCATCGCGCTTCGGCGGCATTGTGTCGCCGCCGGTCATGCTGCAGACCTGGACAATGCCGTCACCGAAGCTCGAAGGAATCGGCGAACGCGGCGGGGCGCCCATGAAAATCAAGGACAATCCGACGGCATTCCTCGACGAGGCCGGATACAGCAGCACCGTGGCGACCAACTCGGAGTTCGAGATCGAACGCTATCCCCGACTGGGCGACGTCATCAGCGCGACGTCGGTCTTCGAAGAAGTCTCCGACGAGAAGAAGACGGCCAAGGGCAGCGGCTACTTCTTGACCTGGGTGATCACCTACACCGACCAGAACGGTGAGGTGCTGGGCCGCCAGCGATTCCGGGTGCTGCGATTCAGGCCGGAGTCCTGATGGCATCCCGGCTCGCACCGACGGTCACCCCGGACACCGAGTTCTTCTGGAACGGCCTGCGCGACCACAAGCTGCTGATCCAGCGCTGCGTCGGTTGCGGAACGCTGCGTAACCCGGCCCGGCCGATGTGCCCGAATTGCCGCTCGCTGGACTGGGAGGCAATCGAGTCGTCGGGCCGCGGCACCGTCTACAGCTACGTGATGCCGCACGAACCGCGGGTCCCGTTCTTCGAGTATCCCTACATCGTCGTGTTGGTGGAACTCGCCGAAGGGGTCCGGCTGGTGTCGAACCTCTGCGGTATCGACCCGGCCGACGTCACCGTCGGGATGCCGGTCGAGGTCTTCTACGAAACGTTTGACAACGACCTTGTGCTGCACCAATTTCGGCCGGCCGGGTGAGGGTCGATGGACTTCACGTTCACCGAAGAGCAAGAGACCATCGCCAAACTGGCCCGGGAGCTCTTTGAGCGCCGAGCCACCCCCGAACGCCTGACCGAGCTGGAAACCGGAGAAACCCGGTATGACCCCGCGCTGTGGCAAGAACTCGCGGCGGCCGACCTGCTCGGGACGGGTCTAGGGGAAGACGTGGGCGGAAACGGCGGCGGCTTTTTCGAGCTCGGGGTGTTGCTGGCCGAGGTCGGCGCCGCAGTCGCACCGGTGCCCGCCTACGCGACGCTGGCATTGGGCGCCGACCCGATCGCCCGCCACGGCAGCGCGGAGCAACGGCACCGCTTCCTGCCCGATGTCGTTGCGGGAAAGCGGATCCTGAGCGCGGGCCTGCAGGAGCCCGGCCGCTCCGACCCCACGCATCCGGCCACCACCGCCCGCCGCGACGGTCCCGACTGGCGGCTGGACGGAGTCAAGGAACTGGTGCCGGCCGCCCAACTCGCCGACACTGTGCTGATACCCGCGGGCACCGATGACGGTGCGGTTGGCCTGTTCCTGCTGCCGACCGACGCCCACGGCGTCGAGGTCCGGCCGGTGGCGACCACCAACGATGAGCCACACGCGGACGTGTTCCTCGATGGTGCGGTCGTTTCCGACGCCGACCGGCTCGACTGCCCGATCGCGGCGCTGCACACCCGCGCTCTGGTCGCGCTGTGCGCGATCCAGCTCGGCGTCGCCGATCGCGCGTTGCGGATGGCCGCCGACTACACAAGCGGGCGTGAGCAATTCGGGCGCCCGATCGGCAGCTTCCAGGCCGTGCAGCAGCGCATGGCCGACGCGTTCATCGATGTCGAGGCGATCCGGTGGACGACGTGGCACGCGGCCTGGCTGGTCGCGCACGGACGGCCCGCCGACCGAGCCGCCCGCATCGCCAAGTTCTGGGCCGCCGATGCCGGTGCCCGAGTTGCCGGAACCACCCAACACGTGCACGGCGGCATCGGGATCGACGTCACCTACCCCCTGCATCGTTACTTTCTGTGGGCCAAACACAACGAGCTCACCCTCGGTCCAGCCTCTCTACAGCTGGCCTGCCTGGGCAGTACATATTCGGAAGGACACCGATGACGATCACCAACGCCCGCACGAAAACGTTGCGGTGGGCCGACATCAACGTCGGTGACGAGGTGACGCCCCTCGAAATCCCGATCACCACAACGATGATCGTCGCCGGCGCTATCGCGTCGCGGGACTTCATGCCGGTACACCACGACCGCGAGTACGCCAAGCAGCAGGGCTCGCCCAATCTGTTCATGAACATCCTGACCAGCAATGGATATTGCGTCCGTTTCCTCACCGATTGGGCCGGGCCCGAGGCGATGGTCAAAAAGCTGTCGATCCGCCTCGGCGTGCCGTGCTTCCCCGACGATCCGCTGCGCTTCACCGGAATCGTGACAGGCAAAACCGAAGGACTCCACGGTGAGAACTTCGTCGAAGTGACGTTCAAGGCGGCTAACAGCCTCGGCGATCACGTCTCCGGAACCGCAGTGGTCAGCCTGCTCGACGGGACCTTCGAAACGGGGCAGGCATGAGTGGTTCGCTGCCCGGCAGCTGCGCCATCGTCGGCATCGGCCAAACCGAGTTCTCCAAGGAATCCGGGCGCAGTGAACTCCAATTGGCGTGCGAGGCGGTCAGCGCCGCGCTTGACGACGCCGGCCTGGCGCCCAGCGACGTGGACGGCATGGTCACCTTCACGATGGACTCCAGCGACGAGATCGACATCGCCCGCAACGTGGGCATCGGCGACCTGAGCTTCTTTTCCCGCGTCCATCATGGCGGCGGCGCGGCCGCCGGCACCGTAGTGCATGCGGCGATGGCCGTCGCGACCGGCGTCGCCGACGTGGTGGTGTGCTGGCGCGCCTTCAACGAACGTTCGGGATTCCGGTTCGGCGGCAGCGGGCGCACCAGCGCAGAGACCCCGCTGTTCATGGCCCACTACGCGCCGTTCGGATTGATCACTCCCGCAGCGTGGGTCGCGATGCACGCCCAGCGCTACATGTCGGCCTACGGTGTCACCAACTCCGACTTCGGCCGCATCGCCGTCGTCGACCGGACGCACGCCGCCACCAACCCCGACGCGTGGTTCTACCAGCGCCCGATCACCCTGGAGGACCACCAGAATTCGCGCTGGATCGTCGAACCCGTGCTGCGACTGCTGGATTGTTGTCAGGAAAGCGACGGCGGTGTCGCGCTCGTCGTCACCGGCGCCGACCGCGCCCGCGACCTGAAGCAGCCGCCGGCGGTCATCACCGCGGCGGCGCAGGGCGCGGCGGCC
>Ga0209112_10000204_pt1 | contig 10887 bp, 9 predicted proteins | sample TexAe_OM3H0_O3_FD_187947 | JGI IMG/M metagenome (GOLD analysis project Ga0209112, IMG submission 187947) | Forest soil microbial communities from Davy Crockett National Forest, Groveton, Texas, USA - Texas A ecozone_OM3H0_O3 (SPAdes) (version 2) | ecosystem: Environmental > Terrestrial > Soil >...
CATCGTGGACGCGTCCCGAAACCGGTCGGCGATCTCATCGAGGGCGGGTGACGCGCCGACCAGATAGACATCGCCCGGCGCGTCGGGCCGGGCGATGAGATTCGCGAGCATCGTGTCGAGCGCGGCGGTCGCGTCGGCGCCCGAGGCGCCCGCGAGCGGAGCCTGGGCCAGCATCGTGGGCGCGTCTGGATCGCCGGCAGCCGGGCCGATCACCGACAGCGTCGCCGTCGCGTCGTCCATCACCAGCGCTGCGCCGGGGCGCCCGGCGGCATGCATCAAGGCGGCGACCGCCTGCGACTCCGACAGCACCGCGACGTTCGAAACGCCGGAATGCTGCAGCGCCTGCTGCAGCTGCGCCGCCCGCGCGTCGTCGGGCCAGCACAGCCGCGTGCCGACCAGCCGGTGGTTCTCGTCGGCCAACAACCGATTCGTCCCGACAACGGTCTCGGTCAATTTGCCGACCGGGTTGTCCTCGAGGTCGACGACCGATTGGTCGATCACATCACCCCGCGCACCCGGTTCGAGAAGCGCCAAGCGGGCGACGGGCCCGGTGACCGCAACCCCCAAAACGACGTCCATCCCGGTTCTCCTTCGGCCGGCTACCCCGCAACCAGCAATGTCCCGGCATCATTACACTGCGATACCGTTGGCAGTATCAGTCATTCGGGCGACCGGGTTCGCCTACTAGCGAAGCGTAACCAGCTTCTCGAATGACAGGACGGTCGCCGCGGAATGCTCTCCGCGGAAAACCTCTCCCGGCCACTGCCACGGCATCCGAACGGAGAATATGTTCGCAAGCGAGCAGTTCCTTGATTCCCGGGGGGCATGGTGAGCCAGAGCAGCGACGACACCCCGACCGGTCCCATCAACCGGCCGGCCGCGCACGTGCAGCAAACGCCGCAAGCCCGCATCATCCGCCCGCAGGCCGACGGCGATCGGACGCGGCGATGGAACACCGCCAGCGACATCACCGCGGTCGTGCTGGTGATCGTCGCGCTGTTCCTGCCGTGGAATCTGTACTTCGGCCTCGGCATACCCGACAGCAACACGGCCCTTTTCGCGGTGCTGCTGGCAGTGACGCTGCTGTCGGTCATCGCCGTCGCCGTGGCGGGTTCCTGGCGGTCGGCGGGCGCACGGTTCAACCCCGCGACGGCCGGCCGGGTCCGGCTGGTGCTCAACGTCCCGTATCTGTTGCTGGTGCTTGCTTTCGTCGGTTTCGACGCGTTCGAAACCGTCCGCTTCGGTGGTTCGGTCAACGTGCCGGGCGGTGTGGGACCTGGCGCCTGGGTGGGGGTCGCCGGTGCGCTGTTGAGCGCGCAGACGGCGGTCACCGGCGCCCGCACGGGTCCCGTCCCGGAGGGCGACGAGCTGACCGGGAAGTACAGGTCCGCGCGGATCATCGGCTACGCGTCGATGCTCGCCGCGGTGCTGAGCTTCGGCTTCAACCTGTACTGGCGGCTGCGGTACGCGCTGCAGAACTCGGCCGGCGCGGCCGCGTTCGGCAAACAGAACATCGCGGTCATCGCGACGGCGGTGGTGTACGGCGTGGTCGCGTTGATCGCGGTCCTGGTCGCATCCCGGTGGCTGTCGCGGAACACCAGGGCGTCCCGGCTGGCGACCGTCGCGCTGGGCGCCTCGACACTGGTCGCCGGGATCCTGGTGTGGACCCTGCCCGCCGGTCGTGACATCGACGCCTTCCACGGCATCGCGCAGAACACGTCGACCGCAGGGGTCGGATTCGAGGGCTACTTGGCGTGGGCTGCGGCCGCGGCGATCTTCGCGCCGCGGGCATTGTTCGGGCACCGCAACACGTCGGCCGCCGAGGAGACCGCATGGCGGGTGGCGGCCCGAAATGGCTTGGCGCTCATAGCCGTCTGGTGTGTGGGGTCGATCGTGATGCGGATTACCGACCTCGCTGTCTCCTTCAGCCTTAACTATCCCTTCTCCCGATACGACAGCATGGTGCTGGCCGCATTCGATCTGGTCACCGCGCTGCTCGTGATCTGGCTACGCGCGAGTCTGGCCGACGCCACCCGGTCCGCGAGACTGATCTCGTCGCTGTGCGGCCTGGTGGCCGCGTTGACCGTTGCGCGCGTCATCGTCGGCGTGGTGCTGGCACCGCGGTTCGCGGATTCGCCCAATTCGCCCGCGCTGCAACCGGTTTACGGAAACAATCTGGCACAGCAGATCACCAGCACCTTCGATGTGACGCTGTGCGGCCTGGCGCTGTGCATTTTCGCGGCGGCCGTCGTCACAGGCCACCTCGCCGGCCGACGGGTGCGCCGTCAGGCCCGTCGCGCCGCCCGCAAGGCCGACACCGGCCCGCCGCGGCCCAGGGTCCCGGTTGGCCAGGCCGTCCCGCCGTCGGCCGCGGCCACCACCCGCATCCCGACCGCTCCGTCGGGCGCGCCGCGCATCTTCCGGGGCGATGACTCCGCGACGCGTCAGATTCCGTTGCAGCGGCCGAAGATCTTCCGGCCGCCGCAGCAGTAGAAGTTCACCGGAGCGGCGCGAACGCAAATTCTCCCAACCCGACGCTCGGGTCGATGCTCGCGGTGAAGCCCAACACCTCAGCGGCCCGGGACGGGTCGGCGACGATGTGCCGGACATCGCCGTTGCGATACTGGCCGGTGATCACCGGGGAGAGCGAGGCGTCACGCGCCTCGCACAGCGCGTTGGCCACCTGAAGAATCGAAATGGGCCGTCCCGAACAGATATTGAAGGCCGAGAAGCCCTCGCTCGCCGCGGCTGCCGCCGCGACGTTCGCGGCGGCCACGTCCTCGACGTGCACGAAGTCGCGCATCTGGCCGCCGTCCTCGAAAACCTTTGGCGTGTCGCCCTTTTCCAAGGCCGACCGGAAGATCGCCGCGACGCCAGAATAGGGGGTATCGCGCGGCATGCCGGGGCCATAGACGTTGTGGTAGCGCAGCGCGGCCACCGAGCCTCCCGTGGCTTCCGACCACGCCAGCGCGTAGTGCTCCTGTGCCGTCTTGCTGGCGGCATACAGGCTGCGCGGTGCCACGGCGGCGCCCTCGTCGACGAGGCGCCACTGCAGTTCCTCCCCGCCGATCGGGCAGCGGTGTTCGAAGACCCCCGCGTCGAGGTCGGCGCGCCTGCGCGGCAGGGGATCGACCTCGCCGTGCTCCCCACAGTGATAGCGACCCTGCCCATAGACCACCATCGACGACGCCAGCACCAGACGACGCACCCCGGCGGCGAACATCTGCGCCAGCAACACCGTGGTGGCGAAGTCGTTGTGGCCGCCGTACTCCGGCGCGTCGGCGGCATCCACGCCCGCGCCGACCATGGCGGCCTGATGACACACCAGGTCCACGCCGTCCAGCAGGGGGGCCAGGGCGTCGGCGTCGCGGACATCGACGCGGTGGCATCCCTGCGGCAGCACCGCATCCGGGCCGTGCGCGGCGGGCAGCAACACGTCGACGCCCACCACCTCGTGGCCCGCCGCACGCAGCGCCGCGTCCACCCGCGAACCGATGAAACCGGCTGCGCCCGTGAGCAATACCCTCACGGCAGCTCGATCGGCAAGGTGACCCCGGCGTGCGGCCGGCAATGCGCGCAGGTGCGGTCGGCGGCGACCCGACCGATCGCCTCACGCACCAACTTCTTGAACGGCCCGATGTTGCGTTCGAACTCGGCGAACACGTCGACGGCCTTCACACCCTCGCCGGCGCTGATGCCTGCGTCCAGGTCGGTGACCAAAGCAATTGCCGCATAACAGATTTCGAGTTCCCTGGCCAACACCGCCTCCGGGTACCCGGTCATATTGACCAAAGTAAAACCTGCGGAGGCGAACCATTGGCTTTCGGCGCGGGTGGAGAATCGCGGCCCCTGGATCACCACCATCGTGCCGCCGTCGACCACGTCGGGCAGGCCGGTCACCGCGTCGCGCAGCGTCGGGCAGTACGGATCGGCGAAGTCGACATGGATGCCGCCGGAATCGAAGTAGGTGTCGGCGCGGCCTCTGGTGCGGTCGACCAGCTGGTCTGGCACCACGATGGCACCCGGGCCGAGTTCGGGCTGGAGGCTGCCGACCGCGCACGGTGCGAGCACCCGCCGCACGCCGAGCTTGCGCAAGGCCCACATGTTGGCCCGATAGGGCACGGTGTGCGCGGAGTATTCGTGCTCGGCACCGTGGCGGGGCAGGAACGCCACCTCGTGTTCGGAGACGGTGCCCACCGTGACCGGGGCGCTGGCCTGACCGTAGGGAGTGTCGACGGTGACGTCGCGGGCGTCGGATCCGAAGAAGGTGTAGAAGCCGCTGCCGCCGATGACTCCGAGCATCCGCCCATTGTGGTGCATGACGCGAGACTGGATTGCGGGTGCGGTACCGGCGGCCGGCCCTGGCAGGATGTTTTCGTGGCGAGTTTCGGGCAGTGGATCTCCGGTGCGCGACCACGGACGCTGCCCAACGCGGTCGCCCCGGTCGTCGCGGGCACCGGCGCGGCGGCGTGGCTGCACTCCGCGGTGTGGTGGAAGGCGTTGCTGGCGCTCGTCGTGGCGCTTGCGCTGACCATCGGCGTGAACTACGCGAACGACTATTCGGACGGAATCCGCGGCACCGACGACGACCGGGCCGGCCCGGTGCGGTTAGTCGGCTCGCGGCTGGCGACGCCGCGAGCGGTGTTGACCGCCGCGCTGGCCAGCCTGACGATCGGCGCGGTCGCCGGGCTCGTGCTGGCTCTGTTCAGCGCGCCGTGGCTGATCGCGGTGGGCGCGGCCTGCATCGCCGGGGCGTGGCTGTACACCGGCGGGTCAAAACCCTACGGGTATTCGGGTTTTGGCGAGGTCGCGGTGTTCGTGTTCTTCGGCCTGGTCGCCGTGCTCGGCACCGAGTACACGCAGGCGCTGCGGGTCGATTGGGTGGGCCTGGTGCTGGCAGTGGCGACCGGGGCGCTGTCGTCGTCGGTGCTGGTGGCCAACAACTTGCGGGACATCCCCACCGACGCACGGTCCGACAAGATCACGCTGGCGGTGCGGCTGGGCGACGCCCGCACGCGCATCCTGTACCAGGCGCTGCTGGCGACCGCCGGGGTGTCGACCCTGGTGCTGATGGCCGCGACGCCGTGGTGCGCCGCGGGTCTGGTGGCAGCGCCGCTGGCGCTGCGCGCACTGGGGCCGGTGCGATCCGGCCGCGGCGGACCGGAGCTGATCCCGGTACTGCGCGACACCGGGCTGACAATGGTGGTCTGGGCGGTGGCGGTGGCGGCGGCCCTGGCGCTCACCGGCTAGCCGTTCCGTCTGCATTCTCAAAAGACCTCAGGCGGTCCGATAACTATGAGAGGTTGGCGGAATGCCGCAGATCACCACGACCAACGGTCCGGAGCACATCGGCTTGCTCAGTGTCGGGGCATACCGCCCCGAGCGGGTGGTCACCAACGACGAGATTTGCCAGAACATCGAATCATCGGACGAGTGGATCTACTCCCGAACCGGCATCAAGACCCGCCGGTTTGCCGCCCGCGATGAATCCGCCGCGTCCATGGCCACGGAGTCCGGCCGGGCGGCGATCGCCAAGGCGTCGCTGACGGCCGGCGACATCGACTGCGTGATCGTGGCCACCAGCACCCACTTCCTGCAGACACCGGCTTGCGCCCCGTCCGTGGCGGCGGCGCTGGGCGCCACGGGTGTGCCCGCCTTCGACATCTCGGCGGGATGTGCCGGCTTCGGCTACGGGCTCGGCGTCGCCGCCGACATGGTCCGCGGCGGGACAGCCGCCAAGGTCCTGGTGGTCGGTTCGGAGAAACTGTCGCCCACCGTCGACATGCAGGACCGCAGCAACTGCTTCATCTTCGCCGACGGCGCGGCCGCGGTGGTGGTGGGCGAGACACCCACCCAGGGCATCGGTCCGACCGTCTGGGGCAGCGACGGCGAACAGGCCACCGCGATACGCCAGGACATCGACTGGATCGACTACATGGACGCCCCGACGGGCCCACGCCCGTTCCTGCGGCTCGAGGGCAGCGCCGTTTTCCGGTGGGCGGCGTTCGAGATGGGCAAGGTCGGTCGGCAGGCCATGGACGCGGCGGGAGTCCGGCCGGACGAGATCGACGTCTTCATCCCGCACCAGGCCAACAGCCGGATCAACGAAGTGCTCGCCAAGGGGCTCGAGCTGCGGCCCGACGCGATCGTGGCCAACGACATCGAGCACACGGGGAACACTTCGGCCGCGTCGATCCCCCTGGCGATGGCCGAACTACTGGAGGCCGGGGCGGCCAAGCCCGGCGACCTGGCCCTGCTGATCGGTTATGGCGCGGGCCTCAGTTACGCCGCCCAGGTGGTGCTGCTACCCAACGGTTGAGCGCGGTCTCACGCGTCGTCGGCGCCCTCGTCGGGCACAGCGTCGCCGTGCAGCCGGGCCTGCAGTTGTTCCCGCTCGCGGCGCCGGCGTTCGCCGGCGATCGCAAGCGAGGCGGTGGCGCGCCGGCGCAGCGGGCTGAACAGCCAGATGCCCAGGGGCATCGCGATGATCAATGCGAACAGCGCGGCGACGACGACGGGAAACTGGCCGATTCCCAGTAAGCGGGCGACAACGTAGATCACGGCGGTGAGCACGACCGCCAGCAGCAACCGCGCCGCGGCGTAAAGCACGACGTTGACGACTGCGTGGCCGCCGCCCTCTCCGGCGTTGCCGTCACCCGCGGGACTCCCGGTGCTGTTACCGCTAGGTCCTTCTGACACAAGGTGCAGCCTACGGCGCGGGTATATTCGCTCGAAGGAGGTGTTGAGTGCTCTACCTGCTGCTGGTCGTGATTTTGGGAACGCTGGTCTACGTCGGTTGGCGCGTTGCGCGGTCACAGGTCATTCGGCCCAAGACGCGCGTCATCGGTCCCGACGACGATCCGGATTTCCTGCGGCGGTTAGGTCACGGAGACAACAACCCCCGCTAGGACGACCCTCCCTCTCTTGAAGCCCTCCCGCGCTAGCCGCCCAGGACGGGGTTGCGCTGCTCACCCGGGAAACCATCGGCGATGGTGGCCGCCAGCTCGGTGAGCGATTCGCGCGTGCCACGCCGCAACCGGTGCAGATCGATCTCGGCGCCTTCCTCGAGGTGCGGGTCGAAAGGCACCAGCTGAACCGCGCGGCAGCGGCGCGAGAAGTGGTCGATCACCTTGTTCATGTCGACCTTGCCGGGTCGTGGTCGCACCCCGTTGATGACCGCGACCGAATTGCGGACCAGCTCTTGGTGGCCGTGGGCGTCCAGCCAGTCCAGCGTCGCCGACGCGCTGCGGGCACCGTCGATGGATCCCGAGCTGACCACGATGAGAACGTCGGCCTTCTCCAGCACCGACGACATCGCCGAGTGCAGCAACCCGGGGCCGCAGTCGGTGAGAACCAGGCCGTAGAACCGTTCCAGGATGTCCAGGATCCGCGAATAGTCCTCCGCGCTGAACGCGTCCGATATCGCGGGATCGGTTTCCGACGCCAGCACCTCGAGCCCACTCGGACCCTTGGAGGTGTAACGGCGCACGTCGCTGTAGCGCTCGATGGTTCCCGCGTCGTGCAGCAGCTGGCGCACCGTCGCCGCCGTCTCCAGCGGGATCTTCTGGCTCAGCGTGCCGCGGTCGGGGTTGGCGTCGACGGCCACCACCCGGTCGCCGCGGATGGAGGCGAACGTCGCACCCAGTGTCGCGGTGATCGTGGTCTTGCCCACGCCACCCTTCAGGGACAGCAGCGCCACTCGGTAGGAACCCCGCAGGGGCCGGTTGACCTGCGCGACCAGGTTGTTGTGACGGGCGGCGCGGGGGCTCTCGCCCAGGTTGATCAGGCCGCCGGACGCCTTGTACAGCAACAGGCGCCAGCCCTCGGACGGCGGTGGTTGCACCGGCCGCAACAACATCCCGGTGGACAGTTCCGGATACGGAGTGTGCGGAAGGTACTCGGGCCGCTGCGGGACCTGCGGGGGCGGCGCATCGGCGCCGCCGTTGTAGTACGCGCCGTACGCGGTCGGGTCGACCCGCGGGATGCCGGTCACCGGTGTGGAATCCCAGGGCGGCATGCCCCCCGGTCGGGCCGCGGTGGGCGCGTTTTCCGGCCGCTCGGGCCCGCGCTCCGGGCCCGGCACCCGCCGCTCGGTCCGGAAGCCGGCGAAGGCGCGGGTCGGCGCGTCGCCGCCCGGTTCGGATTCGGCGGCGTTCTGCTCGGATGCTCCCTGAGGTGATAACTGCGTTGTCGGATGCTCGGTCGCCCCGACGCCCGACGTCGGATGCTCAGACACTGGCACTCCCCCTTGTTCTGCGTTATTGGGTCAGATGCTGCAATCACCCCACGCCCGCATAGGAATGCAGGCCGACAGTGACCAGGTTAACGAAGAACAAATTGAAGACCATGGCCACGAACCCCGCGACGTTGATCCAGGCGGCCTTCTTGTCCCGCCATCCTGCCGTCGACCTGGCATGCAGGTAGGCGGCGTAGATCACCCACGCGATGAAGGACACAGTCTCTTTGGGGTCCCAACCCCAATACCTGCCCCACGCTTCCTCGGCCCAGATGGCGCCGAAAATGACCCCGAACCCGAACACGGGGAACGCGAAGATGGTGGTCCGGTAGGCGATGCGGTCCAGCGTCTGCGCGTCGGGGAACCGCTGCACTACGCGCGCCAGCGCCCCTTGAGCGTCGGGATCCCCGAGGTGCGAGGTGCGCAGCAGGAACAGGATGCTGGCGATGCCGGCGACCATGAACACCCCGGATCCCAGGCTGACCACCGACACGTGAATGGGCAGCCAGTAGGACTGCAGCGCGGGCATCACCGGCGCGGCGTTGGTGTAGAGCCAGCGCCCCGAGACCGTGAGCAGGATCAGGACCGGCAGCAGCAGGAAGACCCATAGCGGGCGGTATTGCGGGCGGCGCAACACGAACGCCCCGGCGATCAGCCCGCACATGCAGGTCAGATTGATGAACTCGTACATGTTGCCCCACGGCACCCGCAGGGTGGCCAGGCCGCGCAGCACGATGCAGGCCAGCAGCAACCCGATGCCGAGGTAGACGACGGCCAGCCCGGCCCGACCGACGCGTTCGTCGATCGGCCGCTGGTCGACCTCGTCCACGACGCCGGGCAGGGTGCTGTCCGGCGTCACCGAGCCCGCCAACACCGCCGCGCGCTGGTCCGCGCGTCGGCCGCCGACGTATGCCAGTTCGAAGGCCAGCAGCAGCAGCCCGAACACCAGGGCCACCACGGCCGAGGTGAACGCCCAGTCCGAATACCGCGCCAGACCGATGTTGACGTGCACCGTGTTCATTTGACGTCCACCTCTGAATTCCCTTTGGACGGCGTCTCGACGCGATCGGTTGCCTCGGCTTCGCCGAGTCCCGCCAATAACCGGCTGGTCAATCGCTCGAATTCGTCGCCCCAACCGGAATTGTCGGTGCGCGCCAGCCCGCCCAGTTCGACGTTCACGGTACCCGGTCGCTCGTCGCCGGCCGGCGTCAGACGGACCCACACCCGTCGCCGCCGCACCAGCAGCGACACCAGCAGTCCGGTCATCATCGTGATGGCGAAGACGAGAACCCAGGTTTGGCCCGGGTCGTGGGAGACCTGCAGGTTGACGAACGCCACGGCGCCGTCGAAGCGGACGACGGTGCCGGCCGCGGGCCCCTGGTCGATCCGGACCGCCTGGCCCGCGCGCAGGTTGATCCGCTTCTCCTTCGTCAACCGGTGCTGCTCGATCAGTCGAGGATCCAGGGTGAACAGCGACTGGGGCCGTCCGCTGTCCAGCCCGGTGTCCCCCCGGTAGATGTCGACGGCGACCGCGGGGGCGTTCAGCGCGGGGAACCGCGACGACAACAGAGCCCCGTCCAGCTGCTCCGTGGGTGCCAGCAGGCCCTGGATCGCGATCTCGTGCTGGCGGCGGTCTACCGGGTTGGGATAGCTCCCGGCAGGCGGGTCGATGCGCACCACGCCGGACGAGAGCAGGGTCTGCGGATTGTCAGGACGCCACTGCACGGTCGACGTGCGAGTCTGCCCGTCCGGGAAGGTGACGGTGAAGGTGGGCGCGTAGCCGTGGCCCTGCAGATAAACCCGGTCACCGCCGACCCGCAGCGGGTGGTTGACCTCGAGCAGGTAATGCCGCCATCTGTTGGCGGCCAGATCGTTGCCGGACTGGTAGTCGATGTCCGCGCCGAACGAGGTGGCCTGTCCCGACGGCAGGTAGTGCGCCGCAAAGTCGTTGACCCGGATGCACAAAGGATGCAGCGACGTGCCGTCGACGGTGTTGCCGGCGCGGAATGAGTCGAAGGCGGCCGGCGACGCCGAGCAGAAACCGGGACCGCCGTCGGCGATGACGATCACGTTGCCCTCGTAGCCGAACAGCTTGCCGACGGCCACCGCGACCAGCAGGCCCAGCAACGAGAAGTGGAAGACGATGTTGCCGAACTCGCGCAGGTAGCCCTTCTCCGCGGAGATCTCGACGATGTCCGAGGCGCCGGCGTTCTCGTGGCGGATGGCCGTCCGCCAGCCGCGCAGCCGCCCGGCGAGCGCGTTGGCCAGCCGGTTCACGTCTTCGGGCCCGGCGGCGACCTGCGCGCCGGCGTGCTTGGGCAGCCGCGCCAGGTTGCGCGGGGCGGCGACCGGGGTGGCACGCAGGCTGCGGGCGTGCTCGATCATCCGCGGGGTGAGGCAGCCGACCAGGGACACGAACAGCAGCACGTAGATGGCGGTGAACCAGAAGCTGGAGAACACGTCGAAGGCCTGCAACCGGTCCAGCCAGGGCCCGATCAGCTTGTGGGCCGCCAGGTAGTCGCTCACCTTGCCGGCGTTGAGGCTGCGCTGCGGCAGCAGCGCCCCGGGTATCGCGCCGAGCGCGAGCAAGAACAACAGCACCAGGGCGGTGCCCATCGAGGTCAGGGTGCGCCAGGTGTTGCGCGCGAAGG
>Ga0209112_10000205_pt1 | contig 10882 bp, 15 predicted proteins | sample TexAe_OM3H0_O3_FD_187947 | JGI IMG/M metagenome (GOLD analysis project Ga0209112, IMG submission 187947) | Forest soil microbial communities from Davy Crockett National Forest, Groveton, Texas, USA - Texas A ecozone_OM3H0_O3 (SPAdes) (version 2) | ecosystem: Environmental > Terrestrial > Soil >...
CCGAGGGCAACCGCAACGCCCGCCTGTTCTGGTCCGCATGCAGGGCCCACGAGCACCTCAACGCAGGACTGTTCGACGACTCCACAGCCGTCGGCGTGCTGCTCGAAGCCGCCGCCACGGTCGGACTGTCGGAGCCTGAGGCACGCGCCACCATCACATCTGCCCAGCGCAACACCGGATCGAGGACACCGCGATGACGCAGGACGAGCCGTGGGAGGCTTCGGCCGAAATGCATCCCGCAAATCCCGAAATTGCCCGCACCGCCCACCAGGCGGACAGGAACGGCAATTGCGGGATTTGTAGGACGCGAATCGACGTAGGGCACTGGGAAGAGCCGTTCCCGCTGGAGTCGGCCCCGCTGCCTGCCTTCCCGGTGGATCTGCTGGGCGAGAGCTTGGCGCGGTTTGTCACCGCCGCCGCCACATCGCTCCAGACCGCGCCGGACCTGATCGCCTTCAGTGTCCTGGGAACCCTGTCGGTCGCGACCGGTGGGCAGGTCCGCGTCCACATCAAGCCGCAGTGGACCGAGTCCACCGCGCTCTGGCTCGCCGCCTTCGCGGACTCCTCGGAGCGCAAGACGCCCGCGCTGGACATCGCCGCCGCGCCCCTGCGCGCCGTGGAAGCCGACCTCGTCGAAGAGGCGCGCCCGCACGTCGAAGCCGACGCACAAGAGATCCGCATCACCACCGCGGCGATGAAGCGCGCCGAGGACGCCGCCGCCGCGCCGACGAACAGGGCCATCACCCCGAAGCAGCTCGCCGATGCCGAAGGTGCCCGCGAAGCAGCGAAGAGAGATGCCGCCGAAGCCCGCGATCGGCTCACGGAACTGGGAGACGGGCGCAGCCTGCCCCGTCTGCTGGTGCGCGACATCACCCTGGAAGCCCTCGGCAAGGTCATGACGTCGCAAGGCGGCCGGATCGGCTCCCTCGCATCCGAGGGCGGGCTGCTCAAGGTCGCCGCTGGGCTCTACAGCAGCAACGGCCAGGCGAACACCGACCTGATGCTCGAGGCCTACAGCGGTGGTCCGTACACCATCGACCGAGTAGGCCGGCCCGGCTCTCACCTGGAACGGACATTCCTCGCGCTCGCACTGATCGTCCAACCCGGGATCATGGCAGGCCTTGAGAAGCGCAACCCCGAGTTCCGACAGAACGGCCTGCTAGGACGATTCCTGTACGGCAGGCCCGCACCTGTTGAGACGGACACCTTCGCATCACCGGCCATGCCGACCGACCTCGAAGAGGCCTACGCCAAGTCCATCACGACGATGGTGCAGCGGGTATGGAGCTCGCACGACGCCATCGTGCTCGAACTCGACGCCGGCGCCCGCGACCTGTTCGCCGCCTTCTATGACGAGTTCGGCATGCGCAGGAAGACCGGCGGCGACCTCTTCGAGATTGCCGACTGGGCGGGCAAACTGCGCGGCCAGCTCGTGCGGATCGCGGCCTGCCTCACGCTGTACGACAACCCGGAGGCGCGCACGATCACCCGCGCCCGCATCGCCGACGCCATCGGCATGTCCCCGTACTTCATCCGCCACGCCAAGGCCGTATTCGACCTCATGGGCAGGGACGCCGAGGGCAAGCGCAAGCCGCTGCGGGACATCGTGGCGTGGCTGGCCGCTCGGCGGAAGCCATGCGCCCCGTTCTCGCAGAACGAGGTCTGGCAGGCGCTCAAGGGCCGCACGTGGGCTGAGAGCGCCGACGACGTGAAGAACGCGCTGAACGAACTCGAAGACGACGGCTGGATCTCGCTGCTGCCCTCTGAGGACGAGCCCGGCAAGCGCGGCCGCAAGCCGTCGCCGCGGTACGAGGTCCATCCGTGGATCTCGGACGCCTCCCGCAAATCCCGCAATGGCCTTCCAGGCGCGCATCGCCGATCGACCGAAGGGCACTGATCATGACCGAGCAGCTCGCTCTCGCCGAAGCCCGCACACCCGCCGGCCGCAAGTCCCGGCGCAACACCGGCACCACCGAAGACGACCTACTGCGCTCCGTGCGCAAGCTCGCCGGGTACTGCGGATACCTCGTCTACCACACCCGATGGAGCAAAGGATCAGAGCCCGGATTCCCCGACGTCGTACTCGCCAGCGCCAAACACAGGCGCCTGATCTTCGCCGAGCTCAAGACCGCGACCGGCAAGCCCACCGCGGCACAACTGCTCTGGCTCGACACCCTCACCGCCACAGGAACCGAGGCCTACCTGTGGCGGCCCGCCGACCTCGCCGACGGCACGATCCTCGCCACCCTCACCAGCCGACGCATATCGGAGGACGCCTCGTGAGCGACACCACCGACACCGAGCTGCCGCCGCTCTACACCGCCGTGCTCGCCGCCATGAACGCCACGCGTGCTGCCGGCAGCGAGCCCATGCGCCTCGACGACATCGGCCAAGCCGCATGGAACAGCCTCACGCCATACAAGCGCCGCGCAGCACTGCCGTCCATCCTCGGCATCTACGTACAGCGCGTCATCGACGAACAACACGCACTCGCAGCCGACCACGACGCCCACAACCCCGACCTACACACGTACCTCGACCCGGCCGACGAAGCGATCGCATGGGACGCCTACCACGACGACAACAGCACCGGACAGAGCACCATCGAGCGCGACACACTGCTCAACATCCTCTGCGAGCTAGACCTGCTGCGGCACCGCCTCGACATGGCACGGCGCCAGAACGAGGCCGACGCCTGATGCCGTGGACCAAGAGCAACGACAACCCGCTGTACCACCAGGCAGCATGGAAGCGTGCCCGCCTCGCAGCACTACGGCGGGCACAGTGGCGATGCGAGGCACGACTGGACGGCTGTGCCGGCACGGCAAACGAGGTCGACCACATCCACGGCATCGCCAACGACCCGGAACACCGCAACCTGCGAGCAGTGTGCGTGCCCTGCCACCGGCAGATCACCGCGAAGCAAGGCAACGACGCCCGCCAGCAGCGCAAAACCGACCCCGCACCACGACCGCGGACCACCTGGTGACCAGCGCCCAAAAGTCCAGCGAGACCCGCACCATCAGGGCCCGCCCCGACCTAATATCCCTCCCCCACCCGTGGAAAACGGCCCGGGATGGTCATCGACGCAGGTCAGGCCGTTGCGGGGTGGTCGGGAGGGCCTGAAATCGCGTGGCGATTGGGTGTCCCAGCGTGGGGATCGGCGTGAAAAGGGCCGCTCCAGCGTCAAAATCGTGTGTCCCAGCGTGAAAATCGGTGCGCTCGGCGAGTGTTTCGAAGGTGGCGGGCTTCCGCCACCTTCGATTCGTTGTCGGATGGCTCGGGTAGCCTTTGATTCGTAAGCCTGCGGCCCCGCTCAGTGCGAGTGGCCCGGTCCGCCGGCAACGACGGATCGGAGCCCAGTGATGGCAAGGCGGTATGTGAATCCGCAGCAGATCAGGCAGCAGGCCGAGGCTGCGAAGCTCGCCAACAAGGACGCGCTCGACGACTACGCCGAGTCCACGATGGCGATGTTCGAGTCGGTCAAGGCTCACGACGCCGCGAAGGCCGCGCGGGATCTGTCGGACACGGCGCAGTTCCTCGCGAACGATGCCCACCGGCACGCCTCGTCGGCCTCGGAGACTGCTGAGGGCGCCGTGAAGGGCCTGAGTCAGTTGGCCGCGATCGTCGCCCAGCTCGCAGCCGCGTCGGTTCCCGGAGCCGGGAAGCGTTCGCTGCGCCCGCTGGCGGACTACCTCGGCGACATGGCCAGTTCGGACCCGAAGCGCGAGGCACGGGCGCGGCAGCGCGACCGCGAGGTCCGCAACGCCCTGTCGGAGCGCGTCCCGTCCGAGGGCGGTTTCCTCGTCGGCGAGGACTGGTCGGCAACGCTGCTCGAGTACTCGATCGAGCACGCGATCGTGCGCCCGCGGGCGATTGCGATCCCGTCGTCGACCCTGCGCCTGCCGGTGCCGATCATCGACGACAACTCGCACGCCTCGTCGGTGTTCGGCGGGATCGTCGGGACGTGGGCTGAGGAGGGCAGCGCGCTGAACGCGACCGTGCCGACGCTGGGCCGGGCGATGCTCGAGGCGAAGAAGTGCGCGATGTACCTGTCGAACGTGGCGAACGAGCTGGTGGCCGACTCGCCGGCGTTCGCGGTGTTCTTCGAGCGGGCCATGCCGGCCGCGATGGCCTGGTACGAGGATGCGGCGTTCATCGCCGGCACCGGGGCGGGCCAGCCGCAGGGCGTCATCAACGCCCGATGCGCGATCGAGGTGACCCGGGCCGGATCGGGCGCCGTGCAGCTGATCGACCTCGCGAAGATGTCCGCGCGGCTGATGCCGACCTCGCAGGCCTCGGCGATCTGGCTGATCTCGCCGGACGTGCTCGCGCAGCTGCTCGAGCTGTACGTGACGCTCGGCTCGCCGACCTCGGGGATCTCGGCGCCCCCGAAGTGGCTGCACTACAACAGCCAGACCGGCACGTGGGAGCTGCTCGGGCGCACCTGCTATCCGACCGAGCACGTCCCGGCCCTCGGCTCGCCTGGCGACGTCGTCCTGGCGGACTTCAGCGAGTACGTGATCGAGGACAAGAACGTGATGGAGGCCTCGGTCAGCACTCAGCAGCACTTCGGGCAGGACGAGTCCGATTTCAAGCTGATCAACCGCGTGGACGGGCGCATGTGGCGTACGGACTCGTTCACGCCCGCGAACGGATCGCAGGCCCTGAGCTCTGTGATCGTTCTCGACTAATCCCAGCTCATCAAGGAGGAAACCATGCCCAGGATCACCGGTAGGAGCGCGCTTGCGCTCCCCGAAGACACGGCCGGCCGCCGGCTGCTCGCCCGCGTGGCGGTGCAGTCGCTCGAGCACCTGCGGACCGTGAACACGCGCGCCACGGACGTTCTCAAGCCGCTGCTGACCGACGTCATCGGGGGCTGTGACGCCGATGCGAAGGAGATCCGGCTGCCGGAGTGGCCGGTCGACGAGGACAACCACCCGTGGTCGATCGGCGCCGTCCTCGAGGCGCTGGAGTCCTCGGCGGGCCGTCAGCTCACGTACTACAACGACGAGCCCGGAGCGAGCGCCTTGCGCGGCCTGGCGGGGCGTCTGAAGGACGTCACGCGGTACGAGCCGAAGAAGCGGGCGCGGCAGTTCGGCCAGCCGGCACGGACGGCGGTGGCCCGATGAACCAGGCCGACGAGACCGAGTACCCGCAGGCGAGCATCGACCTGTCGTTCTTCGCCCCGCACGAGCGGCGCGAGCTGTCCCACGCCCTGGCGCGTGCCCAGGTGCACGCGGCGGTCGACTTCCACGCCTTCCCGCCCGGCACGGGCCACGGCGACACCGTGTTCAACGACCTCGGTGTCCTGATCGCCGCCCTCGACACCGACCTCGAGTCCTGCCGCCTCGGCGGATGGACGGAGGCCAGGGCCTTCCGAGCGCGTGAGCTGACCAACCTGATCGAGCGGCTCACGTTCCAGGGCAAGAACGAGCCCGAGGACACCGCGCTGCTCATCTCCCGGCTGCTCGCCGAGGTCACCGCGCGCACGGGCTACGTGCCGCCGACGCCGCCGGCGCAGCGCGTCATCCCCGGCCGTGTGACCGCGGCTGCCTGATAGAGCTCCGGGCCGGGCGGATTCCCCGCTGCTCGGCCCGGTCATAGACCGCCCCCGACGCCGGTTTCTCCTCCTTGAGCGGCGTCGGGGGCTGGGACACAAAGCCGCCCCCGGTGCCCTTGCTCGGCACCGGGGGCGGCTGCTTTCCTGCTACGCGGCCAGGGCGTGGCGGTCGACGAGCAGGGCGCGCAACTGGTCGATCTCGGCTCGGGCCGCGGCCAGCTCGCCCTCGAGGCGCCGGACGTCGGCGCCGGACTCCTCGAGATCCTGCCGCAGCGAGATCTCCTCGAGGCTCGGGCCGTCGAACACTGCTATCGCCGCCACCGGAGCCTCCTGCCGTGCCCCGTGGGGCCGCTCTCGCCGTCGATGCGGGCAACGATGGCGGCGAGGGTGCCGAGCAGCCCGAGCGTGCCCGTGACGACCGCCCAGGGCGCGCCCGCGGTGGGTCCGGCGGCGCCGAAGCCGAGCACGGCCAGGGCGAGGAAGACGTAGAACGCGACGATCGCGGCGGCGGCCCTCATGACCCGTTCTCCCTGTCGTTCTCGCCGAGGGCGCGGGCGGTGCCGGCGACGGCGCCGAGGATGCCGAGGGCGACCAGCGAGACGGACAGCGGCGCGGTGCCGGAGACCACGCCGTCCGCAGCGCCGGCGAGCGCGGCCGCGATGGACGCGTACGCGAACTTCACGCCCCACCGGTTCACGTGGACGCCGTGGCGCAGCGGCGCGGCCGGGGCGGCGAACATCGGCGCCACCATCACCCCGGCGGCGGCGACGGGCGGGAGGTGCCCCGGGTCGGTCGGCAGCACGGTGACGGCCGGGGCCACCTCGGTGGTGGCGTGCAGCACGATCGGGCGCCGCGCCTGCTCGAGCGCCGCGGCGGCGTTGAGCAGTCCGGTCAGCTGGGACAGGGTCATGAGCGGCTCGCCGGTGGTGGCCGCGGCGCGCTCGGCGCCGGTGATGATCTCGGTCATGGTGGAGTCCTTCAACTCGAGGAAGACGGGGTGAGGTAGGTCGACCGGTGTCCGCGAAACCGCGTTCTCGGGGCCTCGCGGACGGCCGGTCTCACTCGCGCTGGCGGGCTAACTCGCTAATCCGCCCTGACCAGCGCATATGTAAAATCGTTGATCTCGTGAGTTACGGATCTAACTCGGATCGGGGTGTCTAACTCGCGTCGGAGTCGTCTTCGGCCGGCGCCGCGGTGGCGCCCTTGGCCATGAACTCCCGGACCAGACCCGCGGTCATCGGGTAGACGTTGCCGGTCGACGGGACCTTGTGGCCCATGCCGGCGAGCAGCTCGGTCAGGTGCTCGCGCTTTTTGAGCGACCCGTAGAACACCGGGTCGACGCCCTTGAGCAGGGTCACGACCTGCGCGGCCGGCGTGGGCTCGTCGCCGAGCACCGACAGCAGGTCCTCGAGGACGTCGCGCGGTTCCGGCTTGTCCGGCTCCGTGTCGACCTCGCCGGCCGTCTTGGTGCCCTTGGCCACCTTGGTCACGGCGCGCGCGATGACCTCGGTGGCCGCATCCCAGCCGGTGTCATCGTCGGCTGCGATGTAGCACCAGTTCAGGATCTCGAACGGCTCATCGGACACCCCGGTGATCAGGCTCCGGCCGCGGTCGGTGCCCGGCCGCAGCTCCGTCGCGCGGATGCCGGCCTGGAACGAGCCGTCGCCGAGGAACCCATCGTTCGAGCGCCACGACTTCACCGCGAAGCAGCTGTTCACGCTGACCAGCTCCACGATCTTCGGGGGGATCGCGTCCTTCCGGGACGACTGCGTGTCGAACCCGAGCCACATCGCGCACTTCCGGGCCCGCCGGATCGTCTGCACCCCCAGCTCGGCGGCCTCTTCGCCGAACTCCTTGTCGCCGAACAGCTCGTGGCACTCGGAGAACAGCGTGGCGATCGGCCGCAGGTCCGGGTACTTCCGGGCGATCTCGCGGGTGACCTTCTTCGCGCCGATCTCGGCGAGCCGGTTCTCGCGCCGCGCCACCTCGGCGTACAGCCACCGCAGGCCGTTGATGCCCTTGACCACGGTCGCCCGGTCCGCGCCGCGCTCGTACACGGACAGGCGCGGCCGGTAGGCGTCGAAGTCGCCGTTGCCAGCGAAGACGTACACGCGCAGCTCGCACAGCGGGTCCAGGGCGCACCCGAGCATGACCACGCGGCACGCGTTCGACTTGCCCTGGCCCATCATGCCGCCGGCCACGAAGTTGTTCGACACCACGGGGATCATCAGCATGTCGCCGCGCGGCGTCACACCACCCGGGACGCCCTCGAACACGTCGGCCGTACCCGAGTTGAGCAGCGGGTACTCCGGCGCCGGCTTGTTCAGCACGCCCGGGTCCGCGACCCACAGGTCCAGGTGTCCGACGGCGCCGGTACCCTTCCGGTTCGCGTCCACCGCCCACACCTCGATCGGCGCGCGGTGCAGGGCGCGGGCGAAGCGTTCCCGCTGGTCTGCCACCATCTTCGGCGTGACGTCCAGCGGCAGCTCGAGGATCGCCCGGTACCCCTGCCCGTCCTTGATCGGCGTGGTGGTGAACGTCGGCACCCACCCGGCCTTGTACGCGGCCTTGAGTTCCTTGACCGGCAGCGCCTTGAGCGCCTGGACGATGCCGTCCGCGCTGACCACGATGCCCGCGTCCTGCCCGACGGGCATGAGCTTCGACACCCACCCGGTCGAGTCCTGCGATGCGTTCCGCCCGACGTTCCACAGGGCCCCGGCCAGGATGGCCGGCAGCAGATACCGCGTGTCGTCCCAGATGCGGGACGCGGTGGAGAACGCGAACTCGAGCGCACGGCCGACGTCGACCAGCGGCATCAGCGGACTGGCGTGGTCGCCGGCCAGGGTGAGCACCACGCCGAGCCCGAACAGCCCGACAGCGCCGTACACGAGCGACCTGGCGGCGACGATCGGCGCGGCCAGTACCGCCATGCGCCGCTTGTGGCGGGCCTCGCGGTGGTGCTCGGCGCGCTGCTCCCAGTGCTTGGCGAGCTCGTGATCCCCGGTGGCTTCGGCCACGCGCATCATGCGCTGGTGCCTGGCCGTGCTGCGCGCCTCCCAGGTGCGGCGCACGACGACGCGGCCGCCGACGAGGACGTACACGCCCTGCCGCGCGGCGCCCTTGGTGCTCTTGTGCGTCGCGGCGCCGTGGATCCGGGCCTTGAGCGGCGTGCGCTCCGGCCGCGCGGCGTCGACCGGGACAGCTGCGGGGTTTTCGGTGGCATCACCCAAAACCTCGTCGGCCACGGGCGAAGCGAACCGCAGCGGCGTCAGGGCGTGGCCGTTGGCCTGCGTCACCTGTTCCGACTGAACTTCCGTCATGATGTTGCTTGCCTCCTTCGAGGTAGGCCGGGCGCGGGAGTTGTCTAGGCTGGCCGCGCCCGGCCGTCTACCTGCGGTTAGTGGATGTCAGTCCCGGCCGTACTTCGCGATCGCGCGGGCCATCGCGGCGTCCGCGTCGCGCTCGAGCTGGTCCTTGAGCTTCGCCGGGACCTCGGTGCCGTTGCGCCAGTGCTCGTCCTGCACGGCCATCCGCGCCCGCCAGGCCTCGGCGCTGGTGTCGTTGTCGTCGTACTTCTTCGCCATGTTCGTGATCTCCTTCGGATTCGTGGATCTACTGGGGCAACTTCTGGATGGTGCGGCCGAGGCGGTTGCGCTCGGCCCGGAAGGCGGCGGCGTTCTCCTGCAGGGTGCCGGGGCCCTCGAGGATCGCGTACGCGACCGCGCTGACATGTGCGGTGTGCTCGCCGCGCTGCTCCGCGTCGTTCGCGGCGGCGGCCTGGTGGGTGATGAACTCGGCGTCGGAATCGTCCATGGGCTGCTCCGCGTGGTGGTCGGGGCCGGGCTGACTGCCCGCTCCGACCGACGGCCCGTAAGCCGCCGGTCGGAGTGCAGCGTCAGACCTCTGCCAGCTGCGCGCCGTTCGCGTGCTCCACAGGTGCGCTCTGCGCGGACAGGTGACGGCGCACGGTGCGCTCCGTGACGCCCAACCGCTTGGACATGTCGAGCACCGTGATGTCCGGGTGCTTGTCCACGAGCGCGGCCACCCGGTCGGCCGTCGGCCTGCGACGCGCCTTGGGCGCAGATGTCCGACGCGGCGTCCGCTCGATGTCCGGCGGCGTGTCCGCGTCCGTGTCCGGCCCGGTGTCCGTTCTCGTGTCCGGCCGAATGTCCGGCACGGTGTCCACCGGCGCGGCAGCCGATTGTCCGGTCACAGACGCGGTCTCAGCACGCTGCGGCGCGGTCGCCATGAGCGCAGCACTGGCCATCACCATCAGCCCGTCCACCGCAAGCGGACCCAGGTGCGAGGTGACCTTGCTCTCGCCGTAATGCGCCAGCAGCCCGGACAGGTGCCCGTACGACACCAGCGCAGCCACCACGGCGACCGGCAGCAGACCGGCGAACCGGACCACGATCCACCGCTTCCCGGACGGCCACGGAGTACGGGCCAGGATCTCGATCGCGACGAACAGCGCCACGGGCCAGAACACGGCGCCGAGGACATCGCCGAGCGGCGGCCGCCACGACGCGGGCGCACCGGCCGGCGCCACGTACGAGTGCGCCACGTTCGCCGCGATCGAGACGGCCCCGCCGAGCAGCGCGCCGACGTATCCCCAGCCGCGGCCGGACGTGCCCTGGGACGTTTTCGTGGTCGTGTTCATCGGCGCCTTCCTTCCTCAGTCATGAGCCCGAGGCACGCCGGGCACGTCACGTCCGCCTTGATCTCCGCGAAGTCGGCGGCCGTCAGCGGCTCTCCCTGGCACAGCGTCGTCGTACTCAGCCCGCTCGAGGGCCAGTGCAGGACGGGCGCGGCTGCCGGCTCGGGCACATCGGACTCGATTGCGCAGCCGGAGCAGTCCGGTGCGCAGGCCCCGGAGTCGGTGCCGTCCAGGTCGTGGATGACGAACGCCACGTCCGGCCCCGCCGGCTCGCGGTCGCGCTGCGCGAGATCGGCCGCCTGCTGCTCGGTGCTGGTGACGGCACGCTCGAACACGGCGACCACGGCCGACGTGGCGAGCGCCGACGTGCCCCAGACCTGACCGGCGAGCGTGCCCGCGATGTGCGACAGTGCGTGCGAGAGCAGCGAGCCGCGGCGCACCGCCGGCATTTCCGCGCGCTCGGCGCCGTCGTCGACGACGACCAGCAGACGGCTGAATGCGGCGAGGATCCGATCGGGCGCGGCGGCCCTGTCGGCCAGCGACTCGGGGATCTGGTTCTCGGCGCTCACTGCTCGTCCCCGATCCGCACCCACAGGGTGCTCATCTCTCGCTGGTAGGTGTGGCCGTAGCTGTCGGCGACGTCCAGCAGCCGGCGCAGCTGC
>Ga0209112_10000206_pt1 | contig 10874 bp, 8 predicted proteins | sample TexAe_OM3H0_O3_FD_187947 | JGI IMG/M metagenome (GOLD analysis project Ga0209112, IMG submission 187947) | Forest soil microbial communities from Davy Crockett National Forest, Groveton, Texas, USA - Texas A ecozone_OM3H0_O3 (SPAdes) (version 2) | ecosystem: Environmental > Terrestrial > Soil >...
GGTCGAGGGCCGCGGTCAGGTCGGCGACCGGCGAGGCCAGCTCGCCGTTCCAGCCCCGCAGCCGGTACAGCGGGCGGTCGACCACGGTGGCGTCACCGGGCAGGGCCCGCCGGATGGCCGCGGCGACCGGGATCATCCGCAGTACGGCCGGCTGATAGGGCGTGACCGGCGCCGTGCTCTGGGACCGGCCACCGTGCGCGACCAGCACGGCCGCGCTGACCGGCGGCGCGCCAGGGCGGCGCGGGAACACCGTCTGGTGACTCATCGGGACCTGACCTTTCCGGGTTTCGGCAGCTTACCGTGGCTCCCGCCGCGGCCCGGCCGCCCGGTGCAGCGGCCGGGTCCCGTGGTTGATTTGATGGGAAGAAAAGGCTGGAACATTCCCGGGCCGGCAGAGGAAAGCAGGCGACCATGACTGACATCACCGGACCGCCGTCCGCGGCACAGCCGCTGTTCATCATGGCGATGGACCAGCGCGACTCGTTCGGCAGCTTGTTCGGCGTTGAAAACGACCAGCCGACCGACCAGCAGCTCGCGGACATGCGGGCGGCCAAGATGCTGATCTTCACCGCGGCCCACCGGGTGATGAGCGATACGCCGCTGGTCGCGGGGCGGCTGGGCATCCTGGTCGACGAGGAGCTCGGCACCGACGTGGCCCGGGCGGCCAAGGAGGCCGGCTTCGTGCTGGCCATGCCGGTGGAGAAGAGCGGTTCCAAGGAGTTCAAGTTCGAGTACGGCGACCAGTTCGCCGAGCACATCGAGGCGTTCGACCCGGACTGGGTCAAGGTGCTGGTCCGGTACAACCCCGAAGACCCGGCCGACCTGCGCGAAGCGCAGACGGCGACGCTGCGGCGGCTGAACGACTACGCCCAGGAGAGCCGGCGCCACTGGATGCTCGAACTGCTGGTCCCGCCGACCAGTGACCAGTCGGCCAAGTACGAGGACTCGTCGCTGTACGACGAGCTGGCCCGGCCCGGGCTGACCGTCTCGGTCATCGAGGCGCTGACCAAGGCCGGGGTGCACCCCGGGATCTGGAAGCTGGAGGGCTACGAGACCGCGGCGGGCGCCCAGCAGGTGCTGGCCGCGGTGCGTGCCGCCGGGCAGCCGGAAAGCTCCAGCATCGTGCTGGGCCGGAACGCGCCGCAGCGCCAGGTCGACCACTGGCTGCGGGTCGCGGCGCCGCTGGAGGGCTACGTGGGCTTCGCGGTCGGCCGCAGCAACTGGCGGCAGCCGCTGGTCGACTACCTGGCCGGGAAGGCCGACCGGGAGCAGACCGAGACCCGCATCGCCCGGCACTACCGGCACTTCGTCCACACCTACCTGCAGGCCGACACGGCTCCGGACCAGGCCGAGTTCGACAGCCACCCGCGGCTGACCCCGGACCGGGAAGCGGTGATCAGGACCGCGACCGCGGGCGCCGACCCCCGTGAGACCCAGCTGCCGGCCTGGATGGCCCAGTCCCTGCTGGCCGAGGTCGACGCGCTGCGCGCGGGCAGCTGACCACCGGTGGTGCACCCCGGGCGGTCAGCCGCCCGGGGTGAGGCCGAACGTGATCCGGTAGCCGCACTCCCCGGTGCAGGTGAACGTGCTGGTGGCGTCGTCGTCGGCGTAGGAGTAGGCGTAGGGCTCGGCCTTCTTGAACACCGCGGCGTAGTCCACCGGCCACTGGGCCGGGTCGCAGGCCTGCCGGGAGGCCCAGGCGCCCCGGCAGCAGTACTGGTCGGTGCTGAACCGCGCGCAGGCCGACTCGCAGGCGACCACCGTCCCGGCCGTCGCGACCTGGAGCGCGGCCGGGCAGTCGACCGCGGTCGTGCAGCCGGCCGCCACGCACCCGGTGGAGCTGACCTTGTCCGGGGTGTCGCCCGAGGTGGTGTTGATCCACATCGGCAGGTTCGACCCGTCGACCATGGACACGTCGTAAAAGTCCAGGCCATCAAAGGAGTTGAGGTTGTACTCGGCCAGCGTGGCCGGGATCGAGCCGTACCCGGTGCACTGGAACAGCCCGTCGCAGTCGCCGGTCTGGCAGTGCCCGTGGCCGCCGGAGAACACGCAGCCGGTCCGGCCCCAGAACCGGCCGTTGTAGTGGTCAGGCACGACGATGCTCACGCTCTGCCCGGCGGGCAGGACCCAGCCGGTCGCGGCCAGCGGGTGCGCGGCGTCGGGCGAGGCGGCCACCCAGATCGTCTGCGACACCCGGTTGACGAACGTGACCACCCGGCTCCCGGCCGGCGCCACGACGGGCGGGCGGGCGGCCTGCCCGGAGCCGCTTCCGGCGACCGTCGTGGTGGAGGGGCGGCCGGAGGGCCGGGTGGCGTTCGGGGTGGCGGGGACGTGTGCGGTCACCGCCGGGCGCGCGGCCAGCGGGGCGGCCGCGGCCGGTGCGGACGCGGCGGTCGTCGCGGGGGCCGGGCTGGTCACCGCCGAGCCGCCACCGCTCGCTGAGCAGGCGGCCAGCAGCAGGGTCACCAGGGCCAGGCCGGCCAGGCCCAGCGCCCGGACGGACCGTTTGGTCCATTTTGTGCGCGCCATTCGAGTCCTTCCCCTACTGTGGTGCTCCCGTCTCGGAGACCGCCGTCGAGCGGTCAGATAACAGAAAATGTCCGACGGGATTTTCTGTTATCCGCCCCCCGGACCTCCGGTCTCCTATCCGGCACGAAGAACTGTGACGGAGGTGAGGTGCGATGACGACGCCCGGACCGGTGGAGCACCCAGGCATCGAGACGGTGATCGCGGCCCGGCGCGGTGACCGGAAGGCCCTTGACGCCCTGGTGGCGGGGTACCTGCCGCTGCTGTACAACATCGTGGGCCGGGCCATGAACGGCCACGCTGACGTCGACGACGTGGTCCAGGAGACGCTGGTCCGGGTCATGCGGGGGCTGCCGGACCTGCGCGACCCGACGGCGTTCCGGTCCTGGCTGGTGGCGATCGCGATCCGGCAGGTGCGCGGGTTCTACGCCGCCCGGGCCCTGGCCGTGCCGGACTCCGGGCTGGAGCAGCTGCCCAGCGCCGAGTCGGACTTCGCCGATCTGACCATCCTCCAGCTCGGGCTGTCCGGCCAGCGCCGGGAGACCGCGGAGGCCACCCGCTGGCTGGACGAAGACGACCGGGACCTGCTCGCCCTGTGGTGGCAGGAGACCGCGGGCCGCCTGGACCGCCGCGAGGTGGCCGAGGCGCTGGGGCTGCCGCCCCGGCACGCGGCGGTCCGCATCGCCCGGATGAAGGAGCAGCTGGCCACGGCCCGCGTCGTGGTCCGCGCGCTGCACGAGGTGCCGCCCTGCGACGACCTGGCCGTGGTCACCGCGAACTGGGACCACCACCCCAGCCCGCTGTGGCGCAAGCGAGTGGCCCGGCACGCCCGTAACTGCGCCCGGTGCGGCGGCGGGCACGAGGCGATGGTCCCGGCGGAAAAGCTGCTGGCCGGCCTGCCGCTGCTGCCGGTCCCGGCCGCGCTCAGCCGCCACCTGCTGGCCCACGGGGCCCGGCTGCTGCGGCGCCGGCTGCCCGCGGCCCGGCACGCCCGCGCCCTGGGCCGGACCCACGCCCGCATCCTCGGCAAGACCGCCGCCGGACTGCCACCCAAGGTGGTGGCGGCCTCGGTCGCCGTGGCCACCTGCGCGGCGGCCGGGGGCACCTACGCCGTCGTCCACGCCCCGGCGGCCACCACCGCGGCGGTGGCCGTGGCCAGCCCGCGGCCCACGGCCGGGGCGACCACGACCGCGTCGGCGGCCAGCCCGGAGGTCGCGGCCCAGCAGACCGTGGCCAGCATGGCGGCCAGCCCGTCCCGGCCGCGGTCCACCAGCGCGGCCCCGGCCCCGGCCCCGTCGGCCCCGGTCTCCACGACCAAGAAGGGCGTCGGGACCTGGTCGTTCGGCGCCTCGCAGGCGTCGCTGGCCGCCTCCGGTGCCACCTGGTTCTACAACTGGGGATCCAGCCCGTCCGGCGTGGCCAGCCCGCCCGGGGTGGGCTACGTCCCGATGATCTGGGGCTCGTCCGACGTGACCAGCGCGACCCTGGCCCAGGTCAGGACCGAGAGCCGGTACCTGCTCGGGTTCAACGAGCCGGACCTGGCCAGCCAGTCCAACCTGACGGTGCCCCAGGCCCTCGGCCTGTGGCCGCAGCTGGAAGCGACCGGGATGACCCTGGGCAGCCCGGCCGTGTCGGCCAACGGGGCCACGCCGGGCAGCTGGCTGGACCAGTTCATGAGCGGGGCGGCGGCCCGCGGTGACCGGGTCGACTTCATCACCCTGCACTGGTACGGCAGCGACTTCAGCACCGGTCCGGCCGTGAGCCAGCTGGAAAGTTACCTGCAGGCGGTCTACGACCGGTATCACAAGCCGATCTGGCTGACCGAATTCGGCCTGGCCAACTTCGGTACCGGCCAGTTCCCGTCGCAGGCGCAGCAGGCGGATTTCGTCACGGCCGCGATAAACATGCTGGACAGCCTGCCCTACGTGCAGCGATACGCCTGGTTCGCGCTGCCCGCGAACGGCACCGACGGCAGCCTGGGCCTGTTCAGCGCGTCCGGTGCCGCCACCGGGACCGGCCAGGCGTTCGAAGCGGCGGGCCGGTCCTGACCAGGGGTTACCGATGAGGCAAAATAGTAAGAAATCCGTAATTCCCGGCAACTGACTGCCACGCCCGGACGTCATGTCCATAGGAGTGTTTATCCGGGGCCTGGGAATGGTGATCTTGGCAGGCCTCGGTAACCGGGTGGAGTGATCGATGGGGAGTTCTATCCCGCCGGAAGATTCCGGCCCTGGGGTAGCGTCGGCCGAGCCGGCCGTGGAGCCGGCCAGTCCGTCCCCTGACAGTCCGTCCCCTGCTGGTCCGCCTCCCGGCGCGGTCCCGCCCGGGCAGGCGCCGCCCGCTCCGAAGCCGCGCCGCCGCCGCCGGAGGGTGCTGATCTGGACGGCCAGCATCACGGCCGGGGTGGTCGCGCTGGCCGCCGTCAGCCTGTTCCTGGTCTACCGGCACCTGAACGGAAACATTCAGCAGCGCGACGTCAGCGGGCTGCTGGGCTCGCAGCCGGTCGACCTGCACCCGCAGGCCGAGAACATCCTGATCATCGGCTCCGACAGCCGGTTCGGCACCCACGGCCAGTACGGCCACAACCTGGTCACCGACCAGTCGGACACGATGATGGTCGTGCACATCGCGGCCAACCGGCAGTGGGCCGAGGTGATGTCGATCCCGCGTGACTCCTACGTCAGCATCCCGGCCTGCGAGATGGGCAACGGCAAGCTGTCCCCGCCGCAGCAATTCAAGATCAACGAAGCGTTCGCCCTCGGCAACCTGGACGGCAACCACACCGCCCTCGGCGTGGCCTGCACGATCAAGACCGTCGAGCAGGACACCGGCATCTACATCGACCACTTCGTGGTGGTCAACTTCACCGGCTTCCAGAACATGGTGTCCGCGCTGGGCGGGGTCGAGGAATGCAACACCCAGCCGATCAACGACCCGCTGTCCGGCCTGAAGCTGTCCGCGGGCCAGCACCTGCTCAACCCGACCCAGGCGCTGGCCTACGTCCGGGCCCGCTACACGCTGGGTGACGGCAGCGACCTGGAGCGGATCATGCGCCAGCAGGCGTTCATGTCCTCGCTCATCCAGCGGGTCAAGAGCAAGCTGCTGAACCCGGTGGCGATCTACAACTTCCTCGACGCCGCGACGAAGTCGCTGACCATCGACACCCAGCTGGGCGGGGCGACCGGGCTGTACAACCTGGCCTCCAGCCTGCGGTCGCTGCCCTCCAACAAGGTCGCGTTCTTCACCCTGCCCACCTATCCGCGGTCGGAAGTGGTCCCGACCGACACGGCCAACGTGCTGTGGACCCAGCCCGAGGACAGCCAGATCTTCAAGTCGTTCGCCAACGACGTCCCGGCCAGCTCGTCGCTGTTCCCGGCGGCGTCGGCCAGCCCGTCCGCCACCTCGTCGGCCACCTCCTCGGCCAGCGCGACGCCGTCGCCGACGCCGGACGCCAGTTCGTCCGGCGCCACCGGCTCGTCCGGCCCAACGTCTGGCACCGCGTCCGGCACCGCTTCCGGTTCGGCCACGGCCGGCGCCCAGGCGACCGTCACCCCGTCCCTGCCGATCCCGTCGGCCCGGACCGCGAATCAGAACATCTGCACCGGCTGAACCACGTGTAAGACGAGCTATAAGCGGCATCACTAGAACATGGCTTCCCCGCACGCCACTCCGCCCCGCGAACCGCCGCCGGCTGAACCGCTGGTCGCGGCCATCGAAGAGGCGGCCAGCTTCCTGGCCGCGCTCTGGAACCGGGAAACCGAGGATCTGCCCACCTCGGCCACCCAGCTGCACGTGCTGCTGATCGTCGAACGGCACCGTGACATCAATCTCAGCGGCCTGGCCGCGCAGCTGGGTGCGCTGGTGTCGTCGGCCAGCCGGCTGTGTGACCGGCTGGAGGCGGCCGGTCTCCTGAACCGCCTGCACGGATCCAGCCGGCGGGCCGTCATGCTGCGCCTGTCGCCGGACGGCCGGGCCCTGCTGGACCGGATGCGACGGCAGCGGCGGGAGGACCTGGCCCGGGTGCTGACCCGGATGCCGCCTGCGGCCCGGACGGCGCTGGCCACCGGGCTCAGCCAGTTCCGGGTGGCCGCGGCCAAGAACACCGTCGCCCCGGCGACTCGCGGCCTGTTCGGGCCCGCCTAGCCCGCTCAGGCCGCGGCGGGTTCCGTCACGGTCCACGGGGATCCGTCCCGGCCGGATACCGTTGACCCGTGAATCGGAGGCTCTGGCGCTGGCTGCTGGCCGGAGCGGCCGCGCTGGTGGCCGCCCTGGGCGGTCTCGGCGTGGGTGCGAGCGCGGCCAGCGCCGGCCAGTACTCAGCGGCACAGGCCAGCGGGGCGGCCGCGGTGTCCCAGCACGTCGTGGTCGTCGGCCTGTCCGGGCTGCGCTGGACCGACGTGTCGGCGGCGCGCACCCCGGCGTTGTGGCGGGTGACCTCGCAGGGGTCACCGGGGTCCCTGGTCGACTACGCCATCCTGCCGCACACCTGCCCGGCCGACGCCTGGCTGACCCTGAACGCCGGGAACCGGGCCCGCCTTCCGCACTCAGAAAAGGGGCCCTGCCCCGCGCTGCCCGCGGTGACCGCGCGATCCGGCGCGGCCCCGAGCCCAGCCGGGACCACCCCGGCCCGGATCACCGCGATGGGCTCGCTGACCCGGTTCAACCAGCAGTTCCACACCAGCCCGCAGTGGGGCCTGCTGGCCTCGGCCGCGGGCCGCGGTAACTGCTCCACCGCCGTCGGGCCCGGGGCGGCCCTGGCCCTGGCCAGCTCGAGCGGGCAGGTCAGCGGGTACCGGCCGGCCCTGGCCGGCACCACCAGCGCCGACCGCCAGCTGCTGGCCCGCTGCCCGCTGACCGTGGTCGACCTGGGGTCGCTGCCGGGGAGCGCGGGCGCCGCCCGCACCGCCGCGGTGCAGCACGCCGACGCCGAGCTGGCCGCCATCACCGCGGCGCTGCCGTCCGGCACGACGCTCATGGTCACCGCCCCCGGCGCCACCGCGAACCCCCCGCACCTGCAGGTCGTCGCGGTCAGCGGACCGGGCTACCGGTCCGGCCTGCTGGACGCCGCCTCGACCCGGCAGCCCGGGATGGTCGTGCTCACCGACCTGACCCCCACGGTGCTGGCCTGGCGCGGGCAGGCCGTGCCCTCGGACATCGTGGGCTCGCCGATGACCCGGGCCGGGCGCGGCGCCACCGCGCCGGCCGTGCGCAGCCTGGTCGGCCAGGACACCCAGGCCCAGGTGTGGACGAGCACGCACACGATCTTCTTCTGGACCTACGCCCTGCTCGACGCGGCCGCCTGTATCGGCATCGGCCTGGCCTGGTGGGGCGCGCAGCCGTCGCGGCGGCAGGCCCGGGCCGCCCGCTGGCGGATCTCCGGGACCGTGCTGGCCGCGGTGCCGGCCGGCTCGTTCCTGGCCAACCTGGTGCCGTGGTGGCAGTTCTCCCATCCGGCCCTGTGGCTGTACGGGCTGACCGTGATCTGGACGGCGCTGATCGGCGCCCTGGCTCTGGGCGGGCCGTGGCGCCGGGACCCGTTCGGGCCGCCGGGCGCGGTGGCGGCGGTGACGGTCGGCGTGATCGGCATCGACGTGATCACCGGGTCGCGGCTGCAGATGGGCACGCCGTTCGGGCTGTCCGTGCTGGAGGCGGGCCGGTTCTACGGCATCGGCGGCGAAGCGGTCGGGCTGTACGCGGTATGCGGCATCCTGGCCGCCGCCTGGGCCGGGCACGCCGTCCTGCGCCGGGCCGGGGGGCAACGAGGGCGGGCGGTACTGGCGGCGCTGGCCGTCGCGGTGTTCGCGGTGGTGGCCTGCGGCTGGCCGCAGTTCGGTGGCAAGGTGGGCGGCACGATCGCCATGGTGCCGGGCTTCATCCTGCTGATCATGGCCCTGGCCCGGGTGCGAATCACCGTGAGGCGGGTGATCGTGATCCTGGGCAGCGGGCTGGTCCTGTTCCTGGTGTTCGCGCTGATCAACTACCTGGTCCCGGCGACCGGGCATTCCGACATCGGCGTGTTCGCCGGCAACCTGCTGCACGGCCGGGCCGGCGGCCTGCTGACCCGCAAGGTGACCTCGATGCTCGGGTCGCTCGCGGTCAACACCTACAGCCCCGTGGTCCCGGTCGTCGTCATCCTCATCGGCCTGGTCCTGCTCAAGCCCGGCTGGTTCCGGGTCCGGGCGGTGCCGCGGGCCTACGCGGCCGAGCCGCTGATGGCCATCACCCTGGCCATGATGTGGCTGGTTGCGGTTCTGGGCTGGTTCGCGGATGATTCGGGCATTATCGTCCCTGCTACAGCCCTGCCCTTGGCGCTGCCGCTCGGCATCGCGCTGCTGGCGGGTGTCCCGCTGCCCGATGACCCGGCGGCCGGTACCGGACCGGCCGTCACCGGCTCTTCCGTCACTGGCCGGATCGGGTAGCCGGACCAGATCGTCGGGAGGAGAAGGGTGCAGTACCAGCTTTCACGGATCGTCGCCGGCCCGTTCCTGCGGGGCCTGTGGCGACCCGAGGTCACCGGCGCCGAGAACGTGCCGGAGTCCGGCGGAGCCATCCTGGCGTCCAACCATCTGTCCATCCTGGACTCGGTGTTCCTCCCGTTCATGCTCAAGCGGCCGGTGACGTTCACGGCCAAGTCCGAGTACTTCACCAGCCGGCACCCCGCGATGCGGCTCATGGGCCGGTACCTGCGGGCGACCGGCCAGCTCCCGGTGGACCGGGACGGCGCCCGGGCGGCCCAGGCGACGCTGGAGGCGGCCCTGGCCCTGCTGCGCCAGGGGAAGCTGTTCGGCATCTACCCCGAGGGCACCCGCTCGCCGGACGGGCGGCTGTACCGGGGCCGGCCGGGGGTCGGCTGGCTGGCGCTGAACTCCGGCCTGCCGGTGATCCCGGTGGCCATGTTCGGCACCGACCGGGTGCTGCCCCCCGGCCACTCGGTGCCGCGCCTGGGCAAGGTGCGCATCAAGATCGGCAAACCGCTGACGTTCAGCACCGAGCCCGGCCCGAACGGGCGTCCCGAGGCCCCCGGCAAGGCCCGGCGGGCCATCGCCGACGAGGTGGTGCGGGCCATCCACGAGCTGTCGGGGCAGGAGTACGTGAACATGTACGCCTCGGTCCGCAAGGAGCAACTGGCCGCCGAGGAGGCCAGCCAGCCGTCCTGATCCCGGCCCGGCACCAGCCGGGCCGGCCTCAGGCGTGGTGCGGGTGCGGGCCCGGGCTGTCGTCCGGCGGGTCCGGCGGGTCGGTCGGGAACGGCTCGGTCAGCGCGGCCGGGTTCCAGATGTACAGCGGGCCCGAAGGCGATTCGTCGGTCCAGCCCCCGTCCGGCTCGGCCGCGGCCGGGGGCGCGGCCGGAGCGGGCCCGGGTTCGGGCTCGGCCCCCGGCGCGGGCCGCCCGGCGTACGGCGGCAGGAACTCGCCGCCCCGGCTGAGCCGCCCGGTGCGGCCGGGATAGCCGTCGACCGGCCAGGCCGGGTCCGCGGCGGGGGGCACCTCCGGCGCCCGGCCGCCGGCGTCGGCGCCGAAACGGCCGCTGCTACCCGGGATCCGCCAGGCCGGGGGGGCCGGTGCGGGTGGCGGCGCCGGTGCGGGCGGCCGGGCCGGGGTGGCCAGGTCCGAGCCGTCTGGTTCCTGCAGTGGCAGCCGGTCCCGGGGCGAGATCGGCCGGGGCTGGTCCGGGCCGCCCAGCGGGTCATTGCCGCTCCGGCCGTCCCGTACCGCCGGGCGATCCGGAGGTACCCAGCCCCCGGCCGGCGGATCGGGGTCCGGGGCCGGGCGGGGGAATCCGGCCGGAGGAGTGAGCCAGGCGGGCGCGGCGGGGCCAGCGGGCGGCAGCGCGGGCAGGCCCTCCGGCGGTGTCGGGAAGCCCGTGGCCGGAGCTGCGGGCAGGCCTTCCGGCGGCGTCGGGAGGCCCGTGGCCGGGATCGCGGGCAGGCCCTCGGGTGGTGTCGGGCGGCCCGTGGCCGGGCCGGCCGGGCCGCCGGGCGGAGCCGGGACGCCGGGCAGCGCTGGGCCCGAGAGCGGTACCGGCCGCCAGGCGATGGGCGCGGCGCCGCCCGGCGCGGGCCGGGGCGTGAACGGGCCGGCGGCCGGGGGCGGCCCGGGGTCGGCGGGCAGCGCGGCGAACGGGTCGCCGGCCCCGGTCAGTCCCGGGTCGCGCCGGGGCAGGTCCGGGCCGCTCAGCGGATCGTTCATCCGTTCGTCCCGGGCTCCACGCTGGGGTCCGGCCGGAAGCTCGGGTCGTGGCGTCCCGGCCGGACCGGGGCCCGCGGTGTCCCAGGGAGCGGGGGACACCGGCCCGGGGCGGGCCGCCCGGCTGAACGGGTCGGGTGGCCGGCGCCACGGTTCCGCCG
>Ga0209112_10000207_pt1 | contig 10866 bp, 10 predicted proteins | sample TexAe_OM3H0_O3_FD_187947 | JGI IMG/M metagenome (GOLD analysis project Ga0209112, IMG submission 187947) | Forest soil microbial communities from Davy Crockett National Forest, Groveton, Texas, USA - Texas A ecozone_OM3H0_O3 (SPAdes) (version 2) | ecosystem: Environmental > Terrestrial > Soil >...
CCGGTGTGTCCGGGCCCGGCTCGCTGAGCAGGTGTTTCTGGACGAACCGGCGGGGGTTCAGGTCGTCGAGGTCAAAGCCGGCGAACTCCGGGCCGAGTCCCTCACGCAGATCGGACGTGGCCCCTTCGGCAATCTTGCGCAGCTCGCGCAGGGCGCGGCCGGCCTTCGCCGCCATCTTGGGCAGCTCGTTGGGGCCAAACACGACCAGCGCGATCACCGCGAGGATCAGCAGCTTGGGCAAGGAAAGATCAAACACCGGGATCTCCCGTCGGAACGCCGGGCAACGAACCCCGTCATCGGAACGTGTCGTGAAGGTGACACTGTGTCACAGAGGAACCGCCGTCCGGGCCAACTACGAAATCGCGATCGACCCGGACGGCTAGGTGGTGGTGCTATCGGCTAGGTGGTGGTGCTATCGGCTAGGCGCTGGTGTGCAGCTGGCCGTTGACGCCGCGGGGGTAGAAGCCGCCCGAGTTCGCCGCCTTGGGGGTCAGGTAGACGACGTTCAGCACCTGGCCCGGGGTGCGGCCGAAGGCCAGCCCATTGGAGTCGGCCGGCACGATGTTGGCCTTGCCGCCCACGGTGACGCCCTGGTCGTCGTGGCTGGGGCCGTCCAGGCTGTCGCGGGCGGCGGAGATGGCGTTGGCGTCCTTGGCCAGGCCCTTGTCGTACAGGGCGGTGCGGACGTTGGCGGCGTGGTAGGCCTCGACGGCCAGGATGCCCGCGGCCGCCCCGAGGTAGGTCTTGTTGCTGATCAGCGGGGCGGCGCCCTTGTAGGCGGTCACGCCCACGTCCTCGAAGATGAACGCGCCGAGCAGGAAGTTGTTCTCGTTGGCGTAGACGTTGAAGGTCTGCCCCTTCTTGATCAGGCCCGCCGCGGTGGCGGCCGCGGTGAAGGCCGAGTTGATGTTGATCTCCGGCTGGGCCACCGCCGCGCTGCCGAGCGCGGAGCGCAGGAACGCCACGTGCTCGCGCTCGTCCTTGGCGATCTCGGTGGCGAACTGGCGGATGGAGCTGGTCTTGAACGGGACCTCGTGGCCGCCCTGCACCGAGCCGTGGGTGCCTTTGCCCGAGGTCATGTTGCCCGGCAGGCCGTAGCCGTACACGGCGTGAGAGTAGAACTGAGCTTCCAGGTACTCCAGGTTCAGGGCGAAGTTCAAGATCGCGCTGTCGGAGATGGCGTTGCTGGAGTCGGTGGAGGCGGACGCGCTGGTCGCCTCCACGCCAGCCAGCAGTCCGGCCCCCACCAGGCCCAGTCCGGTCGCGCTGGCGGTCTTCAGGAAGCGGCGCCGGTCAGCCGGGTTCTCAGCACTGCGGTCGATCAGGTCAGCTACGTAATTTTTTCCGAACACCGGTGTCCCCCTTGGGGTGGGTGATTGTCACGGTGCATTCGGAGCCTGATGGTGCACGGACAGGCACGGATCAAGATTATTTAAAAATACTCTGAGTAACGATGCGGCTCCAATCGGCCGATGGGCAATCCGCGCGGCCCCCGGTACCGAACCATGGACGTCTGGCGCACCAGCACCAGATCACCCGCTCCGCTCGCCGTAAAGGACAGACATGATTGGCGACCTGTTTGACAGTCCGTGGAAGATCCTGATCGTGGCGGTGGTGATCCTCGTGCTCTTCGGATCAGCCAAACTCCCGGGCGCGGCCCGTTCCCTCGGCAAGTCGATGCGCATCCTCAAGGCCGAGGTGAAGGAATTCCACGAGGAAGAGACCGAGCCGCAGCTGGCGGCCCAGCAAGCCCAGCAGCAGATCGACGCCCTGCAGCGTCAGCTCGATGACCTGAAGCAGCCCGCCGCCGTACAGCACACGCCGCAGGCCGGATAAGACCGGAAAGACTCCGGGGACACCGCGATGGCGAAGCTGCCCGAAGCCGTGCTGGGGGCCCGCGTGGCCGGCTCCCGCCTGCTCGACGCGTCACGGAAGAACGACGCGGCAGGCCGGATGCCGCTGGTCGGGCACCTGCGTGAGCTGCGTAACCGCCTGCTCAAGGCGGCGCTGGCGCTAGTGCTGGCGATGGCGCTCGGGTTCGTGTTCTTCAACCCGATCTGGCACGTCGTCAGCCACCCGTTCTGCTCCGCGGTCATCAACGGGAAGACGGGCTGCAGGACCACCGGCGACCAGCTCGTGGTCAGCGGGGTGTTCGACCCGTTCATGCTCCGGATCAAGATCGCGTTCTTCGTCGGGCTGATCGTGTCCTCGCCGGTCTGGCTGTACCAGGTCTGGGCGTTCATCGCCCCCGGCCTGTACCGCAAGGAAAAACGCTGGGCCTACCTGTTCGTGGGCATCGCCGCGCCGCTGTTCGGGGCCGGGGCCGTGCTGGCCTACGTGGTGATGAGCCGGGGCCTGCGCTATCTGCTGGGCCTGACGCCCAGCGGGGTGCTCAACCTGCCCAGCATCGACACCTACCTGAGCTACTTCCAGGGCATGATCCTGGGCTTCGGGCTGGCCTTCGAGCTGCCGCTGGCCCTGGTCGTCCTGAACGTGGCCCACATCCTCACCCACCAGCGGTTCCGCAAGTGGCGCAAGATGATGCTGTTCGGCGCGTTCCTGTTCGCCGGCATCGCCAACCCCAGCCCGGACCCGATCAGCATGCTGCTGCTGGCCGTCCCCTGCGTCGTGCTGGTCGAGGTGGCCGAGGTGGTCATCTACTTCAACGACCGCCGCCGGGCCAAGATCGTGGACCCGTACGCCGAGCTGCCCGACGACGAGGCGTCCCCGCTGGAGATGAGCGAGTCCGGTCCCTCGGACACCAGCCACCTCAACTAGCCCCTGGTACACGCCAGCGCTTGGTTCCACCTAGTCTGGTGGCATGGCCCCTGCGATCGACCGGGGAGACGATGACTCTCCGGAAATTTCCGCACGGACCCCTGCTCAGCGGTACGCGGCCTTCCGCGACCGGCAGGCCCACCCGGAGCTGACCAGCTTCCGCGGGCTGTATGACTTCGAGTTCGACGACTTCCAGCTCCGGGCCTGCGCCGCCCTGAACGGCGGCGACGGGGTCCTCGTCGCCGCTCCCACCGGTTCCGGCAAGACCGTGGTCGGTGAGTTCGCCGTGCACCTGGCGCTGGAACGCGGCCTCAAGTGCTTCTACACCACGCCGATCAAGGCCCTTTCCAACCAGAAATACGCCGACCTGGTCCGCCGCTACGACAGCAAGACGGTCGGCCTGCTCACCGGGGACAACAGCGTCAACGGCGAGGCGCCGATCGTGGTCATGACCACCGAAGTGCTGCGGAACATGCTCTACGCCGAGTCGCCCACGCTCTCCGGGCTCGGTTTCGTGGTGCTGGACGAGGTGCACTACCTGGCCGACCGGTCCCGCGGCGCCGTGTGGGAAGAGGTCATCATCCACCTGCCCGAGCCGGTCGCGCTGGTCGCGCTGTCGGCCACGGTCAGCAACGCCGAGGAGTTCGGCGACTGGCTGGACAGCGTGCGCGGCGGGGTCACGGTCATCGTGGACGAGCACCGCCCGGTGCCGCTGTGGCAGCACATGATGGTCGGCACCCGGCTGTACGACCTGTTCACCGATCCGGCCGGCACCCGGGTCAACCCGGAGCTGCCCCGGATGGCGCAACGGGACCAGTGGGCTCAGCAGCAGGTGGCCACGACCGGGCGCAGCCGCCCCGGCCGCGGCGGCCGGCGTGGCCATCCCGGCGGGCGCACGGGCGGCCCCGGCGGGGGAGGACGTCCCGGTGGCCCGCGCACGGTCCGGGCCCGGCCGCCGTACCGGCCCGACGTGGTGGCCCGGCTCGACTCGTCCGGTCTGCTGCCCGCCATCGAGTTCATCTTCAGCCGGGCCGGCTGCAACGCGGCGGTACAGCAGTGCCTGGCCGCGGGGCTGCGGCTGACCCAGCCCGACGAGATCGCCACGATCACCGACTTCGTCGAGCGGCGGACCAAGGACATCCCGGACGAGGACCTGGCCGTGCTCGAGTACGGCGAATTCCTGACCGGCCTGCAGCGCGGCATCGCCGCGCACCACGCCGGCATGCTGCCCTCGTTCAAGGAGATCGTGGAGGAGCTGTTCTCGGCCGGCCTGGTCCGGGTGGTGTTCGCCACCGAGACACTGGCCCTGGGCATCAACATGCCGGCCCGGACCGTGGTCATCGAAAAGCTCGACAAGTGGAACGGCGAAACCCACGCGGAGCTGACCCCGGGGGAGTACACCCAGCTCACCGGCCGGGCCGGCCGCCGCGGCATCGACGTCGAAGGCCACGCGGTGGTGCTGTGGCAGCCCGGCATCGACCCGGGCGCGGTCGCGGGCCTGGCCGGCACCCGGACCTACCCGCTGAACTCCAGCTTCCGGCCCTCGTACAACATGGCCGTCAACCTGACCGGCCGGGTGGGCCGGGCCGAGGCCGCCACCCTGCTGGAGTCGTCGTTCGCCCAGTTCCAGGCCGACCGCGGGGTGGTCGGCCTGGCCCGCCAGATCCGCCGCAACTCCGAGCAGATGGCCGAGCTGACCGAGAAGATGGCCTGCGACCAGGGCGACTTCGCCCAGTACGCCGACCTTCGCCGCCAGCTGTCCGAGCTGGAGACCGACCAGTCCCGCCGCAAGGCGGCCGCCCGCCGGGCCGAAGCGGCCCGGTCGCTGGAGACGCTGCGGCGCGGCGACATCATCCGGGTGCCCGGCGGCCGCCGGGCCGGCATGGCCGTGGTCCTCGAGCCGGGTCCCCGCGGCCACGGGCCGGGCCTGGCGCCGGCCTCACAGGCCCCCGGCGGGTTCGGCGCGGACCGGGCCCGGATGGCCGCCATGGCCGGGCAGGGCCCGCTGGTGCTTACGGCCAACCGCCAGGTCAAGCGGCTGTCCCTGGCCGACTTCCCCGTCCCGGTCGAGGCGGTCGACCGGATCAAGATCCCGGGGTCGTTCAGTGTCCGGTCGCCGCAGCACCGCCGCGACCTGGCCGCCACCATGCGCAACCGGCTGGCCGGCCGGGAGATCGCTGGTCCCCGCCGGGCCGCCGACTGGGACGCGTCCCCGGCCGGGGGCCAGCCGGGCAGCCAACAGGAGATCGCGTCGCTGCGGCGCCGGCTGCGCCAGCACCCGAGCCACGGCTGCCCGGACCGTGAGGAGCACGCCCGCTACGCCGAGCGGTACACCCGCCTGAAGCGGGAGACCGAGCAGCTGGAGCGCAAGGTGGCCAGCCGCTCGCACGTGATCGCCCGCACCTTCGACCGGGTGTGCGCGGTGCTGGAGGAGCTCGGCTACCTGACCGGCGACGCCGTGACCTCCGAGGGCCGGATGCTGGGCGGCCTGTACAGCGAGCTCGACCTGCTGGCCGCCGAATGCCTGCGGCGTGGCTACTGGGACGGCCTGGACACCCAGGAGCTGACCGCCTGCGTGTCGGCCCTGTCGTTCGAGTCCCGGCAGGCCGATGACGCGGCCCGGCCCCGGCTGCCCTCGTCCAGGGTCCGCGACGTGCTCAACCGCATGGTCCGCACCTGGGGGCAGCTCGACGAGCTGGAGAAGGCCAACCGGGTCTCGTTCCTGCGCGAGCCCGACCTGGGCTTCGCCGCCGCGGCCTACGAGTGGGCGGGCGGGGCCCGGCTGGAAGACGTGCTGGCCGACTCCGACCTGACCCCGGGCGACTTCGTCCGCGCGGTCAAACAGCTCATCGACCTGCTCGACCAGATCGCCGCCGCCCCCCGGACCGGCCGGGCCGGCCCGCACGTGGCCGAGACGGCCCGGGCCGCCATCGACGCCATCCGCCGGGGCGTCGTCGCCTACACCACCGTCACCGACTGACCGCGCCCCGCTAGGCTGCGCGCATGCGCGAGCACCCGCCGCCCTACGAAGGGGAGGGTCCGTTCGCGCTCTGGCACTACAGCGAGGACCCGTCCCTGAGCCGGTTCGAGCCCCGCCCGGTGGCCGATCCGGCCGCGCCTGCCGTGGTGTGGGCGATCGACACCCGGCACGCGCCGGGCTTCTGGTTCCCCCGTGACTGCCCCCGCGGCTGCATCTGGCCGGGCGCCGCCACCACCGCCGCGGACCGTGAACGCTTCTTCGGCCAGACCGCGACCGGCCGCGTCCACGTCATGGAATCGGCCTGGCTGGACCGCCTGCGGGCCTGCCGCCTCTACGCCTACCGGCTACCGGCCGCCTCGTTCACCCGGCATGACGAGGTGAGCGGCTACTGGACCTCCCGCGAGCCCGTCGACGCCCGGGAACGAGTCTCCTGTGGTGACCTCCTGGCCCGGCACGCCGAGGCCGGAATCGAACTGCGCGTCACCCCGTCGATCTGGCCGTTCTGGCATCGGGTGATCGCCTCCACCGTGGAGTTCAGCGGCTCCCGGCTCCGCAACGCCAGTCCTGAGCCGGCCCACTCATCAACCCAGCCTATGGATAGCTGACGATCTTGGCATTAGTGCTATGGGTGTGCCGCGGGTAAGCCAGACTCTGTAAGCCGTAGACGCCGCCCGGAGGTGACCAGTTGACCATCACCGCTCGTTCCACCTGCCCGGCCGCCAGTCCCACTGCTCTGGCGTCCGCCGTGCGCGCCGCGGTCGTCGGCGGCGGTTCACCGTCCGGCGTCGCCGCCCGGGTCGCCACGGCGCTGGCCCGTCACCTGCCCGCCCCGGCTCAGCTGCTGACCGGGCCCCAGCTGGCCGGCGACCCCGCGGGCTACCAGACCCACCGCGTGCACGTGGAACCGGACGGATCGTTCTCGATCGCGGTCATGGTCTGGCGGCCCGGCCAGGTGACCCCGATCCACGATCACGTTTCCTGGTGCGTCACCGGCGTCCTGCAGGGCATCGAGTACGAGGAGATCTTCGGCCTCGGGCCGGGCGGCAGCACGCTGACCGAACTGGTCCGCCGGGAGAACGCGCCCGGCACCGTGGCTGGCTTCGCGCCGCCCGGGGACATCCACCGGGTCCGCAACTCCGGCGACGGCATCGCGGTCTCCATGCACGTCTACGGGGCCGACCTGGCCCGCCTGGGGTCGAGCATCCGCCGGGTCTACGACCTTCCGGTCCAGCGTTAGCTCACCGGCCCGGACCCGCGCTGACCCGGCCTTACCGGCTGGTGGCCTGGCGGGCCGCCCACTCGTGGTCGAGGATGGACATCTGTATCTCGTCGTACCAGCGGCCGTCGTGCCACACCGACTCGCGGCGGCGGCCCTCCTCGACGAACCCGGCCTTTTCGTAGGCCCGGATCCCGGCCGGGTTGTACTGCGCCACGCTCAGCTGGATGCGGTGCAACCCGAGTTCGCGAAACCCGTAACCGACGATGATGCGCATGGCGTCGGTCCCGTAGCCGCGGCCCGTGTACTCGCGGCCGAGGGCGATGCCGATCGTGGCCAGCCGGTCTTTGGCCCGGATGCCGAAGACGATGATGTGGCCGACCAGAGGTTGCGGGCCGTCCAGCGCCACGATGGTGAAACCGAGATCGTCACCCTCGTTCGCGCTCCACTTGGCCAGACGTTCCCTGGCCGCGGCCTCCGACGGCGGGGCCACCCGCTCCAGCAGCATGACCGAGCGCCCGAGGTCCATCTCCCACTGCGCCAGTGTGGGCAGGTCGTCCTCCAGCACCGGCCGCAGCCGTACCCGCTCGCCCACCAGGAGCGAGTCTCCGTAGCTGAACGCACTGGCAACATCGACAAGTTCGGTCATGTGGCCGATCCTGCCTCACCGTCGGCTCCGGCCGCGCGTCCTTTTTCTCCCGCTGCCTCCGGCCGGTCCGAACCCGGCCTTTTCGTAGGCCCGGATCCCGGCCGGGGTGAACGGCGCCACGCTCAGCTGAATGCGGTGCAGCCCCATCTCCGGGAACCCGTAGCTGACCGCGCCATCTTTTTCCGGCCGCGACTTGCCAAAAGAACTTCGCCGATATATCGTCGAGCTAGCTAGACAGTAACGAGGACATCTAGAGGTCGCTCTAACGGGGGCGATCGTCCTCCTGTCCAGCGCCAACGAAGCTCAACGACGAAGGAGAAAGAAAATGTCGCAGGAAGAGTGGGGCCGCAGGGGCGGCCATCAGGGTCACGGCGGTCATGGCCGGGGCCAGAAGCGCGGCTGGCCTGGCCCGCCGCCGCCGGAGTTCTTCCCCGAAGGTCCCGAGGGCCGGGGTTTCCCGGGTCCCGGAGGCCGCGGACCGGGTGGTCCGCGCCGGGGTCGCCGGGGTGGTCCCGGCGGGTTCGGTCCCGGCGGGTTCGGCGGCCCGATGGGGCCGCGGTTCAGCCGCGGGCCGCGGGTGCGCCGGGGTGACGTCCGGGCCGCAGCGCTGTCGCTGCTGACCGAAGGTCCCCGCAACGGGTACCAGATCATCCAGGAGATCAGCGAGCGCACCGATGGGGTGTGGCGACCCAGCCCGGGTTCGGTCTACCCCGCGCTCCAGCAGCTCGAGGACGAGGGGCTGATCCAGCCCGAGACCGCCGACAGCGGCCGCAAGGCATTCGCGCTGACCGACGAGGGCCGCACCTACACCGAGTCGCACGCTGACGAGCTGGCCGCGTCCTGGAACGCGGTGACCGGCAGCGTGGACGACGGCGAGGTGCAGCTGCGCCAGCTGATCCGCCAGGTCATGGTGGCCGTCTCACAGGTCAGTCAGGCCGGTTCGGCCGCCCAGGTCAAGCAGGCCGGCAAGGTGCTGAACGACACCCGGCGCGCGCTGTACCGGATCCTCGCCGCGGACGAGGAGGAGGAGACCGCTTCCGGGCCGTCTGCTTCCGAGCCGTCCAGCGAAGCAGGGGAGTAATCAGCCGCCGCGGCCCGTACCCGTTCGGGTGCGGGCCGCGACGACGTTAGGCTCAGCTTGAGTCCGCAGAGGGAGGCACTTAAGTGGCCGTACAGACCGGCGATGCGGCGTCAGCCCGCGAGGTGCCCGGCCGTCGGGGCACCGCGATCACGGTCAGCCAGCTGACCAAGAAGTACGGGGAGATCGAGGCGGTCCGCGGCATCGACTTCGAGGTCGCGGTGGGGGAGACGTTCGGTTTCCTGGGCCCCAACGGGGCGGGCAAGTCCACCACGATCAGCATCTTGTGCACGCTGATCAAGCCGACCTCCGGCCAGGCCGTCGTGGCCGGGCACGACGTGGTCCGCGAGCGTGACACCGTGCGCCGCAACATCGGCCTGGTGTTCCAGGACACCACGCTGGACACCTACCTGACCGCCGAGCAGAACCTGCGTTTCCACGCCGACCTGTACGGCGTGCCCCGGGCCGCGGTCGCGCCGCGGATGCGGCAGGTGCTGGACATGGTGGGGTTGTGGGACCGGCGGGAGAGCCTGGTCCGCACCTACTCGGGCGGCATGCAGCGGCGGCTGGAGATCGCCCGCGGCCTGCTGCACGCCCCGCACGTGCTGTTCCTCGACGAGCCGACCGTGGGCCTGGACCCGCAGACCCGCTCGTCGATCTGGGCCTACATCAACGAGCTCAAGCAGCGTGAGGACATCACGATCTTCCTCACCACGCACTACATGGACGAGGCCGAGCACTGCGACCGGATCGCCATCATCGACCACGGCAAGATCGTGGCCATCGACACCCCCGAGGCCCTCAAGGCCAGCGTGGGCAAGGACCGGGTGCAGATCAGCACCAGCGATGACGAGAAGGCCATCGCCGAGCTGGCTGACCGGTTCGGTCTCGAGGCCGCGGTGCACGAGGGCCTGGTCACGTTCTCGGTCGAATCGGGGGAGCAGTTCGTGCCCCGGCTGTTCGCCGACCTGGACGTGTCGATCCGCTCGGTCAGCGTGGCCCGGCCCTCGCTGGACGACGTGTTCATGTCCTACACCGGCCGGACCATCCGGGACACCGAAGCCACCGGCGCGGACGCCAACCGCGCCATGGTCCAGCGTTTCCGCGCCGGGAGGCGATGAGCTATGGCTACTACCACCACCGAACCCGCCGCCCCGGCGCCGCCGGACCTGAGCAGCCTCATCCGGGTCGCGGTCCCCGAGCGGGGCCTGCGCCAGGACCTGCGCGCGGCCGGCATCGTCTGGCGCCGCGAGCTGATCCGGTTCCGCACCGACCGGCTGCGCGCGGTCACCTCGCTGATCCAGCCGGTGCTGTTCCTGTTCGTGCTGGGCACCGGCCTCGGCTCGCTGGCCGGCCACGGCCTCCCGGACGGGATCAACTTCCGCACGTTCATCTATCCCGGCGTCGTCGCCATGGGCGTGCTGTTCACCTCGATCTTCTCGGCCGGCTCCATCGTCTGGGACCGAGAGTTCGGCTTCCTGCGGGAAATGCTGGTCGCCCCGGTCAACCGGGCGGCGATCGTCGTGGGCAAGTGCGCCGGCGGCGCCACCGTGGCCACCTTCCAGGGCATCATCGTGCTGGCCCTGGCCGGGCTGGCCGGCGTCCCCTACAACCCGATCCTGATCATCACGCTGATCGGTGAGCTGCTGCTGCTGTCGTTCACCCTGACCGCCTTCGGCGTCATGATGGCCGCGCGGATCAAGCAGTTCCAGGCCTTCATGGCCCTGACCCAGATGCTGGTCATGCCGCTGTTCTTCCTGTCCGGCGCGCTGTACCCGCTGAGCGGCCTGCCCGCCTGGCTCACCGTGCTGACCCGTATCGACCCGCTCACCTACATCGTCGACCCGATGCGCCGCGCGGTGTTCAGCCACCTGAACATCAGCCCGGCCGCCCTGCACCAGCTGGCCCCCGGCGTCTCCTGGGGCGGCTGGACCGTCCCGCTCGGCCTCTCGCTGGGCATCGTGGCCATCATGGGCCTGGTCATGATCTCCATCGCCATCGCCGAGTTCAACAAGACCGAGTAACCCCCACCCCGGGTCCCCCCTCCGCGGCCCCCGCCCCGTGTCCCCACGTAAGCGGGCCCCGCCCGGGCTCCCACGCCCGGGGCCCCGCCCGGGCTCCCGCGTCCGGGGCTCCGGCTGGGCTCCCACGTCCGGGGCTCCGGC
>Ga0209112_10000209_pt1 | contig 10862 bp, 8 predicted proteins | sample TexAe_OM3H0_O3_FD_187947 | JGI IMG/M metagenome (GOLD analysis project Ga0209112, IMG submission 187947) | Forest soil microbial communities from Davy Crockett National Forest, Groveton, Texas, USA - Texas A ecozone_OM3H0_O3 (SPAdes) (version 2) | ecosystem: Environmental > Terrestrial > Soil >...
TCGACCGGTATGTCTGATATCCCGTTTATCTTCCTTAATCCGTCATATCACGATCGACGGAGACATATATAAGCGAGCGAATGACAGCCGGTCCTGTTAACCGGTGCAGACCTATGTCCGACCCTTCGACTCTCATCCATGGTCCTCTCGTTCATGGTCTTCACATCCTCTTCACGTTGGAGCTAGCGCCCTTCTGTATCCCTTCTTTCTTCTACCCCGATAATGACGACCCATTATTTGTTATGGTATTGAGCTCGGCAGCAACATCTCTGTGGCCGGACCTAGTCGGATACCCGAAGTCGACTGACCATATACTGGTCAATTATCTGCTTCATCTCCCGTTCCCGGTAATTCTTTATCTTTTTATTTTTAAGAAATCCTTGGAACTCATCCACCCGGTCGAACTGCAGGGTTTAATTTGTCGCAGTTGTTCGCCAGACGGTCGTTCTTGCGTCCTTATTTCCTGGGGCGAATCCTGTCCACCCTGTACCATCCCATATCAGCGACCCTGCTGCTTTTCGAACCAACTGCTCTACCTAGAGACTTTACGACTCTACCGGGATACGGAGTGCCTTAAACTGGGTGCGCAGCTCACCACTGGTTCCTTTCTTCTTTCTGAATAGGTCCTCTAGGTTCACTCCTCGAATGTAGAAGATTTCTGGTTAGATTCTATGCCGCAGCGAAGGCTTCTTTTGATATGTTTGATTATCATACTGCCCACGCTAGACTCGTAGTAGACCTCGGGTACTCCTCTTTACTTCGAGGTATTACGAATACGTTCGTGTTAAATTCCATGGCTATTCTTGCCATAGGACTCGACCTCCCAGAATCCTTTATGGACTTACTCCGGGCCCGTTCTGTAGATTTGGGCCAAAGCGTAGAGGTTTTCCGTGAAAGAGTCTCATCTACTATAGTATCCGAACGCATGCGGCGTAACCGTACTTAGCATCGACTTTTTGCAAATACACGGAAATAATATTTCTATTCCGTGTCTTACTTCCCGTTCTCTGCCCGATAGTCCGTCGGTTCGTTTTCCATATATGTCCCTATATCACGTGGTTCATATATGTTCTGCGAGCGCAGGTCCGTGCCTGTCAATATCTCTCGTTATGCCAATCACGGCGTTCCTCTTTTAAACATTTCGCGGTATTTCTAATTTAAGGACGCACGTTTTTACGGTTTTTCACGTGCCCTTCTATTGATCCGCTCTTTGTGTCTCCCGTAACCTGCTCAAAGCGGAGCCGTCGGTCGCACGTTTGTTATATTGGAAACTAGGTACCTGCCTTTCCATATCCGGTTACTTCTTGACCGTAAATGGAAGCCCGGCCTCCCCTTTTCATGAATCATAACGGTGTATAGTTATGTTTTTGACTTTAATGCTGACAGGTTCCCATCTACCAGGGAATGGTATAAAATCCCTGGGTTCTAAGGCACTCCGCCAGTACACACCCCTCGTACTACCCACAGCTTATTTCTTTGCACTCTTGTCACAAATGCCTTCTCAAGTTCGTACCCGTCTTACCAAGTCCCAAGAAACTTTCTTGGTCGCTTTGGATAAGAAAGTGCGGGCAACTCATTACAAGGACGTCGCCGATCAACGCGACTTCCTTGACAAACAATCCAAAATCGTCGTACGATTTATTCCGCTTTATTTCACAAATCCACGGAAACTAAATTATAATAGCTTAATTATCGGCCGCAGATCTCTACGTTTGTCCGTAAACGGGAGGTTGGCGAAGCCGTCTTTAGCCTTCGTATGGCCTACCAGTCTTCTAACAACACCAAGAATACTGGTATCGACTCTCTATATTCCGAAATTTGTTCTTTCGCGGCCGAGATCAGCCGGGAGCGTACCGCTATCGCTGGCCGCGCTCAAGCCGAAGCAACCCGGAAGCGTCAGCAACATCGTCAAGAGCTTTTAGAGGCTCGCGAATATGCGGCGGCTCAGACCTTAAAATCTCTTAAAGGATCCGGTCCTAAGGTTCGTCTTTTTATTACTTTATCCAATTCCCATTCAATGTTTTAACAGGCTAATCTCGTTCCGCCTCCGGACCCTAACGCTATCTGTGTCGACTCTGACAACGAGGAACACCCCAGTGTTAAAGGCCCTACCAATCTTCCCGAAACCCCGATGCTTAAACCCGCATCGTCTACGAGTGAGGAGGATATACCTATGCTCGTAGACATGCCTCACCCGGTCCGTTATAGTCATATATCTCGTGGACGAGACCGGGCTAATGGACTGCTTGAACGTCATGCAGATCATTGACACCGGCGCTCCGGCTCACATCCTTATTGGGCCACCGTCCGTTCCTAAAGCTACAGGTCCGTATACTTTAATTTCCGTTTTCCGTGGATTTAGATTAATTAAATCCTGGCTTTTTCTCTGTCTAGCCGTGAGTCCCTCCGACTCTATCGTCGTGCATGGACTTGATAGACTGATGGCGAATATTAGCCTCCAGTCGGAACGGCTAGTACGTCCTGTCTACCATCGTCCGAATATTATTCTGATTTGTCACCTCAGAACCCCTTAGCATCAGAATTCCACCCCGTTCACCTACAATTATCCGCAAGAGGAAACGCGAGGACCTTGCCACAGCGTTTACCACTGATTCCACCAAGGTATCATCGAGCACGCAAGGTACGCAATTTTTCCTTTATAGATCCGTGGAATATATATTTAAATTCATAAATAGCCGTCGCCTCTCCAGAGCCTACTGGAGTATCTTCCGTCCCTGGAACCGTCCCCGGAGATACAAAAGCGGCCGAACGCGGTCTTTCTGTTCGGGAACGGGCGACCGCGCTCCAGGCCCTCCTCCATAAACAGTCTGGTCAAGTCCGGCGCCTCATCCGAGAGCGCGATGCCCTTGAGGATTACGATGTCCGCCGAGCCCTCGGAGCCGGAGTCGGCGCCATCAAGCCCTCCACTCGATTGGCCGTTGTCGTTTCCGAGCTCGAGCAGGCTGTTGCCGCCCGTAGCGTTACAAGCAACGAGCTCGACAGCGTTCTCAGCAGTGGCTCCTCTGGGTCGGAGGACAGCTCCTCAGTTTCGTCCTCCAACTCCGTGCGCCTATTATTTGTTATATTCACAGCATACTTACACGTTCTCAGGCCGCCTAGGATCTGTCAATTTTGTGGCTACCCGAACGTCACTGGTTCCGGCGAATGCTACCTTGATGACAAGCCCTTGCCTGCTCCGTTTCGTTGGTAAAGTACGGCTATAAATAATCCACGTATTCTGTGTCCGAACAAGTAATTCTTCAATAGCTAGCCTTAGCTATTAGAAGTGTCCTCTCTTTAACGACTAGCTCGTAGCCATTCTTTTAATAAACCTGTCTTTACAGAATTGCTGTCCCTTTGAGTTCTACTTCCCGTTTATTTGGCTGACCCTTCCGACCCTGCTTTAGTACGCTTTGACCGCCTAGGTCCTGAGTCTTCCGGTTCTTCCTGCGGGTTTGACTCATCTTCGTTTTGCACCGACTCTACCTCATCCCCGTCAGATTCTTGATCTGAATCGTACGTCGCTGTTATGTCTTTAGGATCGAGGCGTACCCTATGGAACTGGAAATCTTTTCCAGTGTATTCCTTCTTATCAGAACCCTCTTCTTCGTCCTCCATCTTATCAAGGAGCTCTTTCGAGGTATCTATAAGTTTCTCTATCTTTTTACCAATAGAGATCTTGTATCGTTGATAGAATGGGACCACTCTGAATTTCCCAACCTTGTGTTGTAACACTGCACCGTTCATTTCACAAATGATATACGAACCGCCTTTGGTTCTCCGTATTACTATCATGGGGCCGTTCCATCGGTCTTGGTTACGGCTGTTTAGCGAATCTTCAACTGCCGTGTTGCGCACCAAAACTAAGTCGCCAGCTTGGAACTTGTAATCTTTAATTACATGTTTATACTTTTCCGCGTATCTATACGCATCTGACTCCTTAAACTTATGGACCCGTTCGCGCATTTCTTCCACGTGATAAGTATGTTTTGCTAGTGCTCTCGCCCGTAGACCAATTAACTCATCCGTGCTTACGATCGTGTCTGGCCATTCCACTAGCCAAGTAGCCTCCTCTAAGTCCAGTGGTATTACTGGATGTGCACCACATACTGCGAAGTATGGTGAGCACCCAAGACCCCTTCTGACTGTAATCCTGTCCGCCCATATTACTTGTGGGAGGAACCAGAACCATCGTTTTAAATCACCGTCCGTAGCCTTAGAGACAGATTGCCTTATATCCCGGTGGCCAACTTCAACAGTCCCATTCGCTTGGGAATTATAAGGTGAAATCCTGATCCCCATAATCCCGTATTTCACCTGCAGCCATTTTACGGCTGCTATGAACGGTTTGCCATTATCGGTGACCAACCACTGCGGACATCCCCACCGACAAATGACTTCTTCCAACAGGAACCTCCCAATGGCTTCTGCATTAGCATTCCTTAGTCCTCGCGCTTCCAAATACCTTGATAATGCACATCTAGCATCCACAATATACTTGCGACCATTAGATTCCTCACTCATGTGCATCACGTCGGTATGTACTTTTTGAAAGATACTCGGAGTAGCCGTTACTACTGGTGGAATCCGGAACAGAGACTGTTGTCTCCTCTGACAAGCAGCGCATGTTTTAACGTACCAGCGTACATCTTTTTCTAATTCTGGCCACCAAAATCGTAACTCTATCAGGGCAGTTGTTGCGTAACCCCCACGGTGCCCTAGAGAATCATGCGCAGCTCGGAGCATATACATCCTGTGTTCCTTGTCTACGACAATCCTGTGCATGGCGTCTTCTCCCCGCTTGTATAACTTTCTTTCTTCGCTCAGGAAGAAGCGACCTGCATACTTGACAAATCGTTTATACTTTAAACGATTTTCCATTCCGGCTGGCCTAATTGATGTATCTCTTAACCAAGCCCTGACTTTGTCAACTTTCATATCTTGTGCTATTGCAGATGCAGACCTATGTTCCTCAGAATACGGCTCCCGCTTGTCTGGGTTATTGCGCAACTCTGAGTCAGGCAACAGTCCATCTTCAGCAGCTAACTGAATATATTGTGGGACTGGGAGCCCTTCAGATTCATAGGTGTTTCGTACAATTTGAGATCTGACTAGCTCCTCAGATCTAGCCATTTCCAACAGTCTTTCAAATCCTTCTAGGGGTTCCGGCACTTTCCTAACAGACTGGAGATAACCTCCTCTCTCATCAATATGATCCTTGAAGTTCTCGAAGTCTTCTGGTTGTCTTATTGAGTAGTCCCATTCTGGATGATTTTCTGGTGGTTCATGGTCTTCGAACTCATCTTCGTTAACTGGCCACTCTTCATCTCCAGGTTGTAACTCCCTGCGTGAGAGCCCATCTGGTGCAAAGGTAGCACCTTTAACGTGCTTCAGTTTAAAGTGGAACATTAATATTTGTTCAATCCACCTGTTTATGGTAGCATTGGGCCCCATACCCGGATTGCTTAGCATTCCTTTGATATACAAGGCATCCGTCTCTATCACGAGGCGTCTGCACCCTAGTAGCCAGTACTGCATAGCTGAAAGTGCACGCTTAATCCCGTACAGCTCTCTTTTTGGCTGGGAGAATCTCGCTTCTCTGCTATTCATTTGTAAAGAAGCAAACTTGGCATAATGTTTTCTCTTTGGGTCTATCAAGTCTATCTGATAGATTATTAGCCCAACCGCCATCCATGAGGTGTCAACTGCTAAGACTATGTCTGTGTCCCAGTCGTAGTTCAACGGTCGCAAACATGGAGCATTCTTAAGTGCTTCCTTCAATGCCTCCATTGACTTTTCTTGAATGGGGCCCCACACAAAGATCACTCCTTTGCAGGTTAGTTTCTGAATAGGCCTTGAGAGATCTGCGAAACCCTGGATAAACATCCGCATTACTCCAACAGTACCCAGGAACGAGCGTACTCCTGATACGTCAGAAGGAGCACCCCATCTCAGTATTACACCCACCCTATCCGTGCTTGGTTTTCTTCCTTCATATGAACAGAGATGCCCTACTACATGGAACTCATCTGCACATATTATTGACTTAACTCCTGACAGCGTCCCATGACAATATTTTATACGCTGGACTATCCTGTTTATATTCAGGAAGTGCTCCCAGACAAACCGTCTGATACCAGGGTTCTCCTCGATAGTCTCATAGGTTCCATCCTTAGACTGATACCTTGAACTTGGCCCCCGAACCGGTACATCATCAATATATGGTATTGTTACGTGAGGTATCTCATCTTGCAAGATATATGTCACGTCATCGTGAAATATTGGTACTGAGTTAGTCCAACCCATTGGTAGTTTGACTATCCGTAGAGCTCCGAAGGGTGTCTGGAACGTAGTAAAGTCCCTAGACCCTTCTGCGAGATCTCTAGCATCATACCCGGAGTATAAATCCAAGCAACCGCCACAAGCTCTGCCTGCAAAATGATTCGCTAGTTCGTCCGTAGCCGGTGGCAACCCTGAATGCGCAATCGTGACTGCATTTAGTGGCTCTAGTGAATGTACAAGCCGTATACTTTTCCCATCTTTCTTGATAACTCCAAAGAATTTGCTTCGGTAGGATGAGTTTGAAGGCTCATAGACACCGGCGTCTATTTTCTTTTTAATCACCTTACAAAATTCTTCTAACTGACCCCTGGGAATTGGAATACTTCTTTCTACCCAAGGTTCATGCTCGACAACTGGGATTTCAACTGGAGGGAAGAAGTCTTGTCTGAAACTTCCCCTTTCCTCGTCAGTCCAGGCGAAAGCGCCTTCTTGTTTAGTCATGAAATCATGTAATAATTTCCGTTCTTCAGGCCACAAGAATCCTTCTGGATGTAAGTCATCAATAACCTTCTTGCGCTCTTCAGTGTACTTTAGGGTAGGCGAAAAGTCTTTAGGATTTGGATCTAGTTCTGGCATATCCTTTAGAGGGTCACCAGTAATCTTCCTCCTAATCCTATACCTTTCAGGTAACTCTGTATAAACTGGTCGGACTTTCAGTCCGACTGGCTTATACTTCTTTGCTGCAAAGACAGACACAAGTTCTCTCTTAACCTTATCTGGCTCCTTCCCTATTACCCTTTTAACAGAGTCCTTAAGCTGACAACAAGCACATTGTATGTCTTGACTTAGGACATGCACAGTTTTTACCCTCAGTGAGTCTGCCTGTCCCCTGTAAGTAGTCTTACGGGCGGGTTTCACATTCTCCCGTTCCGCATTACTCCATGTAAAGACTTCATATGTCTTTCCATCTTTAGACTTCGGATGGCCTCCTTTACGGAAATCCTGGAACAGAGCTGCCGCTGCTTTATCCTTCTGAATTTCCTTTGAAGTTGAAGCACTGATATACGCTTCTCTGACCTCTGTTGCATTGAAGACCTTGTCCCGTGGCCGGACATAGCTTTGGATTAAAGGCTCCCCTTTTTCATTAAACTCAACTACTACTGCAAGCTCTTCTCCTTCGTGCATAGGCACTAGCTCCTCGAAGAGTTGCGAAAACCCTTGTGAGTTAAAGTCGCTGACCTCCTAGTGTCACGGTCTAGTACTTCAGTCGTAGTTCCGCCGTTATGGGGTACTTGTTTTGATGACCCACGGTCGAATGTAGGAACAGCATACATTCGCCCAGTATTGGGGTCAGTCATTGTGACAACTTGTCCACCATCTGCGGAGTTCTCAACATGACTATTGGTCAATACGTCAAAAGGTCTACCCAGTAGGACCTTGTACGCAGGGTTACTTATAATATGTACTTGTAAATATACATTCATGGATCCCCACTTGAACGGTACATTCCTAGCCATACCAACCGACTGTTCCATTGTCCCATTGGCGCTCTGCATATAGATCTGTACCTTAGGATCCCAGATTAATCCTAAGGACTTGGCCTGATCTAAAGACATAGACACGATCTGAGAACCAGAGTCCAACACACTTTCTACTGAGTCTCGATTATTTATTATTGGGTATGTAACCCTCAAATGTGCTGACTCCTTGGCCACATAAACTTGTTTAGGGCGCTCCTCATCCTCCAAACTCTCTAAGTACTGCAGGTACGGGTCCTGTGCTACTACCGAGCCAGCAGGTATACCTCCTTCCCTTTCTATCATTACGTAGACACCAACCCTTGGTAGCTCCTCTATATCCAGTGCATCCTCCTTCAAGGGCGGTTCTAGTTCTTTTGTTGTCAAACGTGATTCTTCCTCTACTTGCATGGTCACTGTCTCCGAGACTTTAGGGCTAACTGGTTGTCTAACTTTCGTAAGTTTTAACCGTTCTCCTTCCCTAAGTTCTCTAGACAATCCAAACAAGTCTCCGAGCTTGACCGTTACTTCTGTGTTATGTATCTGGTCAATAACTTCGTCTGTAACCCCTTCACGTTGGACAGGTGCTCTGATTCGGTAGGATTTCTCTCCCATAGTTGCTCCTATGCTCGCTTGAGAACTTCCCCCTTTAAATGACAGTGGAGTTCGGTCCCCCGTATTCAAAGGTTTAACGTCTTTGTAAGGCATGTCTTTCATATATGGTTTTCTAAATGTTTCTGGTGCCTTTACCATTTCTCGTATCTTTTCTTTAGGTGCGGATGGTACATCACTATCTTCCTCGTCTAACTCTTCGAAGGTAACCTTCTTCTTTACTCGCCAGTTTTCACTATTGGCCGGAGTTTTCCACTTTTCACCCTCAGGAGGCTTGGACGGCTGGGGCCTTGACTTAGCCTCCATCCCTGGGTTATTTAAAAACCCTGTCCAGGCTGAGGTGCGGAGTCCTTCCCTCCACGTGTTACCAACAATTGTTCCGTGTTTCCTGTATTCGTGTTCAAAAGATTCATCATAGCCCGTACAAGGTTTGTACTAAAAGCTTGATCTTCTGAAACATTACTAGTGGGCTGCGGTTGAGCTGGAGCTTGTGCCGGGTAAGTTGACTGAGTCCGTGGTACTGCATAGTTTTGTTGCACCGGAGTGGAAGCCATATATACTGGCTGCGCCGTTTGATTAGGACTAGCCATTTGGTTCAACCTGACTCTGAGCGTCCGCATCTCATCCCATACTGCATCCATTTCTCTGCCGTCTGGTGCCTCATTTGTAAAGAAGACATCTTCTGTTGTATACAAATTTTGAGCATTCGGCCTCCTGGCATAGTAATCTTCTACTCGTAAAGATAGTGGTCCTCTGCCCTTTGGTAACGGACTACCATCTCCAAGCTTCTGAATACCTTCTTCTACTATTACCCAGCCTTTATTCATGTGTCCAATTTTAGTGGGACACTCCCTTGCAAAGTGATCTTGTCCATCACAGTAGAAACAAGCTGAACTCCGGTTGAAGTCCCTCCTTATAAAGGACCTATCTGGTACAGGCCTGCGAGAGTCATCATTTACTGTGGCAGAATCCCGATTCACATTAAGATCCCTGTTAGGTACAGGTTCTTTTACATGCATCTGGAACGCCTTCAATAACTCTGCTTGGGAATGTCTAACCTCCTTCTGGATAACTTGTATAACATCCCTGATACCTGCAACTTCTTCACTGAGCTCTTCTAATTTCTCATCCCTCCGTTCCACCTTTACTGGGAGCATTGACGACCGCTTCCTATCTGGTATGTCATATCCTTCCCAAGTGGTTCCAGCTAGCCCAGTAGCAGCCAGTTGTTCTGCCATTTCGATTAAATCCTTCAACAGGATGGGATCTTCTTTCCTGTGGTCGACCGCGTTAGCTCCGGCCACCGGCGCTTGTGCACCCGCAGCTTTATCTAAATCGGCCTTCATAAGGTTACGTGATGATATTGAGCTCCTTAGAAGTACCGCGAACGATCCGTCTAAGGTATTCAAATACCTAAGGCATGCTTCCTTATTTAGGATTATAGCTGGTTGCTTGGAAAGCTTTTTGTACAGTGAATTGAACTCTACACCAAAACGCCTCAGTTTTCCTTCGTCCTGAAGACGTATCCCTTGGTGCGTCCTGCAGAGCCTTTCCAAGTCTTCCAATGTTCCCTCTTTCTCCTGTTTTATCTCAGGATAACTTTTGTACAATTCTTTGATGAAATCCGTATATGAGCCGTTTGCATAGCTATCCATATCACGCCATATATTCTTCTTCTTGACTGGCAGATATCCTGTCAGTAACTTTTTCTTTTCCGCATCTGTCTGGATCTCAGCTAGTTCAATGATTTCCCCAACTTGGTCAATAAAGTCCAGAAGCTCGTCTGGGTCTTCGGAAGTGCACTTAGGTGCATTAGTTTCCCAAGGCCTAGGAACCTTGAAGCTTGCAATCCTGGGATTAGCCATCTGCTGAGTTAGAGCCTGAGTCTGACTCTGATTTTGTGTTTGGCCGTTAGTCGTGCTAAGGACCTGAATTGGTTCTGACTGTCTCGGAATCTCTTCCTGGGTAGCCGGTAGATTTGATGTAGACGCAATTGCGCTACGGTTTTGATAGGCTTCCGTACGGGTTTTAGTGGAGCTTTTGGCTTCAGTTCGACCTCGCTCAGTAGCGGTATCTTTTGGTTTCTTTGTTCTAGGTGGAACAGTGGATAATGCAGTAGGCTTTCGCTTTGCTTCTGCAACTCTAGTGCTCCTCCTTGGACCAGAAGGAGTTTCCTCGGTAGGTAACTCTGGATTTTCCGAAGAAATTTTGAATTTTGTCTGCTTGCGCAGAACTTGAAGGGTCTAACCGGGTGAAGCTCGGATAGTAAGTATTTGTGTTAAATAGCTCTTCAGCTAGTTGAATAATTGTCTCCAATTATGTGGAATGATAGAAAATGGAATCTGAAATTTAAACCCCCTCGCGGTGGGCTCCAGATGAAACGGTAAGTTCGCGTTCACCGTGTGCTTTATAAAACCCTAAGCTATTCACTTAGAATCCTACTCAACACAC
>Ga0209112_10000210_pt1 | contig 10822 bp, 8 predicted proteins | sample TexAe_OM3H0_O3_FD_187947 | JGI IMG/M metagenome (GOLD analysis project Ga0209112, IMG submission 187947) | Forest soil microbial communities from Davy Crockett National Forest, Groveton, Texas, USA - Texas A ecozone_OM3H0_O3 (SPAdes) (version 2) | ecosystem: Environmental > Terrestrial > Soil >...
ACCTTCTGCCTGTCGCAGCGCGCCGAGCACATCTGGGAAGGCGTCTCCTCGGCTACCACCCGTAGCCGCCCCATCATCAACACCCGCGACGAGCCGCACGCCGACGCCGAGAAGTACCGGCGCCTGCACGTGATCGTCGGCGACTCCAACATGTGCGAGACGACCACCATGCTCAAGGTCGGCACCGCATCGTTGGTGCTGGAGATGATCGAGGCCGGCGTTCCATTCCGCGACTTTTCGCTCGACAACCCGATTCGGGCCATCCGCGAAGTCAGCCACGACGTCACGGGTCGCCGTCCGGTGCGGCTGGCCGGTGGCCGGCAGGCGAGCGCGCTGGACATTCAGCGGGAGTACTACAGCCGCGCCGTCGAGCATCTGCAAACCAGAGAGCCCAACGCGCAGATCGAGCAGATAGTCGACCTGTGGGGCCGGCAACTCGACGCAGTCGAGAGCCAGGACTTCGCCAAGGTGGACACCGAGATCGACTGGGTGATCAAGCGCAAGCTGTTCCAGCGCTACCAGGATCGCTACAGCATGGAGCTGTCCGATCCGAAGATCGCCCAGCTGGACCTGGCCTACCACGACATCAAGCGCGGTCGCGGCGTCTTCGATCTGCTGCAGCGCAAGGGACTCGCCACGCGTGTCACCACCGACGAGGAGATCGCCGAGGCCGTCGAGAAACCGCCGCAGACGACGCGGGCCAGGCTGCGCGGTGAATTCATCAGCGCCGCCCAGGCGGCGGGTCGCGACTTCACCGTCGACTGGGTGCACCTCAAGCTCAACGATCAGGCGCAACGCACCGTGCTGTGCAAGGACCCTTTCCGGGCGGTCGATGAGCGGGTCAAGCGGCTGATCGCCAGCATGTAGTCTCGGGGCACGCCGTAGTGCCTTCGTCCTCCACGAACAACGAGTCTCCATGGCGTCGCAAAGTGATTGGCGGCACGCGTATTTCGTGTTGCCAACTTGGCATCGCGGACGAACGCTAAGCGGTGAAAGGCATTCGGCCACTTTGATGTGGACCAGTGGTGGCGGGGTCCAACCCGAGCCGGTTCAAGGCTTGAAAACCGACCAACCGCAACGCGGTTCATAAACGCCTTTATTGGTGATCCTGGCGGGCGCGGGCCCGGCGCGCCGATACGTCGACCAGCCGCTCTGCCAGACTATTCAGCCTGATGTTCTCGTGCTGACTGGTTTTGAGCAGTTGTTTGAATGCTTTTTCGGCCGTGACTCCGGAACGGCTACGAATGACGCCAATGGCCTGGTCGATGACGGTCCGGCTATTGAGCGCGTCTTGCAGCTGGTCGCACAGGTGGCAGGTCTCCATCAGCACTCGCGCGTTGTGCAGCGACACAGCTGCGGGTGCAGCAAACTTCGCGCCTATCGCCACGGCGTGATCGGCAAACGCGTCGCGTCGGTGTTCGTAGGCATTGACGACCCCGATCACCTGATCGTCGAGCAACAGCGGGACTGACAACGCCGATCTCACGCCCAGCCGGGCGGCGGCGGGACCAAAGCGTGGCCAACGTGTGTCATCAACGATCAATCCACTGACACAGGGCTGATGGGTGCGCATCGAGGTGATGCCCGGCCCTTCGTCGTGAACCTCGTACTGCAAGTTGTCGATCTCACGAATGTCCTCCGAGGTCACTGCCCACACGCGAATGCGTGACCGCGCGTGGGTCGGGTGGGCCAGAGTTACGCTGGCGGCGCTGACTCCCGGAAGTGCGACTGCGGCGAACCCCGCCACTGTGGTGAGCAACTCGTCGACGGTGGAAATTGTCAACGCCATACCGGCCAGCCCGATCAGCGCGGCTCGCAAATCGTTCTCGTCCGCAACCGTTTGCGCGCGAGAAACATGAGCTGGCTGCAGCATGTCGCGACCGGGTTGACCGTCATAGTGCGTCACACGCTCGTTCCCCCTGAGCAGCCCGAAGCGGCAGGTCGCGAACGCGCACGTCACCCGCTTTCGCCTCGATTGGTCAAGGATTTCCTCTGCTCTGGCAAATCAAACTCGCAAGGCTGCCGAGATGGCCGACTTCGAATTAGCGTTGCCGCGCCCCTAAGCTGCTACGGGTGGCGGTCTCGAAAGTGGAACGGCTGGTGAATCTGGTCATCGCCCTGTTGTCCACCCGTGGCTACATCACCGCGGAGAAGATCAGGTCCAGCGTGGCCGGTTATGCGGACAGCGCCAGCGCTGAGGCGTTCTCGCGCATGTTCGAGCGCGACAAGAACGAGTTGCGCGACCTCGGGATCCCGCTCGAGGTCGGCCGGGCGTCGGCCTGGGACCCTACCGAGGGCTACCGGATCAACCGCGACGCCTACTCGCTGCCGGCCGTCGAGCTGACCGCGGACGAGGCCGCCGCGGTGGCCGTCGCGACACAGCTGTGGGAGTCGCCGGAGCTGATCACCGCGACCCAGAGCGCATTGCTCAAACTGCGCGCTGCGGGAGTGGAGGTCGATCCGGACGCGCCGGTGGCCTTCGCCTCCCCGGCCGGGGTGCCGGGTCTGCGCGGCTCGGAAGACGTGCTTGGAATCCTGTTGTCGGCCATCGACTCCCGCCAGGTAGTGCAGTTTCCGCACCGCCCGTCGCGAGCCGAGCCGTTCACCACCCGCACCGTCGAGCCGTGGGGCGTGGTCACCGAGAAGGGCCGCTGGTATCTGGTGGGCCACGACCGCGACCGCGACGCCACCCGCACCTTCCGACTCTCACGGATCGGCCCCGAGGTCGAGCCGATCGGCCCGCCCGGAGCCGTCACCGTGCCCGAAGGCGTTGACCTGCGCAAGATCGTGGTGCAGACCATCGCCGAGACACCGGCGGGCGGCGGGCAGGCGCACATATGGGTCGCCGACGGGCGGGCCACCGCGCTGCGGCACGCCGGGAGGGCCGTCGGAGCGCGGCAGCTGAACGGCCGCGAGGGCGAGGTGGTCGAGGTCGACGTCGGTTCCACCGACCAGTTGGCACGCGACATCGCCGGCTACGGCGCCGACGCGCTGGTGCTCGAACCGCAGTCGCTGCGGACCGAGGTGCTGGCCCGGCTGCGTGCGCACGCGGGTCTGGACGTCGTCCGGGAAGGGCGCCGATGACCCCCGTCTCCACTCGCCTGGTGCGGCTGTTGAATATGGTGCCGTATTTCCAGGCCAATCCCCGCGTCACCCGCGCTAAGGCCGCCGCGGACCTGGGAGTGTCCGCCAAGCAGTTGGAAGAGGACCTCAATCAGCTGTGGATGTGCGGGCTTCCCGGCTACTTTCCTGGCGACCTCATCGATTTCGAGTTTTCCGGGGACACCATCGAGGTGACGTTCTCCGCGGGCATCGACCGGCCGCTGAAGCTGACCTCGCCGGAGGCCACGAGCCTGCTGGTGGCCTTGCGGGCGTTCGCCGACATTCCCGGTGTGGTGGATCCGGAGGCGGCGCGCAGCGCCATCGCCAAGATCGAGGCCGCCGCCGGCGCCGCCGGGCACGACGCCACCGGGTTGGCCTCGGCCGTCGACGAGCCCGCGCCCGTCGAAAGCCGGGCCGCCGCCGCGGTGCGCACCGCGGTGCAGGCCAAACACGCGCTGGCCATCGATTACTACTCCGCTTCGCACGACACGCTGACCAGCAGGACCGTCGATCCCATCCGGGTGCTGTTGATCGGCGGCCATAGCTATCTGGAGGCCTGGTCGCGGGAGGCCGAGGGGGTGCGGTTGTTCCGCTTCGACCGGATCGTGGACGCCAACGAGCTCGGCGAGCCGGCCGCCCCGCCCGAGCCGGTCCTGCACGCGCCGCCGGACACCTCGTTGTTCGACGGCGATCCGTCGCTGCCGTCGGCCAGGCTGAAGGTGGCGGCATCGGCATCGTGGATGTTCGATTACTACCCGATGCGGGACGTGCGTGAGTTACCGGACGGGTCGTGCGAGGCGGTGATGACCTATGCGTCCGAGGATTGGATGACGCGGTTGGTGCTCGGTTTCGGTGCCGGTGTGCAGGTCATTGAACCGCAATCGCTGGCGCAACGTGTCCGGGATGCGGCGGCCGCGGCCCTCGAGGCCTACCAGTCGCTGACCTGATACGGGCCCGGCGCGGGCCCACCGGTGGGCGGGGATGCTGCGGTAGCATCAGGTAGACGTCTGGAGGTAATCAAAGTGGGCAGTCTCAGTCCGTGGCATTGGGCGATCCTCGCTGTTGTGGTGATCTTGCTGTTCGGTGCCAAGAAGCTCCCCGATGCGGCCCGTTCCTTGGGAAAGTCGATGCGGATTTTCAAGTCCGAGCTCCGGGAAATGCAGACCGAGAACAAGGACGCATCAGCTCTGGAGACCAACGCAACGAAAAGCGACACCTCTGTGGCGAACCCGGCTCCCGTCCAGTCACAGCGAGTCGACGCTCCGGTGGCCAACGAGCAGGGTCACAGCGAAGCGCGCCCGGCTTAGCCCGGCGCCACCGTCGCGGTGCCCGAGCGCCCCTGACCGAGCGTCGTGAAAGTTCTCAAGGTTTCAGCGCGCACTACGGGCCTGCTGAAGCGCCTCAACCCGCGTAATAGGCGCAGCCGTACCAACCCCGATGCGACCATGTCGCTGGTCGATCACCTGACCGAGCTGCGCACCCGGCTGCTGATCGCCCTGGCGGCGATCCTGGTCACGACGATTTTCGGCTTCGTCTGGTACTCGCACCCGATCTTCGGTCTGGAAAGCCTCGGCGAGTGGCTGCGCCACCCCTACTGCTCCCTGCCGCAGTCGGCGCGCGCGGAGATCAGCGCCGACGGGCAGTGCCGGTTGCTGGCGACAGCGCCGTTCGACCAGTTCATGCTGCGGCTCAAGGTCGGCATGACGGCAGGCGTGGTGCTGGCCTGCCCGGTGTGGCTGTACGAGCTCTGGGCGTTCATCACGCCCGGGCTCTACCAGAAGGAGCGCCGCTTCGCGATCGGGTTCGTGATCCCGGCCGCCGTGCTGTTTGTCGGCGGCGCGATCCTGGCCTACTTCGTGTTGTCCAAGGCGCTGGGCTTCCTGTTGACCGTCGGTAGCGACGTCCAGGTGACGGCGCTGTCGGGGGATCGCTACTTCGGCTTCCTGATCAATCTGCTGGTGGTCTTTGGCGTCAGCTTCGAATTTCCGCTGCTGATCGTCATGCTCAACATGACGGGCATGCTGCCCTATCAGCGCCTCAAGTCGTGGCGGCGAGGACTGATTTTCGCGATGTTCGTGTTCGCGGCTGTCTTCACGCCTGGATCGGACCCGTTCTCCATGACCGCGCTCGGCCTGGCGCTGTCGGTGCTCCTGGAATTCGCCATCCAGATATCTCGACTCCACGACAAGCGGAAGGCCAAACACGAAGCGCAGGCCGTGATCCCCGACGACCAGGCATCGGTGATCGAAGCGCCCACGCCGATACCGGAGCCGTCGTTCACCGCCGGCCAACATGACGATGTCACCTGAGCCGCCGGTGTCGCACGACGTGACCGAGCTGGTCGAGCTGACCCGCTTCACCGAGGAACTTCCCTTCGCGCTCGACGACTTTCAGCGGCGGGCGTGTGCCGCGCTGGAGCGGGGACATGGCGTGCTGGTGTGCGCGCCGACCGGCGCCGGCAAGACGGTGGTCGGCGAATTCGCCGTGCACTTGGCGCTGGCCGCCGGTGGAAAGTGTTTTTACACCACCCCGCTCAAGGCGCTGAGCAATCAAAAGCACACCGACCTGACGGCGCGCTACGGCCGCGATCGCATCGGCCTGCTGACCGGCGACATGTCGGTCAACGCCGATGCGCCCGTGGTCGTGATGACCACCGAAGTGCTGCGCAACATGCTCTACGCGAATTCGACTGCGCTACAAGGCCTTTCCCACGTCGTGATGGACGAGGTGCATTTTCTCGCCGACCGGATGCGGGGGCCGGTGTGGGAAGAGGTGATCCTGCACCTGCCCGACGAGGTCCGGGTCGTCAGCCTGTCCGCGACGGTGAGCAACGCCGAGGAATTCGGCGGCTGGATCCAGACGGTGCGGGGCGACACGACCGTGGTGGTCGACGAGCACCGGCCGGTGCCGCTGTGGCAACACGTCCTGGTGGGCAAGCGTCTCCTCGACCTCTTCGACTACCGCAGCGCGGATAGCCAGGAGCAGGCGGCCGCTGCCCGTGAGGCGCGCGTCAATCCGGATCTGTTGCGCCACATCGCGCATCGGCGCGAAGCGGACCGGATGTCGGACTGGCAGCCGCGGCGGGGACGTCAACGCGCAGGCGCGGGACGGCCGCGGTTCTATCGGCCGCCCGCCCGGCCGGAGGTGATCGCGACACTGGATTCCGAGGGGCTGTTGCCCGCGATCACGTTCGTGTTCTCGCGAGCCGGCTGTGACGCCGCGGTTCAACAGTGCCTGCGCTCGTCCTTGCAGCTGACCACCCCGGAGGAGCGCGCGCAGATCGCCGAGGTGATCGAGCATCGTTGCGGTGATCTCGCCGACGCCGATTTGGCCGTGCTCGGCTACTACGAGTGGCGGGAAGGGTTGCTGCGCGGTCTGGCGGCCCACCACGCCGGAATGTTGCCCGCGTTCCGGCACACGGTCGAAGAGCTGTTCACCGCCGGCCTGGTCAAGGCGATATTCGCCACCGAGACCCTCGCGCTCGGCATCAACATGCCGGCGCGCACGGTGGTGCTCGAGCGGTTGGTGAAATTCAATGGCGAGCAGCACGTACCGCTGACGCCCGGGGAGTACACGCAGCTGACCGGGCGCGCCGGGAGGCGCGGCATCGATGTCGAAGGCCACGCAGTGGTGCTGTGGAATCCCACCGAGGAAACCACTGAACCGTCCGCGGTCGCCGGCTTGGCCTCGACCCGCACCTTCCCGCTACGCAGTTCGTTTGCGCCGTCGTACAACATGACGATCAACCTGGTGCAGCAGATGGGCCCCGAGCAGGCGCATCGCTTGCTCGAGCAGTCCTTCGCGCAATATCAGGCCGATCGCTCCGTGGTCGGGCTGGTCCGCGGCATCGAACGGGGCACCGAGATGCTCGACGAAATCGCCGCCGAGCTGGGTGGGCCGCGGGCCCCGATCCTGGAATACGCCAGGCTGCGCGCGCGGATCTCGGAGATGGAGCGCGCGCAGTCGCGCGCGTCGCGGCTGCAGCGCCGGCAGGCGACCACCGATGCGCTGGCCGCGCTGCGCCGGGGCGACATCATCAACATCGCCCACGGCCGGCGCGGCGGCCTGGCCGTGGTGCTGGAATCGGCTCGCGACAGTTCCGACCCGCGCCCTCTCGTGCTCACCGAAAACCGTTGGGCGGGAAGGATTTCGTCGGCTGACTATTCGGGTGCATCCGCGCCCGTCGGTTCGATGTCGTTGCCCAAGCGCGTCGAGCACCGTCAGCCGCGTGTCCGCCGTGACCTGGCGTCGGCGTTGTTGTCGGCCGCCGAGGGTCTGACCATTCCGGCGACGCGCCGCAGCGGGCGCGGCGACCAGGATGGCGCGTTTCACGATCCGGAGCTGGCCTCGTTGCGGGAGGAGTTGCGGCGGCACCCGTCGCACAACAGTCCCGGCCTCGAGGCCGCGGTCCGGCAGGCCGAACGCTATCTGCGGATCGAGCGCGACAACGCGCAGCTGGAGAAAAAGGTTGCGGCCGCGACCAATTCGCTGGCCCGGACCTTCGACCGGATCGTCGGCCTGCTCACCGAGCGGGACTTCATCGAAGGCCGCGACGGTGATCCCCGTGTCACCGATGACGGCAGGTTGTTGGCCCGCATCTACAGCGAGAGCGACCTTCTGGTCGCCGAGTGCCTGCGCACCGGCGCGTGGGCGGGCATGAAGCCGGCCGAATTGGCGGCGGTCGTGTCGGCGGTGCTCTACGAAACCCGGGGCGGTGACGGACCCGGCGCCGCCTTTGCCGCCGAGGCACCCACGCCACGGCTGCGACAGGCGCTGCTGCAGACGTCGAGGCTGTCGGGTGCGCTGCGCGCCGACGAACAGACGCACCGGATCGCGCCCAGCCGTGAGCCCGACGATGGCTTCGTCAACGTCATCTACCGCTGGGCCCGGACCGGAGACCTCGCCGCGGCGCTGGCCGCGGCCGACCTGTCCGGCACCGGGTCACCGCTGCTGGCTGGGGACTTCGTGCGCTGGTGTCGCCAGGTGCTCGACCTCCTGGACCAGGTACGCAACGCGGCTCCCGATGCCGAGCTGCGGGCCACCGCCAAGCGCGCCATCAATGACGTTCGGCGCGGCGTCGTTGCAGTTGACGCCGGGTAGGCTGGGCCGGAGCTACCGTGGAGCCGTCACGAGACGGCGATAAATCAAGCCAAGACATGAGGGGCTGAGGAGAGACGATGAGCGGACCGCAGGGATCGGACCAGCATTGGCAACCGCCCGGTCAAGGCAGCGATCCGTCCTCCGAACCGACCCAGGTGGGCTCGCCCTGGCAGCAGCCGGGCCATGAGCAGAACTGGCAGGCCCCGGCGTACACGCCGCCCGCCGAGTACCCGCAGTATCAGCAGCCGGGCGACCAGCAATACCCGCAGCAGTACCCCCAGCAGCCGGGCTACGAGCAGCCGGGCCAATACGGCCAGCCGGGTCAGTACGCGCAACCGGGGCAGTACGGCCAGCCCGGCCAGTACGCGCAGCCCGGGCAGTACGGCCAGCCGGGTCAGTACCCGCAGCCCGGGCAGTACGGCCAGCCCGGCCAATACCCGCAGCATTACCCGTCCTACGAGCAACCGGCCAAGAAACGACCCGTCGGCCTGATCGCCGGCGTGGGTGGCGCGATCGCGTTTCTGCTCATCGCGGTGGTGCTGGTGCTGGGCTTCTGGGAGCCTGGGTTTTTCGTCACCACCAAGTTGGACGTCAACAAAGCCCAGGCCGGTGTGCAGCAGGTCCTCAGTGACGAGACCAACGGCTATGGCGCCAAGAACGTCCAGAACGTCAAGTGCAACCACGGCCAGAACCCGACGGTCAAAAAGGGCGCGACCTTTGACTGCGACGTCAGCATCGACGGCGCGGCCAAGCACGTGACGGTGACCTTCCAGGACAACAAGGGCACCTACGAGGTCGGCCGGCCGCAATAGCCGCGTCTCGGCTCTAGGGCAGCCCGTCAAGCGCCTTTTGCAGGCGGCTGATCGACGACCCGATCCCGAGCTCGGTTGCCAGCTTGGCGGTGCGTTGCGGATCCGCGGCGACCAGCGGCAGCTCGTCGGTGGCCGTCGACAGGGTCACGGGCGCATCGGTGGCCACCCGCACCACCTGTTCGGCGGCGTCGATGTAGTCGGTGGCGCCCAGCAGTTTGGTTCGCACTCCCTTGGCCATCTTCGATTTCGGGTCGTGGGCGGCCGCCAGGATTTGCTCCAGCGAACCATGTTGGGCCAGCAGTGTCCCCGCCGTCTTCTCGCCGACCCCGGGCACACCCGGCAGGCCGTCAGACGGGTCACCGCGCAACAGCGCGAGTTCGGCGTAGGCAGGTCCGGCGCGATGCTCGGGAACGCCATACTGCTCGGCCACCTCGACGGGCCCGAACAACGTGGCTTTCGTCAGCCCGCGGCCCAGGTACAGCACACGGACCGAGACGGGATCGTCGGACACCACCTGTAGCAGGTCGCGGTCGCCGCTTACCACGACCACCGGGTCGCGGCGTTCCTGGGCCGCCAGCGTGCCCAGCACGTCGTCGGCCTCGAAACCTTCTGCACCCGCGGTCGGGATTCCGAACGCGTCGAGCAGCTCCATGATCATGTCGACCTGCGGCGTCAGGTCGTCGGGCACTTCCTCGATGTCGGGTTCGCCCGCCGGCTCCGGCTCGGCGACCCGGTGGGCCTTATAGGACGGGATCAGGTCCACGCGAAACTGCGGCCGCCAATCCAGGTCGAGGCAGACCGCCAGGCGGTGCGGCCGTTGCTGGGTGATCACCACGGCCATGGAGTCGATGAAACCGCGCACGGCGTTGACGGGCCGGCCGTCGCGAGAGGTGATCGACGACGGCACCCCGAAGTATGAGCGGAACCACATGCTGGCGCCGTCGAGCAGTACCAGTGGCGATTGCGAGCGCGGCGAAGCCGGGCGCTGCGGGTCGCCACTCGTCGGACCCAGTGGCGATCGCGAGCGCGGCGAGGCCGGGCGCTGCGGGTCGCCACTCGTCGAACCCAGTGGTGATGGCATGCGGGTTATCCTGCCAGCGCGGCTCGGGAGGCCGACCGGCACTAGCCTGGCTGCCATGGAATCTCACCGCTTCGATACCCCGGTGTATGCGCGCCGCCTGGCCGCGGCCGCCGACGCGGCCGCCGACGCCGGTCTGGCCGGGCTGGTGATCACCCCGGGTTACGACCTGCGCTACCTCGTCGGGTCGCGCGCCCAGACGTTCGAGCGTCTCACCGCGCTGGTGTTGCCGGTGTCCGGCGATCCGACCGTTGTGGTGCCGCGCCTGGAGCTGGCTTCGCTGCAGGAGTCGGCTATCGCGGAACTGGGCCTCGCGGTGCGGGATTGGGTGGACGGCGACGATCCCTACCGACTGGTGAGTGAGGCGTTGGGTGGCGCGCCCGCCGCGACGGCGGTGACCGATTCCATGCCGGCGCTGCACCTGGTGCCGCTGGCCGGCGCGCTCGGGGTGCAGCCCGTTCTGGCCACCGATGTGTTGCGCAGGCTGCGGATGGTCAAGGAGGAGTGCGAATTCGACGCGCTGCGTAAAGCCGGTGCGGCCATCGATCGGGTGCATGCGCGGGTGCCGGAATTTCTGGTCCCGGGCCGGACCGAGGCCGACGTTGCCGCCGCTCGACTCACCGGAACTCGACGGGACCGACGCCCCGGCGGACGGGATCCCGACGAACTGCCCGGCGCAGTTGACCAGGGCACCGCCGCTGTTGCCAGGGTTGATCGCCGCGTCGGTCTG